>Ga0070670_100001211_pt1 | contig 20488 bp, 20 predicted proteins | sample KBSS63metaG_FD_64665 | JGI IMG/M metagenome (GOLD analysis project Ga0070670, IMG submission 64665) | Switchgrass rhizosphere microbial communities from Kellogg Biological Station, Michigan, USA - KBS S6-3 metaG | ecosystem: Host-associated > Plants > Roots > Rhizosphere > Soil ... | reverse complement strand
GAGGCCGAGGACGCATTGGGCTTGACCACCAGCCTCTCGACCTCGAACGCCGGCGGAGCGGCGATTCCGCCGCGGCGAAGGCATTGCCAACGCATCGTCGGTACATCATGAGCCCGCGCGATCGTCTTGGTAAGATGCTTGTCATCCGAAAGGCCGCGAATGATCGGGCTTCCGCCGAGATAGGGCTTACCGTGCCGTGTAAGCAGAAGCGGTGCCAGCATCTCGCTGTTCAGGAAGCCGCCGCGGTTCAGCAATGTGATGACGAAGTCGACGTCGGGCGTCTCGTAAAGCGCGTCGTAGCTGTCGGCGACGGTCAGGTTGAGGCCGATCGCTTCGAGCGTCGAGCGGAGCTCGTGATGATAAACGGCGTGATTTCCGTCTTGCGGATCGGGCGCGCCGTTGGCGCAGGCGTGCTTGGCGAGAAAGAGCAAGCGCAGCCGCGCCTTGTCGGCGGCGGCTATGCGCATCGGTTTATCCTGATGGGCGATCATGCGCCGATTCTAGGCGACACCGGTGACCGGCGCGGGACATTGATGTTGCAGATCCCGGAAAGGTTCGTTGCGCCGCGATGACGAACATATGACATGTGTTCGGCGCTTGCCGAAGGCGCGGATATCGCGGACAATCGCACGCCGTCCACGCGAGATTATCCGAGTCTCGGCGGTCTGCAGGGGCAACCAGCCGGGCATTGCTTCCGTAGAGGAAGGCGGCTGCAACGGGGATGCGTTTATGAAGTATCGAGTGGCTTTCGAGGCGGGCCTGCTGCTGGCCCTGGGAATGGCCGGTTCCGCCGTCCATGCAGGCGACGGGGCCGCGATCAAGGCCTATAAGCGCGATCCGCTGCCCATTTATGACGATGCGGGGACCAAAGTACGCGACGTTCCCGTCGCGTCGATGCCTGGAGCTGGAACCCCGGCGGCGCGGGTGATCGGCTCCAAGCCGGGCTTCGTTGGGGTCCGGCTCGATGGCAAGCTGGCATGGGTCCGCCTGTCGAACGTCGACTATGTGGGCGACCTTGCCGATGTTAAGTGCGATGCCAACACCATGAAGTTCGCGAAGCTGGAGGAGGACGGCCTGCAGCAGTCGCTCGGGCTGGGCTGCGGCGGGACAAAATAAGGAAGGAGCGCTGGGGGGCGGCAACAGGAGGGAAGATTGCGACACCGTTTGATCCTCGCGGCGTTGGCCGTGGCGTTGAGCACGACTCCGGCGATCGAGGCCGCTCCCAAAAAGAAGAAAGGCACGGAATCCGCGGTCAAGGCCGCCCCCGCGCCGGCGGCTGTCGCCGTCCCCGATGCACCCTATGTTCCGCTCAACGGATGCCCTGCCCCGGCTGCCGGTGCGTTGCCCGCGGCGAAGAAGGTCGACAAGAAGACGCGCGGCAAATTCTCGATCGAGAAAGCCCCCTTCATCTCCACGCTCAATCCGACCGAGGTCTGCACCGCCAATCTGAAGATGCGCGGCGGCGCAGGAGAAACCGCAGGCGCAATGGGCTTGTCGAGTCAGGTCATGAATACCCGCGCGGCCCGGATGGACCTGATGGCGATCCCGGCGCTCGAGCTCGAGCTGCGCCCGGTGCTCGAACATTTCGCCAAGACCTGGCCCTATGCGCCGCTTGAGCGCACGCCGCGCATCCTGTTCCGCGCGGACGAGGCGTACCAAGCGCAGGCACTGCCGGACAACACGATCGTCGTTTCGCTGGGGCTGATCGAGGCCGCGCAGTCGGACTCCGAACTATTGTTCGTCCTCGCCCATGAATATGCTCATCTTCTGCTCGGCCATTTCACCAAGGCGGAGACGATCGCCGGTGCCAAGAATGCGACGCAGGCGGTCTCGATGGTCTGGGCGGCCGGCAGCGCGTTCAGCGCGATGAAGAAGAGCGGTGGCTCGCTGTCCGCCGCTTCGGCCGGGATGGACAAGGGAATGCGAAAATCGGCTCCGATCGCGGAGGCATTGCGCTACGCGGTCGACGACATCTTCGCCCCCGCCTGGAACCGCGACCAGGAGAATCAGGCTGACGCGCTGGCGATCGACCTGCTCGTCAACGGAAATATGACGATCGACAGCTATGCCAACGTCTTCGCGCGGCTCCAAAAGGCGTTCGAGAATGAGAAAATGAGCTTCGACAAGCGCAAGGCGGCGGCAGATGCGGTGCAGAAGAGCTTTGCCGAGTCGATGAAGAGCCTCGTCAGCAGCAGCGGCGGCATCGCCGGGATGACCAGCGGCGCGGGCATGCAGAATATGGGTTCCGGACTGCTCAAGGCGGCCGGCGGTGCGCTGCTCAATAGCCTGCCCGCGATAACCAAATCGCTGGGCGGCAGCACCCATCTGCCCCCGGAAGAGCGGCGCCAGGGGCTTTCGGCCTATTTCCAGGCGGGCTATCCGACCGCCGAGCCGCCGATCGATACCGGCGCGCTTGTCGGTCGACTGAAGGGCAAGGCCGATTTCGGCCGCGCGATCTCGCTGCGCAACGCCTATATCAAGGCGCGGGGCAGCTATTTCTCGCAGGACTTTACAGGCGCCGCGACGCAACTGCGAGCGCTTGGCGCGGGCAGCGCATCGGCACCCACATTCATAAATTATCTCGCTGGGCTGGCCGCGCGCGATCAGGGCAGCGTGCCGACTGCGGCCGGGTTTTTCGACGCGGGCCGGCGCGGCTCCGGCGTTCCCAACCTCCAACTCTACGAAACCTATACCGAAATGGAGCTGGGCGCGGGAGACGTTCGTGATTCCGACGCGCTGATCGCCGAAGGCAAGGCCCGCTTCAAGGACCCTGATCATTTCAAGAGCATCGAGATCAAGCGCGACATCGCCGCCGGAGACCTGCCGGCGGCTCAATCGATCTATGCGTCCTGTCTGGCGGTGAAGGGGCGTGATTATATCACAGAGCGCTGCAAGGCTGCGATGCCGCAGGCACAGCAGCAACAGGGTAACCCGCTCGGTAATCCCCTTGGAGGAAATCCGCTCGGTCTGAAGCTGCCCTTTGGGGGCTGAGATGGTGCATCGATCCGCCCTTGCGGCGGCTATCCTTATCGCCGTCGCGGTGCCGGCAGCCGCCCGGACGCCGGCTGATCCTGCGGCCGAGCTGTCGCGAATCGAGGAGATGCTGCAATCGGCGACCGCCGAGCGACGCTGGGACGATGCGGTCGCGCTGGGTCGCCAAGCATTGGCGATCGAGGAAACGCAGAAGGGCCGCGACGATCCGGAGGTCGCCGGCACGCTCTCGCTGATCGGCGGTTGGCTGGCGGAACAAGGTAAGCTCGGCGAGGCGACAGCGCTCTATCGCCGCGCGCTCGCCATCTTCATGGCCAGGCTCGGGGCGGATCATGAGATGACGCGTCGCGCCGCATCGCGGCTGGGTGCCAATCTCATAGCAACCGGTCAGTATGACGAGGCGGACGCTCTCTACCGCGCGGCGGTGGGACGCGCCGTCGCACGGGACGCGGGCAGCCGTGAGACGGCGCTCGCCTACAATAATCTCGGCTATGCGATGGGTCGCGAGGGCCGCTTCACCGAGGCGCGCGATCTGTATGGCAAGGCGCTGGCGATCGCGAAGGGGTGGGACCCGGCCGATCTCGATCTGGCCCTCATCGAAAGCAATGTCGCCGCGAACATGGACGCTCTCGGCCGTACCCTTGAGGCCGAGCCGCTCTACCGACAGTCCCTTGCCATACGCATCGCCGAGCTTGGCCAGGACGACCCCCAGGTCGCCACCAGCTACAACAACCTCGCCGTCAACCTCGACAATCAGGGGCGCTACACCGATGCCGCCGCCGCCTATGGCCGCGCTCTTGCCATCCGCCAGGCGATCGACAGCGAAGGGTTGGCGGCAGCGACCAGCTACAACAATGTGGCGCACAACCTGAACCGAAGGGGCGACTATGCCGCCGCATCGCCGTTCTACGATAGGGCGTTGGCGATCTGGCGGCGGATCTATGGCCCGCATCATCCGGTCACGGCGATCGGCCTCTCCAATGTCGCAGTCAATCTCGAGCGGCAGGGCAAGGCCGCTGAAGCGGAGCCGTTGCTGGTTGAGGCGCTGGCGATCCGCGTCGCCGCGCTCCGGGAAGGGCATCCCGATATTGCGACGGCGCGGCTGCGGCTCGGCAACGTCTATGTAGCGCAGCGCCAATATGACCGCGCGCTGCCGCTCTACGAGCAGGCGGTCGCCGCGCGGCGCGCCGCCTTTGGTTCTGATCATCCCGCCTTGGCCGAGGCACTGATTGATCAGGCCGAGCTCTTCCTGGCGCTCGGCCGAAATGCCGAGGCGGTCGCCGCCGCACGCGAAGCGGCGGGGATCGTTCGGCGACGTCGGCTCGGTCGGATCGGGGAAAGCCGTTCGGGCGACGGGGCACAGCAGGCGATCGGGCGGGCGAACGCCGACGACGCGAGCCGCTATGACCCGCTCGCCGCTGCTTTTGCCATGCTGATCCGCGCGAGTTGGGCGCGCGCGGCCGAAGCCCCGCGTGAGGCCGTCGCATTGCGCGCCGACGCCTTCCTCGCGGCGCAGGATCTGGCGGTCTCCGCCGCAGCCCGCAGCATGGCCCGGACCGCGGCGCGCGCGGCAGCCGGCGAGGGGCCGCTGGGCGATCTCGTCCGCCGGCAACAGGCCCTGTCCGATCAGGCGGCCGAATTTGACGCACGGCTGCTTCGCCAGCTCGTCGCGGGCGATGCGGCGAAGATCGCCGCTACCCGCGCCAGTCTTGCCGAGACGGGCGCCGCGCTTGCGGCCGTCGATCGTGAGCTGCGCACCGCATTTCCCGCATATGCACGGCTGATCGGCGCGTCGAGCCTGTCGCTGGGCGAGGCTGGCGCACGACTGTCGAAAGACGCGGGCCTGCTGCTGGTCGTGCCGGCGGGCGGCGATCTCTACAGTTTCGGCCTCGGGCAGGGCAATGCCGCATGGTCGCGCGTCGGTGGCGCCGCCCGGGTCGACCAGACCGTCCGCGCGTTGCGTTGCCAGGTCGATCCGCAGGGATGCGGAGGTGAACCCGGAGCCTGGCCGGAGTTCGACGGCGCCACTGCCTATGGCCTTTATCGTGACCTGATTGCGCCGGTCGAGGCTGCGTTCAAAGGCAAGCAGACGCTGTTCGTTGTCACTGGTGGCACGCTGGCTGAACTGCCCTTCGGTTTGATGCCGACCGCGCCGCCCCAGAGGGGCGTGGATGCCGCCTGGTTGGCCGAGCGCTACGCGCTGGTCACTTTACCGGCTGTCGCTGTGCTCCAGCCTGTTCGGCCGGCGGCGCACGCCGGGGCGGGTGGCGTCCGTTTTGTCGGCTATGGCGCGCCGGCGTTCGATCGCGGAAAGCCGAAGTCGAAGCTCGACGACTTTCTGAGGATTCCGCAGCCGGTCGACCGCGCCGGTCAAGGTCTCGCCGATCCCTCGGCGTTGCGCGATCTGGCGCCATTGCCAGGCACCGAGGTGGAACTGAAAGCGATGGCAGCGACGCTGATGGTGGACCTTGCCGGGCTCCATCTCGGCTCGGCGGCGACCGAGGCATCGGTGCGCAGCGATCCCGCTCTCGCCGGCGCCCGAATTGTCGCTTTTGCCACTCATGGCATCCTGCCGGGAGAGATCGGCCTACGGGAGCCGGGCCTCGCCTTCACGCCACCGGTACAAAGCTCCCCCGAAGACGATGGCCTGCTGTCCGCCTCGGAAGTTAGCGCCATGCATCTCAGCGCCGACTGGGTGATCCTTTCGGCCTGCAACACCGCCTCCGCCGATGGAACGCCCGGCGCCGACAGCTTGTCGAGTCTCGGTCGCGCGTTCCTCTATGCCGGCGCGGGTTCGCTGCTAGCCAGCCGCTGGCGCGTGGCGGACGAGCCGACCGCCGCGCTTACCGTCGAGACCATCAGGGCCCGGAACGCGGGGATGAGCCGCGCCGCGGCCCTGCAATCCGCGATGCGCGCGGTGAGAACGGGCAAGCGCGCCGATGGTTCGCCATTGCCAGGGTGGCAGCCGCGCTGGGCACATCCGGCGGCTTGGGCGCCGTTCACGGTGATCGGCGGGGACGCGGGATAGCGGTCTCTATAAAGCGTCGCCTCGATACTTATCGAAAAGAAGCGCCCGCAACTCACTCATGCGGTCTCAGACCCTGGTTGAGCTTTTCGATCACTTCTTCCATCGGCTCTGTGACCGTGACGCTGCGGCCTTCGCCGAAGCGAATCCGGGTGCCGTCGGTGACTTGTGAGATGAACGTCACCTGGTTGGCATTTACCGCCGTTTCGACCCGGTCGGCGCCGACGAATTTCACGAGCATGGCCATCCTCTCCTTATCGAGCTTGCACATTCAGCGCAGCTTCGTCTTGCATCCTCGCTGCTGGTGGATGCCACGCAGGAAGCCTCGGCGCGCATAACCGGCGTCGATCGCCCGGTTGAGCCGGCGTTGCGCCGGCGCTGCGCCGCTGATTTCGCGGACCAACCCGCGAAACGGTATCAGCGAGTTGACTATAGTCTGGCCGCCCGCCTCGGCAAGCTTGCCGGCGCGGTTCTCCTTGGCAACCTGTCCCGCCGTCAGATCGGGCCCGAGCACGTCCGACAGGGCCAGATGCGCTGCGGCGATCTGTTTGCATGTTTTGATGCCCTTGAGCGCGTACGGATTCTGGGCAGCCTCGACCAGGGGCGGAGGGAACTTGGTCTTGGCAACGCCTACATCGCGCACCGGCTGCGTCGCGATCCTTCCGGCGCTGTTTCCGACCGAAGATAAGGCGCCGCTGCGACCCGGGGCGGCAGCGCTTTCGTTACCCGCGGCAGTGGCCCCACCACTCAGGGGCGCCGCCTCGTTGGATGATGGGGCCGCGTGAAGGGGGCCTGCCAGATTGAGAATGCATAGGATCGCGACGAAATATCTCAAAAGAGGTCTCCCTACCGCCACTTTGCGGCGCAGAGCCGCATTTTTCAACATAATGCGGAGCCAGCAATTCCGATCCTGCGTTGTCGCTCCGAAGGAGAGAAACCAATGAGCAAGAGAGAGTTGATCGATACCGGATCCGACAAACGCTATGTGCGCCGCGACACCGACGGCCGCTTCGCCTCATCGGACGATCTAGGCAAATCACTGGCGGCCGATCGTCGCCAGCAGGCCAGGACCAAGAGCGAACCCGGCCAGGGAGACCGCGGCGATCGCTGACGCCCCGCCGGTACCGCTTGTAGCGATGGAAGCGCGGCTCACAGAGGCGCTTCCCGCCGGCGAGGGCTGGCAATATGAGCCCAAATGGGATGGATTTCGAGCGCTCGCCAGACGCGCGGGCGCCACGATAGAGCTGGTGTCCAAGTCCGGACGTCCGCTCGGTCGCTATTTCCCCGATGTGGTCGAGGTGCTGGGCGGCCTTCAAGAGACGCAGTTCACCGTCGACGGGGAATTGGTCATCCCGGTCGCCGACAGGCTTTCGTTCGCGGCGCTGCAGGCACGATTGCATCCGGCTGCCAGTCGGGTTGCCCGCCTGAGCCGCGAGGCGCCCGCGCAGTACATCCTGTTCGATTGCCTTAGCCGAGGCGGCCGGGAAATGGCGTCGGCGCCGCTCGATGACCGCCGCCGGGCACTTGAAGGCTTTCACGCCCGCGCTGGCGACACGCGGCTGATATTGTCGCCCGCGACCCGCGACCGCGCTATCGCCGTCGAGTGGCTTGCCCGTTCCGGCGGCTCGCTCGATGGCGTCGTCGCCAAGCGGACCGACGAAGCTTATCGACCGGGCGAGCGGGCGATGATCAAGGTCAAGCAGTTTCGCACCGCCGATTGCGTCATCGGAGGGTATCGAACAAATGCCGCGGGGGATGTCGCCTCGTTGTTGCTCGGTCTGTATGATGGCGAAGGCCGGCTCGATCATGTCGGGTTCACCGCAGCATTCGCGCGCACCGATCGGGGGGCGCTCAAGACGGTGCTTGCACCATATGCGGGTGGCGAGGGCTTCACCGGCGGCCGCCCCGGTGGTCCGAGCCGCTGGAACGGCGGGGTGGAGAAACCATGGATCCCAATGAGGCCCGGCTTGGTCGCGGAGGTCATCTATGATCAAGTCAGCGGCGGTCGCTTTCGTCACGGGACGAAATTCCACCGCTGGCGCCCGGACAAGGCGCCCTACCAGTGCGATCGAAGCCAATTGGTGAGCGAGCTCGGGCCGGATGCACTCGGTCGGCTTCTGCGGGTTTGAGCGTTCACCCGCGCGGGCGGGACCGGTCCGGGACGAAAGGCGCCGCTGCATACATCTTTCGTATCAATCCCCGGCAAGCGCAGCCCGTTTTAGCCGTCACAACCGAAGTGCCATGTTAACCGTATATTCGATTGACGGACCGGGTTGTCGCCGGCCGTCGTGGAGACCGTGTCGTGGAAAGCCAGATCGACTTCGCGCAGCTGCAGGATGCGGGCCAACTCACCGTCAACGCGATGTTCTCGCGCTGCTTGCGCGGCTTCACGCCAGCACGGGATCCCAACCAGCAGCCGGTCGAGTCGGCGACGATATCCGGTCGCGTCCCGAGCGGGGCCTTTTGTTCATCACCCGAAATGGGTTTGCTTGCACCGCGCTGGCACGAGCGGCACGGATGGGCGCGGCGCTGGTCCGCTTGATCGGAGACCCGCCGAGACTGTGCGAGCCGTAAGGAAGAGCGGCTTGGGGTCCGGTCGAAGCCAAGCAGCCGAGTTCGCTACCGCCGCCCCGGCGGCAGATCCGGTGATCAGGGCCACCCGGCTCCCGGCGCCGTAACCTGCACGCAGGTGATCGACGAGCGATGGTCGGGCTTTTCCATCGGCTCCATGCTCACCAGAAACAGGGTTCGGCGGTCGTCGCCACCCAGCGCAGGCGCTACGGCCCACAGCCCCGGAGTGGCGATATTATGGGTGATGAACCCACCCTCCAGAACACGCTGAAAGGCGCTGATCGCCAAGCAAGCGACCCATATGCCGCCATCGCTGTCGACACAGATACCATCGGGATGACGCCCCGGCATGTCGGCCCAGATTCTGGGATTGGCAAGGGTGCCGTCCGCACCGATGTCGAATGCCAGCAATTTGCTCACGTGCGAGATGCTGGCGATCAGCGTACGGCCGTCGGGCATGATTGCGAGACCATTGGGATAGTTTAGATTTGCTGCCACGACCTTGTGGCTGCCATCCATTTCGACCGCGATAATCGAGCCATTGAGGCTGGGCGACGTGCCAAGGCCGTTGAGATAGTGGCGGTCGATGTCGCCGGCGACCGGATAGCATAGGCCGTCCGGGGCCGCAGGGGCTTCGACTGCGGGTCCGGGGCGATAGGCGTCCACATAGGCCCTGCCGTCCCGCCCCACCACCATGTCGTTGAGGATCGAGCCATGTTCGGACAGATCGGCATGAACCTGCAATTTCCCGTTGTCTTGCAGGCGATATAGTTTCCGGTCGCGCATAGCGACCACCAGCAGCGATCCATCGGGGAGGAAGCCCAAGCCCGAGGGGCTAGAAAGTTCGGTGACGATCTCTGCCGAACCTCCAGGCCGGGCTCGCATGACCCGGTCGCCTTCGATTTCGGAGAACCAAAGCCAGCCCCCATGCCATCGAGGGCCCTCGGCGAAACGGAAATCGCCAAGGAAAGGCTGGGGTTGCAGGTGCTGAAGCGCCATGATTCTCCTCGTCGGCCGCTGCTGTCAAACGATCCTAGGGACTGGCGATCACTTCTGTCGAGAGAGCGCTTTCGCTTATCGCCCGCGTTTTACCGTTGACTGGCTTGCGGACAGGGATATTTCGTGCAGCAGCCAAGATGCACCACTACCAAATGGTCGGCGCTTAGCCTGAATCACGCAGGAGGGACGGCGGATGGACGGGCGAGTTGCCGGTGGAGGAATGCGCTTCGTTGGTCAGCGCGTCCAACGCAAGGAAGATCGCCGGCTGCTGACGGGCCACGGTACCTATATCGACGACATCGTCCTCCCCGGTATGTTGCACGCAGCTTTTCTGCGCAGCCCGATCGCGCGAGGCAGGATATTGAAGCTTGACGCCGAAGAGGCGCGGGCCCTGCCCGGGGTCTTTGCCGTGCTGACGGCGGCGGAAATCGACGCGACGGGCGCTTTCTACAGCAATCCGGCCACCGATCCTCCGGACGCTCCCTACCCGGCGACCGGTCTGCTGGCGCGCGGTGATGTGCGTTTTGTCGGTGACCCTGTCGCGCTGGTGCTCGCTGAATCGCGAGCGCTGGCCGAGGACGGCGCAGCGCTGATCGACGTGGAGTACGCGCCGGAAACGCCGGTTGTCGGTATCGATGCGGCGAAGACGATGCGCCCGGTTCATCCGGATCATGACTCCAACCTCGTCGGCGCGAGTGCCGACGTCTTCGGCGACGACCTTGAGGAGGTTTTCGCGACAGCTGCCCACGTCGTGGAAGATGAGTTGCGCAACTGCCGCCAGACCCAGTTGCCGATGGAGCCGCGCGGGCTGGTGGCGCGGCGCGAGGGAGCAGGTGAGCTTACGATCAATCTCGCTTGTCAGAGCACCCATTTGGCGGCGATGCATATCGCCCACGCGCTCGGCCTTCCCTTACATGAGGTGCGGGTCCTTGCGAAAGATGTGGGCGGCGGCTTTGGCTTGAAAGTCACGCAGCTGCGCGACGAAATCGCCGTGGTCGCGGCCGCTCTTCTGCTCGACCGTCCAGTCAAATGGATCGAGGATCGTCTCGAAAATCTCATTGCTTCGTCACAGGGGCGTGACGAGCGGATGCGCGTCCGCCTTGCCTTCGATGCGGACCATCGCCTGCTGGCCGCCGACGTGGCGCACGACGTCGACGTCGGAGCCTATCCCCAGTCGGTCGCATCGAGTGGCTTTCTAATTTCCCTTATGTTTCCCGGTCCCTATCGGTTGCCGCGCTACCGCTGCGTGTCGAACGGGTGGTTCACCAATACCTGCGGCATGGGGCCCTATCGTGGGCCATGGATGATGGAAATGTTCGGACGCGAGACGATGATGGACGTCGCGGCGCGCCAAATGGGCGTGGATCCACTGGAGCTTCGACGCAAGAACATGATCTCCAAAGCCGAGCTGCCATTTCAGATGATCACGGGGGCCGTGCTCGACGACATCAGCCCCCGGGAGACGTTCGAGTTGGTCGCCGACGCGCTGGACCTCGATGCGTTTCGCGTCGAGCAGGCCGAGGCTCGAAAACGCGGCCGTTATCTGGGCGTGGGTATCGCGACGGCTATCGAGCCGACGACGATGAGCTTCGGCGTATGGTCGTCGGAGGTTGCGCATGTCCGCGTCGAGGTCAGCGGCAAGATAACGGCCATGATCAGTACGCTGTCGCAGGGACATGGAACCGCCACGACGATGGCGCAGATCGTTGCGGAGCGGCTGGGGGTGCCGTTCGAGGATGTCACCATCGTGGAAGGAGACAGCTCACGGACGGGATTCGGGTCCGGTGCCGGCGGAAGCCGTCAGGCCGTCGCCGGCGGCGGCGCCGTGATGGTCGCGGCCGATAGGCTCAAGGACAAGATCCGCCAGATCGCGGCCCATGCTTATAATGCGACCCCCGACACGGTCCGGATCGAGAACGGCAACATCTTCATCGAAGGCGATGGCAGCGTGCGCGCCAGCATGGCCGAGATCGCGGCGATGGCGTATGTCACACCCGACCGGCTCCCGCCCGGAATGGAGATGGGCCTGGAGAGCCAGCATCGCTATCGGCCCCCGATGATGGTCTTCGCCAACGCCACGCATGCGTGCATATGCGAAGTCGACATAGAGACCGGCATTGTCAGCATATTGCGCTGGATCGCTGGTGGCGACAGCGGTGTGCTGATCAACCCCGCCATAGTCGAGGGTCAGGTCGCGGGCGGGGTGGTCCAAGGGATTGCGGGCGTCCTGTTCGAGCAATTGCCCTATGACGAGAATGGCCAGCCGTTGGCGGCGACACTGAAAGATTATCTGGTGCCCACCGCGCTCGACGTGCCGGTTATCGAGTTTCGGCACATGTGCACCCCCTCAACAAATCCGGGTGGCTTCAAGGGTGTGGGCGAGGGCGGCGCGATGATCTCGCCGCCTGCGCTGGTGAACGCCATCGCTGACGCGCTGGCCCCCTTTGGACGGCGCTGGCTCGACATGCCGCTGACACCCGATCGCATCGTCTGTGGTTTGATCGATGATCAGCCGACAGAAGCGCGGCACGTTTCGGGCAAGGTATGAAGGTTGTCCTGCTCATGAGATTATCCGGACCCGGGAAAGGATCGGCATCCAAATGGAGATGACGGGGGAACAGCGAATCGGGGCGCCTGTCGAGGTCGTGTGGCGCGGCCTCAACGATCCGGAAATCCTTCGCGCCTGCATACCCGGTTGCCAGTCGCTCGAAGTCGTGGGCGAGAACCGGTTTCGCGCGGCAGCGACCATCAAGGTCGGGCCGATCAGCGCCCGTTTCGGCGGCGAGGTGCAACTGTCGGATCTCGATCCGCCCAATGGCTATAGGATCACTGGCGAAGGCAGCGGCGGCGTGGCCGGATCGGCCAAGGGCGGGGCGCAAGTGTCGCTCGCCCCGGACGGCGACGGCACACTCCTGCGCTACACGGCGGATGCGGAGGTGCACGGTCGCCTGGCTCAGCTTGGCGGCAAGCTGATCGATGCCACTGCGAAGCAATTGGCCGGGATGTTCTTCGCCCGCTTTTCGGAAAAGGTCAGCGCGATGGCAACACAACCTGCCAGCGCGGATGTTGCCGCCCCGGCGATGTCGGAGGCTGGCATGACGCGGCCGGTGGCCGCCGGCTCTACGCCAGCTGCGCGGCCGGTCGAGCCGGTGCAGGTCCATGGCGGGCTGCCTCTCGGGTGGATATTCACGGTCGTGGCGGCGCTTCTTGCCGGCTTCATCCTGGGCCGTGCCGCCACCGGGGAAGGGATGAGCGGGGTCGTCGGCATGGCCGTCAGCCTGCTCGCCATCGCGTCTGCATTGGCGGGGTTCCTGTTCGGCAGAGCTTCGCCGGTGCGGCCGCATCTGATCGTGTTGGATGGCGAAGCCCTGTCTAGGATGGCGGGGCCGAGCCGCACGCCTCAACCATGAAGGCCGCCCCGTTCGATTATGTCGAGGCCGGATCGGCCGACGAGGCGGTCCAGATCCTCGCCGAGGCAGGGAGCGATGCGACCGTCCTCGCCGGCGGCCAGACGCTGATGCCGCTGCTGGCGCTGCGGTTGGCGAACCCGTCGGTGCTCGTCGACATCAATCCCGCCGAGGACATGGCGACGATCGCCCGCCGCAATGGCGCGACGGTCGTCGGCGCCAGGACGCGTCAGGCGCATGCCAAGCGTGACGCGACCGTTGCGGAGCGCGTACCGCTGATGGCGGAGGCACTAAACTATGTCGGTCATTACCAGACCCGTGCGCGCGGAACGATCGGCGGCTCGGTCGCGCTCGGCGAGCCGGCTGCGGAGATGCCCGCGCTTGCCGTCGCTTTGAATGCAGCGATCGAGTTGCGTTCTCGCCGGGGGACAAGGATGGTGCCGGCCCGCGAATTTTATGTTGGACCCTATGTGACGATCCGCGACGACGACGAGCTGCTCGTCGCTATTCATTATCCCGATTGGCCCGACGGGAGCGTCGGCATCTTTCACGAGGTTGCACGCCGCGCAGGCGATTTCGCGCTCGTGGGCCTCATCGCCATCATCGCGAGCAGCGGCGACCGGATAGATCGGGCCGGTGTGGCCTGGTTCGGCATGGGCCCGACGCCGATAGCGGCGCTCGCCGCCGAGCAAGCGTTGATCGGCGCTCTCAAAAGCGAGGTCGATGTCGCGGCGCTCGCACAGACTGCCCTGGCGGAAGTCGAGCCGAACGACGACCTGCATGCGTCGGCGCGCTATCGCCGAACCGTAGCCGCGCGTATTTTCGAGCGTCGGCTCCGTCCAGTCTTCGAGGCACGAGCATGAGCCTGCATTTCATCGAGTTCGAACTTAACGGCCGCACGGTCGAGGGCATGACCGAAAGCCGGCGCACATTGCTCGACTATCTCCGTATCGACGAAGGCTGCACGGGACCGCACGCTGGCTGCGAGCATGGCGTTTGCGGCGCTTGCACCGTCCTGGTCGACGGAGAAGCGGTGCGGTCGTGCCTGATGCTCGCGCCCCAGGCGAACGGAAAGCGAGTGACCACGCTGGAGGGGCTTGCGGAGGCCGATGGCACGCTTCATCCGATCCAGCAGATGTTCCGTGAGGAGTTCGCGCTTCAATGCGGCTTCTGCACGCCCGGCTTCGTGATGACGCTCGTCGCGCTCGACCGGAGCGAGCCGAGACCGGCGGCCGCTGAAATGCGTGCGGCACTGTCGGGCCATCTGTGTCGCTGCACCGGCTACCAGGGTATTTTACGGGTGGTCGAACGCCTTGCCCGGCCGGCGGAGGCGGCGGGCGAGGGCCAAGGCGGAAACTCCGGCGCCTAACCGTTTGGACGCTTTGGAACGGCTTTGGGAGGATACTATGAAGGTCGGAATTTTTATCGGATATTCAGGCGCGAAGATGGATCTGCCCATGCGCAGGATCCAGCGGGCCGAAGAGCTAGGTTTCGACTCGGTGTGGACTGCGGAAAGCTATGGCTCCGACGCGTTGACGCCGCTTGCCTATATCGGTGCACAGACCAAGACCATCAAGCTTGCGACGGGCATATGCCAGTTGGGCGCCAGGACGCCCGCCAATCTCGCCATGTCGGCGCAGACGATCGACGGCATGACGGGCGAGGGTCGGGTGATCCTCGGGATCGGTGCGTCCGGCCCTCAGATCGTCGAAGGTTGGTACGGTCAGCCTTGGGGGAAGCCGGCGAACCGGCTCAGGGACACTGTCGAGATTTGTCGCAAGATCTGGCGCCGCGAAGGCCCCGTTTCCCATGAGGGGCGCGAGATCTCCCTGCCATATGCTGGCCCCGGCGCAACGGGACTTGGCAAGCCGCTCAAAAGCGTTTTGCACGGTAACCCGAATATTCCGGTCGTTTTGGGCACATCCACGCGAGAGAATATCAAGCTCACGGCGGAGATCGCGGACGGTTGGATTTCGATGAGCTGGTATCCGGGGGCGCTCGAGCGCTTCGGTCCCTGGCTTGAAGAAGGCCTGGCACGCCGCGCCGATGGCCGCACGATGAAGGACTTTCGGATCATGGCGATCAATCCGGTCTACGTATCCGACGATGTGCGTTCGGCGATGCACGAGGCGAAGAAGGTGATCGCATTATATGCCGGCGGAATGGGAGCAAAGGCTAAAAATTTCCATAAGGATCGGATGGCACAAGCTGGTTTCCCGGACGCGGCCGAGCGCGTGCAGGAGCTGTTTCTCGGCGGGCATAAGGACGAGGCGGTCGACGCGGTTCCGGACGATTATGTCGATCTGATCGCACTGGTCGGCCCTGCTGCACGTATACAGCAACGGTGGAGGAACTGGGCCGATTCGGGTCTCGATACGCTCGTTGTTTCCCTTCACGACGACGAAGCCCTGGAAGTAATCGGCAAGGTTGCACGAGGCTGATAGCATGTCCGCGAGCGGTGAAGCTCGCGGACGCCGCCGGCGTCTGATGGTGGTAGCGCCGACAGGGCGGAACGCCGAGGCTCCCCTGTCGCGGCTGGCGCATGCTCGCGTCCAACAGACCGCTAAGGCAGTCGCCGGGCCTCGCTGCGGTAGATGACGGCCGGGCCCTTGCCCACAAAGGCAGGACGCCGCTTGACGACGGGGAGCTTGGCAATGGTTTCAACGATGCTCAGCGAGACGGGGAGCCGCGCGCGAGGGGCGACGAGGAATTCGCTCTCGCCTTCGCCGACCCAGGCGTTCTCATAGTTCCAGTCCATCTTGAGCAACGTCGCATAATCGATATCGACCGTGCCCTGCGGCCCCGCCATGTATTTCCATCCGAAAGAATAGGGTGTCTGGATCTTCGCGATCTTCGCGACCTGATCATCGCTCAACTTCTTGAGGTTCCTGACCTCGCCGCGAAGGAAGCAGGTATCATATTCGAACGCCTCGAAGCCGATGCGGTCGCCATGATCCTCGACCGGGGGAATATCGGCGTACAGCTTTGCCTGACCCATCCACTCTCGACCGGATGTCAACGCAGCGACCTGGTTGACCCAGATCGCACAGACATAGGGAGCTGAGATATCCTCGTCGCCGCGCCGATAACGGGCATTGATGGCGACGATGAACTCTTCATATCCGCGCCCATGAAGATAGTCGACAGAGTCGTAACTGATCCGGTTGACATATACTGTCGGTACGTCGCCAAGTTGAAGATGCGACGGAAGTATCGGTTCGAGTGCTGAAGGCGTCGAGTCAAAAGACGTGCTGATCAGAACGGCATTCGGTACGTGCGTCGTCTCGCTGTAGATCGAGGGACCGAACCCAACCGGCATGTCGTATCGCACGCCAGGCAGCAATTGAACCATTATACCCTCCTATCGCCTTCTTTCGTCTTCGGATGCGCCGCTTGGAAGCTGATCAGATTTCCTGACACGCTACCAGCGTCCTGCTAGACCTTGATGGTTTCAGGCTGAATCAGCCTGAAAGCTGAATCAAGGTCTCAACCATTTGAATAGAGCCACATTCAGCTTATCAGCGGAAGCGCAAAGCGCTTCCACCTCAAACCATCTGGCTCTAGCGTCGGCGTTAACCTCCCGGGAAAAGGAAGGCAAATCAGTCCAGCCGCCTTGCCTCCTCCACGAGCATCACTGGCACGTCATCGCGCACCGGATAGGCAAGCCCCGCAGCCTTGGAGATCAGCTCTCCTGCCGCTTCATCATAGTGCAGCGGCGTTCGCGTGACGGGACAGACCAGGATGGCGAGGAGCGCGGGATCGATGCTCATTGGAGGGTCGAGGGTTCATCATCTCCTCGGCGGAAGAAGCCGAGGAACTGGGCCAGGAGATCGGCTCTTTCCGTCAGCGTCGGCGCTTCGAGAAGCGCCTGCTTCGCGGCGACGTCGAACGGAGCAATCGCGGCGATCGCATTGACCAGCGTTTCGTCGTCGAGACGGCTCACTCCGGTCCAGTCGATCGCGATGCCGCGGGCATCGGCGAAGCGACGCGCTTCGCGCTCGATTTCCGCGCGGACTATGCTTGGCAAGGGCTCGGGATCGTTCTCGTCAGCGAAGGGCGCCACATCGGCCTCGACCTGGCGGAAGGGGGTCGCCACATCGAGTTCTCGAACGATGCGAAAACGCGCCATGCCCTCCAGGACCAGGTTGAAACGGCCGTCGTCAAGCCGTTCGACCTCCTTGATACGGCCGATGCAGCCGATGTCGAACAGCGGCGGCGGTTCGCCGGCACCACGAGGCTGGATCATCGAAATCCGCCTGTCGCGCGCGAGCGCATCGGAGACGAGCGCCCGATAGCGGGGTTCGAAGATGTGCAGCGGCAGATGGCCGCGCGGAAATAACAGCGCCCCCGGCAACGGAAAGATCGAGAGGCGCTGGAGCGCGGCCATCTTGCGGCTCAGGTGAACCAGATCGCCGAAAGACGCCGCCGCTGGTCGCGGGCCCAGCCATCCTCATGGCCGGCAACCTCGAGCAGCTTGAACAGCCGCTGCCGCGCCGCATCCCCATTCCAGTCACGGTCACGGGCGATGATTTCGAGCAGATTGTCGGCGGCGCCGTCGCGGTCGCCGCTGGCCATCAGCCCCCCCGCCAGCTCGAACCGCGCCTCGAGATCATCGGGATTCGCCGCCACCTTCGCGCGCAACGGGCCCAAATCGTCCACCGGAGCCGCCTCTTTCGCCAGCGCCAGCGCGGCCCTCGCGCGGCCGATCGTCGCCTGCTTCGCCTTCTCCGGCGAAAGCTCGTTCAGGATCGCCTCGGCCTCATCGAGATTTCCCGCTTTGACATTCGCCCGCACGAGACCGGAAACCACATCAACATCGTCGGGCGCCATGTCGTGGAGTTGGCCGAAGATGGACAGGGCACGCTCGACGTCGCCGGCCTCGAGCACCTCCTCGCCCGTCGCGATCAATGGCGCGATGTCCTCATGGAGCTTCCCCGCCGCGCCCTGGACAGGCAGCTGGCGCAATATCTGGTCCAGCATCCCCGCAAGCTGGCTCTCGCTGCGAGCCTGGGTGAGGTCCGCGACCGGCTGCCCCTGAAATACCGCATAGACGGTGGGGATCGACTGGATGCGGAATTGTGAAGCGATCAGCTTCTGTTCGTCCACGTTGATCTTGCGGAGGATGACCCCGCGATCGGCATAGGCAGCGGCAACCTTCTCCAGGACCGGAGTCAATGCCTTGCAGGGGCCGCACCACTCGGCCCAGAAGTCGAGGATGACGAGCGAGGTCATCGATGGTTCGATCACGTCACGCCGGAACGCCTCCACCGCCTCACGGTCCGCCGCGCTCATCCCCAGGGTTGCCACCGATGATTCTCCCTCATCTTTTCGATGCTCTATATGTGGGACGCAGAAGGCCGATGCCAAGCCCGCAAGATTTTGCCGAATCGGGCTTGCGGGCTCCGCACCCACAAGCTAATAGCCGCGCCTCCACCGCGAACATCGCTCGCGGACCGGCGCCAGAGCGGGCGTAGCTCAGGGGTAGAGCACAACCTTGCCAAGGTTGGGGTCGAGGGTTCGAATCCCTTCGCCCGCTCCAGTTTTTCGGGTTTTTTGGTGAGCCTCTGTCTTCGCGGGCTACCACCGGGCTACCACATCGCTAAGTTAACACGTAGGCGTGCGTGGACGCCGTAAATGATCCTTGAAATTCAAAATCGTCCCTAAACGGTCGCCAAAATGGGCTAGGAGGGCGAGCAATTGTTCAACTGGATGTGGCTCGCATCCTTGCCCTCCGCTGACGAACGGCAATGCCACCGGCCCCAAAGCCGATCAACGTCATGGCCCACGTCGAAACTTCTGGAACAGCTGAACCGATCAGGCCGCCATAGATGCGCCCCGTTGATGCGAGAAGCAGCGTATAAATCCCACTCGCGTTGTTCACTCCTGTCGTGACAGCGAAATATTGCACATTGGCTTGCGCCTCGAAAGTGCTCGGATTGCCAGCCGCCCGCGCACCGTTCACGTAGATATCATCGTTAAAGAACACGAGATTGTCCAACGGTTCGGACGGATCGAAGCTGCCTGCATAGAGGCCAAAAAAGTTGTTCCAAATGCCCTGAGTGCCGACGAAACCAGACGCATAGGATGCGACATGGAAGTGGCCAGAGGTGTCGGTAAAGAATGGATCAACCGCGAAGGGTGCGCTGTCGGCTCCATATGAAGCGCTATCGGGGTAATTGATGCTTCCGGATGTGGCGGGCCGATTCATCACTGATTGGCCGACTGTTGAACCGTGGAGAACCAACTCGGCCGCTCTGGCTGATGTCGCCGCTAGGCTGGCCGCCGCCAGTGCAAATATAAGGCTTCTCATGGCCCTCCCCGATGCTGCCAAGGCGCCCAACCTAGCATCTTTGTCCGAGGCTGCGACAAGAAACGCTTGCGGTACGAGCGACCTATCCCGCCACTCGCTCCCCGCCTATTCTCGTCAACCCGACATCCCGGACCACCGCCGCCGCGAGTGGCTCAACCAAATCATCGTCCCAGCCGTTCGTCACTGCCCTGGCGAGCCAGCGTGACTTCCACGCGATAACCGCAGGATCAGACGAAAGCGACGCGACGAGGTAATCCTCCAGCGCGAAGAGCGCCTTGTGTGCACGACCTGCGCCGCCAGTTGCATCGCCGCAGGCGTCATCGAGCTCGACGAACGCCGCGCAAAGCTCCGCCATCCCGGCTATGGGCCGGTTTTCAATGTTCATTTTAGATTCCCCGTAAAGTGGCCGCGTTGCCCGCGCGGCCGGCAGTTGTTCAGATGTAGCGCCCACGCAAGACGACGCGGCCGGTGATTGCGCGCGGACCCGCGAACGTGGGTCGCGGGAGCTTGCCGGATTGCTCATCCCGCCAACGCCCGCCGACACGGCGCTCGAGCGCGGCAGGCCGATGGGCGCCCTCTCTCAGATAAAGGCCGCCCTCAACCGGCTCGCGCTGCCGTCGGTCGATTGAAAAGCAGACGTCGTCGACATCGACGATCAGCACGTCTGCGGTCATCCCGTTCATGCTGCCATCTCCTGCGTCGCCGCCTCGAGCATGATTGTCAGCCGCGGCCGCAGCCGCTAACATTTCAGAATCCATTTTCGCACCTCATTTGCGACATTGGCCAGAAGGCGCAGACGTTTGCCGACGTCCGCGCCTTCGTTTTTTCTAAAGATCGCGGAACGAGTCAAGAAAATATGCGTTCATCACCGCATTTTTTTTATTTATATTCGTCTTAAAGACTTGCGCCTAACTAACGTCTGTCTGACGTCTAAAAACGTTGGTGTGTTTTGTTCGCTGATTTTATCGCTGTTATTCGCAAGTTTTGCGCAACGTTTGGAAGCGGTTCCGACGTTGGTCGCCAATTGGAGTTCGTCAATTGCAAGCGCCGCACGGGCCGCTAAGGATTATCACTAATGCCGATCAAGATTCACCCCTCGCTCTACGTGCACCCCGGCAAGTGGCTTATGAGCGAGATCGTCGCGCCGTCCGGCCGGTCGATAACGGACATCGCCGCACATATGGG
>Ga0070670_100001209_pt1 | contig 20518 bp, 12 predicted proteins | sample KBSS63metaG_FD_64665 | JGI IMG/M metagenome (GOLD analysis project Ga0070670, IMG submission 64665) | Switchgrass rhizosphere microbial communities from Kellogg Biological Station, Michigan, USA - KBS S6-3 metaG | ecosystem: Host-associated > Plants > Roots > Rhizosphere > Soil ... | reverse complement strand
GCTGGAAGGCGCCGTCGAAACTGTCCACCGATCCGACGAGGTATCCGTCGACGAACACCTGCGCGTGTCCAGGCTTCACCTTGAGCCGCAGCGAGCCGACGCCGCGAGGAACCTGACTTGTGCTGGAGCTGTAGCCGCCACCACCGCCGTACCCGCTGTATCCGCTGTATCCGCCGCCGAGATACGGATCGTCGTAGCTGCCGAAGTACCCGGGATACCCCATCCCGCCGAAGAAGAACGGGTCGTACGCCATGTACCCGAAGCCGAAGCCGTAGCCCCACGGGCTCCAGTAGTAGCGGCTGCGATAGTACGGGTCGTAGTAGTACGAGTAGTACGGATCATAAATGAACGTCGTGTAAGAGTACGGCCGCCCATCACGATAGTAGCCATCGGGCCGTTCGATGGCGGTGCCGTTCACGGTGCGTCCATCACGCGGACGGCTGTATACGGGAACGGCGCGGCTGCCGCCGCTCGCGGCCTGACGATCGTTGCCGTCGTTCGACGCCGTGCTGTTGGTGCTCCCGCCGCCGGCGCTGTCGCGCGGAACCGCGCGGCCGCTGCTCGTGGCGCCGCCGCTGCGGCGCTGGTCGCCGTACCCGACCCGCTCGTTCACCGGCGCGCGGCGCGACGGCTCGCCTCCCCGGTCGCCCATCCAGCTCGAGCTGCCGCTCGACGATGAGCTGCCGCTGGACGATGAGTTCCCGCCATTCGAGGTACTGGTGCCGCCCGAGCTCGATGTCGAGCCTGAGGACGACGACCCTGATGAGGGCGAGCCTGAGTCGCGCGAGACTGCCGTCCCGGTCGCCGGTGTATCCGCCGGGCGCGAGCGGTCCTGCGCCCAGGCGGGCGCGACGCTCAGCGCGAATGCGGCTGTGGCGACGCCAAACGTAGATTTGTAACGCATCATGAGAGGCCCTCCGGGCCTGCCCGCCGTAGCCCTTGTCCGCCTTCGCGCGAAGCGCTTCGGCGAGACCTCGCCGTAGCCTAGCGGAGGCGGGGCGAAAGCGGGACCTGCTGACAGGAGAAGCAACGCTGCTGCCAGACGAAGAGCTTCACCTGCGCGCGATTCCTGTATTTTACCGCGCCCGCCGTCATAAATCTGTCACATTTCGGGGCCAACCGGTCGCCATTCGGGGACACGCCAGCCGGCAGGGGTCAGATCTCGATTTTCCATTTTTGACAACCTGTAATCGTGAAAATCGATCCCAAAATGGAAAATCGAGATCTGACCCCTACCGAATTGCGAGCCGCCAGTCTTGATAGACTCGGAAGATGCTTCACGCGACGACGGTGCTGGCCGTGCGCCACGGCGGTCACACGGTCATGGCCAGCGACGGCCAGGTCACGTTCGGCGACACCGTCATGAAGCAGTCCGCGCGCAAGATCCGGAAACTCTACAACGACAAGATCCTCGCGGGATTTGCCGGCTCTGCCGCCGACTCGTTCGCGCTCTTTTCGCGCTTCGAGGCCAAACTCGAACAGTACCGCGGGAACCTCGAGCGCTCCGCGGTCGAGCTCGCCAAGGACTGGCGGACGGATCGATTTCTCCGCCGCCTCGAGGCGATGCTCATCGTGATGGATGCAAAGGCGACTTTCCTGCTGTCCGGCAACGGCGACCTGATTGAGCCGGACGACGGGATCATCGCGATCGGGTCGGGTGGCGCGTATGCGCTGGCGGCGGCGAAGGCGCTGGCGCGGCACACCACGCTCGATGCCCGAACCATCGCGCAGCAGGCGATGGACATCGCCGGCACAATCTGTATCTACACGAACAACGTCATAACAATCGAGGAGCTCTGAGGTCCCAGACGGACAACGGATCGGAATGGCCATTTATCTTCCTGAAACAACCGCCACGACAACCGCGTCACTCACGCCCCGTCAGATCGTTGGAGAGCTTGACAAGCACGTGGTCGGGCAGGGGCGGGCCAAGCGGGCGGTTGCCATCGCCCTGCGCAACCGCTCACGCCGGCAGAAGCTGCCCGCGGAGCTGGCCGACGAGATCGCCCCGAAGAACATCCTGATGATCGGCCCGACCGGCGTCGGCAAGACCGAAATTGCGCGGCGCCTCGCGCGCCTCGCTCAGTCCCCCTTCATCAAGGTCGAAGCCTCGAAGTTCACCGAAGTCGGCTACGTCGGCCGCGACGTCGAATCGATGGTCCGCGACCTCGTCGAGCTGTCCGTCGACATGGTGAAGGAAGAACGGATCGCCGAAGTGCGGGAGAAAGCGCGGCAGGCCGCCGAGGAGCGGATCCTCGACCTGCTGCTGCCGCCGCTTCCGTCCGCGGCGGAATACGACGACCAGGCATCGTCGATCCGCGACCAGGCGCAGCGAACGCGGGAGAAGCTGCGGGAGCAGCTTCGCGAGGGGCGTCTCGATCACAAGCATGTCGAGATCGACGTGCGCGAGAAGAGCTTCCCCTCCTTCGAGATCATCGCGGGTTCGTCGGTCGAGGAAGTCGACATCAACGTCAAGGACATGCTGCCCGGGTTGTTCCAGGGGCGCACGAAGAAGCGCCGGCTGTCGATCCCTGAGGCCATGGAGGCGTTGATCCAGGAAGAAGAGCAGAAGCTCGTGGACATGGAGAGCGTGGCGCGCGCGGCGGTGGACCGCGTGCAGCAGGCGGGCATCATCTTCATCGACGAGATCGACAAGGTGGCGGGACGCGAAGGCGGGCAGGGACCCGACGTCAGCCGCGAAGGCGTCCAGCGCGACATCCTGCCGATCGTCGAGGGCACGACCGTCAACACGAAGTACGGAATGGTGAAGACGGATCACATCCTGTTCATCGCCGCCGGCGCGTTTCACGTGTCCAAACCGTCCGATCTCATTCCCGAGCTGCAGGGGCGTTTTCCGATCCGCGTCGAGCTCGAGGCGCTCGGCCGCGAAGATTTCGTCCGGATCCTGACCGAGCCGAAGAACGCGCTCATCAAGCAGTACGTGGCGCTGCTCTCGACCGAAGGCGTCGCGGTGCACTTCACCGACGGCGCGGTCGGGCGGATCGCGGATTTCGCGACCCTCGTCAACGAGCGCACCGAGAACATCGGCGCGCGCCGGCTGCACACGGTGATGGAGAAGCTGCTCGACGAGCTGTCGTTCGACGCGCCGGAGCTCGCGGGCACGGAGGTCACGATCGACGAGACCTACGTCGACCGCATGCTCGTCGATATCGTCGGCAACGACGACCTCTCGCGCTACATCCTCTGATGGTGCGGATCGCGTCGCCGCTGGTGGTCGCGTGCGTGATGACGCTCCTTCCCGCATGCGGCCAGAAGGGACCGCCGTTGCCGCCGCTGCACATCGTGCCCGCGGCGCCAACCGCCGTTTCGATCACGCGCAGCGGCGGCGAGGCACGCCTGCGCTTCACCATCCCGTCCACGAATCTGAACGGCCCTGGCGCCGTCGAGCTCGATCACCTGGAAGTCTTTGCCGCGACGGTTGCTGCGGGTGCGGCGCCGCCGCCGAACCGTGAGTTCCTGACGGCAAAGTATCGGGTCGGCACCATCGCGGTGAAACCACCGCCCGTGGAAGGCGAGGCGCCGCCGGAGAGCACACCGTCCGACACCCGGCCGTCGGCGGGTGAAAAGACAGCGTTCGTCGAGAAGCTTTCCGCGGAGACGCTCAAGCCGGTGTTCACCACGCCGCCACCGACGCCGGCGACCCCGCCGGCACCGCCGCCCGTCGCCGCAGCGGCGAAGCCCGAGGAGCCGCCGCCGTCGTATGCCGTCCGGGTCTACACCGTCCGCGGCATCACGAAAAGCGGGCGGCCGGGACAGCCGGCCGCACGCGTGCAGCTTCCGCTCGTCGATCCGCCGGCCGCGCCCAGTTCGCTGACGGTCGCGACCACCGAAACGGCCATCACGCTGACCTGGAAAGCGCCGCAGACGGAGCCACCGCTGACGTTCAATATCTACAAGGCCGACGCGTCGGAGCCGGTGAACAGCGCCCCGGTCACTTCGCCCGCCTTCGAGCGGCAAGGGCTGGTGTTCGGGACGGAAGAATGCTTCGTCGTCCGCTCGGTCCAGAAGATTGGCGGTCAGGATTCGGAGAGCGAATCGTCCGACACCGTGTGCGTCGTTCCGAAAGACACATTTGCGCCGAAGGCGCCAGAGCATCTCGCGGCGGTCGCCGCCCCGGGCGTCATCAGCCTGAGCTGGGACGCCAACACCGAGGCGGATCTGGCCGGCTACCTGGTCTTGCGCGGCGAAGCGCCGGGTGACACACTGCAACCGCTGACGCCCGAACCGATTACCGCGACGAACTTCGAGGACAAAACCGCGACGCCGGGCGTGCGTTACGCATATGCGGTGGTCGCGGTCGACAAGGCGACCCCGCCGAACCGCAGCGCGCAGTCGACGCGGGTCGAAGAAACAGCCCGATGAATCGTGTCACCATAAAGGTTGAAGGCCTTGGAGCGCCGACCAATCCAGTCGGCCACGGAGAACGCCCATGAAACTCTTTATCGACTCGGGGAACATCAAGGAAATCGAAGCCCTGGTGCCGCTCGGCATCATCGACGGCATCACCACCAACCCGTCGCTGCTGGCCAAGGAGCCGGGCGACTATCGCGAGAACCTGAAGCGCATCTGCCAGATCGTCAAAGGACCGACGAGCGCGGAAGTCGTGGCGAAAGACTTCGAAGGCATGATGCGCGAAGGGCGCGACCTCGCCGGCCTCGACGAGCACATCGTCGTCAAAGTGCCGTTGACGAAGGAAGGCATCCGGGCGTGCAAGGCGCTCTCGTCCGAGGGACTTCGCGTGAACGTCACGCTGTGCTTTTCGCCGACGCAGGCGCTGCTTGCCGCCAAGGCGGGGGCGACGTACGTGAGCCCATTCGTCGGGCGCCTCGACGACATCGCGACCTCGGGGATGGGTCTCATCCAGGAGATCGTCGATATTTTCGAGAACTACCAATTCACGACGGAGATCCTGGTCGCTTCGGTGCGCAACCAGGTGCACCTGATCGAGGCGGCGCGCCTGGGCGCGGACATCTGCACCTGCCCGGCCGCGGTCATCGAATCGATGTTCAAGCACCCGCTGACCGACATCGGCCTCGAAAAGTTCCTCAAGGATTGGGAGAAGGCACAGACGGCCAAAGTTTGAAGAATTGTCATAATTGCCAGAATTTCAATAATTGCCAGAATTCATTTCCGGCGATTTCAGCGATTCCGGCGATTATGGCAATGCTCTGATGGACATTCTCAAGCATCTCGAGGAGCTGGAGCGCCGGGCGGAGCTTGGCGGCGGCGAGGAACGGCTCCGGCGGCAGCACGAAGCGGGTAAGCTCACCGCGCGCGAACGGATCGACCTGTTGTTCGATCCCGGCTCCTTCGAGGAGTTCGACAAGCTGGTGACGCACCGGTGCCGCGACTTCGGGATGGAGGAGCAGATCATCCCGGGCGACGGCGTGGTGTCGGGCGTCGGCCGCGTCGACGGCCGCACCGTCTACGCCTTTGCCCAGGACTTCACCGTCTTCGGCGGCTCGCTGTCGGAAACGAACGCCGCGAAGATCGTGAAGATCATGGATCTGGCGATGAAGATGGGGGCGCCGGTGGTCGGCCTGAACGATTCCGGCGGCGCCAGGATCCAGGAAGGCGTGCTCTCGCTCGGCGGCTACGCCGACATCTTCCTGCGCAACACGCTGGCGTCGGGGGTCATTCCGCAGATTTCCGCGATTATGGGCCCGTGCGCCGGTGGCGCCGTCTACTCGCCCGCGATCACCGACTTCAACGTGATGGTCCAGGGTACGAGCTACATGTTCGTGACCGGCCCCGACGTCATCAAGACGGTCACCCACGAGGAGGTCACGAAAGAGGAGCTCGGCGGCGCGATGACCCACAACGCGACGAGCGGCGTTGCGCATTTTGCCGTCGCGGACGATCGCGAGTGTTTGCGGCTCGTCCGCGAGCTTCTCGGCTACCTGCCGTCCAACAACATCGACGATCCGCCCCGCCGCGAGACCTCGGATCCTCCCGATCGCGAGGACGAAGCGCTCGATCGCCTGGTGCCCGCCTCACCGAACCAGCCGTACGACATGCACGATCTCGTGCGCGCGGTGTTCGACGACGGGGCGTTCCTGGAAGTGCACCGGCATTACGCGCGCAACATCATCGTGGGGTTCGCGCGGCTCGGCGGCCGTTCCGTCGGCATCGTCGCGAACCAGCCGGCGCACCTCGCGGGCACGCTCGACATCGACGCTTCGGTGAAAGCGGCGCGGTTCGTCCGCTTCTGCGATGCGTTCAACATCCCGCTGGTGACCTTCGAGGATGTGCCGGGATTCCTGCCGGGCACGCGCCAGGAGTACGGCGGCATCATCCGCCAGGGGGCGAAGCTGCTGTTCGCGTTCGCGGAGGCGACCGTGCCGAAGTTGACGGTGATCACCCGAAAGGCGTACGGCGGCGCCTACTGCGTCATGTCGAGCAAGCACATTCGCACCGACGTCAACTTCGCCTGGCCCACCGCCGAAATCGCGGTGATGGGTCCCGAGGGTGCGGTCAACATTCTCTACAAGCGCGAGATCGACGCGGCCGCCGACAAGGACGCCGCGCGCGCGAGGCGGGTGACGGAGTTCAAGGAGAAATTCGCGAACCCGTACGTCGCGGCGTCGCGCGGGTTCGTGGACGAAGTGATCCGGCCGCGGCACACGCGCGCGAAGCTGATTGGCGCGCTCGCGGCGCTCGACACCAAGCGAGACCGGAACCCGCCGAAAAAGCACGGCAACATTCCTCTGTAGGCCGCCTGCCTTGCTACAATTGAGATGAAAATCCTCATCGCCAACCGCGGCGAAATCGCCGTCCGGATTATTCGCGCCTGCCGGGAAATGGGGCTGCCGACCGTGGCGGTGTATTCCGACTGTGACCGCGATGCGCGCCACGTCCGCGAAGCGGACCAGGCATTCCACATCGGGGCCAGCGAAGCGGTCAAGAGCTACCTGCGGATCGACGCCGTCGTGGATGCGGCGAAGCGCGCGGGGGCCGACGCGGTGCATCCCGGCTACGGATTCCTCGCCGAGAACGCGGCGTTCGCGCGCGCGTGCGCCGATGCGGGGCTCACGTTCATCGGGCCGTCCGCCGACGCGATCGCGCTGATGGGAAGCAAGACGGCGGCGCGTGAAGCCGCGATCAAGGCGGGCGTGCCGGTCGTGCCGGGCACCGAGCGTCCGCTCGACGAGCGCGTCGGCGTCGAGGAGATCGCGCGGATGGCCGATTCCATCGGTTATCCGCTCGTCGTCAAAGCGGTCGCCGGCGGCGGCGGCAAGGGCATGCGCGCGGTCGACGATCGCGCGTCGCTTCCCGCGGCGATCCGCTCGGCGAGGTCGGAGGCCGGCTCGGCGTTCGGCGACACGACGATCTACCTCGAACGTCGGCTGCACCGGCCGCGCCACATCGAGATTCAGCTGCTCGGCGATCGGCACGGCACCGTCGTGCCATTCGTCGAGCGCGAGTGCTCGATTCAGCGACGGCATCAGAAAGTGGTGGAGGAGTCGCCGTCGATCGCGGTCACCCCCGAGCTGCGCCGCCGCATCGCGTCCGCGGCGGCGGCGGTCGCCCGTGCGGTGAGCTACTCGAACGCCGGCACGATCGAGTTCCTGCTGGACGAGAACGGCGCGTTCTACTTCCTGGAGATGAACACGCGTCTCCAGGTCGAGCATCCCGTCACCGAGATGGTGACGAGCATGGATCTCGTGCACTGGCAGATTCGGATTGCACGCGGCGAGAAGCTGACGATCGATCCCGAGCGGGCGCTGACGCCGCAGGGGCACGCCATCGAATGCCGCATCTACGCGGAGGATCCGGACGAGGGCTTCCTGCCGTCACCAGGAATGATCCGCGGGCTGCGGCCGGCGGCCGGTCCGGGCGTGCGCGACGACGGCGGCGTGAGCGTGGGATATACGGTTCCGGTCTTCTACGACTCGATGATCGCGAAGCTCGTGGCGTGGGGTGAAACCCGCGATCACGCGGTGCGGCGGATGTCGCGGGCGCTGCGCGAATACGAGGTGCTCGGAATCCAGACGACGATTCCGTTTTTCGTCTGGCTGATGCGGCAGCCTGAGTATGTCGAAGGCCGCTACGACACGACCTACCTCGACACCTTGCTGGCGTCGCGAAACGGCAAATCCTTCAGCGAGGTGACTGGAGAAGACGAAGAGCTGGCGTCGATCGCCGCGGCGCTCGATACATATCTTCGGAGCAGGCCGGCCTTTCCGCCTTCGCCAACGCCCCGGCGGACCCCCGTAGCTTCCGCGGAGGCCGGTCACGGGCCGGCAACGGCGGGTGCCGGCGCGCGTGGACCGGCCGGCGGGCTGTCCTGGAAAGAGCTGGGCCGGCGCGAGGCGCTTCGCGGATGACGTTCGCGGTCGAGATCAACGGCCGCAGCCGCTCGGTGTCGATCGAGCGCGCGGCACCGGGACGGTTTCGGGTGACCGTCGACGGTCGCGCGCATGACGTGGATGCCGTGCGGATCGGCACGTGGGGTTTGTCGCTGCTGCTCGACGGCGCGCACGCGATCAGCCGCGATGTGCAGGTCGCGCCGGCCGGAGGCACCGGGGAGCTGCTGATTCGTCTCGACGGTCGCACGGTCCCCGCAGTCGTGAACGGGAACCGCAGCGGTCATAGCGCCTCGGAGCCGGGCTCGCATGCGCAAGGCGCGCAGTCTGTCGTCGCCCCCATGCCCGGCCGCGTCGTCCGCGTCCTGGTCGCACCCGGGGACAACGTCACGGCGCGGCAGGGGGTCGTGGTCATCGAGGCGATGAAGATGGAAAACGAGCTGCGCGCGCCGAAGCCCGGCCGCGTGAAGGATGTGGCCGTTGAAGCCGGCGCCTCCGTCGAGGCAGGACGCGTGCTCGTCGTGATCGAGTAACCGGCCCGAGCGTTTGATGCACGAAACCAATCCCTCGACGGACCCGCTGCGCGAATCAGCAGAGCCCAACGCGCAGCCCGAGGCGCCCAAACCCGCCGGGCGCCCGGCGTGGCGCCGGGTAGCTCTTGCGCTGCTGGCGTTGGTCGTCGCCGTCGTCGCCGCGCTGATCGTCGCGTTCTTCAGCGTCGATCTCGGTCCGTCCCTGCGCGCGCGCGCGGAGCGCGCAGGATCCAACTACATGCACCGCCCGATGCACATCGGCCGGCTGTCGGCCAGGATCACGCCCGGCGTCTTCGTCGTCGAAGATCTCATGATCGAGGGGCTGGCCCCGACCGATCGCCCGTTTCTCAAGGCAAAGAAGATCGAGGTCGTGCTGCCGTGGTGGACCATCTTCAGCCGCAAACTGATCGTCGAATCGGTCGAGATGACCGACTGGGACATGGTGGTCGAGACCTGGCCCTCCAGTCCTGCGTTCCCGAGGGGACGCCACAACTTTCCGAAGATCACGCCTGACTCGAAATCGAACGGACCGAAGCGCTTCACGACGACGGTGCGCAGCGTGCTGGCATCGCGCGGGACGTTCACCTACGACGATCACGGAACGCCGTGGGGCATTCGGTCCCGCGATCTCCGCGTGTCGCTGACCCGCGGGATCCTCGATCGAGTCTACCGCGGCGGTGCGTCGTTTTCGGATTCGATCATCTCCATCCAGAAATACGAGCGGTTCCACGCGAACATGCGGTCGCGGTTCACGCTCGATGGATCGAACCTCGACTTCAGCCGCATCGACTTGATCAGCGACGGCGCGGAGTCGCTGCTGCGCGGGCGGATCGATCTGGCGCACTGGCCGGAGCAGACCTACCAGATCTCGTCGAAGATCGACTTCCCGACCCAGAAGAACATCTTTTTCCATCAGTACACCTTCGACGCGTCCGGTCGCGGCAACTTTCAGGGATCGTTCCACCTGTTCAGCGGCGGCCGTGAGCTGAAGGGGACATTCGACTCGCCCCTGGCGGGTGTCAACGCGTGGCGCTTCCCGAACTTGAAGGGATCGGTGCGGTGGCTGCCGGAGCGCCTGGATGTGACGGACGCAACCAGCGGCCTCTATGGCGGGACCGCGCGGTTCGACTACAAACTGTTTCCGCTGAACCAGCGTGGCGTCCCGACGCGCGCCACCTGGGACGTGTCGTACGAGCGCGTGAATCTGCCGCAGTTGACCGACTTCCTCGCGCTTCAGGGCCTGCGGCTCGGCGGCACGATCGCCGGGCGCAACCATCTCGACTGGGAGCTCGGGAAGTGGGGCGAGCGCCGCGGCGGCGGAGAGGTCTTCGCCACGGCGCCGGCGGGGGCCGCGACCATGACGCGCGAGCTCGATCCGCAGGCGGTTGTCGCGGAAGCCGCGATGCCGGCCGAAGCCGGCCCGTTCAATCCAAACCGATCGCTCGGCTATCTGCCGGTTGCCGCTCACCTGGCCTACACGGTGGACCCCGCGTGGATATCGCTCGGGCCCAGCTGGGCGGCCACGCCGAAAACCTACGTCGATTTCCACGGGCGCACCGCCTATGGTGAGCGCTCCGAGATTCCATTTCACGTGACGAGCCTGGACTGGCTCGAGAGTGATCGTCTGCTCGCGGCGATCATGACCGCGTTCGGATCGCCGACGGGTGCGGTGGACGTCGGCGGCTCGGGGCAGTTCGACGGCGTCATGCTCCTCAGTTTTACGAAGCCGCGCGTCGAAGGCGCGTTCACCGGCGACAACATGCGGGCGTGGGACACGGTGTGGGGCCATGGCACGGCAACGGTCGTCATCGAGAACGGCTACGCCACGATCACCGACGGCCTCGTCACGGCCCGGAGTCCCGGCGCGACCTCGGAGATCCGCGCTGACGGCAAGTTCTCCCTCGGCTATCCGCGCAAGGACAACGGCGAGGAAATCAACGCGCGCATCTTCGTCGTCAAGCGCCCGCTCGCGGATCTGCGCCACGCATTCGAGCTGGACGTCTATCCCGTGGACGGTACGGTTTCCGGCGAATACCACCTCTACGGCAAGTACGAGACGCCTTTCGGCTTCGGACGCCTGGTGATCGACGACGGTGTCGCGTACGGCGAGACCTTCGACACGGCGAATTCGTCGCTGCGCTTCGAAGGTTCGGGGGTTCGTCTCGACGCGATCCAGATTCGCAAGAGCACCGGGAGCCTGACCGGCGCCGCATGGGTCGGCTGGGACGGCAACTATTCGTTCAATGCCGACGGCAGCCGTATCCCCGTCGAGTCGATGAAGACGGTCGCGTTCCCGCGGGCGCCGCTCTCGGGCCTGCTGCAATTCACCGCGACGGGGACCGGCACCTTCGACGAGCCGCGCTACGACGTCCGGATCCGCGTCGACGATCTGTTCGCCGCCGATGAAGGCATCGGCCAGCTGACCGGGCGTCTCGCGCTGCGCGGCGAACTGCTGACGATGGAGCTCGAGGCGGCATCGCCGCGGCTCGTGATGTCGGGATCGGGCCGCATTGCGCTGACCGACGCGATGGATGCGGAGCTGACGCTGCGATTCTCGAATACGTCGCTCGATCCCTATTTGCGCTTCTTCGCACCGCGCCTGTCGCCGTTCACGAACGCCGTCGCGGGCGGCACGGTTCGCGTCGTCGGCGAGCTCGCGGACGTCGACCACCTGGTTGTCGACGCCCGCGTCGAGCAGGTGGACCTGAAGCTGTTCGACTACAACGTCAGCAATCGGGACCCGGCCACGAGCGCCTACCGGCCGCTCGAGCTCAGGCTCGACCAGCACGTCGTGCAGGTCGTGCAGCTGCGGTTGTTCGGCGAGGGCACGCGGCTCGATTTGAGCGGCAACGTCAACCTGCACGATTCCACGCTCGCGGTCGGCGCATCGGGCGATGCAAATCTGGGCATCCTGCAGGGGTTCTACCGCGACATCCGCAGCTCGGGCGAGGCGACGCTGCGGGCGACGGTCGAGGGCACGCTGGCCAAACCGGTGTTCTCGGGCAGCGCGACGATCGCCAACGGCCGCGTCCGTCAGCTGTCGCTGCCGCACTCGCTCGAGTCGATCAACGGCCAGATCTCGTTCGACGCGGGGGGCGTCCGTATCGACAACATCCGCGCGCGGCTCGCCAGCGGCGACGTCACGTTCGGAGGCCGCGTGGCGATGAACGGTTTTGCGCCCGGCGAGCTGAATCTCACGGCGACCGGTCAGCAGATGCGGATCCGTTATCCGGAAGGCTTCGTCTCGAACATCGACGCGGATCTCGCGCTGCTCGGCAGCCCGCAGTCGCCGCTGCTCAGGGGGACGGTCACGGTGCACGACGCGTTGTACTCGAAGCGCTTCGAGCCGAACGCGGATATCTTCAATCTCGGATCCGGGGGCGCCCTGCTCGCGGGTGCCGCGCCGGTGGCCGCCTACCCGGTGCGCTTCGACGTGCAGATCGACGCCCCCTCGGCGCTGCGGGTGGAGAACAACCTGGCGCGGATGGTGGCGAGCGCCGACCTGCAGCTCCGCGGCACCTACGATCGGCCGCTCCTGTTCGGGAGCGCGCAGATCGAACGCGGCGACGTCATCTTCGAAGGCAACCGCTACCTCGTCACGCGCGGCACGATCGGATTCGCCAACCCCGCGCGTATCGAGCCGTATTTCGACATCGAAGCGGAGACGCGCGTCCGCGTCGCGGGCGCCGGGCAGAGCATCGCGTATCGCGTGACGCTCGGCTTTACCGGCACGGCCACCCGGATGTCGGTGAACCTGAATTCGGATCCGCCGCTCTCGCAGGTCGGCATCGCGCTGCTGCTGTTCGGACAGACGTCCTCGAGCGATCTGAACTCCGAGCTGCAGATGCTCAATCCGACCGCCGCGTCCCGATCCGAGGAGGACCTGCTCAAGGCGGCAACCGCCAGACTGCTGACCGGATCGATCTCCGCCCCGGTCAACCGCGCCGTCGAACAGACGCTCGGCGTGGATCTTCAGATCACGCCGTCGATCGGCACCTCCGAAACGGAGTCGCTGACGCCGTCGGCCCGGCTCATTCTGGGGCGGCGCCTGTCGAGCCGCGCCTACGTGACGTTTGCGCGGCCGCTGGGCACGGCTTCGGGCGCCACCCAGATCCTGGTCCTCGAGTACGACCAGAACGATCGGCTGGGTTGGGTGCTCACCCAGAATGGCGATCGCACGTTTTCCATCGATTTTCGCGTGCAGCACCGACGCTGATGGTGCGGTCGATGATTCGATCGATCCTCGCGGCCGGGATGCTGGCGGGACTCTTTCCCGCCGCCGCGCTGCCCCAGCCGCCCGCCCCGCCCACCTCGCGTCTGGGCCAGCGCATCGTGGAGATCCGGCTGGTTCGCGAAGGACGGCCGGTTGACGAGCCGACCGTGCTCGCGCTCGTCGAGACGCACGTGGGCGATCCGCTGTCGATGGCGGAGGTGCGCGCCTCGATCACCCACATCTTCGGCCTCGGACGATTTCAGGACGTGCAGGTCGAAGCGCTCGATGCGCCCGGCGGGGTGGCGCTCCGCTACAACTTGATCCCGCTGCACAGCGTCGAGCGCGTCGATTTTCGGGGAGAGCCGCGCCTCGCGCTCTCCCTTTCGCTGCTGCGCGACGCGGTGAACAACCGGTTCGGCACGGCACCCCCGGTCGGCCGCGCGCCCGAAGTCGCCCGGCTGCTCGAGCAGGTCTACCGGGACCACGGCTATCTCAACGCGACGGCGGTGCCCACGGCAACCGAGAAGCACGATCCCGATCGGACGCTCCTGGAGTTCACCGTGCGTCCCGGGTCCCGTGCCTCCATCGGCTCGGTTCGCATCGAAGGCGACCAGCCGCCGTCGCGCGACCGATTCCTGCGGGATGTGTATGCCGCGCCCGGCCGCCCGTACCGACCGACGGTCATCGCCGACGCGCTCTCCAGATACGCGCGCAAGCTGCGCCGGCGATCTCATTTCCAGGCGACCGCGTCGTACCAGGCGGCACCCTCGGCCGATCGCACAACCGTCGATCTGGTGATCGACGTGCGCAGCGGGCCCGTCGTCTCGATCGCGTTCGAGGGTGATCCGCTGCCGAAGGACAAGCTGTCGGAGCTCGTCCCGATCGCGAAGGAGGCGTCGGTCGACGAGGACTTGATCGAGGACTCAGTACAGAGAATTCGGACCCATCTCACGCAGCAGGGCTACTGGAAAGCCGATGCGATTCCGGCCAGGCAGCAGAACGGCGGCACGCTGCGGCTGGTGTTCACCGTCAATCGCGGCCGGCAATATCGCATCGCAGAAGGGGGCGTCGAAGTCGGCGGCAATCGCGCCGTCGCGATCGAACAGCTTCGTCCGGCGCTCTTGAAGCTGCAGGCGAACGATGTCTTCGTCGAAGCAAACCTCGGCGCGGCGGTGAGCGCGATCGCCGGCCAGTATCAACGGCTCGGCTATGCGCAGGCCAAGGTTGCCGCCGGCGTCAACGAGGTGCCGTCGTCGTCGCCGGCGCTGGGGCTGGTGCGGCCGGTGATCACGATCGCCGAGGGTCCGCTGACCAGGATCGGCGCGGTGACGTTCGAAGGCAACGAGAAGGTTCCCGCCGAGCAGCTGCGCGGCGTGGTGACGTCGCAGACCGACGCGCCGTACTACGAGCCCCGGGTCGTCGCCGATCGCGAGTCGGTGCTGCTCGAATATCGGAACCGCGGGTTTGCGTCCGCGAACGTCGTGGTCTTGCCGACGCCGAACGCCGACCGGACCCGCGCCGATCTGAGATTCCGTATCACGGAGGGCACGCAGACGATCGTCGACCACGTCCTGATCGTCGGCAACACGCGCACCGACCAGCGGATCATCAAGCGCGAACTGCTGATTCAGGAGGGCAAGCCGCTCGGCCTCGAAGATCTCGTCGAGAGCCAGCGGCGCCTGGGCGCGCTCGGTCTGTTCCGCCGGATCAGGGTCGAGGAAATGTCGCACGGCGCCGCCACCAGCGACGTGCTCGTGACGGTCGAAGAGGCGGCGGCGACGACGTTCAGCTACGGCGGCGGACTCGAAGCGGCGAAGCGGCTGCGGAAGAATGCGGAGGGACAGGCGCAAGAGCGCCTGGAGTTCGCGCCACGCGGATTCTTCGACGTCGGGCGTCGGAATATCGGCGGGAAAAACCGGTCCGCGGATCTCTATACGCGGCTCGGCCTCCGGCCGCGCGTCGATGACGAACGGCCCGGCACCGACAACCCGTTCGGATTCAGCGAATACCGTATCGCCGGCACGTACCGCGAACCGCGCGCCATCGGGCTCAACGCCGACCTCTTCCTGACGGCTGCCGCCGAGCAGGGGATCCGCTCGACGTTCAACTTCGCACGCAAGGGCATCAACGTCGAACTGGCGCGCCGGCTCGCTCCCGGCGTCCGCGCCAGCGTACGGTACGCGTTCGGGACAACGCGCACCTTCGACGAGAAGCTCAGCTTCGAGGATCAGTCCCGCATCGATCGCGTGTTCCCCAAGGTCCGTCTCTCCGGCTTCGGCGGCGCCATTTCGCGCGATACGAGAGACGATGTGCTCGACCCGGAGCGGGGGACGTTCGTCAGCGGCGAGGGGACGATCGCCGCGCGCGCGCTCGGCGGCGAGGTCGGGTTCACGAAGTCCTATGGGCAGGGCTTCTGGTTCCGGCGGCTACCCGGCAAGCGGCGCGTCGTGTTCGCATCCCGGCTCGCGGTCGGAGTAGCGAACGGGTTTCCCCGGACTGCCCCGTCGGTGGACCTCGAAGGACAACCGATCACCGTGATTGTCGAGGATCTCCCTGCCAGTGAACGATTCTTCGCGGGCGGGGACACCACCATTCGAGGGTTCGCGCTCGACAGCGTCGGCGCCGTCAACACGATCAGCGCCACCGGGTTCCCGCGCGGCGGGAACGCGCTGATCCTGATGAACGGCGAGCTGCGGCTGCCGCTGTGGGGCGATCTCGGGGCGGCAGTCTTCATCGATGGCGGAAACGTCTTCGATCGCGCCACCGAGATGGACCTCGCCGAGCTCAGAGGCAGTGCCGGCGTCGGCCTGCGATACAAGTCGCCGATTGGCCCGATCCGGTTCGACGTCGGGTTCAAGCTGGATCGCCGTGTGGTCGCCGGCGCGCTCGAGTCGCCGCGCGCGTTCCACTTCAGCATCGGGCAGGCGTTCTGAATCCCTCATCCCTAATCCACGAATCCGCTGAATCCTTGACTCGTCAATCCTTGAGTCAGCGAATCCGACTCAAGGATTCAAGGATTGAGACATTCAGTGATTCAGTGATTCAGGATCAGGGATTCAGGATGAGGGATTCACGATTAGGGATTAGGGATTGCGAGGAAGAATATTGATATTGGCTCGGCGTCTGAGCCCAGCAACCCAATCCCGAATCATTTGCGCCCGCTCCTCGGAAGGCTGCGTCGTCCCGAAGCGCTGCTGAAGATAGGCATCGATGCGGAGATCGTCGCGCATTTCGCGGCGCAGCTGCGCCTCCGTGAGTCCGACCTCCGCGAGTACGCCATTGAAACGGGCGCCGGCGCGCAGGCGAATCTCCTCGACGCGGCGAGTGATTTCCGCCTCCGGCGGATCGGGCGGCGCGTAGCGGTCGACTTCCTCGAGCATCAGGCGTCGCTCCACGAGCGCATCGATCGCCGCCGACACGGGATCGCCAGGAGCCCGCGGGACGAGCCCGAGCTGCATCGCCGCCGCGACATCCGATTGGGTAATGGGGGCGCCGTCCACGACCGCCACGATTCGATCGAGCCACTGGGCGCCGGCGAAGAGCGCGAGATACAGCGCGACGCCCCTAATCACGCTGCGCCACCCGGATGTAATCGATGGCGGCCGCGAGCGGCCGTGTATCGCCACCGAGGCCCACGGCCGACGGCGCATGCGCCCACGCGAACTCGAGCCGGAGACGATTCACGCCGCTGCGCCAGGTATCGCGATCCGTGGCAAATTCCAGCGTCTCCCAACCGTCGTGTACCTGCACCGGCCCGAAGACATGACCGTTGGCGTTCAGCGTGAGCATCTGGGGAGGTGCATTCGGAAAACCGAACGAATGGAGGCGCAGCTGCACGGTGAGTGCTGCCGCATGATCCAGGGGGATCATCACGACCGCGGGGGAAGCCGCCCATCGAAAGGTGGTGGCGCCATCGTGTTCGATGCCGTGCCATCCATCCTCGAGCAGCCAGGCGTCATCCGCGCCGATGTCGATGCGGCCGTAAGGCCGCAGCGGGTCGCTCATGAACCGATTGGTGCGAAGCAGATCGTAGGTCGCCGGCCGGACCCCGTTCCGCAACGCAAACAGGAGGCTCGCCGGATATGAGAACGGATTCCCGAACCACCGGTGAAAGACGCGACCCTGCGCCGCGAACGTGTCTCCATACGACACGGTCGTGCCGATCCGGAATACCCCCTCGTTGGCAGCGCTCATCAGCGTGAGATTCCAGACAATCAACAGCGATCCGCCCACGGTGAGGACCCGCAGGGGATGACGGCGCGTGACGCCGGCGGCATACGTGACAAAGGCGGCAGCGCCGAGACAGAGCATCGGAATGATGCCGTCGAATCGCCGGCCCCCGAATCCATCGCTGCCCCACCAGTCCTGGATCGCCGCATTGAAGTAAGTCATCGCCGCGACCGAAATCAACGCGGGCACTCCGACGCCGGGCTGCGTGACGGCGAACCTGATCAGGCCGATGGCGGCGAGGTAAAGAATTGGCGACCAGCTGAGGAGCCCGTTGCGCGACGACCACAGGATGTCCGCGATCTGCGGATGCGCCCACCGAATCTGCGGTCCGAGCGGCGAAACCGCAAGCCACGAGCCGTAGATCGAGTGCCAGGCGATCATCTGCGGAAGGAATGCGGCGGTCGCGCCCAGAGTGAACACGGCGCCGCCGATCACCACCTCGAGCGCGCGATCGCGCCTGGAGGTCCGCCAGGCGCCAGCGAGCGCCGCCAGCACGTCGCACAGCGGGAGAAGCGTGAACAGCGCGTTCTGCCATCGGATGAGCGTCATCGCGCCCGCAACCGCCCCGAGCGCCGCCCAGGCCTTGACCCTCACCGATCGCGGCGTCGCGGGATCGGTGAGACGCCCGCGCAGCGCAAGCCACACCCACATGAATGCCGCCACCGCCATCATCGACGGTGCGTGGGTCATGCTCGGCTCCTTCACGAAGTACCACAGCAGAAATGAGCCGGCGACGACGAGCGTGACCGCGATCGCCGCTATCGTCGGGGCGAAGTAGCGCCGTGTGATGCTGAAGCAGAGCCAGCAGCCGGCGAGGCCGTAGAACAACCCCGCAACGCACACCGCCTGGCGATACGGAAACGAGATGCCGTTGACGTCGATATCCGGATGCCGTGGGTTCAGCGAACGCGCGACGACGTGGCCGCCGGCGAAGAACGGCGCCCACAGAATCGCCGGCCCGATCGATGCGGCCGACTGTGCATGCTTCGTCCGGGTCGGCTGGAACAGCTGCGGGTGATCCTGCAGCCCGAGCAGCGTGTAGTCGTTCGTAAAGTTGACGTCACGGTCGAACGCGATCGACCGGAGGTAGGCGTAGTAGTAGAAACCGTCGCTCTGAAGGCGAGCGCCGAGCTGGATCTGCGCCGCGAGCCCGACGGCGAAGAGCGTCGCGAACAGCAGCGAGCCGCGCCGGAATGCCGCCGCGCCCCACAGCCCCGCCGCGATCACCAGCAACAAACTCAACGCGCCAGGGCTGAAGCCGGTCAGGTGACCGACCAGTGAGCGCCGCGCAACTTCGCGCGCGCAGAGCTCGGCGATCGCGCACACGATTGCCGTCCAGGCGCTGACCAGGAGCACTCGCCTTTGCCTCGTCACGGTGCGCGTCAGGGAACCACCTTCAGAATGCGAAGCTCAGGCCCCGGATGATCCGCGGACGGAGAAAACCGGGCGATCTCGCGTGACTGAGCGAAGATCCGCATGTATTCGCCGTACTCGCGCGGAAACGTCTGGGGACCGGCGGCGCTGTCGTCGAGGAACCGGCCATACACTTCAGACGACGCGATCAGGTAATCGACGCCCTCATCGCGCCACTGCGAGTAGTCCTTCGGGCGAAGCGCGCCAACGTTGCGCGCCCGGAACTTTCCGGGCAGCACCATCGCCCGCGTTTCCATGACCACCGAGGCGTTCTCCGGAAGATTCTGCACGACCCAGTCGTACGCGAGATCGAGGGTTCCGACCCGCGCGAGGTCGTGGTCGCTGCGGACGGCGACGATCGCCGGGGGCAGCAACGCCGCGGTCGTCAGCGCGGCGATCAATCCCGTGCGCGCCATCCGCGGGATCTCGTAGCGGCGGAGCAGGCTGACGCCGGAGACGACGGCGGCCGCCGCGAGGACGCAGAGCGGCGGGGTCATCGGCAGCAGGTAGCGGGCGTAGACGATGCGCTGGCTGCTCAGCATCCAGAAAAACACCGCGGGGAAGGTCACGACGAGCGCCCAGCGGACGCGGCCGGGACCGCGCACCAGGCGCACGATACCCATCACCATCCCGCCGGCCGCGAGCAGGAGCGCGGGCCATCCGAAGGTGTGGCGCAGCAGCAGCTTCAGATACAACATCCACGCCGGCTCAGTGAGATCGGCGACGCGATACTCGCGCGCCAGCCTGGCAAAGCTGTTGAGGAAGTCCGGCAGTGCGAGCACCGTGTAGGGCGCGAAGACCAGAAACGTCACGACGCACGCGGCGGCTGCGGCGAGCGCCGCCTGCAGCCTGCCAGGACGGACGCCGAGGGACATCCAGCACGCCAGGAGCGGCATGATCAGCGACACGCCGCCGTTGTATTTCGTCGCCGCGGCCAGTCCCGCGGCGGCGCCGGCCCAGGCAAATCCGCGCACGGTGCCGCGCTCGTGGGCGACGAGGGACAGGAGCAGGGTCAAGGTGACCCACAGCGTCAGCGGCGTGTCGGTGAGGACGAAATGCGAGTAGCGGACGTGCAGCGGGAGCACCGCCATGAGACCCGCGGCGAGCAGCGCGTGCCGCGCGCCCCATCGCGCGCCGATCTGGTAGACGAGCAGCACGGTGACCACGCCGAGCGCCGCCGTCACCGCGCGCCCCCACAGATAGAACGCGCCGCCGGACACCTCGGCGAGCGACGCCCACTGGCCGGAGATCGCGCCGGTCACGAAGCGGACGCACGCGACGAGCAGCTGAACGTAGATGTAGAAGCTCGGATAGTCGAAGAAGTGCGGGTGCAGCGACCCCGAGCGCATCATGTTGACGGCGCGCTCGACGATTTCCGGTTCGTCGACCTGGACGGCGTAGGGGATTCCGCGTCCTAGCGCCCAGAAGCGCAGCACCGCCGCGGCGATCAGCACCGCAGCTAGTGCGAATCGCGACGTGCGCAGATCGCTTGCTTCACGCCACTCACGCTCTATCAATACGTACCCTCTTCGCGGTCAGCGTCAAGGTAGAAGGCAAAAGGCAAAAGGGAAACTTTACTACACGGTCATCGCAGCAGATCTTCATAGAGTTGCAGCGTCGCCGCGCCCGCAGCCTCCCAGGAGAACTCGCGCTCGACAATTCCGCGTCCGGCGTGGCCCATCGCCGCGAGCCGCGCCAGATCCCCAAGCGCGCCGCTGATCGCGGCGGCAAGTGCCGACGCATCCCCCGGCGGAACCAGCCAGCCGTTCACGCCCGCGCGGACCTTGTCCGGAAGACCGCCG
>Ga0070670_100001208_pt1 | contig 20526 bp, 13 predicted proteins | sample KBSS63metaG_FD_64665 | JGI IMG/M metagenome (GOLD analysis project Ga0070670, IMG submission 64665) | Switchgrass rhizosphere microbial communities from Kellogg Biological Station, Michigan, USA - KBS S6-3 metaG | ecosystem: Host-associated > Plants > Roots > Rhizosphere > Soil ... | reverse complement strand
ATCTACTCGTTCGTCGGCCTGATCATGCTGATCGGCATCGTCAAGAAGAACGCGATCATGCAGATCGACTTTGCGCTCGAGCAGGAGCGGCGGCACGGCAAGACGCCAGTCGAAGCCATCTACGAGGGCTGCATCATCCGTTTCCGCCCGATCATGATGACGACGGCGGCGGCGCTCCTCGGCTCGCTGCCGATTGCCTTCGGCTTCGGGGCCGGCGGCGAGGCGCGTCGGCCCCTCGGGCTTGCCGTGGTCGGCGGTCTGCTCGTCTCGCAGCTCATCACCCTGTATCTGACGCCGGTCGTCTACACCTATCTCGGCGGCATCGAGCAACGCTGGAAGACGCGAAGGATCGCGCCCGGCGGCACGGCGTCGCCCGACCCCGCGACGGCGTGAGGCGCCGATCATGAACATTTCCGAAGGGTTCATCCGGCGTCCCATCGCCACCAGCCTGCTGATGGCGGCCATCGCGCTCTTCGGCGCGGTGGCCTACCGGTCGCTGCCGGTCAGCGATCTCCCGAACGTCGACTTCCCCACGCTCCTGGTGACCGCGCAGCTGCCCGGTGCCAGTCCGGAAACGATGGGCGCGTCGGTCGCGACGCCGCTGGAGAACCAGTTCTCGACCATTGCCGGCCTCGAGTCGATGACCTCGGTGAACTCGCTCGGCTCGACGCAGATCACGCTCGAGTTCAACCTCGATCGAAGCCTCGACGGCGCCGCGGTGGACGTGCAGGGCGCCATCACCCAGGCGAGCCGGCTGCTGCCGCAGGGCATGCCCACCCCGCCCACCTTCACCAAGGTGAACCCGGCGGACCAGCCGATCCTCTATCTGGTCATCCGCTCGACGACCTTGCCGGCGTGGACGCTGGACGAGTGGGCCGAGACCCGAATCGCGCAGCGCATCTCCCAGGTGAGCGGTGTGGCGCAGGTGCAGGTGCTCGGAGCCCAGAAGTACGCCGTCCACGCGCAGCTCGATCCCCACCAGCTCGCGGCACGCCAGATCGGGATCAACGAGGTCGAGAACGCGCTGCGCGCCTGGAACGTGAACGTGCCGGCCGGCAACATTATCGGCCCGCACCGCGCTTACACGCTGCAGGCCACCGGCCAGCTGATGAACGCCGACGAGTTCAAGAGCATGGTGGTGGCTTATCGCAACGGCGTGCCGGTGCGCCTCGACGCGCTCGGTCAGGTTGTCGACGGGCCCGAGGATCCTCACACCGCGTCGTGGTTCTACACCGGCGGCAGCGAGCAGCGGGCGATCACGCTCGGTATCCAGCGACAGCCCGGCACCAACACGATCGCGGTGGCCGACGCGGTGCGGGCACTGCTGCCGCAGTTCGAGTCGGAACTGCCGACCAGCGTGCACATGGACATCCTCTACGACCGCTCGGACACCATCCGCGAGTCGTATCGGGACGTTCAGTTCACCATGCTGCTGACGCTCGCCCTGGTCATCATGGTGATCTTCGTGTTCCTGCGAAACGTGTGGGCCACCGTGATCCCCAGTCTGGCGCTGCCGTTCTCGATCGTCGGCACGTTCGCGGTGATGTACCTGCTCGGCTACAGCCTCGACAACCTGTCGATGATGGCGCTGATTCTCTCGGTGGGCTTCGTCGTGGACGACGCCATCGTCATGCTCGAGAACATCTACCGGCACGTCGAGCACGGCGAGGACCCGCTCACCGCCTCGCTCGACGGCTCGCGCGAGATCGGCTTCACCATCGTGTCGATGACGCTGTCGCTCGCGGCGGTGTTCATTCCAGTGCTCTTCATGGGCGGGGTGCTCGGCCGGCTGTTCCGCGAGTTCGCGGTGACGATCTGCGTGGCCATCCTGATCTCGGGCGTGGTGTCGGTGACGCTCACGCCGATGCTGTGCAGCCGGTTCCTGAAGCGGCCGTCAGCGACAGGCGGACCCGCCGCGCTCTCCCGCTTCATGGCGGCAACCGAGCGCTACTTCGAAGTGATGCTGCGGTTCTATGAGCGGACGCTGCAAGGCGCGCTCCGCTACCGCGGCGCGACGGTGGCCGCCGCGACGGTGGTGCTGGTGCTCACCGGCGTGCTCTTCGTGATCGTGCCCAAGGGGTTCATCCCGGATCAGGACACCGATCAGATCACGGTAACCACCGAGGCCGCGCAGGGCACCTCGTTCGACAATCTGGTGCGCGACCAGCACATCGTCTCCACCATCATCGGCCAGGACCCGGCGGTGGCGCGGCTGGTCTCCACCGTCGGCGGCAGCGCGTCCAACACACTGGGAGGGCCCAACCTCGGCCAGCTGGTCGTGACGCTCGTACCGCGCCACGACCGGCCCGTGCTCGTGGGCGAAGTGATCGAGCGCCTGCGGCCCAAGCTGGCCAGCCTGCCGGGCATGCAGGTGTACATGCAGAACCCGCCCACGATCCGCATCGGTGGACAGGTGAGCAAGAGCCCCTATCAGTACTCGATTCAGGCGGCGGACAAGACGCGGCTCTACGCCACCGCCCGCACGCTGCTCAAGCGCCTGGCGACCGTGCCCGGCATTCAGGACCTGACGAGCGATCTCGAAGTGACCAGCCCGCAGGTGAACGTGGACATCGACCGTGACAAGGCGGCCGCCGTGGGCGTGACGGCGAGCCAGATCGAGAACGCGTTCTATGACGCCTACGGGCCGCGCTGGGTCTCCACGATCTACGCGCCGGTCAACGAGTACAAGGTGCTGCTCGAGCTCGCGCCGGAGTTCCAATCGGATCCGGCGGCGCTGTCGATGCTGTACTTCAAGGGCACCGGGCCACTGGTGCCGCTCGATACGCTGGCCAAGGTGAAACAGCAGATCGGGCCGCAGACGGTTAGCCATGCGGGCCAGCTTCCCGCAGCCACCATCTCCTTCGGCCTGGCCCCCGGCGCCTCGCTCGGGAGCGTCCTGACACGCGTCGGCGAAGTGGCCGCGGAAACGCTGCCGTCGGATGTGACCGGGCAGTTCCAGGGGGCGGCCAAGGCGTTCGAGGGGGCGCTCACCAACCTCGCCGTGCTGCTCGTGATCGCGATCCTGATCGTCTACATCGTGCTCGGCGTGCTCTATGAGAGCTATATCCACCCGCTCACCATCCTGTCGGGACTCCCGTCGGCGGCGTTCGGCGCCCTGGTCACGCTGCTCCTTTTCGGCCTCGATCTCAACATCTACGCCTTCGTCGGCATGATCATGCTGATCGGCATCGTCGAGAAGAACGCCATCATGCAGATCGACTTCGCGCTCGAGGCGCAGCGGAGCGGCATGAGCGCCGAGGAGGCCATCTACCAGGGCTGCCTCGTGCGCTTCCGGCCGATCATGATGACGACGATGGCCGCCATGCTCGGCGCCGTGCCGATCGCCATCGGGTATGGCGCCGGCGGCGAAGCGCGACAGCCGCTGGGGCTCGTGGTGGTGGGCGGGCTGCTCTTCTCGCAGCTCGTGACGCTGTATCTCACGCCCGTCGTCTTCATCTACATGGCGGGGCTGCAGGAGCGCCTGGAGCGCCGCGCACACCGGGGCGGCCAGCCGCTCGGGCTGTCGGAAGCGCCGGTGAAGTAGCCGCGGCGCCTAGCGCGCCGACACCGTGTCGATCTGCCAGACCTCGGCAACCTTGCTCAACTTGAACTCCCACTGACGCTGATCGTCGTGGACGCCCTTGTTGCCGACGCGTGGCACGTAGGAAGCGAACCCGCGACAGGACGCTACAGCACGGGCGTCGGTGACCGCGATCTGACAGGAATCGAAGATCAGATCCTGTTGTTCGAGCTGGTCGAACGCCCTGCGCAATGCCTTGGTGTCGACGCTCGGCCAGATGGCCAGGGCAGCGCCCGCGTCGAGTTCCCGGTACGCGGTCCGGTATTGGCTCAGCACCGTCTGAATGGCTGTCTCCGGTGCCGGGACTCGCGGCACCGGGACTGCGCTCAATTCCGCGCGAGGCAGGGTGGGCGCCAGCGCGGCCACCGGACGCGAATCCACCGGGAGACTGGCAGGCAGCACCGGGCTGCCCAGGAGCGGCGCGATCGTGGATTCCGAAATCGGCAGCGGTTCGGTCGTTGCCGGATTCGAGACCGAGGCTAACTGAATGGGCGCATCACGCCGGACTCGTGGCGCCTGGCGCTCCGGCGAGAGTGGCGGGGTTGAGAGCGCAGGTGCTGGCAATGAGGCGCGCTCACCGCTCACCGCAGCCGCTGGCACCACGGTTGGTGGATCAATTGGCGGCAGCGTCACATTCGAAGGAACGACGGCGACGGGCGCCGGCGCGATCTGACCGCCGGGAGTGGGGCGCATCAAGAAGACCGTGGTTGCGGCGCAGATCACCACAGTTGCTGTCAGCACGGCTGCCCATCGTGGCGCCTGCCACACCGGCGAACGCCAGGTCTCGGGCGGGACGGCTGGTGCGGCTCGAACGTCGAGCGGGATGACGGGACCGACGTATGCGGGCACACGCTCGTAGAGCTGGGACTCGTCTTTCCGCGGTGGCTTCGCCTGGAGCGATTCGCCCGCAAAGAGATCGAGTGCGCGCAACCGCTCATCGTCGGTGAGCGGGATCAGCACCGGACTGTCCGACTCGTGCTGGCGCCACGATGCGTCAGGCTTGTCCATAATGCTCAAGGCTCGAACGAATAGTCGAACGCGACCGTCGACATCCAATGGGCATTCAGTCCGGCACTGGTGAGGGGCCGCATGACGTTGGCACTCAGCAGCATCGTTGCGGCGATGTTCCATTTGAAGCCGACGAGGCCAACCATCCGGTTGGTGGCGCCTTCGACGCTGGTGAGTCGAATCGTGTCGACGCCCACGAGAGTCGGGTGCGGGGCGGTGGTCTCCGTGAGACGGCCGGCCGACGACAGCCGGCGGCCGGCAATCTCGCCAACCAGGGTCAGACGAGGCGTGCCGAGCACGGTGACCGCGCCGGCGTAGTCGAGCTCGTCGGTCAGCCCGCCAAACGCATATCCCATGTCGCCGTGGACGCCGATGCGGTCGCGTTCGAAGGACGCAATCAGGCGAGGCTTGATCGAGATTTCACCGGCGCCGAGGAGATTCTGCTCGTCGCCGGTGGGCAGCCTGGCCTCGCCCCCGATCGCCAGCCCACTGCCGGTGCGGCGCAGGAGGTTGTACTTGCTGCGAATCAGCAGATCGCCGGGTCCCGATGCCGAGGCAGACCCGATAGCCTGCACGAGCTCGCTTCCCCGGTAGGTGTCCACCCGGCGGCCGTTCAACGTCAGAGACACGAATGGCAGAGCGGCGCCGATGTCCAATCGGTCGGTGACGCCGAGGTTCCCCAGAAGCGTCATCGTCTTCGTGTGGAGGTCAAGCGAGAGGGCTTCGACATCAAAGGGTTGCGTCTCGCCCCGCAGCCGGCTCGCCGTCGCCACGAGCGCGCCGTCCTGCAGGCTGCGCCCGTCAATGGTGTCGAACGACGCGGCCTGATAACTCAGCGCGAGCGAGCCGCGGAGCTGTCCGGTAGTCAGAGACCGTTCGACCAGAAACGGACCGAAACTGTCGCTCGACCGGACCACCATTCCCAGCGTGCGATCCAGGCGGTAAGTGAAAGCGCTGGCGGAAGACGTCACCGGCAGCGTGGCCAGCTCGAGGAGCAGGAGTGTCGAGATCGTGTCGCGAGTGGCCGCGGCGGCTCTCGCATCCTGAACGAAATCGCCGGTCGGGATCGACCGGTTGGTGAGCAGAAACGACAACACCTCACTGACGGGCTGCTGCGCCGCGGCCGGGGCCGCCGACGCGAGAAGCGCAAGAGCAACCACGGATACGCGCGTATGAAGGCTCATCGAAGGCTCGCCTACTGGTTCTACTTGTCCTGCACGACCTTGAACTCGAGCCCCGCAATGGTCAAGGTACCAGTTCGTTTCTTGGCCTGGGCTTCGACATTGAATTGGACCGTTCCGTTACCGCTGCCCGTCGCTCCTTGGGTGACCGTGATCCACGACACGTTGCTCTTCGCCGTCCAAGCGCAGCCCGCGCCAGCCGACACAGCAACCGTCACCGAGCCGCCCGCGTCGCCGATCTGCTGCTCCCTCGGATTGATCGCGTAGGTGCAGCCGGACGCCTGATCCACCGTGAACAACTGCCCCGCGATGGTGAGCGTGCCCGTCCTCGCCGCGCCAGTATTGGCAGCGACGTTGAACTTGACGGTTCCAGCGCCGGCACCGCTCCCACCCGAGACCAGCGTGATCCACCCCGCATTGCTCGTAGCGGTCCACGCGCAACCCGCTGCGGTGGAGACGGTAACGGCGACGCCGTCGCGGCCGTCGGCGCCGACGGCCTGACCATTGGAACCAATCGAGAACGTGCACGCGCTCGCCGCTGGGGCCGATTGAACCACGGTGAACAGCTGGCCGGCAATGGTGAGGGTGCCGGTGCGGGCGGCGCCACTGTTCGCGGCGACATTGAAGGTGACGGATCCGCCACCTGAGCCGCTGGCACCGGCGACCACCGCGATCCAGGTGGCGTTACTGATGGCGGTCCGTGCGCAGCCGGAGGTACCGGTCACGGCGACGGTGACTGGCCCTCCCGCGGCACCGATCGTCTCGTTCGCCCGCTGCAGCGAGAACACACAGGTTGATGGGCTTGGGCTTGGCGATGGGCCTGGGATGGCCGACGACGGCGAGGATTGGGTTAACGTCACGGTCCGGCCAGCCACCAGCAGCGAGGCGCTGCGGGTTTCGCCGCCGTTCGGGGCCACGCGAAGAGCGACGTTGCCACTCCCCGTGCCGCTGGTCGTGGTGATCGACACCCAGCCAGCGTCGACGCTCGCCTGCCAGCTGCAGCCCGTGGCCGTGGTGACCGACAGCGTAACGGTTCCTCCGCCGGCGTCGATAGATGGAGCGGCAGGCGAGACGTCGTATCGGCAGGGCGCCGGTTGCTGCTGCAGCGGAACCTGCTGACCGTTGACCGCGATGTGTCCCTGCCGCATCGTGGAGCTGGTGTTGGCGGCGGCTTGAAATTCGACGCGCCCGCTACCCTGGCCGGACGACGGCGCGAGACCGCTGATCCATGCCGCGTCCGATGAAGCGGTCCAGCTGCACTCCGGCTGCGCCGACACGGTAACGGCGTTCTTGCCGCCTGCCGCGTCGATCGAGGACGGCGCTTCCAGCGACACCTGGCACTTCACCGGGGAAGGGCCTGTCGATGTGCTGGACGTGGAATCGCACCCGATCAAGGTGACAGCCAGACCAAGCACAAGTGTTGGCCCGAGAATTCTGCGCATGGGAGCGCTGGACGAGGTGCAACCTTCGCGCCACGGCGGACGACAATCGGCACGTAATCCAGTCGGTTATGGAGCCGGAATCGCCGCTGCTCTGATGAAGCGAACGAAGCAATTTCGAGGAAATTGTTTCCGGCCGTGCAAATATCGACAACTCAACCGTGACCGATACTCGAACTACTCGAACTCAAATCAGGTGGCGTCGATCGCAGAGCCTCTTACCTCGACTATTCGCCGGACGCCTTCGACGACCCGAAGCTGTACACGCGGCCGTTCGCCGGCAGCGCTACTTCTCGATGCGGATGCGGATGCGGTACTCGCGGTACACCGAGTTGTAGAACGAGCCGTACGCCGGCGAGCCCAGGTTGGCCTGGACGTCGGCGGGCAGGAACGAGTTCAGCGCGTTGGATACCCGCAGGCCCAGCCAGGGGTGAAACTTCGCCACCGTGAGGCGGCGTTCGAAGCCGGCATCGACGCGGAAATACTCGGGGAAGCGGAGCACGTTGCGCGGTCCGACGAACTCCAGGTTCTCGTCGAGTACGGAGTACGGCAGCCCGCTCCGCCAGTCGGCGGTGCCGAGCAGCAACCAGCCCGCCGTCGGCATGAACCGCCCGCGGAAGAGCACCCGGTTCCGGGCATCGGCCATCGCGGGAGCGTACTCGTTGACGCCGACGATCGGCTGCGGGATGACGTCGAAGAAGTTGAGCAGCGAGTTCAAATCCTCGTGTGCGGAGGAGTGTACGTACGAGGCGTTCACGTCGGCCCGGGTGCCCGTCGCCACGTGCACCAGGATCTCTTCCTGCAGATAGCGCGACGCGCCGCTGCTGCTCAACACGTACTGGCCGCCGGCCGCCGTCAGTTCGGGATCGACCACGAGCTGGTGGCTGCCCTCGCGGTGGAGCAGGCCCGCGTGATACGACAGATGGCGGTTGACGCGTTGGTCGAGGCCCACATCCCAGGTGGCGCTGTGCGCCGGCCGGAGGCCAGGCGCAATCACGCGGACGTAGGGCACCGCCGCACCGAGCGGCGTGAGCCCGTCGGCCGCGTAGCGGCGGTCGGTGGGGGCCTCGAACTGCGGGAACGCCCCGGCCACTGAGGGCGTGCGCTCGTAGAAGATCCCGTAGCCGGCGTGGAGCGACGTGGCGCCCGCGTCGTCGAGCCGCCACGCGATACCGGCGCGCGGCGAAGCACTCGAGCGAGCGCTGATGCCGTCGTAGTCGAGGCGTCCGCCGACGTCGATCGAGACGCGCGTGCGCGGCTGGAACCGATCCTGAACGAACGCGGCAACGTCGGTGGAACCGACCGCTTCGCGGCTCGGGCCGCCGAAGTCCAGCCGGCGGGCCAGGGTGCCGTTGGAGCGCTCGATCAGCACCGGACGGCTCTCGCTGGTGCCGTCGTAGCGGCTGTGCAGGACGTCGAATCCCGCTTTCACGAGGTGGACCCCGCCGAGGCCCTGGTAGGCGTGCGATGCCGTCTCGACCCACTGGTACGAATCGGTGACGCGATGCTGGCGGTTGTAGAAGCTCCCGAGCGTGGTCTCCGGCAGCAGTACCATCGGCGACGGCCCCTGCGGCGACACGCCGGTGCGGTACTGGTGGAACTCGACGGTCGACTCGATCTCACTCCCCTTCCCGAGCAGCGTCCGCTCGGTGGCGGTGGCGTGGGCGACGTCGTCGGACACGTTCACCGTGGCCGCCGGTGGCACGAACGTGCCCAGGAGCGCCTGAGTGGTCGTGCTCGGCACGAACCCGCCAGCCACCGCGAGCGAATGGCGCGCCGACACGTTCGCCTCCACGCGCGTCAGCGAACTGAACCACTGAATCTTCTCTAGCTCGGTCTCCGGCCGGCTGGGAATGTCGATGGTCTGGTAGTGATACTGAGCGAACTCCTGCAGGAACACGCGACCCTTGACCAGCGGGCCGCCAATCTCGACGTCGGGCTGCCACACGGTAATGCCGGTGACGTTCGCCACGGTGAAGCGCTTCAAGCGCAGCGCCGGCTCGAGGTTGCCGAAGCCGAACTTCCAGTGGTCGGCCGCGCGCCGCGTCTGCACCTGGATCAGCCCGGACGAGAAGCGGCCGTATTCGACCTCGTAGGGGTTGGGCAGCACGGTGACCGACTCGATGGCGTTGGCCGGCAGCGACACACGCGCGAGATTGGTGGCCGGATCGGTCAGCGTCGCGGCTCCGAGCTGCATCCCCGCCTGATACGGACGGCCACCGTCGATGCTGTCGCCACCCGGCAGCTCGATCACGCCGGTCATCAGGCGGAGCGCGGCGGGCACGCCCTGCCCCGGGGCGATGAGCTGCACTTCCGCCGCGCCCACCGCCTCGGTGCCGGCAAGCGTCGGGGCCTCGAATGCCGGAGATGCAGCCACGACGTCGACGTGCTCGGCGACGGTCGCAATCGCGAGATCGAGCGTCAGCTGGATGGTGACGCCTGGCAGGACGACGGCGTCGTTTTCAGCGGCCTGAAATCCGTCGAGCGTCGCGCGCACGCGGTAACGGGCCGGGGGCAGAGCGGGCACGGTGAAGTGCCCATCGGTATCGGACACCTGCTGCGCGGCTTCCCGATCCGCGGCATCGCGAATGCTCACGACCACGCCAGGCAGCTTCACCGAGCCGCCCTGCGTGGAGATCGTCCCTTCGATGCGGCCGGTGGGCGGAGACGCGTTCTGCGCCCACGCGGGGACGACGCCCGATAGGACGATCGCGAGCGCGACGCCAGCGAGACGCCAGCACGACCGCAGGTCCTGTGTTGCGATGGGCACCAAAGACCATTGTCGCGCGGACCCCGTCCGGCGCGTGAGCGCTATTGCGGCAGCGCGAACGCGATGTAGGCGCCCGGCAAGGCTGTTCCGCCGCCGCCCCGGCCTTGCCGGCCGCCGGCCCCTCCAGGTTGGCCGCCCGGCACACTGCCGGCGCTGCCGAACGTGGCGGGGAACGTCCCCGTCGCCTGTGCCACCGACAGCACGACGAACTGCCGCCCGTTCACCTGATAGGTAGCCGGCATCCCCTCCGCGCCATTCGGCAGGCTGTGCTGCCACAGCTCCTTGCCGTTGTCGCGAGCATAGGCGTGGAGCTTTCGCTCGGGGCCGGTGGCGAAGAAGATCAATCCGCCCCCCGTCACCAGCGGCGCGTTGCGCGGGAACTGCACGCCGGTGGTGTTCGGGATGTTGTACTCGGGCGGCGCTTCCTGCACGCCAGTCGGAATCCGCCACACGATGTCGCCGGTGTTGAGGTCGTACTTCACCATCTCCGACCACGGCGGTGCCGCCGCGGTCATCGATCCGCCCGGGAAGTTGACGGTCATGAAGTTCACCGGCGAGGTGAACTCGACGCGTTCGCCCTTCGCGGCCGCGGCATCGACGAGCGCCCTGGCCTGCGCCATCAGCTCCGCCTTCTGCTCGGGCGTGACGATGGTGTTGCCGGCGCCCCGGCCGCCGCCGCCACCGCCGCGGGCACCACCGGGTCCGGCGCCGCGGGGCGGTGCCGGCATGGTGAGCCGGATCATCGTCGGCAACGACTTGTGGACGACGTAGAACTCGCCACGATCGGGGTCGACCGCGCTGGTACCGAAGTTGGCGCCACCGTTGTGTCCCGGCATCTCCACCGAGCCCTCGAAACTGGGCGGCGTGAAGATCCCGTCGTTGCGATAGGTCCGCAGCCGCGCGCGCAGCTCGTCCTGCGCTTCCTTCGGCAGGTACGGGTTGATGTCCTTTTCGGTGAACGACTGCTTGGCGAACGGCGCCGGCTTGGTCGGAAAGGGCTGCGTGGGGGACGACCACTCGCCGGGCACGTCGGTCTGCGGTACCGGCCGTTCCACGATCGGCCAGATCGGCTGCCCGCTCTTGCGATCGAACACGTAGAGGAACCCCTGCTTCGTCGCCTGCGCGACCACCTGCCGCGGCCGGCCGTTCTGGCGAATCGTCAAGAGCTTGGCCGACTGCGGAATATCCCAGTCCCAGAGATCGTGGTGCACGAGCTGCTGATGCCAGATCCGCTTGCCGGTGTGGGCGTCGATGGCCACCAGCGAGTTGGCGAACAGGTTGTTGCCCTTGCGATCGCCGCCGTAGAAATCGTAGCGGGCGGTGCCGAACCCGATGAAGGCGATGCCGTTCTCCTCGTCGACGGTGAACTCGCTCCAGTTGTGGACGCCGCCACCGACCTTGTAATGGCCTTCCGGCCACGAGTCGTAGCCGACCTCTCCTTCGTGCGGGATGACATGGAAGATCCAGGCGAGCTTGCCGGTGCGCACGTCGTAGGCATGGACATCGGAAGGCGGACCGCCGTAGTTCGGTCCACCGGGCAGCGGAATGATGAAGAGGTTCTGGAAGATCCGCCCGGGATTGCTGGTGGCGACCGGACCGGCCGGCGGCCGCTCCATCGCGGCGCGCAGATCGACGCGGCCGTTGGTACCGAAGGAGGGGATGAGCTCACCGTCCCTGGCGTTCACGGCGACGACGTCGCCGCGCTGCAGGTAGATGAACCGCCGGTCGGATCGATCGGGACTCTCCCAGTAGTTCATCCCGCGTGCGCCCGAGGGCGCCACGCCGTCCTTGCGCCAGATCTCTTTGCCGGTCGCCGCGTCAATCGCGGCCAGCGCGCCGCCGCCGACGGGGGCGTACATCACGCCGTCGACGACGACCGGATTGAAGATGCTGGCGCCGTCGATGGGAAAGCTCCAGGCCGTTTCGAGCTTCGCCACGTTCTTCGTGTTGATCTGATCGAGCGCAGAGTACTGCGACGAGTGCGCACCGCCCGCGTAGGACTGCCAGGTCGTGTAGGACTTGGCCGTGGTACGACTCGCGCCGCCCTGCCGTGCCTGGCCGGCCAAGGTCGCCAGCGCGACCGCCACCACGATTCCGGTCAGCGAGACGATTCCACCTGGTCGGCGCATGCGATCACCTTTCTATTCGAGTTACTTGGCGATATGGGCGGTGGACTTTTCGTTTTCGTTGCAGATGAACTCGATCATCTCGGAGTCGACCATCAGCCGCTGGTTCACCCGCACCGTGAAGGGCCTGGTATACGCCTTCGCGTCGTCGATGGTGACGTCGATCTCGAGGGTGCCGAAGTTCGGACGGCGGAAACGCTCGGTCATCTTCAGCGCGTCGGTATAGGGACTGCCATTGACGTCGAGCCAGCCGGCGCGCTCCTCGCCGTTGAAGTGCGTGGTCTCGACGACCAGCGTGTCGCCCTCGTACCAGCCGCGCGAGTACCCGAACCACCATGGCGTCGGGTCGTTGTTCGGCGCCGGCCGGCCGTCCATGTAGATGTAGCGGAGGCCGTAATTGGACTCGTAGGTGATGAGGATCAGATTCCTGGTCTGGACGATCTGCCGCGGCTGCCCGTGGTTGTGATACTGCATCAGTCCGATCGGCAGGCACCACACGTCGGGGTTGCCCTTGTTGTTGTCGGCCATCCGCTTCTTCTTCAGCTCGGCGGCCCAGGGCTGCAGCGGCAGCTGGAAGCCCCGTCCGGCAACCTCTCCGAACGTCGAGAGCGGGATGCCGTCGGGGGTGGTCGTCGGAGCCGGCGGCGCACCGGCGCGACCGCGGCCGCCCCCGCCGACGCGGCTCCAGATGCCAGAAAAGTCGACCTTGCCGTCGGGGGTTCGCGGCGCCGGGCCATCGAGGACGGGTTTGCCGTCGGGCGTCCGCGGCACGCCAGGGGTCGGATACGACGGCCACTGCGCCCCGACGACAGGCGACAGCGCCACGACGAGAGTAATTGCGCCGGTAATCCTGGAGCCCCAACCGCTCACGCGACCCTCCTGAAAAGGCCATCAGTGTCCTCTACCGCCAGCGCGGGAGCAACCGCCCCGTTCTCGCCTTGTAGCGCGCGTACTCCTCCGCCACCGCACTGCGCGCGAACTTCGTTTCCTCGAAGCGCGCCAGCCACTGGAAATAGAGCGCCGCCAGCACGATGAACCCCGCACCCCAGAGGCTGGGCCAGATCACGACGGTCGAAATCTCGGTCAACAGGTAGCTGGCGTAAAACGGGTTGCGCACGAAGGCGTACGGACCGGACGTGTGCACGAACTGTGGGATGTCGTCGTTGCCGGCGTAGGAAAACACGCGGCCCCGAATCGAGAAGGCGGCCCAGTGAAATAGGGCGAGCGACGCTGCCAGGCCGGTCACCCCGATTGCGGCGATCCACCGCGGTGGCGATGTCCCGATCTGCATGACCGCGATCATTCCCCAGAGAGTCGCGACGATGCCGAGTCCGCGTGGATCGCGCCGTCCAATATCCGGTCTGAAGATGAATCCGGCCGCGATGGCCATCCACACGAGCACCGCCACCGGCAGGATCTCCGGGAGACGGGTGAGCATCGACTACGGCGCTTTGCAGGTGAAGCTGGCGGCGTCGTCGATGCTTCCGGTGCCGGCGTATCGCGCTACCTGCGGATACGGGCAGAGCGGGCGCGTGCGATCGAGACGGCCGTTCGTGCTGTGCGACGCGTCCAGGCGCGCCGGCGCCTGGCCGCCCTCGACCCAGCCCTCGAGCGCCCGGACCGTGTCGAACGTGTCCGGACCTTCGCCGCCGCTACAGTGGCCCATGCCTGGCGCCATGAACAGCCGGACGTGCCCGGTTGCCTTGGCTGCGCCGCCCATGTGCGCGACCACCTGCTCGTAATACTTGATGGTGTTGGGCGGCGGCACCAGCGAATCGCTCCAGCCGTGATACAGGATCAACTTGCCGCCGCGCGAGAAGAACGCCCCCATGTCGGGATTGGTGGCGTTCATGATCAGGTTCTCGGGCCGGTCGCCCTTCACGACGTCCTGGTCGAAGTCGAACGTCTTCCAGTCCCAGTTCGGATCCTGGAACACGACGTAGCGATACTGGTCGTAGGTCATGGCCTGCAGGTCCGGGCCTGCGGCCTGCGCGCCCCACCCGAGCTCGCTGCCCGGCACGAACGACGCGAAGAGCTCCTGCCTGGTCCGCGGGTTCACCGCGCTCGAGTAGATCTGCTTGACCGACGCCACCTGCGGCGCCGTGAGACACGACGGGCCGTCGCCGTCCGTGCAGAGCAGCACCGCCGGATCGAACCGGCACTGGCGCGGATCGTCGATCAATCCGTCCTTGAGCCCGTCGCCCGCGTCGCACGCGGCGAGCGCCGCCTGGTGAATGACCGGATACTTGGCCGGGGGAATGTAGCGCGCCGGATCCCTCAGCACCGCGTCGGCGATCCAGAGCGAGATGGCGGTGCGGTTGGCCGGTGCGCCGGCGATGATGCCGTCGTAATCCTCCGGGAACATCTGCGCGGCCTTGAGCCCCTGGCGTCCACCCGTCGAACAGCCGTTCCAGTAGGACAGCTTCGGGCCCGAGCCGTAGAAGGCTTCGATGATCTTCTTGGCCTTCGCGGTCATCTCGTGCTCGGAGCGCCACGCGAAATCCACGAGCTTCTCGGGATGCCCGAGTGCGAAGGTACCGCGGCCGCCGACGTGACCGGTGTCGGTCGATGCGGTGGCATAGCCGCCGTGGAGCGCCTCGGCCATGTCCGCATAGCTGATGACGCCCGCCCAGCCACCGTTGCCGACCGCCTGATACTTACCGTTCCAGATCTCGCCAGGCGCGCCTTCAGCGCGCGGCGCGGTGCCAGACGCCGGCAGCCAGACTTCGATCTTGATGTCCGAGTCGCTGGTCGGCGTCAGCGTCGCGGCGACGCGGCAGAACGCACTCAGTGTCTTGTAGGGATTGAGGCCGCGCGCAGGCGGGCCTCCGGGCACCTCGAACGTGCCCGCAGCGACGACCTCGGCTTTGGTGATGGCCGTGTCTTTGAGCGACAGCTTTGCGAGGCTCTCGCACGAGGCAGCCCTGGCGCTGCTCGCGGGCAGCCAAGCCAAGGCGGCCAGGGCGCACGCCAGCGACCTCGCCTTCACTTCTCGATGCTCCCGCGCTCCTGCACGCGGGCGCCTCGCATGATGTTCTGCAGCGCGTAATTGCCCTCGTGGCATGCGTACTCGAACATGCCGTAATGGTCGTCGCGCCCGAGGTCGAAGCGCACCGTGAAGGGCGCGGTCCAGGTCATCGGATCATTGATCGTGAGCGAATAGCTGATCGTCGTGTCGTTCGTGCGGGTGAAGCGCTCGGTCACTTTCATCGCATCGCTGGCGCCCGTGCCGTTCATGCCCACGCCCATCCGATCGAGGAAGTTCGTGGTCTCGACGACCAGCGTGTCGCCCTCCCAGCGACCACGTGAATCGCCCAGATGGCTGCGGATGGCCGGACCCGGGTGCGGCCGGCCGTCGAGCGGCACGATGCGCGACTCGTGGACCATCTCGTTCACGATCGTCACGTAGCCGGGTGATTGCACGATCGCGTTGCCGTTGTTGTAGCCGCCGGGCAGGACCGAGCCGGTGAGGCCGCGTGTGATGCAGCGTTCGGTCAGATTGAAATCGGTATATGAGGCCGACCCTCCGGATTCGCGCGCGCGCCGCTCCGCGAGGCGCTTCTGCGCGGCCGGCGTGAGCGCCGGCAGGCGCCCATTCGGCGGATCGACGATCAACGACGCCTGGCGCTGTGGCTCCGACCGCTCGAACCAATGCTGCGGCGGCGACTGTCCCCCTCCGACCTGACCGAAGGGGATGCTCGGGTGCTCGAAATCGAAGTCGGCGAGATCTTGATCCTTCTGGCGGGCGGACTGCGACTGACGCTCGGCGAACTCCGCGTCGGTGAGCGTGTCACGCGTGCCGAACGACTCGGGACGCTGCAGCGGAATGGCGGCGGCGCGGCTGCCGGGCCACCGCCCTTCGAGATCCGGATCGCCCCACGGCGTGCGTGGCGGGTGGTAGGTCTGCGCCTGTGCGACGAGGACGAGGCCGACGACGACGGAGGCCGCGAGCACCGCAGCGCTGATCTGACGCATGGACTTTTCTCCGCTCGCGGCTAGTGGGATGCGGCACCCCGCTCCTCGGCCCGGGCTCCGGCCAGGATGCCGGTCATACCGTAGTTGCCCTCGTGGCAGCCGTATTCCCACATCGGATGATCGGCGCGGGACAGCGGGATCATCAGGCTCCACGGCTTGGTCCACGTGCCGGGGTCGTTGATGGTGATCTCGTACTTCAACGTGTCGGGCCCGATGCGGGTAAAACGCTCCACCACATGCAGCTGCTCGCTGGATCGGCTCATGAAGCTGGCCGGCTTGTAGTTGGCGGTATCCACCACCAGGGTGTCGCCTTCCCAATGTCCGCGCGAGTCGCCCATCCACTGCCGAACCACCGGCGCGACATGGGCCCGCTGGTCCAGGGTGATCACACGAGTGTCGTGAATCATCTCCATGGTGAGGGCCACCGTGTTCGGCGTCTGGACGATTTCGTAGGCGCTCTGGTATCCGGCCACCAGACTCGGGGAACCATAGGTGATGCAGCGTTCCTGCAACGCCCGATCTTCGGGGCCCGCCGGGACACGACGCATCGACGCCACGGTGGCGTCGCGCCTCTTGAGCCCCGCGGGGGTCATCGGCGGCATGCGGCCATCGGGCGGGTCGAAAATCAATGAGGTTCGATTCTCCCAATCCCGGTCGACCGTCCACACCGAGCTGTAGTCGCCGGTCTCGCCGTCCGTGCTCTTGAATCCTGAGCGGACTCCGGTGACGTTTGCCAATACGACATTGAAGACCGAGTCGCCAAACGCGGCGTCTCCCTGCCCGCTGAACATTTCGCGGGCCTTCTTCTTCATCGCGGCGAGTTCGTCGTCGGTGAGGGTGGCGCGGCCGGCGAGCGCCTCAGGGCGTTCAAGCGGCGTCGCGATGTTGTTCACCCAGACGCCCTGAAAATCGGGGCGGCCGTCAGGCGTTCGTGCCAGGGTCCACGCCGGCTTGACGGCTTGGGCTTGTGCGGCGAGCGAATAGGGCCCGAGGCGCCCCTGCGCCACCAGGGCGAAAGCGGCCAGGCTGGTCAGCAGCCAGAAGCGTCGAGAGTTCATGCGTCCCTCCGTGCGGGCCCAGTGTATCCCTGTCCAGCGCACGGTCACCCTGCCGTAAACGAGGTAGACGCCGGGCCGGGCGCCGGGGGGCCTGAATCAGTTGGACCGCAACTCGCCGACCGTTTGGACCGCCGTGCCGGCGTCCAACGGCTCGGCATACCTGATCACCGGCATCAGCGGCGTGACGGCAAACGGAATCTTCTCGCGAACCGACATCAGCGGCACGGCGGGCGAGCGGTCGAGCGCCACCCGGCCGCTCCACGCATCCACGACGAGCCGCGCGCCGAGCTGGAGCGCAGCGATCTGTTCGAGGCTGTCTGGCATCAGCGGTGGGGCCTGCTTCATGAGCTCGGCCAGCCGTGTCATCTGACCGTTGGCCGCCATGTAGTCGCCGATGTGCGGCTGGATGAGCCGAGGCAGCTGCGTGGCCCGCTCCGAGAGTGTCCGAAGGAACAGGCCGGCGTCGCCCAGCTTGTCGCGATAGGGCGACTTGCCGAGCAGCTCGATGACCTTCTCGTCGGCCGCGCCCTCCTCCTTGGGAGTGCGACGGAATCGCAGCGCCTGCAGCAGCTCGCCGTCGGGCACCATCAGGCGATCGGCGAACGAGAACTTCGTGTCGATCAGCTGGTGGCCGAGCGCCACGTGGCTCAACTCGTGCGCGAGCATCGTCGCGAGGCTTGCTTCGTCGGGCAGCACGTCGATCAGGCCGCGGCTCAACACGATCGTGTGGCCGACCGTGAACGACTCGAGCGGCGAGGTCAGCAGGATGCGGGAATGCAGCGGCCGTTCGAGGTTCAACTTGTTGGTGACGACGAGGTTGTTCAAGACGGTCTCGAGGACGCGGTCCGCTTCGCCCGCCGGCGCGAGCAGGCCGATGGCTTCGAGTCGTTCGAGGACGTTGGCTTCGGCCTCCTGTTCCCAACGGCGCTGGCTGAGCACGGGCGACAGCTGCGCGGCCCCGTCGGTGGTGTCGGCCACATTGGGCTCGTCGATCCGGATCGTCGTCAACGATCCGGTCCGGTCGGTGTTCTGAGCCTGGTATCCCCAGATGCGGGTCTGGCTCTTGAATCGGGCTTGGGGCTTCGACTTGGAGGACGACTTGGAAGACGAAGCCGTGCTCAGATCGGTTTCTTCCGAGTAGACGTACGACGGCACCCACACGCCCGGCGCGGCGTTCACCCGCCAGCCGTCCATGTGGAACGACAGCGCCCGTTTGAGCCAGCCTGACAACGCCCGTTCCGATCCGCCGATGGCGCCGTTGAAGCGGACGAGGTTGTAGTCGCGGTCCTCGATCCAGATCCGGCCGACGAAGCCCTCCCTGGTGTTGCGCAGCGGCTGGACGTCGAAGACGAAGCAGCGGGACTCGCCGAGGAACTCCCGGCGGACGTAGGTGAACTCGTAGCGCTTTCGATCGAGCGCCTGCCAGTCGGGCGCCACCATCGCAGCGAAGGCGTCACCTACGTTCGGCGGATTGGAGAGCGTGTGCACCTTGACGCCGCCCTGTTCTTTTGGTGCCTTTTGTCCGAACGGACGCAGCGTCGGTTCGTCATCGACTTTGAGCTGACCGAGGAAGTAGTTGTCGTCGACAGGGACCCAGCCGCGTGCCTCGTCCGGTGCCACGCTCTGGATGTACACCTCCATCAACGGGTGCGAAGTCCGCAGCCGCTCGAGCACCGTGTGTTCCGCCTTGCTCATCCGGTCGATGATGTCGTCGGCAGCGATCTGTCCTGCGCGGCCTGGCGCCTGGGCGGTTGGACCCTTCTTGTCTTTGGCCTCGGCATGGGCGATCGACGCGGTAAAGGCTGGCGTGAGCAGTGCAGCGAGCAGCAAGGGGAGAGGTGCAAGTCGCATGGGTGCCTCTGGCTAGGACAAGCGGAACGTGATGTGAACCGTGGCGCGGGAATCGACCGGCCCGGCGTCCGACTGCGCCGGCTTGAAACGAATGCGCAGCGCCGCCCGCTGGGCGGCTTCGTCGAGGCCGTGGCCGAGGCCGCGCACGACGCGCAGCACGCGGACGTCGCCGGCGGCGGTGAACTCGAGCTCGAGCGACACGGTGCCTTCGATGCGGGCGCTGCGCGCGTCGTCGGTGTACTCCGGCGTGGGCTTGAAGACGATCTCGACCGGCCGATCGACGGGCTTCGTCACCGCCACGGAGGGCTGGGCGGGCGCGCTCGGTCGTTGATCGAATCCCGCCGTCTGCACCTCGCCGGATCCGTTCGCGGGCCCACGCGGGGCACGCGGCCCGCTGCCGAATCCACCGGTCGTGACGGCGCCCGGTCCGTTGGCGGCGTCGCGCGGCGAGGCTGCCACGCTTGCGAATCCGCCGGTCGTGACGGCCGCGGCGGCCTGGCTGGCTCGCGCACCGTTTGCCCGCTCGAAGAGGCCGGTCTCCAGGGGACGCTGGACCTCTGGCTTGTCGATGGGCCGTTCGACCGCGGGAGATGCCGCGGGGACGAGCGGTTGCGGCGGCGGCTCGATCGGTTTGGCGACGATTGGCGTGACCGGCAGCGGCTTCGGCACTTCTGCTCTGGCGAGCTCGCGCATCGGCGGCGGCGGGGCCGGCGGCGCCGCAAGGCGCGGCGCCACCAGAGGAGCCGAAGGCAGCGTCACCGGCGCGAGGAACACCGCGAGTGGCCGCGGGCGCGGCGCTGGCGGCTTCCCAGGCGCACCAATCGTGACGACGATCAGGGCGCCGACGCCGGCGTGCACGACGACACTGAGCCACAGGCCGCGGGTCGAACGGCCACGCCGGGGCGTGAGCAATCGTGCGTCGTCGAACAGAACTGACATGTGTCGTCCAGAACCGAAATGCCGAAGCGTGCAGCCCCGGCGGCGATGCGGTCTGAGGAGTGTTCAGAGCAAGCGAAGTGCCGGAGCAATCGGGGACGTCGGGGGAGTTGCCCCGCATCGCCCTTTGCGAGTAGGTTTCCGGCGGAGATTCACCTCATGAAACGATGGTCAGTGTCTTTGCCGGTATCGGTGCTGTGTGTGTTGACGACCGCGGTGGCCCTGCGCGGGCAGGGTCCGGGCAATCCCGAGGCTCAGGCGCGGCAAAAGCAGCAGCTGGAGCTCGAGGCCGCGAGTCCGAAGCTGCAGATCACGGAAGAAGTCCTGCCGCTGGTTGTCCCTGGCCACACGATCGGTGAGACGGAAGGCGTATCCAAGAACTCGAAAGGGCACTTGTTCGTGTACTCGCGCACCGGCACGAGTGGCAGTTCGCGCGGTGGGACCGCCGCCGAGCTCTTCGAGTTCGACCAGAACCTGAAGTTCGTCAAGCTGTGGGGACCTGGCAATTACGCGGCGTCGTTCGCCCATGGCGTGCGCGTCGACAAGTACGACAACGTGTGGATGGTGGACGAAGGGTCGAACATGATCGTCAAGTTCGATCC
>Ga0070670_100001205_pt1 | contig 20532 bp, 17 predicted proteins | sample KBSS63metaG_FD_64665 | JGI IMG/M metagenome (GOLD analysis project Ga0070670, IMG submission 64665) | Switchgrass rhizosphere microbial communities from Kellogg Biological Station, Michigan, USA - KBS S6-3 metaG | ecosystem: Host-associated > Plants > Roots > Rhizosphere > Soil ... | reverse complement strand
CATTTGGACGTCTGAGCCAGTTGACGACGCGGGGCGGCGCGTGTCGCTCGGGCATCGCCGCCTCGCCATCATCGACACCAGCAACGCCGGTCATCAACCAATGCTTTCCGCTGACGGTCGATACGTGCTCACGTTCGGCGGCGAGATCTACAACTACCGCGAGCTGCGCGAACAACTGCGAAGCAAAGGTCACGTTTTTCAAACGCAGACCGATACGGAAGTCTTGCTGAGCTCCTTCGCTGAGTGGGGCAAGGAATGTTTGCCGCGTCTCAACGGGATGTTTCATTTCGCGGTTTGGGATAGTCGCGAGCGCAGCTTAACCCTTGCGCGTGACCACGTCGGCATCAAGCCGCTCTACTATTTTTACAATCCTGCTCAAAGTTCAAAACCGGGTTCGTTCATTTTCGCTTCTGAAGTTAAGGCGCTGCTTGCCACGGGCCTCATCGAACGCGCGCTCGACACCGAGGCCCTCCACCAGTTCCTGACCTTTCTCTGGGCGCCCGACCCGAACACGCTTTTTCGTGGCATCAAAACTCTCCCGCCGGCTCACGTGCTGACGTTTCAAAACAACGAAGTCAAAGTTGAGGAATGGTGGGACGTCTCCTTCGATCAGATCGAAGCAGGACGCAGCGAGCAATGGTGGCAGAACCAGGTGCTGGAGATTCTGGACCACACTGTCAACCTCGAAATGGTTGCCGACGTGCCGCTCGGATCGTCTCTCTCGGGCGGTATTGATTCGTCGGGGATTGTGGCCATGATGAAGCGCCACAGCGGCGGCCGACGAGTGTCGACCTACACGGCCGGCATCGCGGCCGAAGACCTGCGCTACGACATTATCCCGGACGATGTGCAGTGGGCTCGGCGCGTAAACCAGCAGCTCGATACCGACTATCACGAGATCATGCTGCAACCAAACATCGCGGACCTGTTGCCCAAGCTGGTCTATCATCTGGACGAGCCGGCGATCGATATGGCGATACCGAGCTACCTGATCTCCGAGGCCGCGCGCGAGACGCTGCGCGTGATGTTGTCGGGAATGGGCGGCGATGAAGTGTTTGCCGGTTATCCGCGACAACTGGCGATGAAGATCGCGAGTGCTTTCGATCCGGTGCCGGGAATGTTGCGTCGTCCCTTGATGAAGACGCTGGAGCGAACGCTTCCCGGGGGGTTGCCGGGACAACTAACCGGGCCGCTGCGAAACGCGAAGAAGTTTGCGCGCAGCGCCGGCCTCGATTTTGAAGAACGATACCTGGGCTACGGAACTTATTTCACAGACGACGCCAAGCAGCGGCTTTATTCCGATCGAATGCGTGAAGCCACCACCGGACTCGATGCTTACGCCGCGCATCGCCGCTATTTCGCGCGCGCGAAAATTGCCGCGCCATTAAATCAGCTCCTTTACGTCGACCTAAAAACCTTTCTGCCTTGCCTGAATTTGATAACTACGGACAAGACTTCGATGGCGGCGAACCTGGAGGTGCGCGTGCCTTTCCTTAATCGGAAGATGATTGAGTTTACCGCGCGCATGCCGCCCGACCTGAAGCTGCGCGGCTTCAAGCGAAAATACATTCTCAAGCGCGCGTTGGAAAAAGTTTTGCCATACGACGTGGTGTGGCGAAAGAAGGCCGGCTTCGGCGCGCCGATACGATCGTGGTTGCGCGGCGCTTTGCGTCCGCTGGTTGACGAACTGCTCTCCGAGGAAGTGATAACCAGGCGCGGACTGTTTCGTCCGGAGGAAGTGAGGCGGCTGATCGATCAAAACCTGTCCGGCCGCGAAGACTACAACCTTCAGGTTTTTCAGTTACTGAACCTGGAGCTCTGGCAGCGACAGTTTATGGACTGAAGATAATACGAATGTAGGGGCGCACCTATGTGTGCGCCCAGGGCGGACACTTTAGGTCCGCCCCTACATATGACTGGATAAATAATTGACAATGGTTTGGGCCGGTTTTATTCTGAAACTTAGCGGTAGCCGCAGCGTCTCGGTAACCGCCGCAACCTTACAGCCCGGCTAATTGCTCCCAACTTTCTGGCCCGTGTCTGAATGAAACTCCACCAGCCGCCCGCAGAATTAGAAACAACAACATCTCCAGTCGAGAGTGAGAAGCGCGCCCGCGTGTTGTTGGCCGAGGACGACCGCGCGTTGCGCCGGTTTTTGGAAGTGGTGTTGGAGCGCGCCGGATACGAAGTGATTCCGGCTTCCGACGGACTTGAAGCGATGAAACTCGCGTTAAGCAACTCGGTCGACATTGTGATTACCGACGCAATGATGCCGAATCTCAATGGCCACGAGCTGTGCCGCTTCCTCAGAAACAGCCAAACGCTGGCGCACGTGCCAGTGATACTGCTGAGCGCGCTCGAACAAAAAGAGACCGACCTCACTCCCGAACACGCCGATGCGTTTCTGGCGAAGCCGGTGTCGAGCGAAACGTTGGTTGAGTGTATTGAGAAGCTGCTGGGGAGAGTGAGCGGTGAGCGGTGAGCAGTGAGCAGAAGGCAGTAAGCAGAAGGCAGTAGGCAGTCGTTAAAATCTCCGGAGTGAGATATTTTTGCTGCTTACTGCTTACTGCTTACTGCTTTCTGCCTTCAGTGGCTGGCCGCGCTGGTGACTTCGATCAAGGCGTCGATTGAGGTGTAGGCCAAACCCTGTGCTTCAGCCACAGCCTGATAGGTGCAGTGGCCGGCAAAAGTGTTCACCCCTGCCTTCAAACCTTCATCACTGCTGATGGCTGGAAGAAATCCTTTGTTAGCCAGCTTCAACGTGTAAGGCAGCGTCGCGTTTGTAAGCGCGAAGGTTGAGGTGCGCGGCACAGCCCCCGGCATGTTGGCGACGCAGTAATGCAGCACGCCCTCAACGTAATAAGTCGGATCGGAGTGAGTAGTCGGGTGAGTTGTCTCAATACAACCGCCCTGGTCCACGGCGACGTCGACGATAACGGCGCCATTCGGCACATCCTTGAGCATGTTTCGCGTCACCAGGCGCGGAGCGGCGGCGCCTGGCACCAGCACGGCGCCGATGATCAAATCGGCGCTGGAGATAGCGTCGTGAATCATGTAAGCGCTGGACGCGAGCGTGGAAATCTTGGAGAGAAAGATGTCGTCAAGTTCGCGCAGCCGGTCGAGATTGTTGTCGATGATCGTGACGTGCGCGCCCATGCCGACCGCCATTTTCGCAGCGTTTGTTCCCACCACGCCCCCGCCGATAATTACAACTCTGGCGGCCGGCACGCCCGGAACGCCGCCGAGCAAAATGCCGCGTCCTCCAGCCATCTTCTCGAGGTAGTGTGCGCCGACCTGTATGGCCATGCGGCCGGCAACTTCCGACATTGGGGTCAGCAGCGGCAGACCGCCGCGGCGATCCGTGATTGTTTCGTAGGCGATACCGGTAACTTTGCGTTCAAGCAGTTGTTGAGTTAACTCGTGATCGGGCGCGAGGTGCAGGTAGGTGAATAGCAATTGGCCTTCGCGCATACGCGGATACTCGGCGGCGATCGGCTCCTTCACTTTCACAATCATGTCCGCCCTGGCCCAGACATCGTCGGCGGAGTCGATGATCTGCGCGCCGGCCTTTTCATAGAGCGCATCGTCGAAGCCGGAACCTTCACCCGCATTCTTCTCGACAATCACTTCATGAGCGGTGTCGGTTAAAGCGCGAACACCCGCAGGCGTTAGGCCAACTCTGTATTCGTTGTCTTTGATCTCTTTAGGCAGGCCGACAATCACAGGAGAACCTCCAGATGTTTTAGATGTTAGATGCTGGTGTTAGATGTCGATGTGAGATGTGCGATACGATAGTTGACCAGCATCCAGCATCTAATATCCAGCATCTCTATTCGCTCAGATATCCAACTGATCAATCTGCGCGCGCTGCAACTTACCGCTGTAGTCAACGTAAATAGATTTCCACTCGGAAAAAATATCGAGCACCTGGGTACCCGCTTCGCGATGTCCGTTGCCAGTAGCTTTCGTGCCGCCAAACGGCAGGTGGACTTCGGCGCCAATGGTGGAAGCGTTTACATAGAAGATGCCGGTGTACATATCGTTCATCGCCCGGAAAGCACGATTCACGTCGCTGGTATAGATTGCCGCCGACAGACCGTAGCGCACGCCATTCGCGATATCTACCGCTTCATCGAGCGACTTCGTCGGAATGACCGCGGTGACTGGCCCAAAGATTTCTTCCTGCGCGATGCGCATGTCGGGCGCCACGTCAGTGAACACGGTCGGTTCGATAAAATACCCGCGCGCATAGTCGCCCTTGGTCAGCCGTTTGCCGCCGCAGGCGAGCGTGGCGCCGTCTTCGTCCTGCCCGATGTCGATGTAGCTCATGATTTTTTTCACGGCATCGGCATTGATCACCGGGCCAACGTCAGTCCTGGTATCAGCGCCGTTACCGATCTTGAGCGCCTTAGTACGTTCCACCAGCTTCTGCGAAAACTGTTTGTAAACTTTTTTGTGGACCACAAGGCGCGAAGACGCAGTGCAGCGCTGCCCCGAAGTTCCAAACGCACCCCAGACCGCTCCTTCAACAGCAAGGTCGATATCAGCGTCGTCCATTACGATGATGACGTTTTTGCCGCCCATCTCGAGCGAACAGATTGCGTTGCGGTCGGCGCAGGCAGAGGCGACGATGCGGCCGGTCTCAGTCGAGCCGGTGAAGGAAATCAAACGCAGCGCCGGATGATTGGTGATCGCAGCGCCCGCGTTTTCGCCGTAACCGGTTACCAGGTTCACAACTCCCGGCGGCACTCCCGCCTCTTCGCAGGCCTGGACCAGGTTGTAAGTTGAAAGCGGCGTGTCTTCGGCGGGCTTGATGACGACGGTGTTGCCGCAGACCAGCGCCGGGACAAGTTTCCACGACGGGATAGCCATCGGAAAATTCCACGGCGTAATCAGTCCGCACAGGCCCACCGGTTGCCGCACGCACATCGCGAATTTGTCGGGCATCTCCGCCGGCGTAGTGAAACCATGAAGGCGGCGTCCCTCGCCTGCGGTGTAATAAGTGCAGTCAATCGCTTCCTGCACGTCGCCGCCGGCTTCCTTCAGCACCTTGCCCATCTCGCGAGTCATGTCCCGCGTGAAACGATCTTTGTTGCCAATCAGAATCTCGCCCAGCCGAAACAGGATCTCCGCGCGCCGGGGCGCGGGCAGGTTGCGCCAGCCATCGAACGCACTCTGGGCGGCATTGATGGCAGCGTTTACATCGTCGCTGGTGGAAAGCTGAAAGCGGCCGATGACGTCTTCGGAATCAGCCGGGTTGATGTTTTCAAACACCTCACCGGATTCACTCGGCACCCACTCGCCGCCGATATAGTTGTTGTAGGTTTTGACTGACGTGCGCGAAGACGCTCGGTATGCCTGCTTCGAGCTTTTCGCGACTGCCTTTTTTGCTTGGGCCATAAGATAAGTTTCAAGTTCCAGGTTCCAAGTTTCAAGTTCCGAGTTTTAGAACAAACTTGAAACTTGGAACCTGAAACTTGAAACTAGTTTTTTATTGGTAAGTGAACTGAACGATTCTGGTAGCTACTCGATCTCTGACAAAACGCGAAACCTGCAAGACGATCGGATCGCCCGGCTTCAGAGCGCTGACGATACGTTGGAAATCCGCCAGCGTGGCCACCGGAACCCGATTGATCTTAGTGATGACGTCCCCTTCGTTCAGCGCCTGAACGCCTCCAGCGCTCCGCACCTCCGCGGCCAGGCCGGCGGGATCGACTTCCTTTACGTAAAGACCGCGCACACCCGTCAGGTGCTTATCCGTAATAAGCTGCTGCGTGAGCTCGGCGAGCGTCAGCCCGAGATGCAAGCCATTTCCTTTTGCGTCGGGTTCCTTTTCTCCCGACTTGGTCTTGGTTGGTTCATCAATGTCATTCAACTGCTGCGGCCGGGGACGTTCGCCCAGCACGACGGTAGTATTCAGCTTCTCCAGTTTGCCGTCGCGATCCCGCAAGAGGGTAAAGTTCACTGACTGTCCAACCGGACTGGCAGCAACCTTCTCAATTAGATCCTGCGCAGTTAGAACGGGCTGACCGTTGAATTCGGTGATGATGTCGTTCGACTGCATTCCGGCCTTCGCCGCCGGCGTTGGCTCGCCGTCTTTTGTCGGCAGCACGTCCATGACGATCGCGCCCTTCGCTTCGGCCAGGCCATACACGCGCGCGTACTCATCTTTCACCGACTCGAGATTGACGCCGAGATAACCACGTCGCACTCTGCCCTGGGCCAGGATTTGGCGATAGACAAAATTTGCTTCAACCGCGGGCAGGGCAAAGCCAATGCCGTTGTAATCCCCGGTCGAAGTTGCAATCTGCGAATTGATGCCAATGACTTCACCGCGCATGTTCACGAGCGGGCCGCCGCTGTTGCCGCGATTGATAGCCGCGTCGGTTTGCAGGAAGCGCTGGAAGTTTGTGAAGAACGCGGTCTCGCGTTCTTTCTTGGAAATAATTCCTGCCGTCACCGTTTGATCGAGACCAAAAGGCGAACCGATCGCCAGGACCCAGTCGCCGACCTGCGCGGCGTTCGAATCGCCGAGGGTGACGGTTGGCAAGTCCCGATTCGACTCGATCTTCACCACCGCGACGTCAGTTTCTTCGTCAATGCCGACGACGGTGCCGCGAAACTTTTCGCCGGACTGTAACCCGACGATGATGCGGTTTGAACCTTCAACAACGTGCTCGTTGGTAAGAATGTATCCCTTCGGACTGACGATGAACCCGCTGCCCACGCCGCGAGAGGGGCGGCGCGCCTGACGACGAAACATATCGAGCAGGGGATTGTTCGACAATTGGTCGTCCTTGTCTTCGCCGTCTTTGTCGGCAACTTCGCTCGCTGGCGTCATCGTTTCGATGTTGACTACCGCCGGCTCCACGCGTCGCGCAATTTCGGCAAACGAGGCGCTGAGGGCTTCGGGCGCGTGCGCAATCTGCGCTTCGCTTTGGGCTACGGTGGGCCGTCCGGAGAGCATCGCGCCGATGCCGATACCGGCAAGCAGACAAGCCGCGCCGAGGGCAATAATCCACAGCCGAAGCTTTCGCAAAATGGCCCGCTCGTTAATAGTTGATTGATCTTTGGCCAGGTCGAACATAAACACCACCTTCAGAAAAGCTGCAATTCGCCCGGTGAACGCCACTTAAGATGTGACCACGGAGCGCGATGGGAAGGGCTGAAGTATAGCTAATGGCCGGGCGAGCGGCAAAGAAAGAGGAGCACTGCCCATTTTCCATTTTTCATTTCACATTTCTCATTTTCCGCAGAAGGGCGGGAGTGGCCTCCGCGTCGTTTAGACAAGGCACTTATGCCCCCAAGCCCGAAAAGACTATTTTTCATTTCTCATTTCACATTTCTCATTTTCCGTTGCAGAAGGGCGGGAGTGGCTGCGACGCGGGGTCGTTTAGAAAGGGCACTTGTGCCCCCGACGTGCGGCGGACAAGTACGCTTTCTAAACGATGCCGACTCTCGACTTTCGCCATCGATGAAAAATGAGAAATGCGAAATGACAAATGGAAAATCTTCTGGCAATGCCCTCTGGGGTTGCGCTTGGCTCACGGCATTGTCTACGGTCTCAAGAAAACCTTCAGCACGCCCTTCTTCGCGGCGCGTCCCATCGCATAAACACCACGCGCCAGTGGATACTCTTCACTGATCAAACTATCGATATCAAGCGCGCCTTTTTTCAAAAGATCCAGCGCCGGTTGCATGCGGCCGCAACGTGAACCGACGATGCTGATCTCGTCAACCACCAGACGTGCCTGATCGATCTCGTCGATCTTTCCGGGGCCTTGAAAGGTTGATTTCAAAACGAGCATGCCGCGCGGTTTAAGCATTTCCAAAGCACCGACAAAACCCGACGGCGAACCGGAAGCTTCTACCACCACGTTAAATTCGCGCTTCCGTTGCGCGCCGGCTTTTGGTGTTGCCGTCTCGATGCCGCGGCGCTCCGCAATGCGAAGTTTCTCCGCATGCTTGCCAACCAACAAAACATTGGCGCCGCTCAACGCGATTGCTTGCGCGCAGAGTAGTCCCAGCTTGCCGTCGCCGATTACCGCGACACGATCGCCCGCCCGAACGTCGACGCGTTCCATAACTCCGCAGGCAGCGGCTAGCGGTTCTGCAAAAACCGCGTGCTCATCGACAATCTTCTCCGGCACCGGCAAGAGATTCTTAAGCGGCAGACGCAGGAACTCGGCATGCGCGCCGTCGCGCCCAAGGATGCCCAGGACGGTGCGGTTGCGGCAGTGACGCGCGTCGCCCGCTCCGCATAATTCGCATTGGCCGCAGCCGGCATTAATCTCACCCACAACTCGCTGTCCGATCATCTTGCCTTCCGCGGATGCTTCAACGACGCCTACAAATTCGTGACCGATTGTGCCCTGGAAACCCGCGTAGCCGCGCGCGATTTCCAGATCAGTGTTGCAGATGCCGGACAACAAAACGCGCACGAGTGCCTCATCACCGCGCTCAGGCTTAGTAATTTCCTTGACCGCCAGTTTCTTTTTTTCGACTCGGAGGGCCTGCATAGTCAGTGGTCGGTGGTCAGTGGTCGGTGGTCAGTGGTCAGTGGTCGGTGGTCAGTTAGGAGGTATCGCCGTTGTCTTCTGTTCTAACGACTGACCATCGACCACTGACTACTGACCACTGCTTCTTAAAAACTTCTCGTTCGCGTGTAAATATTTTGCGGTGTGAGCTCTACGGTTTGTTTCAAGCCGGCAACCTCAAGCGGCAGACGCCATTCGAGATTTTCCTCGCCCTCTAGTTGCGCGTGCAGCCACCACGTGCCTGGATTAACGGCGACGGTTGCGGTGCCCTGGTTATCCAACCTCGCGGCCACCGGCGAGCGGCCCTTCATACGCTCTTTAAGAAAATCGTCGAAACGTGTTCCAGGCCGGCGTTCAGTAAAGTATTCGTGACGGGCTGCCACAATATCGAAAGGATAGAGTTCGACCGCCACGTCGAGCGAACTATTTTCGACAGGCGCGCGCAACACGATCTGCAAGATAGTTTGTCCGTTCGTCGGCTGCGTTTGTGCGGAATTCTGATGCGGCAGCTTGCTATAAATGAGCCAGCCCGAGAAGACGAGGGCAACCACGAGCGCCGCGCGCAGGAAAAGAGTAAGCAGCGTATACCAGGTGCTGTTTGTGTTCACCTCTTCAAGCCTCGAACATAACTAACGAGCGAATTGATTTCCTGTTCCGACAACTTACGCGAATAGCTAGGCATTTTGCCTTTGCCATTCATGATGGAGTTGAAGATGCGCTCGTCGCTCACGCGATCCTGCCACTCAGGATCGTTGAGTTTGCGCGCGTGATTTAGCCTGGCCTTCAAAGTCTTTGCGCCGCCGTCACGTCCGTGACAAGAGGCGCAGTTTTTCGAGTACAACTCGGCGGGCGTGCGCACCGTTGCGCTCGAAGCCGACATGCTTTTAGCGCCAATCGCGAGGGCGCCGATTCCAACGAGGATGAAAATTGCAAAAGTAGATTTATTCATGATGCTCCGGATGCTGCCTTTGGGCAGTGTAGGGGCGCACCTATGTGTGCGCCCCTAGGGCGGACACTTAGGTCCGCCCCTACATGGTCGCGCACGTTTTGTAAACCCATGATACCGGATGCGCTAACGATTTGTGTATCCCGACTCATGCTTGCGACTTTGAGTTGAAAGGTTTGGGAATGCGAAGTAAGCTCGCTTTAGGTCTGGCAAAGATTAATTCTGTGCTGTCTCTGTGTCCTCTGTGGCTCCGCGGTGGAGTTTCTGATCAATTCATCCACCACAGAGACACAAAGATCAGAGAGGTTGCACCGAGACGGAAGGCATCCGCGTCGTGCGAATGGTAGAAATAACTTCAGACAAATTTCGCGATGAGTGTGGCGTGTTCGGAATCTACGGCCACGCCGACGCCGCTCGCCTGACCTATCTTGGCCTATATGCGTTGCAGCATCGCGGTCAGGAGTCGTGCGGCATTTCGTCGTCAAACGGTTCCGAGCTGCGGCTGGAACGCGCGATGGGCCACGTTGCCGACGCCTTCGATCAGTCAACTCTCGATCGTTTGGCCGGAGCGAGCGCCATCGGCCACGTGCGTTATTCAACTGCCGGCGAAGTTTCTATTCGCGAAGCGCAGCCGTTCCTGGTCACGTGCCAGCACGGGCAGATTGCAGTTTGTCATAACGGCAACTTGCCTTTCGCGCGCGAAGAACGTCGCCGGCTCGAGCGTGAAGGCGCAATCTTTTCGGCGACGTCAGACACGGAAGTTATTTTGCATGGCGTGGCGCGTTCCAAAGCCGGCTCGGTGCGCGAGGCCATACCGGAAGTTTTGCGCAATACCGAAGGCGCGTTTTCGATGCTCTTCCTGACGCCGGGAGAGCTGATCGCGATTCGCGATCCGCGCGGCTTCCGGCCTCTCGCGCTCGGGCGTTTGGGTGACGCCTGGGTGGTCGCCTCCGAAACCTGCGCCTTCGATCTGATCGACGCGCAATACATTCGTGATGTCGAACCCGGCGAGATGCTGGTTATCAATCAGGATGGGCTGCGCTCGTCGCATCCGCTCAAGGCGCAAAATTCGTCTATGTGTTTGTTTGAGCACGTTTATTTTGCGCGCCCTGATTCTTTGATCTATGGTCGGTCGGTCAATGAGTCGCGACACAAGATGGGCAAACGGCTGGCCTTGGAACATCCGGTCGACGCGGATTTGGTGGTCCCAGTGCCGGACTCAGGAACCGTCGCCTCGATCGGTTATTCGGCGCAGAGCAAGATTAGTTTTCGTTTCGGACTAGTGCGCAACCATTACGTCGGGCGCACCTTCATCGAACCACGCCAGGCAATTCGTTCGTTTGGCGTCCGCATTAAACTAAATCCGGTGCGGCACCTGATCGAAGGCAAACGCATCGTGCTGATCGACGATTCGATCGTGCGCGGCACAACTTCGAAAAAGATTGTGCGCATGGTGCGCGAAGCGGGCGCGAAGGAAATTCACCTGCGCATCAGTTGCCCGCCGACGATCAGCCCCTGTTATTACGGCATCGACACGCCCAACAAAGCTGATCTAATTGCGGCGCAGATGTCAGTTGAAGAAATTTGCAAGTTCGTGGAAGCTGATTCGCTTGGCTATCTTTCGCTCGAAGGAATGATCGAAGCGATCGGACTCAGCGCGGACTCCTCGTGCGTTGCTTGTTGGAACGAGAAGTATCCCACGCGCATTACCAGCGACGCGGAGACGATGTGGGAACGCGATCATGAGGCTGTTGGCGCGGATGGTTAACGCCGCGGAGCGGCTCGAAGAAGGTAGCCAGACGTGGAACGTCTGGGACGGCCAATTCAACAACGCGCGTTGAAGACGCGCACAGAATTATTCTGGCGCACCTTCAGGGCGCTAATCTTTTAATACATGATCCAGACGTTTCACATCTGGCTACCTTCGTGCGCCGCTCTGCGGCGGAATAAGTAGGGATCAATATTGGCGAAGCGATCAATAAAGGGTTGCGGTTGTGCCATCGCGATTCTGGTAGTCGTGCTTGGTGCGGCCGCGTTTGCCGGTTGGAAATATGTTTTGCCGTGGTGGAAGTTGAAGCCGCCGCCGCCATCCGGAGGTGAACTTCAGGTTCATGTACTCGACGTCGGGCCGGTTGAAGGCGATTCGATCTTGATCATTGTGCCCGGCGGCAAGTCCGTCCTGATCGATGCCGGCGACGCGGGCAAGGGAAAAGTCGTTATCGAAGCGTTGCAACGTTACAACGTGCAGCAGCTCGATTACTTTATCGCCACGCATCCGCATCCCGATCACCTCGGCGGCGCCGACGAAGTTTTGAAGACAACGAAAGTTTTGAACGTTATCGATAACGGCGAAGGCCCGGATGTACCGGAGTCGCTCGCGAGTCAGAGCAAAGCCGGGGCCGGCAACAAAGCTGGAGCCGACAAAAAGTCGGGCAAACAAAAGGCAGCGCCGAAGAGTGCGTCATCGGCGATAACTAAATTCTACGACGAGTACAAGGAAGCGATCACCCAAAGCGGCGCGCATTATGAAAAAGCACAGGCCGGCGCGAAGTATGATCTCGGCGGCGGTGCGCGTTTGATTGTGCTCGCGCCAAGCGAGCCGCTTTTTACCAAAGATCAGGTGAAGACCGGCGGAAACTTGCCGAACGCCAATTCGATCGTGCTGCGTTTGGAGTATGGCGACTTCTCTATGCTGCTCGTCGGCGACGCGGAAGACCAGACCGAGCATCGCATGCTAACCAAAGATCTCAATCTCAAGGCCACAGTTTTGAAGGTGGGCCACCACGGTTCGAAATACGCAACCAACCAGGAGTTTGTCGATCGAGTGAAGCCTGAAGTAGCAATTGTTTCGTGTGGCGAGTGGAACCGTTACGGCCATCCGGCGCAGGTGGTACTCGATCGCTTGAAGTCGGCGAACGCCCGGCTTTATCGCACCGATCTGCAGGGCGAGATCACAATCACCACGCGTGGCAAGGAAAACGATTTCGTTGTCAAAGCGGCAAAGGAAAACAAGACTGACGTGTGGCTCGGACGTACGCCGCAGAAAGACGACTCCTCGCGTTCCGGGTTCATTGCCTACGGCGATTTTGGACCGCCGCCGAAGAAAAAGCAGTAAATCGTGAATCGTAAATCGTGCATAGATGTGGTGTTCGAATTATTAGCCGCGGATTAACGCGGATGGACGCCAATCAGAAAAATGCAACAATAAAGATTTCGCCTGAGTTCTTATTCAGATCCTTTTTTGATCCGCGAAAATCCGCGGCTAAGATCGAATGACCAAACCAATCACATATAGCGACGCCGGTGTCGACATCGATGCCGCCACGCGGGCCACCGACAGAATCAAGGAGCTCGCGCGGCGCACCTTTAACGAGCGCACGCTTTCCGAGATCGGCAGCTTCGGCGGCATGTTTGATGGCGCCTTTCCCAGTCTCAAGCAGCCGGTGTTGGTCGCATCCGCGGATGGCGTCGGCACCAAACTCAAGATTGCTTTCATCACCGGAGTTCACAACACCGTCGGACGCGATCTGGTGAACCATTGCGTGAACGACATACTGGTCCAGGGCGCGCGTCCGCTTTTCTTTCTCGACTACATCGCAACCGGAAAGTTGCTGCCCGACGTTGTCGCCGCCATCGTCGAAGGCGTGACGAATGGGTGTCGCGAAAATGGTTGCGTCTTGCTCGGCGGCGAAACGGCAGAGATGCCTGACTTCTATTCGGAAGGCGAATACGACATCGCTGGATTCATCGTCGGCGTGGTCGATCGCGAAAAAATAATTGACGGTAAGAGCATTGCGCCCGGCGATGTTCTGTTAGCGCTCCCTTCGATTGGACTTCACACTAACGGTTACTCACTCGCGCGCAAGTTATTCTTCGAGGTGGCCGGTTATGAAGTCAGTACCGAGCTCGACGAGTTGGGAATGACGGCGGGCGAAGCGTTGTTGCAACCGCACCTGAGTTATCTGAAACAACTGGATCCTTTGCTGAATTCCGGAATGATCAAAGCTCTTGCGCATATCACCGGCGGCGGATTGACCGACAACATACCCAGAATTCTTCCGGCAGGTTGTGCGGTGGAAATTGAGAAAGATAGTTGGCCGGTGCTCCCGGTTTTCAAACTCATGCAGAAGCTGGGTAACGTTTCGGAAGCGGAGATGTATCGCACGTTCAATATGGGCGTCGGGATGGTGATCGTGACCTCGGCGGAAAATGCGACAGCGCTGGAATCACAGTTGCGAGAACAGGCGGGCGAAGTTTATCGCATCGGACTCGTCATCAAAGGCAACGGGGAAGTTGCAATCGGCTAGTGACCAATCGCATCGGCATTCTAATCTCGGGACGCGGGTCGAACATGCTGGCGCTTGCTGCTGCAGTTCGCGAAGGCCGTGTGCCGGCTGCGGAAATAGCCGTGGTGATAAGCGACCATGCGAATGCGGCCGGGCTGACACGCGCGCGCGAGTTGGGACTCAACACGGCTGTTATCGAGCGCGAAGGTCGTTCGCGCGAAGATCACGATCGCGCGATAGTCTCGGAGCTACAGCAGCACGGTGTTCAGCTTGTTTGCCTGGCAGGTTACATGCGTCTGTTGTCCGCATACTTCATCGACGCATTTCGGAACCGGATTCTAAACATCCATCCCAGTCTCTTGCCCGCGTTTCCCGGACTCGACGCACACGCCCAGGTGCTTGAACATGGCGTTAAGTGGACAGGCTGCACCGTTCACTTCGTAGATGAAACGCTTGACGGTGGGCCAATCATCGCGCAGCGCGCGGTGCCCGTGCTCGACGACGACACTGAAGAAACGCTGGCTGCACGCATACTCGAGCAGGAACATCAGCTTTACGCGGAGGCGTTGGCATTGGTTGTCAGCGGGAAGTATGGAATTGCCGGCCGGAGAGTATTAAGTGGCCCTTAAATAATCCGGCTCTATTTACCATTTACGATTCACCATTTACAGTTGCAGCAAATGACCATCGACGAACAACTGGCTTACCTGCGCAAAGGCACGACTGAGATCATTCGTGAGGAAGACTTGCGCGCCAAGCTGGAGAAGTCTACGCGGACGGGCAAACCGCTTCGGGTTAAACTAGGCGCCGATCCGACTGCGCCCGATATTCATCTGGGCCATACCGTGGTCATTCGCAAGTTGCGCGCGTTTCAGGAGTTGGGCCACACGGTAATTTTTCTGATTGGCGACTTCACCGGGCTCATTGGCGACCCGTCAGGCAAATCCGCCACGCGCCCACAGCTCACTCGCGAAGAAATCAACGCCAATGCTGACACCTACAGGCGACAGATTTTCAAGCTCCTTGATCCAAAGAAAACTGAAATCCGTTTCAACTCCGAGTGGATGGACAAACTCGGTTCTGACGGTTTCATCCGTCTTTCTTCTCACGTGACAGTCAAACAGATCCTGGAGCGCGACGACTTCGCCAAACGGCTGGCGGATGAAAAACCGATCGCCTTGCACGAGTTGCTTTATCCGTTAACCCAGGCCTACGACTCAGTCGCTCTGGAAGCGGACGTCGAGCTTGGCGGTACAGACCAGAAGTTCAACCTGCTGATGGGGCGCAACGTGCAGCGCGAGTACGGCCAGGAAGCGCAAGTGGCGGTGATCACTCCGCTGTTGGAAGGCACTGACGGGGTGCAGAAAATGTCGAAGTCGCTCGGGAATTACATCGGCATTGACGAGACTCCGGCGGAGATGTTTGGCAAGGTGATGTCGATCTCTGACGAGTTGATGTGGCGATACTATGAACTGCTGACGGACGTCACCGTCGAAGAGATCGCAGCCCTTCGTAAGGCCGGCGAACAGGGTGAACGAAATCCGCGCGACATCAAGGCTGAGCTGGCGAAGCGCATCATCGCGGACTTCCATTCCGAAGAAGCGGCGACGCGCGCTGAAGAAGAGTTTGTACGCAGGTTTCGTAACAAGGAAACTCCTGACGAGGTCGAGGAGCTTAATGTGCAACCTGGCAAGTGGAAGTTGATCGACCTGCTGACCACAAACAAATTGACCCCGTCAAAATCTGAGGCGCGACGACTGATAGAACAAGGCGGTATTCAGATTAACGGAGAGCGTCAGACGCAAGCAGATTGTGAAGTCGAAATCACCGAAGCGCCATTACTTATCAAAATCGGCAAGCGCCGCTTCTACCGCATGCGCAGCCTTTAGTGAGACGAGCAGACCGGAGGATTATTCAGTTTCGCTTTCTTCACCGCTCAACAAATTGTCGATGTCTCGGGACGAATGAAGAACCCGCAGGATCTCAACTCGTTCATCCATGGCGCGATAGAAAATAAGATATTTCTCAAAGCCTTTCACAAGGCAGATGCGAATGTTCTTCAGCTGAGGATCGTTGAAGTTACGTGCTGGCCCAATATTTGGGTTTGCCAGTAGAACGTCAAACGTGCGGAAAGCTGCCTTATAAAATCGAATAGCAGCTTCAAGATTGTCCTTAGCGATGTACTCGAACTGATGGGTGATGTCACGGTCGGCTTGCGGCTTGAGGGCAAGACGCCACTTCATGGAGATTTTCCTTGCGTCGCATGTTGCTCAATGAGTCGCCGCAGTTTCGTGCCGATGTACTCAGCGGTCACTTCGATCGGTTCGCCACTGTTGAGACCTTCAAGGAGCAGCTTTTCCATCCGGGGCTCGCCCTGTCGCTGCTGGTCTTTCAAAACCAAATCGCGAAAATAGTCACTAATGTTTTCGTAACCTTGCTCTTCAGCGCGCCGCTCTACGAAGGCACGTAAACTGTCTGGTAGTGAAATATTCACAGTGGACATAGTGACCTCATTCAACTGGCTCCAAATATATCGCGAAGAAGTCATTTCTCAAAACCATTGACCACTGCGTAAGCGGCCGTTTTAACGCTAGGGCTTTGTCGCCGCTTCGTGATAAGAAATCGACATGTCAGCCACGCTTGCCACTGAAGACATCCTGATCATCGAAACGCCGGAGCGTGTGCCGCTGCACTTTGCGCTTGCGTCGATCGGCAATCGTTTTCTCGCCTGCGCGATCGATCACGCCTTGCAGGTGTTCACGCTCATCATCATTGCTATAGCCTTCACGCTCATCGCGAACTCCGCAAGCTTTGGTGATCACGTTTCCAACGCACCGAAGTGGGTGAAGGCGATCATGATTGTTATCGTTTTCCTAATCGTCTCCGGCTACTTTGCATTCTTCGAGTGGATTTGGAACGGGCAAACTCCGGGCAAACGCTGGCTGAAGCTTCGGGTCATCCGGGAAGACGGCCGGCCGGTCACATTTTGGGAAGCAGCGGTTAGAAATCTGTTGCGGACCTTCGACATGATGCCCGCACCGTTTTATTCGATTGGACTTATTTCCGTTTTCATCAGCTTGTCAGACCAGCGCATCGGCGACATGGTGGCGGGCACGGTGGTCGTGCGCGAACGTGAGGCGGAGGTGCCGGCGTTTGCGAAAGTGTTTGCTTCGACTGTTAGCGATCCGGCGTTGCGTCGTTCTTTTAAGCCGGTAGAGTTTGTTGCCGACGTCAATCTTTTGACTGAGTCCGAAATCGAGGTAGTAGAAACTTTTCTACGCCGGCGCTGGGACCTTGCAGACATGGCCCGGCAGTGGATGGCCTGGAGAGTTTCCTTGCCTATTCTCTACAAGCTACGGCCCACTTACGATCTGCCGAGTTTTACCTACGAAGGATTTTTGGAGGAACTGCTACACCGCTATCGCGCGCACCATCGCTTTAAGGAATGAAAAAAGGGCCGCGTTGCCATAACGCGGCCCTTCCGGTTACCCGAGTCAAGACCTAACCTACAACATCTTCCTCCATTCAATCGGGAACATCGCCCCGGCCTTCGCTGCGTCAACGTTCACCCCGGCAAGTTCGAAGGCGCGAGCCAATACCGGATCACGACCAGCAGCCAAATCTTCCGCAGTTGGTATCACCAACTCATCCGGTGTTACTCCAACTCTCTCGACACTTTTGCCGTCTGACATGATGACATCCGCGTTAGTGACGCTGACACCATACGACACTACATTCAAGGTGCCTACGTCATAAAAATAAGGCCTGGCCTGCATCACCGCACCGGCTGACTGATCGCCAATTACGATGCCGCGTTTTTCGAGTTGCACCAGGCGCGCAAATATTTCAGCGGCTGAACCGGAATTGCTGTCAACTAATACAATCAGCTTGCCCTTGAAGATGCCGTTACCGCGCGTCTTCGCCAGTTGTGGTTTCATCTCCTTGCGCCCTTTTAGATCCGCAATCTTGAGATCGTGATCGAAAAAATTCCCGGCCAAATGCTCGAGGGTGGTGACATAGCCGCCGCCGTTGTCGCGCAGATCAAGGATTAGCGCTGAACGACCGCCGACGTTTTCGGACATGATTATGTCGGCCTGGTCAGGTTCAAACTCAAAATTAGGCATCTTCCAGGCGACTACATCTCCCACCCTGACAAAACGATGGCGGTAAAGGCGGCCCTCGCTCGCTGCCTGTCTGACCAGTTCATTGTAGTCCTGTTCAAAAGTGAGAATTCTTTTGCCGTGGTCTACCTTCGCCGCGATATCGAGTTGACGTGGTTCGCTGCCTGGGCTCTGCGCTACCACCTGCAAACCCGGTCTGGGACTGAGCGCGTTGTAATAGTAGTTGATCTTCCACATGTCTTTTCGCGTAGGGGCGAAGCGCTCAATCGAGACAACCAGATCACCGACTTTAAGGCCTTTCTTCTCGGCGTCACTGCCAGGCTTAACCGCTACGACAAAACACTTGTTACCGATCATCTGCATCTTCCATCCGTACTCAACGCGTTCCGGACGCGCCGGGGGAATGAAAAAGGCATGCGAATCATCCAGGTCCATCAGCACCTGGGCAATAATCCCGAGGGCCTGTCCGAGCGAGGCTGCTTGCTTGAGTTTCTCCTCGGCGGTCTTGAAGCGAGCGTCGAGGTCCATGCCATGGAAGGCTGGGTCGTAATAATTGTCTTTTAGCGAGCCCTTGATCGTCTTCAGCATGTCGAGGGTGCGTTGACGTTCAATGGAGTCCAGTTTTTGGGCCGAGACAGACTGAAACCCGCTCATGAACAGGCAACAGACGGCGAGGACGATAAGATACTTGCGAACAGGGGCGTACTTATTAGGGGTCACGAGCTTACTTCCTTTTGCTAGTGGTTATTGTAAAACCCGAGTTAATAACTTGGGAGAAAGACCGGGAGAAACCGAAGATCAAGCAATCCATAGCGAGAGAAATGAATCGCCAGCTCGGAATAGGCTCAGATTCCAATTTCAGCCCAGCCGTTGTACCAAAATCGACGCGAAAATTGAACTTTGCGGATTGTACTTAAGAGCGCGTTTCCTTGGGTGATACGGCACGGGTGGATGCCGCAAATTTCGCAGCGGTTATACCTGACATGTTGGCCCACTGTCAACGATCCTTCATAACTCAAAATTGACCGAGTGTCCTCTGTCTGTTAGGCTTTTTTGTTTGGGCAAGTCGCAATATTTCGGACAAGGGAGCACTAAATAGCAAATGTCGAAGGATGTTTTTATTCTCGGCGGCAAGCGCACCGCGATGGGCGAGTACGTTGGCGCGTTGAAAGATATTTCCGCGATTGATTTGGGCGCGATCGCCGCGAAGGGAGCTTTGGATTCAACCGGCGTCGCCCCCGAAGATATCGATCACACAATCATTGGCAACGCGCTGCAAACTTCCGGCGATGCCATCTATGGAGCGCGGCATGTGGCGCTCAAGGCTGGTGTGCCGTTTGATCGTCCGGCGCTCACGGTCAATCGCTTGTGTGGCAGCGGCATTCAGTCGATCGTATCCGGCGCCCAAATGATTCAGCTCGGCGAAGCGGCAACGGCACTCGTCGGCGGCATGGAATCAATGTCGCAGGCACCTCACGTGATCCGTGGCGCGCGCTCCGGTTTTCCGCTTGGCGGAGGCAAACTCGAAGACAGCTTGATGGTGGCGTTGCTCGACACCTATTGCAACACGCCGATGGCGGGCACGGCCGAAAATCTCGCGCGCAAATTTGAAATCCCGCGCGAACAGCAGGACGAATACGCATTGCGTTCACAACAGGAGGCAAAGCGAGCGCTCGACGCCGGTTACTTCGCCGAAGAGATCGTTCCGGTTGACGTGACGACGCGCAAGTCGACTACTCGCTTTGAAGTCGACGACCATCTGCGTCCCGAAACAACTTTGGAAGGACTGGCGAAGTTAAAGCCGGCATTCGCTAAAGATGGTTTTGTTACTGCCGGGAACGCTTCCGGAATCGTAGACGGCGCGGCAGCCCTCGTCATCTGCGGTGAAGATTATCTGAAACGAAGAGACCTGAAGCCGATGGGCCGTATCGTGAGTTGGGCTTATGCGGGGGTGGAGCCGGAGATCATGGGCATCGGCCCGGTGCCGGCGACGCGTCAGGCTCTGGAGAAAGCGGGCTTGAAGTTATCGGACATCGACCTCGTCGAGGTTAACGAAGCTTTTGCGGCGCAGTATCTCGCAGTAGAGAAAGAGCTCGGACTTGATCGCTCAAAGACAAACGTTAACGGCGGCGCTATTGCGCTCGGACATCCTTTGGGTGCCACCGGCACGCGTCTGGTCATCACAGTCTTGAACGAGCTACATCGCAGAGCGGGTAGGTACGGACTTGCAACCGCCTGCATTGGCGGCGGGCAGGGAATCGCGATGATTGTCGAACGCCTTTGAGCACGGTAATTCGCCCTCGGGCACGATTTCCTGATTTTCCAATTTTATCCAAATTCTCGGCTGACCCGCGGCGCGCACGCAGCGGATAAGTGCGTTATTCCCTAAAAAGTGGGCGAGAAACTTCAGGCCCGGTTTCCGCGTAAATCCGGCATACATTTTGCGAACGGGTTTGCGATGTCATCGTCCGACTTTTTCTTTCCAGAATCAAAACAGCAACAGTGCATTTCAGCCGAGTTAAGTATGTATTACGCTTGCGCAAAGCGTAGCAGGCGTGATAGAAGTTCGCGTCTATCATTTCAGCAGTTACTTGCCTTCTGGACAAAATTCAATTTGCTCTCGATTCCAATTTCAAAGGTAG
>Ga0070670_100001204_pt1 | contig 20535 bp, 20 predicted proteins | sample KBSS63metaG_FD_64665 | JGI IMG/M metagenome (GOLD analysis project Ga0070670, IMG submission 64665) | Switchgrass rhizosphere microbial communities from Kellogg Biological Station, Michigan, USA - KBS S6-3 metaG | ecosystem: Host-associated > Plants > Roots > Rhizosphere > Soil ... | reverse complement strand
TTTGGCGTTAAAGCAAATCCGTTCCGCCATTTCCAGGGATGCATCCGCCTCGACATAAACGTGGCACACCCCTTTGTAGTGCTTGATCACCGGAATTTTGGAATTGGCAACCACCGCGCGGATGAGATCCTCGCCGCCCCGGGGAATGATCAGATCGATGTAGTCCTCGAGCTGGAGCAACTCGTTGACGAGCGCACGATCCTTGCGCCCTACAATCTGTACGGCATCCTGCGGCACGCGCGTCCCCGCGCAGGCCTCACGCAGCGCGCTGCCGATCGCCTGATTGGAGTAATGCGCTTCGCTGCCGCCGCGCAGAATCACCGCGTTGCCGGATTTCAAGCAGAGCGCGGCTGCATCGGCGGTCACATCAGGCCGCGCTTCATAGATAATGCCGATAACGCCGAGTGGAATGCGCATTCGTCCGACCTGCAGCCCATTCGGCCGCCGCCACATCTTGACCACTTCGTGAACCGGATCCGGTAAGGCAGCCACCTCCCGCAATCCCACTGCCATTGAGGCGACACGAGCGGGATTGAGCGCGATGCGGTCGAGCACGGCGTTACTAGCGCCGGCAGTCTTGGCCGACTCTAGATCCTTCTGATTTTCGCTGATCAGGAGCGGACTTCGTTGTTCCAGCTCGTCAGCCATCGCCAGCAGCGCTCGATTCTTTTCAGCGGCCGAAAGTGGTGCAAGCTCGCGCGCCGCAGATTTGGCGCTTTTGCCAAGGCGAACCGCTTCTTCTTTGAATGACAAATTCTTCATGATCGGCCGCCTACAGCACAACGAGATCATCGCGATGGATGATCTCATCGTAGGCTTTGTAGCCAAGAATTTTTTCAATCTTGCTTGTATGCAATCCCTTGATCTGATTCAACTCCTGGGCGCTGTAGTTCACCAGCCCGCGCGCAAACTCCTGACCGTTTAGATCGATGCAGCGCACGCACTCGCCGACCCCAAAAGCCCCTCTGATTTCTTTGATACCAGATGGCAGCAAGCTCTTTCCCTTGTGCACCACGGCTTCGTGAGCTCCGCAATCGACCACCAAATCGCCCGCAGGTTTAAGGTTGTAGGCGATCCAATGCTTGCGGTGCGTCAAGCGATTTTGGTCAGCGAGGACCAAAGTGCCGGTTTGCTCGCGGGGGTCGAACACTCTCTGGATCGCGCCACCACCCAGCCCGCTGGTAATAATCGTTGGAATCCCTCCGGCAGCGGCTTCCTCGGCGGCGGCGATTTTGGTCGCAATTCCGCCCGTACCGAGAACACTGCGGCTCGATCCTTCGATGGTAACCTTCGTTCCCTTGATGTCTTCGATCAACGGGATCAACTGCGCATTCGCGTGCGCGCGCGGATCGCGATCGTACACTCCTTGTACATCGCTCAGGATCACCAACAGATCGGCGCCGAGCAGAGTCGCCACCAGCGCTGATAAATGATCGTTGTCGCCGAATTTCATTTCTTCCACAGCCACGGTGTCATTCTCGTTCACAATCGGAATGATCGATGATTCCAAGAGCATCTGAAATGTATGCTTGGCGTTGATATAGCGCTGCCGATTGGCCAAGTCTTCGTGCGTCAACAACACTTGCGCGACGCTTTTGTCGAACTTCGAGAAGTGGCGTTCGTAGAGCGCCATCAGTTTGATTTGTCCAACGGCGGCGAGCGCCTGTTTTTCTTGAATTGTTTTCGGCCGCTCGGTGCGCCCGAGGCGCGTCATGCCTGCCGCCACGGCGCCGGAGCTCACAATGACCAGTTGCTTTTTTGCGGAATGTAAGTCCGCCAACTCGCGCACGAGCCCGCGAAGCCTGGACTCTTCGATCCCTTCGCGCGATGAAAGAATTTGGCTCCCGACCTTGACGACCACCCGGCGCGCCCGGCGTAAGATATTGTTCTTATATTCCAGCGGCGTCATTTCTCGTCTCGGTTTGCTTGAGCGCTGCGATTTTTCGGCCAACGGTTTGCACCAGTGTCTGAACGCCTTCCGTCGTTGCCGCCGAGATCAAATACAGCGGCCGATAACGCTCCGGGATTTCTTTTGCAAACGCCCTGGCGTGCTCTCGTGCTTCGGCTAAATCGATTTTATTGATGACCACGATTTGTGGCTTCTGCGCCAACGCCGGATCAAAAAGCGCCAGCTCCTCATTGACGGTTCGCCAGTCCTTCAACGAATCGTCAGGGTCAATTTGTGATCCATCGATCAGATGAATCAATAAGCTCGTGCGCGTGACATGCCGAAGGAATTTGTGTCCCAAGCCGCGACCCTGATGGGCGCCTTCGATCAAACCCGGAATATCGGCAACGACAAAGCTTTTGTCATCATATCCGACGACGCCCAGATTCGGCACGAGCGTGGTAAATGGATAATCGGCAATCTTCGGACGCACAGACGAAATCACAGAGATCAAAGTTGATTTGCCGGCATTGGGCAAGCCGATGATGCCAACATCCGCCAATAACCGCAGCTCGATATCCAGCTCACGCTCCTCTCCGGGCTCACCGGGTTGAGCGAAACGCGGGCTACGGTTGGTCGATGAGACGAAGTGCGCGTTGCCCTTGCCGCCTCGGCCACCCCTTGCCACGGTGACGCGCTCTCCAGCGGCTTGCAAATCACCGATCAGCTCACCCGTTGCGCCATCACGGATCATGGTTCCAACCGGAACTTTGATGACGCGATCATCGCCGCGATGCCCGTGACAGTCGCTGCCCATACCATGTTGCCCGCGGCCAGCTTTGTACAGCTTCTGATAACGCAGGTCGAGCAATGTCGTGAGTTGAGGATCGGCAACGGCGATCACATCACCGCCGCCTCCCCCGTTCCCGCCGCTCGGCCCGCCGCGCGGGACGAATTTCTCGCGCCGAAAACTGACACAGCCGCGCCCGCCGTCACCGGCGATCACGCGAATTTTGACTTCGTCAATGAATTTCATGCGAAACTATTCAGAAGGGACCGGTCTCACAATACCCCGCTGTTTTCACCTTCTTGCCAGATGTCCGGGTTCTGCTTGTTGCTGGTTTTGTTCTCTTCCGCCGGACAAAAAAAAAGCCCCGAAGAGGGGCTTTCGTCAAGCAACGCTTGGTCTTACTAAGCTGGCAGGACAGCGACGCGCTTCCGTAACTTGTCCATATGCTCGTAGCGGACGATCCCATCGATCAATGCAAATAGGGTATAGTCACGCCCCATTCCAACATTTTTCCCCGGATGAATACGAGTCCCGAGTTGGCGCACCAAGATATTTCCGGCCCGCACGGATTCACCGCCGAAAACCTTTACGCCACGTCGTTGACCCTGACTGTCGCGTCCGTTACGGGAACTGCCACCCGCCTTCTTATGTGCCATAATCTGCTCCTGAGTTAGGCTTCGATCGCGGTAATTTTCAAAGCCGTCTGATATTGCCGGTGACCATACTGGCGGCTGTAGCTCTTGCGTCGTTTTTTTTTAAAGACGATGACTTTTTTGGCGCGCGCCTGTCCGACAATTTCGCCGGTGACTTTGGCGTTGGCGACCAGCGGCGCACCAATTTTGACCTCGCCATTGCCGCCGATAAACAAAACATCCTCGAGAACCACTTTGGCGCCAACTTCGCCGGCGAGTTTTTCGACTTTGACGACATCGCCTTCGGAAACGCGATACTGCTTGCCGCCGGTTCTAATTACTGCATATTTCATAAGATTTTGTCGAAATTAAATTTTTAAAGGAAAACCCCAGCAAAGTCAACTAAAGCGCCGAAACCGTCATTGTCCAACGATGACCGGTTTTAGCACAGCGGAGAATGATTAATTGCGGGTGCCGTCGAGAGCCGAGTCCGTAAAATAATTGCCGTCCTATCCTTGACATGCGTAGTTCCGCCATAATATATCGTGCTACGATTATGTCGAAGCACGATATGGCAAACCGAGCCCAAGTCCCAGATTTTCACGCGATGGCGGAATTACGCTACCAGATCCGGCGCTTTCTGCGCTTCAGCGAGAACGCTGCACGGAAAGCCGGTATCGAACCGCAGCAGCATCAGCTGCTGCTCGCCATCCGAGGCTTACCGCCCCAACTCAAGCCGACGATTGGAGTTTTGGCCGAGCGCATGCAGCTCCAGCACCACAGCACTGTTGAGCTGATCGATCGGCTGGTCGAACGCGGTTTCGTCTGCCGCCTGCGCGCCGCCGATGATCGCCGCCAGGTACTGGTGAAGCTGACGGGACAAGGCGAAGATTTTCTGAATAGTCTTGCTGTTCACCACCTCGAAGAACTGCAGTCGGCCGGCCCCAAGTTTGTCAAAATTCTACAGACCTTGACTCAAAATGACCAGTTGGCCCTAATCGAAAACCGTTTACAGACGAATCCGCGTTCAGCGCGGCACAAACCAGGAAAGGAAAAAAAACATGGCTGATCAAAGCGGTTCCGCCCAGGAAGTCCTGCTGGATATCCGAGTCGCCGAGGCCTCCCGCCTCTACAAGTTCTACCTCAATCAGGAAAAGAAGATCCTTGGTTCCACTGCGGTAATCCTGTTTCTAGTCGTCTGGGAGCTGGTCGGAAATGTTCTTCAATTGATCAATCCGATGTTCATGAGCGCTCCTTCGCTTATCGGAAAAGCCGCGTATCAGCTTTTTGCCTCGGGTGAAATCTTCAACGATCTGTATATCAGCGGCATTGAGTTGTTCTGGGGGTATATTCTTTCAGCTGCGGTTGCCGTGCCGTTTGGTATTGCCATCGGCTGGTACAAAAAAATGAGCTACATATTTGATCCCTTTGTGAACGCTATGAACGCGACTCCCCGCGTAGCGCTGCTGCCGTTGGTCATCATCTGGTTGGGAATCGGCATCCTTTCCAAGGTCGGAATTATCTTTCTCGGCGCGGTCTTCCCGATATTGATCAACACCCGCGACGGGGTCAAGACCACGCCCGCCAATTTGCTCACCGCCGCGAGGAGCTTCGGTGCTTCGGAGTGGATGCTGTTTAGAAGCGTCGTTCTCCCTTCGACCATTCCATTCATACTAAGCGGTCTCAGACTCGGGCTTGGCCGGGCAATCGTGGGCGTTATGGTAGGAGAGCTTTATGCTGCCACTGCAGGTATCGGGTTTATGATCACGGTTGCCGGCGCCACTTTTCAAACCGACAAGGTCTTTGTCGGCGTCCTCATATTCGCACTGACCGGCATGTTGGGCATGGAACTTTTGACCCGAGTGGAAAAACGGTTTGATACGTGGCGTCCGAAAGTGGGTGGACAGGAATAGTATTTAACCGCCGCAAGCAAATGGCTTCGAAAGGGCCTACCCGCTGGGGTGGGCCCTTTGCATTTTCCCACCTGGAATCAAGTCACGCACTCTCGGGATCAACCCCATCAATTATCCCCTTGCCCTTTTCGATTCTTCAACTTAGATTTGGGCCAATAGAAAGGATTCTCCCCCATGCGCTCATTTAGCAAATCCTACTACGTTTACGTCTCCACGATCTTGCTCCTGCTCGCTACGACCGGCTGCGGTTACAACCAGCTTCAAGGATTGGACGAAGAAGTAAAAGGCGCGTGGGCCGAAGTACAGAATCAGTACCAGCGGCGGGCGGATCTCGTACCCAATCTCGTTGCCACCGTCAAAGGCGCAGCAAAGTTCGAGCAGGATACTCTGCAGCAGGTGATTCAAGCGCGAGCCGCCGCAACCTCGGTGAAAGTGGATACCAGCGTGGTCGATAATCCGGAGGCCTTCAAAAAATTCGAACAAGCGCAGAACCAGTTGTCCGGAGCCCTTTCGCGCTTGCTCGTGGTCGTGGAAAAATATCCTGATCTTAAAGCCAATCAGAACTTTCAAAGTCTTCAGGCTCAACTCGAAGGAACTGAGAATCGGATTGCAGTAGCACGCAAGCGCTATATCGAGCACGTTGCGGAATATAATAAAGCGGTGCGCTATTTTCCGACCAATCTGACTGCCAAATGGCTGTTGGGCCTTCAAGTCCGACCCACGTTTGCCGCCGAAGAGTCCTCGCAAAAACCGCCCGAAGTAAAGTTCTAGCCCGTTGGGAGATACTTGATCGACTTGCTTCTCCAGGATGCTCGTGCGACACGGCGAGGGACAAGAGCCGACGCATGGCGTGCCGGTCTACTGAGTTTCCTGCTTCTATTGATCGCGTCACCTCTGGCGCGAGCCCTTGAAGTGCCGCCACTACGCGGCCGAGTCAACGACTACGCCGGAGTCATGAGTCAGGATCAGGTGCGTATGTTGGAATCGCAGCTCGCGCAGTTCGAACAAGAAACTGGCCACCAGATCGCGGTTCTGACAATTCCCACGCTCGATGGCGAGGACATCGAAGGTTTCAGCATTCGCGTCGCGGAAAACTGGAAGATCGGCAAGAAAGGTTTCGATAACGGCGTCATCCTGCTGGTCGCCGTCAAAGACCGTAAGCTTCGGCTCGAAGTTGGCTACGGTCTGGAAGGTGTTTTGCCCGATGCCATTGCGGATCGCATCATTCGGGATTACATCGTGCCGCGTTTCCGGGCTCAAGATTACGCGGGCGGAGTAATCGCCGGTATTGACGCCGTTCAGAAAGTGATCAAGCAAGAGCCGCTACCGGAATCGGCGCGCAAACCCAATCAAGCTCCGCGGTCAGGTTTTAACTCGCTAGCCATGTTCGCTATCGCATTCGTTATTTTTGCATTGATGGCATTCAGCTCTGGCCGCAGAAGCCGCAACCAAATGTGGTCGGGGAGGGGCCGGCGCTATCCGCCTATTTTTTGGGGTGGTGGCGGCTTCGGCGGCGGTGGTTTTGGTGGCGGTGGCTCCGGCGGCGGTTTCAGCGGTGGCGGCGGTGGCTTTGGCGGCGGCGGCGCTTCTGGTAGTTGGTGATATGACCGCGGACAAGTTCTTCAACGATCAGGAAAAGGATCGTATCCAGCAAGCGATTGTCGCCGCCGAATCAAAAACCGCCGGTGAGATCGTACCGATGATCGTGACGTCCTCCGCGCGTTACACGGAGGTTGAGCTCTACGGCTTGATTGCCGGCCTGTTCCTTGGGCTGATTATCGAATGGCTCTGGAGCGATCCATGGGGATCGCCGTTTGTGAATCTCTGGCCAATGGTTGGCGCATGCGCGGGTTTTCTCTTGGGCCAAGTACCCGCGATCAAGCGGCTCGTCACCCCGAAAACCCGCGTTGATGCGGCGGTTCACACACTGGCGCTTGCTTCGTTTACGCAGCACGGTCTCCATTACACTAGGGATCATACCGGGATATTGATTCTGATTTCACTGCTCGAGCACCGTGTGGAAGTCCTTGCCGACCGCGGTATCAACGCCAAAGTAGAACCCGCGACGTGGCAGGAGATCTCGAAAATCGTCGCCGATGGATTGAAGGCGAATCAAGCGTGCGAAGCCGTCTGCAAAGCGATCAGTCGCTGCGGCGAAATCCTTGCAGCACACTTTCCGCGGCGCTCGGACGACCGAAACGAACTGCCAGATCGCCTGGTCACGGGTTAGTTTCTGTAAATCAATCGCATTGCTAACTGCTTTGTCATTCCGGGCAAGCTGGCGATAGCTAGCGCGACCCGGAATCCAGAAGTTTTAAAAAGTTCCGGATTCCCACATAAGCTTTCAGTAGCATGAGCGCCAAAACCGGCTTACCATTGAATAAATTTTACAGACTAGCGACGGGTTTCAGATTTCGCTATTTTCCGCGTTGAAGCTATCTTGAGAGGACAACTGCCATGCGTATTCAGTCATTGTTTTTTTTGCTCTCGACGTTTCTGCTGGCCCTTGCAGCTCGATCCGTCAAAGCTGAAGACCGGATCAACTTCGCTTACATTTCACCGAATGCCGGATCTTCTTCGGTGCTGTGGATCGCGAAGGACGCCGGCATTTTCAAAAAGCATAATCTCGATGTCAATGTCATCTATATCGAAGGCACGCCCAAGGCGCTGATGTCGCTATTCGCCGGCGAGCTTCAAGTGGTCGCCGGCACCGGACCGGCGGTCGCAAGCGCCAGAGTGCGCGGCGCCGATGCTTCGATGATCATGGGGTTTGAGGTCTATTTGCCTTACTATCTGATCGCCACACCGGCGATTAAAAGTATCGAAGATCTCAAGGGCAAAGTCGGCGCGAACCATTCCGCCGCCACTTCGGCGGACTTTGCCATGCGTCTGGGTCTCAGGAGTATCGGGCTAGATCCTGAGCGGGATGTCAACCTTCGTGTCGTCGGCGCCACCAATTTGCGCATGATCATGATGCAGCAGGGTCAGGCGCAATTCACTGTTATCAGTAACACCGAGCGCGAGGAAGCGGAGAAGTTGGGATTCAAAGTCCTCGCCGATCTCGCCAGCAAGCGCATGCCCTATCCGCACAGCGGTGTGATCACCAGCCAAAAAATACTGCGCGAAAAGCACGACGCCATATTGCGCTTCGGCCGCGCATCGGTGGAGGCGATCCATTATTTCAAAAACAACAAACCTCAGAGCCTCGCGATTCTGAAGAAATACGCCAAAACCGATCTCAGCACCCTCGACTCGGCGTACGCTTACCTCAAGAACGCGATTCCCGACATGCCGTATCCGACGCTGGAAGGGATGAAAACCATTCTCGCCGAAATGGGCCGCACACGGCCGGAAGTGCTCAAATACGACGCCGCGACCATGGTCGACACGAGCATCGTCAAAGCGATCGACGACGAAGGATTTCTTAAGAAACTGAAATAAACGATTCGGATCATTGTAGGGGCGATCGGCGGTCGCCCCTGTGCCGTATTCACCGCGACGGTTATTTCCGCACCAACCGTACGTCTACCGCCACCGCACCGCGTCCTTGCTCACGCACCATCATCGGATTGATTTCCATGTCCGACAAATGATTGCGATGGCCGGCGAAGATCTCCGACAACCCCACCATCGCTTTCACCAGCGCATCCACATCGCGCGGTTTTTGGCCGCGCACGCCTTCGAGGACTTTGTAGCCGCGCAGCTCTTTGAGCATTTCACGCGCTTCGCGCTCGTCAACCGGCAAGAGGCGAATCGACACGTCTTTGAGTACTTCGACGAAGATGCCGCCGAGCCCGACCATAAGAAACGGCCCGTACTGCGGGTCGGTGCGCGCCCCGATCAGCACTTCGGTGCCCTGCACCATTTCCTGGATGAGCAAATGACCTCTGCCGAGTGTTTTCGTCAGAAGCTTCTGTCCTTCGGCTTGCGCCTCCTCCGCGTTCTTCACGCCAAGCATCACCGCGCCCGATTCGGTCTTATGTATAACTTCGGCGGCGATCAGTTTGATCGCCACGGGAAAACCGATCTCCTTCGCTTTCGCCGCCGCGTCTGCCGCCGTTCCAGCCATCGCCTGCCTGGGCAACGCAATCCCGTGCCGTTCGAGCAAGCGATTGAGATTTTCACCGTCCAAATCAGCCGCGCTGCCTGTCGCTGCGGCGAGTTTCGGCACGCCGAGTTCTCTACGCATCCCGTATAAGCCGAGTCCTGCCAGCGCTCGCAGAGTCGGCTTGATCGCCTGCAGGAACGGCATGCCGGCTTCTTCCTGAAATGACCGGCTTTCATCCGTGCAACTATAGGTGGATCGAGCGAATGCCAGCACGGGTTTTTCAGTGGCTTCCATAACGCTCTTGAACAACGCCGCGCTCCGTTGCTGACCGCGCGGCAACTCGCCATGAATCGCGAGCAGATCCACGCCCGGATCTTCGGCATGAAGTTTGACGATGTTGATGAACCCCGCTTCGTCGCCGAATCCGGCGACTCCGCACTCGAGTGGATTTTCCACAGCCAGTTCCGCCGGAATGAGAGGACGCACCGCTTCTTTGGTTTTTTGGCCGAGGTCTGCGAGATTGGTTTTTAGCTCGTCACAATGATCGCAGATGAGTCCCTTCATGCCACCCGAGTTGACCACAATCGCCGCGCGGCTCCCTTTGGGAAATCTCCCAGGCATGAATGCCAGAGTCGTTTCGGTCATGTCCTCGAGTGTCGGACAACGAATCAATCCCAGACGACGACAAACGGCATCGAAAACTTCATCAGCCCCGGCCAGCGATCCGGTATGAGAGATCGCTTGTCGTTTGCCCATTTCCGAGCGCCCGAGTTTGACCACCAGAATGGGCTTACCCCAATGCAGCGCTCGCTCCGAAACCGCCATAAATTCTTCCGGCCGCCGAATCCCCTCAATCATCAGCGTAATAACTCTCGTATCGGGATCATCCACGAGGAAATCAAGATAATCGACGAGATCCAGGCTCACTTCGTTCCCGCTCGAGACCGCATAGCTAAATCCGATGCCGCGCTCGGTCGCGCCTTTGATCCAGTTGCCCAGTGAGCCGCCGCTCTGAAAGATCAGTCCAACCGGTCCGCGCTTGAGCAACGGCGTCGCCGTTGGAAAAGTCCACAGCCCTTCGTTGACCGAATAGGAGCCCATGCAGTTTGGGCCGCAAATCACCATCCCGGTACGCTCGCACAGCTCTTTCATGGCTTGCGCGCGCTCTTTGCCTTTGGCATCGTCGCCTTCGCCAAATCCAGCCGTGTAAATGGTCGCCGACTTGGTGCCCAGCCGCGCGGCTTCCTCCAACACCCCCAGCACGGCACGTGTCGGAATCAGCACCAGCAGTTCTTCAGGGACTTCGGGCAGCGCGGCGAGATTCGGATAGCATTTATCCCCGTACAGATCGGTGTAATTCGGGTTGAGTAAATAAACTCCGCCACGAAATTTTGCCCCTTTTAGATTTCGGTAAATTCCCTGCGGCCAGGCACCCTTCTGTGACGCACCGACGATCGCCACCGATTTCGCGCGCAGAAGATTCTCCACCGGTTTAGCCGTGAATATAGACATAAAATTCCTTTGAGCCTGAGAATGGCTTTCCTATGTCACAGAGAAATTGCGACTGCAAGTTTGAACGACAGTTGCCAGATGTCAGTCGCCAGTGAGAATAAACTTGCGGCTGCAGTCGTTCTGGCAATCTGATCGCTGGCAACTGACAACCGCTCAAGGAAACACGTGCCATCGATGGGCCGGAATCTTCACCACTGCGCCCGAGCCGATGGCAAGCTCGGAATCACCGGCTAGCTTTGCTATCAAGCTAATGCCCTTCACCTCGACTTCCAAAAGGGCGCAGTCACCGAGATAATTTTTGCTGGTAATCTTTCCACGATGGAAATCGCCGGCGGGACCCAGTGCGGCGGAAACTTGGACATGCTCCGGGCGGACCGCCAGCGTTACCGAAGTGCCGGCGCTCAGACCGTTCGGAACGGGCGCTTGAATCATTCCCAAGGGCGATCGGATCTCGCCGCTCCCCGCGACTTCGCCCTGGATAAAGTTCATTTCTCCGACAAACTGCGCGACGAATCTGTCCGCCGGCTTGCCATACACTTCTTGCGGCGGCGCCATTTGAATAATCTCGCCATCGTGCATCACACAAACCTTGTCGCCCAGGGTTAAAGCTTCCGCCTGATCATGGGTGACGTACAGCGTGGTCACGCCGGCGGCCCTGGTAATTTTTCTGAGCTCGACCCGCATTTGCTCCCGCAGCCGCGCATCGAGATTGCTGAGCGGCTCGTCCATCAACAAAATTTTTGGCTCCGTGACCATTGCCCGCGCCATCGCGACACGCTGCTGCTGCCCGCCGCTCAAGTCCGTTGCCGGCCGGTCTTCCAGGCCATCGAGCTGCACCAGCTTCAGCGCCGCACGAACTTTGTTAGCAATTTGCTCTTTGGGGACTTTCTTTCTTCCTTTGATCAGCGGGAACGATACATTCTGAAACACGTTCATGTGCGGCCAGATTGCGTAGGACTGAAAAACCATGCCGATGTCGCGCTTCTCGGTCGGAATGTGAATGCCTTTAGCCGGCGAGCTCACGATCGATCCTGCGATTTCCAGTTCCCCGGCATCCGGTCTCTCCAGACCGGCAACGCTTCGGAGCGTGGTGGTTTTCCCACAACCGCTCGGACCGAGGAGAACACAAAACTCCTTTTCGGCGACTTCGAGGTCGATCCCGCGTAATGCTTCGACCCGGCCGCGCCGGCTATCGAACCATTTTCTGAGACCACGGATGCGAATCACGAGTCCTCGCTACGCTCGAAATCGCAAATAACAAATCCATCTTTCAGATTGGTATTTGTTTCAGACATCCATTGGGAATCTGGATTTGAAATTTGTAATCGCGCCTCGCGCTCAGTGTCCCATCTCCACTTCACCGATGCGCGAAAAAATAAATTTCAAACTACCGACCACCAGCACCGCGAAAAGTACCAGCAGGACACCAAGGGCCGCGACTTGCGGCACCCAGCCGTTGCCCCAAAACTGCCAAACGATCGTCGAGATCACCAAATTTTTTCTTGTGCCCAGAGCCAGGGCCATAGTGACCTCGCGGTAGGACAGCATGCTGATCCAGATCCAGCTGTTGAATATACCGGCAGCGATGAGCGGCAGCACAATGCGTCCGAGCACCCGCGCACTCGATGCGCCGGCTACCTTGCCCGCCTCTTCCAGTTCCCGGTGGACTTGAATCATCACGCCGTTGGTGGTGCGCGTGCCATAGGCGATCCATGAAATCGTGTGCGCGATGGCAATGATGATCACCGTGCCATACACCGGGAAAAAGTCGCGATAGGCAAGGCCCAGGTAAGCGAGACCGACGCCGAGCAGAATACTCGGGATGGCATGCGGCAGAAACGCGATCGTATCGAGGACGCCGCGAAACCTGACTTGCGTCCGCACGACGATCCACGACGCCAAGACGCTCAGCACCATAGTCGCGGTCGGCACCACCACCATAAGAATGGCGGTATTGATGAACGGCATGGCATCGACGAAATCGAAGATCGTCGTATAATTAGCGAGGGTAATTTGCGAGAGCGCCTCGGCAGAGGGCAGTTGCAAATGCGGCAAAACAGACGCCCAAACAAGAACTAAAAAAGGAATAAAAACTTCCATCGACAGGTAGAGGAACGCGAAAGCCAACGCGGCCCATTTCCATTTGCCAAGTGCGATCTGCCGCGGCCGATAGCCGCGTCCGGTGATCACGGTATATTTTTTTCCATGCTGCACCAGGCGCACGTAGAAGTAAGCCAGAATCAGGCCGGCGAGCAGCATGACAGCCCCGTAGGCTCCGGCGATCCCGTAATTGGGCAAGCCCGTCGGCGGATTGGTTGCCGTGAATATGGAAGCGCTGAGCACGAGAATGCGCGCCGGAAAACCGATGATCGCCGGCACTTCAAAAACCGCCAGCGCCGACATGAATAAGTAGACCATGACCCCGGCGATCGCCGGCCAGGTGATCGGCACGTTGATGCGCAGAAAAGTCTGCAGTTTCCCGATACCCGACGTGTAGGCGGCTTCTTCGAGGGCCGGGTCCATGGTTCGATACGCAGCAGAGAGCATGAAGAACGCCGACGGGACGAATGAAACTCCCTGGACAAATGCCATTCCCGGAATATTGTAGAGACTGATGATCGGCTGATCGAGATTGAAGAGTTGCATCGCCCATTGATTGACCAAACCGATGCGCGGGCTGAGCAGAAGAATCCAGGCGATGGTGCGCAAAAAAACCGGAATCAAAATTCCCACTGTCATCAAAACGTAGATCGTATTCTTGAGCGGCACGTCGGTGCGGTTGAGCAACCAAACCAGCGGCACCGCAAAAGCCAAACCGACAATAACGGTGCCGAAAGCGAAGAGCAGCGTGTTGAGAAGTATCTTGTAGGTGCTTGGAGCGCTGTAGACGGTAATAAAATTTGTCAAGGTGAGCGGACCGCCTTCGCCCGGGAAGCCGGTGCGCAAGCTCATGAGCACCACCATAAGCAGCGGCACGCCGACCATGATAGTGAGGAGGGTCAAAATACCGCCGGCGAATATGCCTACCCCGCTCGCCCGCGTGCGTGGCGTCGCATAGCCAATGGCCCCGAGTTCCGCTTCAGCTTTCATGGCTCTCGCTTACAGTCTGTCGTTTTTTTTCCGACTTTATTCACCCCCAAGCGCACGAAGGATACGAACGGTTTCAAGAAATCCGGAATGCGCCGCGCTACACTTCGGCTATAAACAACTGCGCAGAGCGCAACTTGGAACTACTCTCGCTCTTCGTGTCGTCTGTGGTGAAAAAATACGCGTCTATAAACCTGTGAACCCGAAGATTTTACCGTACTCGCGCGCGAGCCGATCGACGGTGACGGCTTGATCCTGGGTCATGTACACAACCTGTTTCCCCTGCACGTACTTGTACGCCGAGGTTCCCGGAATGAATGCCGAGCTTTGACCGGCGTATTTCTCCCAGATCTTTTGCGCTTCGGGCGTGGTCAAGTAGGCCGCCATCAGATAAGCGACCTTCGGATGGGGAGCGTTCTTGGGAACGCCGGCGTGATACGCGGGCGCGATCACCGGGCTTACAGCTTCGGCAAATACCACCGGCGCAGTTTTATTTTTTTCCGATTTGATCTCGCTGTCGCTCAAGGACACCGCGACGGCGATCTCGCCGAGCAACAACCGATTGTAGATCTCGCCCAACCGGCCAAGAATCAAATCCTGCTTCGTCAGCGCCTTGACGAAGTTCGTTGTTTTTTCCTCGCCCCACGGCCCGGCCGCGAGCCGCGCCATATGATGCGTTGCGCTCGAGACCCCGAGCTTGCCCTTCCATTTGGGGTTCAACAAATCGTCCCAACTTTTCGGCACATCCTTGGCCGGCACGAGCTGCTTGTTGTAAGCCGGCAACACAAACTGATTGGCGAAGCTCACCGAACCGTTATCGTATTGGACTGCCTTTGGATCGACGCCGATGCTCTTGTAGTCGAATGGCTGGTGCATCTTTTTGACCCACAAGGTCGCATGATGCGCGTCGGTGACGACCATCAAATCCCATTCCGGCGGCACGCCGCTCGCGCCCAGCCCGACAACCTTACCGATGTCGCGGGTCATATTACCTGAAGGACTGTACTGAAGCTTGACGTTGAGACCATATTTCTTATTGAAGGCGGCGCCGATCGCTTGCGCCCCTTGCGGCGTCAGAGTCGAGGGTGCGTAGAATTCGAGCGTACCTTCCTGCTTTGCTGCTTTGATGAGATCATCAATCGGCGCCGCGACGGCTGCCGTGCAGAAAACCAGCAGGAGCCCGCAAGCCCAAGTTTGGACCAAAATCTTCTTCATGATTGCCTCCTCCAATATCAGCGACCGTGCAGTGATGTCATCCGGAGGCCAGAGCCGAAGGATCTGCTACTCGTAACCCGTAGGACACTTCGAGATTCTTCGCTCATGCTCAGAATGACATCCATCCGAAGGCCACGCTCAATTTACGCGACTTCGCAGTTCAGACAGTCCGTCAATCAAATCTTCGGTCCGGTATATTCCAATATGTACAAGCCACCCTTGATGCGATCGCTCACGTAAATCAATCCATCCGTATCGACATAGAGGTCGTTGAACATCGGCGCTTTCTGACCTTCCGGGGCGGGCGGAATGAAAAAACCGACCTCTTCCGGGCGAAATTTATTTCGGATATCGAACACGCGCAGTCCTGCGTTGTAATAAGTGACGAATATAAGATTCTCGTTTTGGTAAGAGCCTGGGCGCATTTCGTGCACATTATGGGGTCCGAAACGCAGTCCGCGTTTGCAGAAATCGCCTTCCGGCACCGGACAAGAGCTGACGATCACGGGATTTCTTTCTTCTCGAATATCGATCAACCAGACCCGCTTTTCACCTTCGTTGCAGTCGTATTTCACCGACTCATCCACGGCGACAACTAGTTTTCTCCCCGGCAGCGGCAAGGTCGTATGTGCATATCCACCGAACGGCGGACTCCAATCGATGTGACTGATGGTTTTGGGCTTGGCGATATCCGAGATGTCGACAATCACCATCCCGGCGTCCACCAGCGCCACGTAGGATCGGTCGCCGTGCGGAATCGCGCCGTGCACGTGAAAGTGCTCTCCCGGAAACGGCGTCCAATCGGCCGGCGTCTCTTCTCCTTCTTTGGTACCCGGAATCCACCACCGTCCGGCCTCTTTGGGGTTCGTGGGATCGGAAAGATCCGCGATCAAATAGGCGCGCTCTTTAATGCCAGGCAGCATCGCGCCAACGTGCGCATACTTGCCGTCGGTAAACCACATGCGATGTACGCCCTTGCCGGGAAGTTTCAAGTAGCCGATCTCCCGCGGCTCCGTCGGCTTTGCGATGCTGTAAACTTTTATTCCTGCTTCATTAGGCACGCTCGCTGGCACCGATTTATCGAAGTAGGGTCTTTCCTGGTTCTGAATCAGTACATCGCCGACGATTTGCACCTTGTGCGCATGCGTGTTCGGCGCGTGTGGCATTTGCGTGACCACCTGCGGCACCCTCGGATCGGCCACGTCGATAATGCTTAGCGCCATCGGCGACGTACCGAGATGGGCGAGATACACATAACGCCCCTGCTTGAGCAGTTGCATTCCATCGCCATGACCGTTGAGATCGTGGTGGCCGATCACCCGCAGGTTCCAGTTTTCACTCTGCGCCTGAATATCCGCGACCGTCATAGGGAACCCCTTTATTCGTGAAATCCAAATTCGCTTCTTCGCTGCGCGCTTGGTTTTCTTATCCTTACCCAGTACCTCAGTCAACCTGCCGAATTACCACTTCACTCCGGACACTACAGAACTGAGTTAGAAATTTTGCTGGTGATCTGTGAACTCGTAGCCGAAGTACACGCAAATCTAAGATTTAGTGGGTTGGCCTCGGCCAAATTTATGTGGTAGTAAGCCGCCAGTTTACTGAGATCGACGAAGGAGGCAGAGCATGAAACGACTGCTGGCTTTTGCAATCCTAGCCCTACTTGCTCTTGGTTCTGATGTCCATGCGCAGCAACTCAAGCGCATTGCCGCCGGGTACAGCGCGGTCAGCGCGACACAAACCGGGTTCTACATCGCCAAGGATGCCAAGCTTTTCGAGAAGTATGGCCTTTTCGTCGATCCGGTTTATGTTCCCGGCGGAAGCCGCATGGCGCAGGCGATTATCGCGGGCGAGTTTCCGCTGGCCCTAGCCGGCGGCAATATCGTCAACGTCAATCTGGCCGGCGGCGATATTGTCATCATCGGTGGCGTGGTCAATGTTCCGTCCTTCTATTTGTTCGTTCAGCCGGCGGTAAAACGAAACGAAGATCTGAAAGGGAAAGCGCTCGGCGTTACCCGCTATGGCGCCTCCACCGACGTGAGCCTGCGCGCCTATTTGAAAAAATATTCCTTGGAACCTGATCGCGATGTCAAAATTATTCAAATGGGGGGTCAGCCGGAGATCGTTGCCGGCATGCAGGCCGGAGTCGTCCAGGGAGGAATTCTCACTTCACCGGCGGACTTTCGCGCTAAAAAATCAGGATTCGTGATGCTCGCGAATTTCGCCAAGGAAGGAATCGATTATCCCACGACGAGCCTGGTTTCGACTCGTTCGACGATTAAGAAAGATCGCGAGACGGTGAAGCGCTTTCTGATGGCTTACAGTGAAGCGGTCGATCGTTTGTTTCGCGATAAGGAATTGGCCATGAAGATTATCGGTAAGTGGACGCGCACTCAGGACCGGGAAATTTTAGAATCCTCTTATGAATACGCCACCAATTTCATCGAGCGGCCGCCAAAACTGCCATTCAAGGCAACAGAAAATATTGTCGCATCCATGGCCGAAACCGATCCACGGGCAAAGGAGCATAAGGCCGAGGAATTTCTGGATGCTTCTATATACAATGAATTGGAGAAGTCCGGATTTTTCAAATCACTGGGTCGATAGTGTTATCTAAGGGAGGAGGCGAACATGGCAGAGATCGTCTCGATCATCGGCATTACTCACAACCCTTTCATGCCGCGCCTGTTTCAGCAATCGCAGCAACCGCCGGGCGCAGCCCAGGTCAAGGAACGCATCGCGATGATGCGGCAGAAGCTCGCCGACGCCGATCCCGATGTCCTTGTTTGTATCGGCAACGATCACTTGCATCAGTTTTTTATGGACAACATGCCGGCTTTTATGATCGGCAAAATGGAGCAGTACAACGGCACGTTTTACGACGAGGAGCGTGAATTCGGGTTGCCGCGATGCCAGCTTCCCGGAGACCTGGATGTTGCGGACGCGATCATGGAAGGCGCCTTCGACCGCGGCGTTGATTTTTCCTACTCCAACGAGCTCACCATCGATCATTCCATTGTCGTTCCTATGATGTTCGTCCGTCCGGCAATGGATATTCCCATCGTGCCGATCTTGACCAATTGTATCGCGCCGCCGATGCCGAGGGCGCGACGGTATTTCGAAGTCGGCAAAGCGCTTCGCGGCGCCATCGATAGTCTGCCGGCAACGAAACGGATCGGCGTCCTCGTCAGCGGTCATTTGTCCTTGGAGATCGGCGGACCCAAACAGTTCGAGCGCCATCTTACCGATCCAAACTTCGATGCCGCTGCGGTGGGCTGGATCATGAACGGTGATATCGATGGCGCCGCGACGGGCTGCACGCCAGAAAAGATGATCGCCGCGGGCAACATGACTAGCGGTTATCTAAATTTCTTGATGATGATGGGCTTGGCGAATGCCACCAAGCCATCCCACGCCGAAGGCTTGGACGCGGGCTTCCCAGCGATTCCGTTCTTTAGCTGGGATAAACAACAGCGATCGTAAGCGAGACACAGAGGTGATTGATGCCCAGCATTGCGCACCGAGAAGACCCGGGGAAATATTCGCTCCCATTTGCTCGGAATGACAATACTGTCATCTCGAACCTATGTGAAAGATCCTTCTCTAGTCCTTCTGCCGTTCGTGGGGACATCAATTTCAAGGAGAATCTAGACGCTATATGGACTTAAACATTCTTTCGACGATCTTTGCGTCTGTTTTCATAGCCGAGCTTGGTGACAAAACCCAACTCGCCACAATGCTGTTTGCGTCCGATAAGGACACGAGCAAACTAACCGTCTTCATCGGCGCGTCTTTAGCGCTAGTAGTAACTTCCGCCATCGGGGTTATGGCGGGTTCGGTGATTTCACAGTACGTCAGCGAAAAAACTTTGCATTATCTGGCGGGGATCGGCTTCATCGCGATCGGCATATGGACATTGGTCAAGGCCTAGGGAGCGCATATGAGCAAATATCTGATGAACAAACTCATTCACCTGGTCAACATGAATGAAGAAGCTGAGAAGGAATACAAAGCCCGCCCTCGCGAGTTCGTCGAGCGATGGGAGAAAACCCAGACGGTAAAACTTGAGCCCGAAGAGCGCGAAGCGCTGGCCACCAAAGACTACGGCAAACTCTATGCTCTGGGGGCGCATCCGTTTACGCTCTGGAGCTTCACCGAAGCAGTTTGGGCGCATGAAAGACCGCGTGAGGAGTTAGTTGCCGATTACAAAGCCAAAGCGGCCAAAGCTGGTTATCCCAATTTCAAAACCTAAAAGGATCGGAACGGTTCGGCACAAAGTTATCCAGGTTACATTACTTGTTTGAACTTCGAACGCGGAACGTTATTTACCGAGAACGGCGAGTTCTCTTTGCGCTTCTCGAAGAATGGAGAGATCAGCGACTTCGCTGAACAAAACACCCCGTTCGACTTTGCCGACCCGCCTCGCTTCATCGATCGCCACCCGGAGTCCACTTTCCGGCAACGTTCCGTCTTCGGTAAATGCCTTCCAGACCGAATCGTAGGTCACCGAGGCGATCTCCTTATCGATCTTCAACCATTCCGTCATGACCGGCAATGTGCCCTCGCGATTTTGCCGAATATAACGGCTCGCCTTAATGCCCGCCTTGATCACGCGTTTGATCTGATCCGGTTTCTCTTTGATCGCCCGGACGCTGGCCACCAAACCGCTTGCTGGAAAATTGAAGAGTTCGTTCGCGCGCGCCAGGACAACAAAGCCCAATTTTTTCCCGAGGAAATCAATCGGCGGCGAGCCTAGAGTTGCGGCCGTCAGTCCTTGTTGCATGGCGGCGAAGCGAGACTCCACTGTGCCGGTGGCGAGAAATTTGATGTCCTTATCAGGCTCCAGCCCGTAATGTTTACTGATGAGACGCGCGATCGATTCGAGCGTCCCCCCAAAGGTATTCAGTCCGATGTTCTTTCCTTTCAGGTCTTGAACTGATTTAAACTCGGATCGCGAGATGAGCGCGATGGGGGTTGCAGGCAAGAAGCAGGCAACAACCCTTACAGGAAGACCGCGGATTGCCGCTCCGATGCCATTGCCCAGCACGGTGTCATAATCGATTTCGCCGCTGACCAGCGCCGCCGAAGAAATTGCCGGTCGGATGCGAATGAATTCTCCCTGCAAGCCTTGTTCTTTAAGAAAATCTCTTTTTTCCGCCAAAGGCAGGGGCAGGAATTGCGCCGCAAGATCCGGAAAGCCCATCCTGACTCTATCGGCAGCGTCGAGTACCGCGAATTCTCCGAGGAGGAAGAGTAGAGCGAGACCCAGTTTGTACATGGAACGACCTCCGTAAGTCCATCAACCGGTGCGCTATTCCCCACTAAAACAGTTTTAATAGTTTTCTCGCGTTTCCTTCGAGGATCGCCGCCTTCTCGATTTCCGCACAAGACAACGACTCGATTTTATCCACGCCCTGCCAATCGCCCAGCACATACGGGAAATCAGTGCC
>Ga0070670_100001201_pt1 | contig 20555 bp, 13 predicted proteins | sample KBSS63metaG_FD_64665 | JGI IMG/M metagenome (GOLD analysis project Ga0070670, IMG submission 64665) | Switchgrass rhizosphere microbial communities from Kellogg Biological Station, Michigan, USA - KBS S6-3 metaG | ecosystem: Host-associated > Plants > Roots > Rhizosphere > Soil ... | reverse complement strand
GTCACTATCGCGCCGGCTTCAGAAGCAGAAAGCCGAGCGGCGGCAGCATCAAACGCAGTGACTGCTGATGCCCGTGCGACGGAATCGCTTCGGTAAACACGACGCCACCGTTGCCGACATTGCTCCCGCCATAGACCTCGCTGTCGCTGTTGATCAGCTCGAGGTAGGGACCTGCGACGGGAACGCCGATGCGATATCCCTCGCGAGGCACGGGGGTGAAGTTCACCATTGCCGCAATGAAATCGTCGGCCGCGCGCGCGCGCCGGACGAACGAGACGACGCTGTTCTCGTTGTCGTTGCAATCGATCCAGTTGAATCCCGCGCCATCGAAGTCGACCTCGTGCAGCGCGTGCTCGGTCACGTAGATGCGGTTCAGATCCTGCACGAAACGCCGGAGCCCACCGTGCAGCGGTTGCTCCGTCAGGTGCCAGTCGAGGCTGTGGTCGTAATTCCACTCCCGCCGCTGGCCGAATTCGCATCCCATGAACATCAGCTTCTTGCCCGGATGCGCATACATGAAACCGTAGAGCGCGCGCAGCGTCGCCGCCTTCTGCCAATCGTCGCCCGGGACCTTTCCAAACATCGATCCCTTGCCGTGCACGACCTCGTCGTGCGAGAACGGAAGGATGAAGTTCTCGGTGAACGCATACAGCAGCGAAAAGGTCAGGTGACGGTGGTCCCAGCGGCGATAGACGGCATCTTTGGAGATGAACTCGAGGATGTCGTTCATCCACCCCATGTTCCACTTGTAGGTGAAGCCCAGGCCGCCTACGTAGGTCGGACGGCTGACTGACGGCCACGCCGTCGACTCTTCCGCAACCGTGATCGAGCCTCGCTGCTCGGCGTGGGTGAGCGTATTCAGCTCGCGCAGGAACTCGATCGCGTCGAGGTTCTCGCGGCCGCCGAACCGGTTCGGCACCCATTCCCCCTGCTTCCGCGAGTAATCGAGATACAGCATCGACGCCACCGCATCGACGCGTAAGCCATCGATGTGGTACTCGTGCAGCCAGAAGAGCGCGTTCGCGAGCAGAAAGCTGCGCACCTCGTTGCGCCCGTAGTTGAAGATCAGCGTGCCCCAGTCGCGATGCTCTCCCTGGCGCGGATCGGCATGCTCGAACAGCGCGGTGCCGTCGAAACGCGCGAGGCCGTGCGCATCCTTGGGGAAGTGGCCGGGCACCCAATCCAGAATCACGCCGATGCCGTTCGCGTGGCACGCGTCGACGAACGCCTTGAATTCCTCGGGCCGGCCGAACCGACTCGTCGGCGCGAAGAAGCCGATCACCTGGTAGCCCCACGAGCCGGAAAACGGATGCTCCATCACCGGGAGCAGCTCGATATGCGTGTAGCCCATCTCCTTGACGTAGGGGACGAGCCGATCGGCGAGTTCCTGGTAGGACAGGTAGCGATTGCTCTCCTCGGGCACGCGCATCCATGAACCGAGATGCACCTCGTACACGGCCATCGGCTTGTCGAACCACGACCCGAACGCGTCGCGATTGTTCATCCACGCGTGATCGCGCCATTCATAGTGCGGGGCGGCGACGATCGACGCGTTCAGCGGCGGAAGCTCGAAGGCGAAGCCGAACGGATCCGACTTCAGCATGACCTCGCCGTAGTGCGTGAGCAGCTCGAACTTGTAGCGCTCTCCCGCTCTGACGCTGGGGACGAAGATCTCCCAGACGCCGCTGGCGCCGAGCGACCGCATCGGATGGCGACGGCCGTCCCAGGCGTTGAAGTCGCCAACCACGCTCACGCGAATAGCGTTGGGGGCCCACACGGCAAAGTGGACTCCGGATGCCTCCCCGACCGTGATGGCGTGCGCCCCGAGCTTGTCGTAGATGCGGGTGTGCTTGCCTTCCGCGAACAGATAGAGGTCGTAGTCGGTCAGGATCCGGCCATAGCGGTAGGCATCGTCAATCACCGCGGTACCGCCGCCCTGATACGACACTCGCAGACGGTAATCCGGGATGTCCTTCGCGCCGGCGATCGTCGCCTCGAAGATGCCTGCCGGGTGACGGCACGCCATGTCGATGCCGGGGGAACCGTTATGCGTGATGGTGACGTGCTCGGCCGTCGGCACGATCGCACGAATCACCACGCCGTTGGGTGCCACGTGCGGGCCGAGTACGCCGAACGGATCCGCGTGCCGTGCCTCGGCAAGCGCCTGGAACAGTGCCTCGCGTTTCACTGCTCTATCTCGGGCGCGGGGACGGCTGTCTGGCGGGCCGCCCCGTGCCGCGGCAGGAGCCACGTCGTCCGCGTCATCTCGTCAGGCCGATCGCCGGGACCGTCGAGTGACGTCACCCCGGCTGCGTGATAGACGGGGCACCAGCCGGTGAGGCCGGAAGCGGCGACGGTTGCACCCAGGAGTACGAGGGGCCATCGCGCTCGCGGGACCATCCGCGCACCCAACACGAGAGCACCGCCCGCGAGCGTGCGAAGCACGCGCTCGAAGTCTCCGACGTTCTGCACCGCAAGGCGCTCGCTGATCTGGTCGTCGGTGAGCATCTCGCGCTCGATGAGCGCGGCCGTCAGGACGTCGTTGTCCGGCTCGACGAGGGCAGCGCCGCCGAAGCCCAAATCGATAATCGGCGTGCGGCGCTTTCCATGGTTCAGGGCCATCGCGCGGTGGAGGGCGTCGAGGTCTTCGTCGATGTTGACGTAATGGTGGGGCACGCCAAGCCGCCGCAGGTGCCGCAGCGACCGCTGGGTATCTTCACACCAGTCCGCGCCGTAAACGGTGATCGCGTTCAAAACCAATCCCTCATCCGGAATCCCCAACCTCGAATTCCGCGAATCGCAGCCGCGAAACCAGCCTGTCGCGCCGAAGCCTCGCGGCAGGCACCACGAGGCGGAGGCGGACGAACCGCGAATTATTCACAGCGCAGCGAGCAGACTCGCGGCTGTGCTGGCGAGCGCTCCGAGCAGCAGCCAGGGCGCGGCCGAGGCAGCGTTGCTGCGCGGAAGATCCGTCGCAGTCGTCGCGCCAGCGGTCCACACGGAGATCTGTTGCGAGCCTGCAAACGTGCAGCCAAGGGCGGCGAACGCCATCGCCCACCCGGCGCCGAGGAGCGTGCGCGGCAGCCCCGCGCGCATGCCGGGAAGCCACACCGCGAGCGCAGCCGACAGCATCCATGTCGAGATGGCGATGATCGCGAGCAGTTTCAACTGGCCGAGCGCGCGTTCGGCGGCTTGCCGCCTGAGCTCGGCGGCCAGCGCCTCCTCCGCGCGGCGACGTTCCCCCTCGACGTGGGAGCGTTCGAGATCCATTCGGGCCCGATCGCGGTCGAACGCTTCCTTCAGCGCCGCCACGACGACGCCGGCGAGGCGGGTTTCGAGGGCGCCGGGCGCACCCGGCTGCTGGGTCGCAGGGACGCCCCCCTTCAACCGCCCGGCCAGCGTGCCGACCGTGTCGATGACGCGCATCCAGTCAGAGAAGCCCATGTCGTGAGTTTACTGAATTGCCAAAATCGCCGAAATTGCCACAATAGCCAACATTGTGTTCCCTTGATTTTCGAATTCAATTACGGCGATTCTGGCAATTCCGGCGATTCTTACTCCCCCTGAACGACGCGCAGCGTGGTCACCAGCCCCGGCTGGCCGTTGACGCTGACCTCGACCTCATAGCGGCCGAACCGCTCGATCACCAGGTCCTGCAGATCCAGCGAAATCTCGCACGTACCGTCTTCGCCAATCACGAGCTCCGGCGACTCTGGTGTCTCGATCACCTCCGCCTCCGGGGAAAAGATGCGCACGGTGAAACCGATCCGCTCGCCGGCGTTGCCGCGGAACTTCAGGTTGAGCCAGCCGTGCCGCAGCGGCTGCGGCAGCGCATCGAAGGAGACCGTCTCGAATATGCCGATCATCCCGAGACGCTGCTGCGAGTCCCGGAACGGATGTTCGCAGAAGATCGCCCATTCACACTCGGCCATGAGACGAGGATATCGCGATCCAGGAAGCGGGATGCCGGATCCGGGATCCGTTTCAGTGCGTCACGGTGTGGGCAAACATCGCATCGATGTAGGCAGCGGCGAGGCCCGGGAGATCCTCGAGAGGACCGTGCAGCGTGAACACCTTGCGGAACTGCGGTCCCGACATCGCGAGGTCCCATCCATCGCCCGCCTGCGATTTGAAAAGCGAGAGGCGCCAGTCCTCGATCGCCGGACGCCAGCGTTTCACGATCGCGGAAACCGACTCGGACAACTGCGTGCGCAGCTGCTGATCGGCGAGCTGAGGGCACGTCACTTCGATGGGCATATCGTGGTCAGTGACCAGTTTTTATTTTTCGGCCATCCGTTGCAAGCTCAGCACCCCGATCATCAGCGGCAGACGAAATTCGCCGCATCATCGGTACTCCCGGTGCCGGTGTAGACCGCCTTGCGCGGATACGCGCAGAGCGGGCGCGTACGCACCGTCGATCCATCGACAACGCGCGAAGCGATGATGCGATCAGGGGCCGTGCGGTGCTCGATCCAGGCGTCGAGGGCGCTGAGCAGATCGTGCTGCGCGTCGATGCGGGGGGGCGGCGCATTCTGATTGCCGAAGTTCGCAGCCCCCGGTCCACCCGCGCAATGTCCCATCCCCGGCACGAGGAACAGACGAAAAAACTTGTCGGTCTCCCGCTGAGAGCGCATGCGGCCGCGCACTTTCTCGTAATACGCGATGGTATCGATCGCGTTCACGACCGGATCCTGCCAGCCTTGGTACACGATCGCCTTTCCGCCGCGCTGCCTGAACGCGGTGATGTCGGGGTTGACCTGGTCGATCATCGCGCCAACCTTCGCGTCGGCATGCGTCAGATTGCGATCGAAGTCGAACGTCCAGGGATCCCATTTCGGGTTGTTGAAGACCCAGGACCGCCAGAAGTTCACCCGAGCCGGCTCTGTCGTGCCCCAGTACTGCTGCCACCCCGAGCCGGGTGCTCCACTCGCCAGAGTGGTCGCCGCCTCGCTGCCCTTCGGCCAGCCCGGATACACCTGCTCGTGCGTCCGCGGGTTGGTAGCACCCGCATACATCTTTCTCAGCGCCGCTACCTGTTCCACGGTGAGGCAGGTGGGCTCGTCGGCCGCTCCGCATTGCACTGCAGCAGGATCGAAGTCGCACGTGCGTGGATCATCGACGATTCCGTCCGCGACCCCATCCCTCGCGTCACATGCGGCCACGACCGCAGCGGTGATCGCCGGCAGTTTGGACGCCGGGATGATCGGATGCGCTTCGTCGCCGCGATGCCGATTCGCGAGGAACTGCCAGAGGAACCCGGCATTCAAGCGCACCCGGTTGTTCCCGGGGGCGCCGGCGATGACGCCGTCGAAGTCTGCCGGATATCGTTGGATCTCCGCGTAACCCTGCTGACCGCCGGTCGAGCAGCCGTAGTAGTAGGCCCGGCTGGGCGAGCGTCCCACGAACGCGGCGACGATCCGTTTCGCCGGCGCGGCGATGGCATGCACGGACCGCGTGCCCCAATCGACGATGCGCTCCGGGTGATCGACGCCCCACAACAGATCGTCCGGGGTGGCTGTCTGATGCCCTGTATCGCCACCCACGGCCGCATAACCTTGCGAGAGCGCATAGGTCATGTCGCGATAGTTCGGCACATTGCTGTAGCCGCCGTTTCCGGTCGCGACGATCTTTCCGTTCCAGGTATCGGGAATCCACACCTCGAAGTTGATCAGGGATCCCTTCGCGGGGGTCGCATTCGCGCGGACGCGACAATAGCCCCCCGGGTCGCGCTCGGCGGACACAACCTGGGAGTTATCGAGCGTCAGGCCCGCAAAGGTCTCGACAGCGCATTGTTTCGCGCCGGCCTGCCACGATGGCCCGCCCCACGACACGGTAACGATCATCAAAGCTGCCATCAGCCTCGAATCAATCATTTGCTTTCCTCTGAAGCCTTGAAGCCCCGAAGCCATGAAGCCCTTTGCTCACCACCGAATCGCGCCGGCAGCCAGCGCGACCGCCGCCATGATCAACGTCACGGCGAACGCATACGGAATCGTGCGGCGCTGATGGTCAGCCAGGTCGACATCGGCCAGCCCCACGAGAAGAAAGGTCGACGGCGTCAGCGGGCTGACCGGGAAGCCCGTCGTCATCTGTCCGAGGATCGCGGCGCGGCCCACTTCGATGGCGGACCCGCCAGCCGTTTGCGCGGCCGTCGCCAGCACCGGCAGCAATCCGAAGTAGAACGAGTCGGGGTCGAACGCGAGGCTGAGCGGCATCGAGGCAACCGCCATCGCGACCGGCAGGTGCGGCAACACGCCGGCCGGCAGCACCCGCACGAGATCGGACGAGAGCGATGCGAGCATTCCCGTTCCGCTCAAGACTCCCGTGAACACGCCCGCCGCGAAAATGATCGTCACCATCATCATGGCGGCGCTTCCGTGCGCGGTGAGCCGGTCGCGCTGCGCGCGCGGATCCGGATAATTCACGACGAGAGCAATCGCCGAGGCGACGATGAAGATGACCGCGAGCGGCACGACCTCGGCGAAAAGAGCGGTGATCGTGATGACGGTCAAGGCGGCATTGAAGAACCACAGTGGGGTCAGAGCGGCGTGTGACTCAGGTCGGATTGCGATCTGACCCTGGTTTGCCGCCGGCCGGACCCCAATCCTCGTGCGCTCGCGCCGGCCGATATGCACCGCGAAGAGGAACACCGCAACCATGCCCGCGGCCATCGCGACGAGATCCCGTACGAACAGCTCGGACGTGCTGACGTGCAGCGCCGCTGCCGCCCTGGTCGTCGGACCTGCCCAGGGCAGCATGTTCATCGTCCCGGCGGCGAGCGCGGTCGTGGCGGTCAGCGCAAGCGGGCTCATTCCCGCACGTTGATACAGCGGCAGCATCGACGGCACCGTGACCATGAACGTGCTCGCGCCGGCGCCATCCAGGTGCGACAGCGTCGCAATCGCGGCGGTGCCAAGACTGATCCGAACAGGATCCGTTCCAGCGATCCTGACGAATACGCGAATCACCGGCTCGAACAGCCCGGCATCGTTCATCAGGCCGAAGTAGACGACGGCGAACGCAAGGAGCGCCGCGACCGGCGTCACGCTGCGAATCCCGTCCATCGCGAACGTCCCGATCTGCGCGCCGAAGCCGCCGGCGAGCGCTGCGGCGATCGGCACGAGCGTGAGGGCAACGAGTACCGACGTCAGCCGGCAAAGAATCAGGACGAGCAGCGCGCCAATCGTGAACAGCGCGAGCCAGGTGAGCACGGCGCTAGCGTTCCGGCGGGGTGAGGCGCGCGTGCACCTCGCGCGTGTGCTGGCCGAGCGCCGGCGGAGCAGTGACCGGCAGCGGCGGCGCGCTCGACAGCTTCACCGGATTCCCCGGGACTTTGACCGATGTATCGCCCGCTGCGACATCGACGAGCATCTGGCGCGCCACCAGCTGGGGATCGCGCAGAACTTCTTCAATCGTCCGGACACGGCCGCACGGCACACCCGCCGCAGTCATCCGGTCGATCAGCGAATTTACCGTCTGATCCTTGAACAGCTCGCAGATCTTTTCGTTCAGGATCGCGCGGTTCTGCAGCCGGTCGCCGTTGGTGGCGAAGCGTGAATCGTGTTCGAGCTCTCCTGCGCCGATCGCGGCACAGAATCGCGACCACAACCTCGGGTTCGCCACAGCAACGACGACGTGGCCGTCGGCCGCGGGGAAGGGCTCGTATGGCGCCAGCGACGGATGCGCGTTGCCGAGGCGTCCGGGACTCTGGCCCGTCGCCGCAGCGATGCCGGTCGGCAGCCCGAGGATCGACACTGCCGAATCGAGCAGCGCAATGTCGACAAACTGTCCTTGCCCAGTGCGCGTCCGCGCGATGTGCGCGAGCAGGATCCCCTGAACCGCGTAGAGCGCCGCGAGGCAATCGGTGATCGCGACCCCCACTTTCGTCGGACCGGTTTCAGGAAAGCCGGTCACGTCCATCAGCCCCGACTCCCCCTGGATCACCATGTCGTAGCCGGGGAGACCGCTTCGCGGTCCGGTCGCGCCGTACCCGGAGATCGAGCAGTAGATCAGGCGCGGATTCATCGTCCGCGCCTGCTCCGGGCCGAAGCCAAGCCGTTCGAGCGTGCCCGGGCGAAAATTTTCCACGAGAACGTCCGCCGATCGAATCAATTCTTCGAGCAGCGCGCTGCCGTCCGCCGATTTGAGATCGATCGCGACGCTCTTCTTGTTGCGGTTGACGCCGAGGAAGTAGGTGCTCCACCCGTTGACGAACGGCGCCCACTCGCGGGTGTCGTCGCCGTGGCGCGGGTCCTCGATCTTGATCACTTCGGCGCCCATGTCGCCGAGCAGCATCGTGCACAGCGGTCCGGCCAGGACACGAGTGAAGTCGAGGACGTTGAGGCCAGTGAGAGGAAGTGACAAGGTAAAAGGTAGTTTACCTTCTACCTTTTTCCTTATCACCGAGCAGCTGACGCGCGATAGAGGCGAAGCTGCTGAATCGTAAACGGCGGGGCGTTCTCCGTCGTCGCCGTCTGCGAGATTCGCACGAACTTCGCCTGCGTCGGCTTGAAGGTGATGATCGTCGGCGAGCCGCTGCTCTGCCCTTCCGCGGCCGGCGTCCACGTGGTGCCGTTCATCGACGTTTCGACCTTGTAGCCGCGCGGGTAGCCGAGGTTCGGCGGTGGCGCGGCGGCAGCGGCGGGACCGGCTTGTCGAGCGCCGCCCGGAGCCGGTGCCTCTCCCGCGGGAACGGCGCCGGCAGGGGCCGCTCCGGGCGCCGCACCTGCAGCCTGACCAGCACGGCCACGGCCGCCGCGGCCACCGCCAGCGGTCGAATCGAACTGCACTTCAGCGATCAGCTCCGGTTTCGGCAGTTCGACCTGGAACCACATCCCCGGTGCCTGCGGCGCCTGGCTGGTCCACGCCGCGAGCGTCAGCGCGCCGGCGACCGCGCCGGGGTTGTGGCTCGCCGACAGCTTCCAGGCGGGATCGGGAAGCAGCACTTTCGGCAGCGATGCTTCGAGCTCGGCAACCGACCACGGCTGCTTCCTCGACGCCGTCGCCGCACGCACGCGCTTCACGTCCGCTGCGTTCACGAGGCCGGCGGTATTGCCGAAGTTGGTGCGCACATACGACGCGACTGCCGCGACCCAGTCGTCGGGGTTCGTCGCCATCGGAACCATCACGTCGGTATAGCTCCGGTCGTCGACCGGTCCGGCAAGGCCGTGCAGGATGGCGTTGATCACGTAATCGCGATGACCGTTGACGCGCGGCGAACCCGCGAGCCGAGGCGCCATCGTCACCCCTGACGCATCCCCCGGCCGTGGTGCGCCGAGCCCGTCGGCGCCGTGACACGAGAAGCACAGCTCGCCGTAAATCTGCCCGCCGCGATTGATCACTCCCTGCTGTTCAGCCGTGTACGACGGACCGCCGCGTCCACCGCCGCCGCGGCCGGCAGCCGCCGGAGGGTTCAAGATCGTCGTCGCCACCACCTGGACGCCGCGCGCCTTGTTCGTATCCGCCGTCGTTTTGATCACCGCCGCCGCATCCGGGACCTTCCACTTGTTCATCGTCAGCATCGCCTGAATCGCGACGTCGACGCTCGGATCCTGCGCCATCCGCTTGTAATCGCCGGCGAACGACTTGTCACCCGCCTTGTAGAGCGTTTCGCTGGCGCGGATCGCCTGGATCCGCATGCGCGGTTCCTTGTCCTCCAACAGGTTCCGCACGGTGACGGCGTCGAGCGCGCCGAGTCCCTCGAGCGTCCACGCCGCGTGGAACCGCTCGACGAGGTTGTTCGACGACTTGAGCAGCGCCTGAAGCGCCGGCACCACCGATTTGTCCTGCTTCAGCACCAGGAGCTGCTGTGCGGTGTCGCGCCACCACCCATTCGGATGCCCGAGATGTGAGACGAGCTGCGACGGCGTTTCGTCGTTCATGCGCGGAACGGCGGTGTCGCGCGCCAGCGCGTCGGATCGATCGAACTTGACGCCGTCATACACCAGGCGCCAGATGCGCCCTTTGTGGATCACCTTGTCGAGGTCGTATTGCTGAATGCGGGCGCGGAGATATGTCCCTGGCCCGGACCACTGCGCTTCCTGGATGATCCCGTGGTACATGTCGGTGATGTAGATCGTGCCGTCCGGCGCGGTCGTCTGATCGACGGGCCGGAAGTATGGGTCGGTCGTCTTGATGAATTCGTTGCCCTCGTAGTAGTTGCGGATGTGGGTGAGCCCTTCGCGGTTCTCCGCGCGGACGCGCCGCACGATGCGCGCGACCTCTTCTCCATAGAGATAATTTCCCTGCAGATCCTTCGGCATGCGGTGCGCGCGGACGATGTCGCCGCCGGCAGCACCGGTCGTGCTGCGGAGCGAGCCGTCCGGCATGCGCGTGACGCTGAATCCTCCCTGCATGTCGGCGACGCGGACCGGCGCGCCCCACGGGATGCCGAGGTCCGGATCCATCTCGGTGCTGCCGCGGCCGCCGCCGAAGTTGCCGTAGAGGATTGGGAACTGCCAGTACGATGGCAGGCCGCTCGCGCCCCCCTGGAACCACAACTTGCCGTCATCGTCCTGCGACGCGCCCCACTGCGCGCCATTCGATCCGGTCGGTTCCTTGATGACCCCGTGCGGCGTCCAGCGCGATCGGAACGCGTTCACCGCGCTGTACATCCAGTTGTCGAGCCCGACGGTCAGGAAGCTTTCCTCGTGCTCGACGTTGCCGAAGCGGCCGTAGCCGGTGTCGAAGAGCTCCTTCTTGTCCGCGACGCCGTCGCCGTTGGTGTCGGTGTACTTCCACAACTCCTGGGAGTGCGATTCCTTCGTGAGGAGCGTATTCGGACCGAACGGCAGCAGGAAGCGCGGGAAGACGAGATTGTCGACGAAGACGGTGTGCTTGTCGTACAGTCCGTCGTTGTTCGTATCGACGTGCAGGGAGATGCGGCCGTTCGGCTCGTGTTCGGCGGTGGCGTCCACGTCCTGCATGTAGCCGCGGTCTTCGAGCACGAACATCCGCCCGTTGCCGTCGAAGGCAATGGCGGTCGGTTCTTGGATGACTGGATCCGCCAGCACGAGCTCGAGGCGATATCCCGGCTGCAGAACGAACTTCGTCAGTTCCTGCTCTGGTGTGAGCGCCGGCACCGGCGCTTTTTTCGAGAAGTCGACGTTCGCGTACGCAGGGTCGTCGAGCTGCGGACCACCGGCAAGGATCTCCGGTCCACCGCGTCCGCGGCCGCCGCCGCGTCCGGGCGGCGTGTCGGGCGGAGTTTGTGCGGCAGCCGGCGGCGCCTGCGCGGCGGGCGCCTGTGGCGCGGCTGGCGGCGTTTGCGCGATGGTGACGAGACCGGTCGCGAGGACCAGCAGCACTGCCGCGGCGAGCAACGATCGTCTCTTCATCTTCTGATCCCCGCGATGGTGATGCCGGGGCCTGAAGCCCCGGCCTACATTACCGGCTCGCGGTTGGCGCTCCAGTCAGCGCCGCGCGGCAGTAGTCGACGCACTTCTTGGTTTCTTTCACGTCGTCAGACCCTTCGGGAATCCGGTATTCGAGCTCGATGGAGGCCGGAATATTCCATTTGTTCCGGCTCGTCATCTCCAGGATTTCCTTGATCGGCGTCTCGCCGGTGCCCCACGGCAGATTCAGCGAGCAATGTTCCGGCGTCGTCCGATCCTTCAAATGGTAACTGCCAATGCGGTCGTGGTATTTCTCCAGGAACTGCATCGGCGTGCCCCCGACGTTGCCGGCGGCGACCCAGTGCCCGAAGTCGACGTTCGCCTGATTGCCCTTCGACAGCGCGAATGCCTTGTCGAATGCGGTCATGCTCCCCTGGGCGTGCGTGTGATACGCGGCGTAGATCTTCTTCTTCATCGCGAAGTCGCCGATGCGCTTCAACTGCGCGTCGTCGGTCGGCAGCTCCAACGTCGTGTGCGTGCAGCCGAGCGCTTCCGCGACGTTGAAGATGTATTCGAACTCTTCGTCGGACATGTTCGGGTTGAGCTGTTTCCACGCGTAAATCGTGACGCCGGCGTCGTTGTACATCTTCCGCAGCTCTTTGAACTTGTCCATCGACACCGAGGTGCGCCACGCCTTCAGCTTCGCCTGCGATTCCTGCGCCGCCGCCTGCTCTTCCGGCGTCATCTGCCCGCGTCCGCCGCCACGTCGTCCACCGCCGGCCGGCTCCGCACCTGGAACTCCTGGGGCTCCAGGCGCGCCGGCCGCAGCGGGTGCACCAGCCGCGCGACCACCGCCGGGAGCGGGGACCACGCACTTCTGACCGTTCCACTCGCCGAGCTTTGCTCCGGGAGGAAGTTCGTCCGGGATGGCTGCGGCCGCACGCCCGCCACCGCCGCCAGGCGCACCGCCCGGGCCGCGCCCGCCTCCCGCTGCGCCGGCCGCGCGACCGCCGCCACCGCGGCCTGAAGAAGGCGCCCCCGCGAAGCTCTCCACCGGACCGCCCATCAACTCGATTGCGCTGATGCCCGAGTCGAGGACGTACTTGAGCGTCGCTTCTGCGCTCTGATCGGGCATGTTGCGGTAACTGTAGGTGATGGTGCCGATCTGCACGCCGTTGATCAGCGAGTTCGGCTTCGCCTGCGCAAACGCGCCGACGATCGAATCGCTCCTGCCGAGGACCGCGGCCGCGGGCAGCCCCGCGAGGGCGAGCCTTCCGAATTCCCTTCTCGTATAGGACATGTTTTTCTCCCTTTGCGAAACCTTCCCGTGGGCGGGGTCTTTAGACCCCGCCATTCCCTGCAGGACTCGCCCCTACCTGACAGACCCGTAGAGCGAATACGCCGCAAGCATATCTCCCGCGGCGACCAGCACATACTGCTTCCCGTCGAGCATGTAGGTCTCCGGCGCGTTCGACACGGCGCCGATGCGCGAATGCCAGAGCGCCTTTCCATTGGCCACGTCATACGCGACGATATTGCCGGCGCCATCGCCGGCGAACAGGAGCCGCCCCGCGGTCGTCAACATGCCGCTCGCGCCGCCCGCCGGCAGCTCGTGCCGCCAGGCGATCTTCGCGGTCAGCGGATCCATTGCGGTAATCGACCCGCCGGTGGACACGCCACCGCCAACCGTGGTGCCGCCGAGCCCCATCGAGCCGCGCGGATCCTCATCGATCAGATATCTGATGCCGAGACTGTTGTTCTCCGGCAGATAAAACAGACCCGTGTCAGGTGAAAACGCGGGCGGCGGCCAGTTCGTCGCGCTGCTGCTGACGATCGATCCGGAAACCGTCGCGACCTTCGCGGGATTCAGAATCGGACGGCCGCCTTCGTCGAGGCCGCTCGCCCAGTTCGCCGCCTCGCTGAACTTGCCGCTCGCGATGTGCTCGCCGGTCGTGCGATCGACCGTGAAGAAGTAGCCGTTCCGCGCCCCGGTGGAAACGAGTTTGCGCAGACGGCCATTGACACGCGCGTCGAAGATCACCGGCGTCTGCGTCGAATCCCAGTCGTGCATGTCGCGCGGTGACGTCTGGTAATACCAGGCCATCTTCCCGGTATCGACGTTCACCGCCACGAGCGAACAGGTGAAGAGGCCGACGCCCACGCCGCGCCCTGCAGGAGTGTAGGCGGGTGTCGGATTGCCGGTGCCGAATATATAGAGGTGGGTTTCCGGATCGTACGCGCCGGGCACCCACGGCTGTCCGCCCCCGTGCCGCGCCGCGTCGAGGCTCGGCCACGTCTCGACTCCCGGATCGCCAGGATTCATCGGCACCGTGTAGAGGATCCATTGACGCTTGCCCGTCTCGGGATCGAAGGACTGCAGGAATCCCGGCGCATCGAGGTCGTTGCCCGTCCCGACGATGACGTGGTCGCCGATGATCACCGGCGCCATCGACGAAAAGTACTGCTGCTCGAACGGCGCGATTTCGACGTGCCACACTTCCTTTCCATTACGGGCGTCGATCTTCAGGAGCAGATCGTCGTGCGTCTCCATGAAGAGGTAGTTGTGCCACATGCCGACGCCGCGATGGCCGGTGTGCGTGCCGCCGCGCGTTTTCCAATAGAACTGCCAGAGAACCGTGCCGTCGCGCGCATCGACCGCCCACAGATTGTCTGGCGACGTCGCGTAGAGCACGCCGTCGTGCATCAGAATCGATCCCCGAATCTGCGGCGGACCGCCAGCGTTATAGTCGCCGCTCCCTAGTCCGGCGACGGTCATCGGCATCTCCGCGCCTCCGCCACCGCGGCCGCCGCCGCCACCTCCGCCCCCTGCCGCGGGAGCGCCGCGCCCGGTCGGGCCGGCGCCCTGCACGAACCCGCGCGAGATCCATGCAAGCCCGAGATTCTTGACCGTCGTCTGGTTGATTTGCGTCAGCGCGCTGTAGCGCCGGCCCGTGTAGTCGCCCGCGTAGGTGACCCACTCGTCAGAAAGCGGTTTCAGGATCGCCGCCGGATCGAGCCCGCCTTGCGCCTGTGCGAGCAGCGCGACGGAGGTGAAAGCGAAGAGTACTGTGACAGATCGTCGCATACCAGCTACCAGTTACCAGTTACCAGCTACCAGCTACCAGTTACCAGCTACCAGCTACCAGCTACCAGCTGGAAGCTGGAAGCTGGAAGCTGGAAGCTGGAAACTGGAAACTGGAAGCTCACTTCACCGTCCATAGGTAAGCCGTCACATTGTGCATGTCGCGATCGTCGAGCGTCGGTACCAGCTTCCGGTGCGCATCCGCCGGATCGCGAATCTCCACTTTCGGCGTGGCGCCGTTCCGGGCGAAGGTACGGCGTGTGCCATCCTCCTGGATCACCGAAACGATGAACTCGTCGATGCGCGCGAGGCGCCCCTGCACCGGAGCACCGGACTCCGGTGTCACGATCGCTGTGACGGGCCGCGCGGGATTCCCGCCGCCACGCCCGCCGCGGCCGCCACCGCCCGACACCCAGAGGTTTTGCAGCTCCCGCGGATCCGCGACGCGCGCCGCGATGTGCTGCAGATCACCGGTGACCGAGTGACAGCTGGCGCAGTGCGACGCGAAGTACGTCTGGCCGGCCTTCGCATCCCCGACGAGCACGCGTTCCGGCTGCACCGTCTCATCGATCGGAGGACGCCCCTGCCGTCCCGCCTGGCCAAGAACGCTGTGCAGGTATTCCGCGATCGCCTTGATGTCCTCGTCGGGAAATGGAAATGCCGGCATGACCGGCATCGGCGGCGTGGGATTCGGGCGCCCACCGCGCACGATCGGGATGACCAGTTCGCCCGCCTTGTCGATCAGCAGGATCTGCGAGCGCAGCAGGTTCGGACCGCCCTGCTGGCCGCCGCGCAGATCAATGCCATGGCAGGCGGAGCAGTTGGCGTCGTACAGTCCCTTGCCGCGTGCCAGCACCGCCGCGTCGGCGACGGGACGCTGTTGTTGTGGAAAGTTCGGACCGCGGCCACCGCCTCGTCCCTGCGCGCCGCCGCGTCCAGGTGGCTGAGCCGGCGCAGCCACCTGCCGCGCCGGAGCTTTATCCGCGTTCGCGCGAAGCGCTTCGGCGAGACCTAGACGGAGCCCGAAGGGCGCAGTCTGGGCGAAGGCGGGCGCCAAAGCCGCGGCGAAAACGATGAGGACGACGCGCAGTAACGTGGCGATTCGCATGGTCGATGTCAGGCGGCCCTTTACGGGCCGCCTCTTTGATTCTTACGAGCCGCTCTCTTAGAAAGAGAACCGGATCTGCGCCTGGATCGTGCGCGGCGATTGATATCCGCTCGCCACGCCGAACCCGGCGTTCTTCGGCAGGGAACGGCTCGTGACGGTGTTGCCGTTTGCGTCGTACGGCAGGTTCACCGGCGTCGGATCGGTCGGGCTGCTGACGTTGAGCGTGGTGTTGCGGCCCGTGATGATGGCGGCATTGGGCGCGTTGAACACGTCGAGCCGCAGCTGCAGCTGCCTCGTCGCGCCGAACCGCACGTTTCGCGCGATCGACATGTCGAGTGCGCTCTGGAAACAGCCCCGCAGGTAATCGGCGCCCGACTCGAGCCCCACGCTGTTGAGCAGCGGAGGTGCGAATCCCGCTGCCGTGAACTGCCGCAGTGTATCGCTGCTGCAGCCGGAGCCGATGTCGCCCACGATCCGCATGCGGCCGCCGTAGTTGGGCGAGCCAGTGATGTTCTGGTTGCCGTTGCCGGTGGCGCCCCCCTGGTAGGACGTGCCGACTGTGTAGGCCGAGCCCGTCGACGCCGTCCAGACGCCCGATAACTGCCAGTCGTTCGCGAGGTAGCCGATCGCGCGCAGTGCGGAACTGCTGCTCTTGATGTCCGGCAGATCCCATACGAAGTTCCCCTTGAAGTTGTGCTTCACGGGAATGAAATCGCCCAGCAGCACGTCGGCTTCGGCCTGGTCCGGGCGCTCCGAGAACGTGCCATCCGGATTGTGCTGCAAACGTGCACCGGTGCTGCCCTTCTGCGACAGCAGCCAGGCGTCGTTGAACCCGAACGAGAAGCCGTTACGAAACCGGCGATTGAACGACGTCTGGATCGCGTGGCTGGTCAGCCAGCCGCGCGGCTGTGCCTGCGAGATCGAGCTGAACCCTCGGAACGTCCGCATCTGATCCGCCTGCAGCGCCGCCGCACCAGGCGTCGCGCTCGACAGCGTGGGATCCTGATTCGATGGGAGGAACGCCACGCCGAAATCGACCGCGTTGATGTCGACGTTCTCGACCACGTTGTAGGCGTGCTCACCCGTGTACTCGACGTCGACGGCAATCGACCAGGGCAGCACGAACTGCACACCGCCGTTCCACTGCCAGGTCGACGGTAGACCGCTCTTGTACTGATAGACATTCAGTGACGGAGGCGCCTCGGTCGTCAGACCGGCGCTGCCGAGCGACTGCAGTGTGCTGTAGCGCAGCGTCAGATTCCGCACGGTCGGCGGGTTCTGCACCTGCGCATAGATCGAGTTGCCCGCCGGCCGATCGTAGAAGAGGCCCGCGCCGCCGCGGAGCACGATCTTCTGCTCGCCGGTGAGATCGTACGCGGTGCCAAACCGCGGCGCCAGCTTCAATGCCGGCCAGGTATAGGTCGTATCGGCGATGCCCTGGCCGGACAGGAAGAGGCCGTTCGTCGCGTTGCCCGAATTCGGCACCAGCGTCCCGATCGCGGCCGCGGTGTTCGGCCCGAGGAGCTTATTGGTGGTGGGATCGAGCGCCTGCCGGTTCGCGCCGGTGCACGGCGTTCCCGCGCAGCCCGCAAGATACAGCGTGGGCGCCTGCCCGACCGCCCATTTTTCCGGCAGGAAGTTCGCCGCCTGTCCGAGCTTGTCGTACTGCGGCTGCTGGTGCACGAGGCGAACGCCGTAGTCGAGGGTCCACTTGCTCGTCACCTTGTAGTTATCCTGCACGTAGCCTTCGGTGTTGTTGTAGACGTAGCTGCCTTCGATGTACTTCGACAACTGGGCGAACGTCGAAAACACGCCGACCGCGGCGTTGGCGAAGCCGTAGGTCGTGTCGAGCGGGTTGCTGGTGTCGTTCGCGAAGGTAATCGTTCCCTGCCAGCCGCCGCGCTGCTGCGCCTTGTAGCTGTGCGTGTTGTAGAAGCCGCTCTTCAACGTGTGACGGCCGCGGATGTGCGTCAGACTGACCGACACGTCGTTGGTCTTGTTGACGTTCAGGTAGCCGGGAAATGGCACGTTCGTCGGGGAGTTGGTGATCCGGTTGCCCCACGCGAAATTCGGCACCATGGAGATGCGGTTGCCATCCCAGATTGGCGGCTTGACGCCATTGAGCGCCTCGTACGCGAAGTAGCTGGTATTGATGACGCTGGCATCCTGGAAGATGAATGGCAGCCCGGTCAGCCCCGCCCCCGCCAGGCTTGCCGTGCTGTTCATCGGGAATGCCGAGCGGCAGAAACTCGGGCCGGTATTCGCCTGCGCGAGGGCGCAGCCGGTGAGCGAGTTCTGCGCCCGCCCCCACGTGCCCTCGAGGAACGTCGTGTTGGCGAGTGAGTAGTTCACCGTCGTCGCAATCGTCCGCACGAACGGGTTGTACTGCTGGGTGTCGTTCCAGCCGGGGATTGTGCCGGGAATGATGACGTCCTGCTGCGACCACCCCGAGTATTTGAACGTCGCGCGCAGCTTCTGCGATGGCTGGTAATCGAGCCGCACAGCCGGCTGGTTCGCCCGCAACTTCTCGGCCGGGCGCACCAGCTCGTAGTTGTATTGACCGGCGGCCACGTTCGGCACCGGGTATAGCTTCAGGATGTTGAGTCCCGTCTGATAGAGACGGTCCTCCGGAATGCGCCCGACCACGCCGTCCGCCTGGAAACAGCCGGCCGTATTCGACGTGGAGCACGGCGACGAGCTCAACGGATCCTTGATCAATGGATACAGGTTGCCGTTGTTGTCGAGCGTCTGCGAGAAATCACCGCGCCGCTCGAGCACCGTCGGGAACCGGAACCGGACAGTGTCGCCGCCCGAGGTCCGCGGCGCGAATTCGTGCGCATAGAAGAAGAACAGCTTGTTGTTGCCCCCCTGCTTGCCGACCGGGCCGCCGATCGTATAGCCAAGGTCCTTCTCGTCCAACTTCGTCTTGGGATCGCCGTTGAGGATGTTCGTCTCGCTGTTGCTGTTCCACTTGTCCTTCCGCATGACGTCGTAGGCCGACCCGCGGAAGCGGTTCGTGCCGCTCTTCGTGACGGCGCTGACCTGCACGCCGCTCGAGCGGCCGTACTCGGCCTGATAGTTCGACACGAGCACTTTCACTTCGGCAATCGACTCGACGTTCATCTGCAGCAGCACCGAGTTGCTGCCGGTGTCCATCGTCGACACGCCGTCCATCATGATGTTGCTGTTGTTGCCGCCGGTCGACGAGCGGTCGCCGACGCGCGACGGATTCGTACCGGTCACGCCAGGTGCCAGTGAGGCGAGCTGGACGAAGCTGCGGTTGGAGATGGGGAGGTTCTCGACCGCCGTAGTCGTCACGGTGAACGACCGTTCGCCGCTTTGCGTCTGGACCAGCGGCGACTCGGCCAGGACGCTGATCGACTCACTCAGGCCGCCCACTTCGATCGTCAACGTCCCGATGCCGACGCGGTCGCCCGCGCTGACGCTGACGCCACCGCGTCTCAGCGTCTTGAAGCCTTCCATCGTGACCTGTATCGAGTAGGTGTCAGGAGGCACGTTTGCGACGACGAAGTCGCCGTTCGCATTGGTAAACGCCGTTGGCAACTGCGTGCCTCGGGTGTCGCTGGTGAGTACGACGCTGGCGCCTGGAATAACCCCGCCCTGGGGATCTTTCACGGTGCCACTGATGGTGCCAGTCGTGAGCTGCGCCGAGGCCGGGACAGCGATGCCACACGTCACGAGTGCAATCGCACACAGTTCCAGCAGCCGTCTGACGTTCATAGCGGACCCTCCTTAAAACCCCACCGTTGCCAACCTCCTCCGAGATATGCAGCTGTATTTCGTTCGCGATACCCGCAGGTATCGGGCGGACGGTAGCGCCGCGCCGCCCCAATGTCAACGATTTCATTGTGCAATACGCGCGATTTCGAGCGCCGCGCCGGCGCCAGCGCTGGCGTGAATCACCTGCACACGGTCTCGCCGAGGGAGCGCAACTCCGTCGAGCTCTGTGCAGGAGCGGGCAGCACGCCGGCGCCCGCCGCCGCGGCGATGATGCGATCCGCATCGGCGCGTAATAGAAACCGATCCTTCACCAGCGATTCGGCCGCGCGTCGAACGACGCACATGTAGCCTTCCTGTGTGCCGTAGCGCTCTTCGATCGACGCGCGTGGATCGCCTGACGCGATCCGCTCGGCTCGTGTGCGCGCGAACGGGGCGTATCCGCCGGCGAAGCCGCAGATCTGCCCTTTGAAGAAGCCGGACGCCTGCACGTTCCAGCCGAGATACGACCCGAGCGGCGCGTGGTGAAGGACGGACGCAATGCCGCTGGTTTCATTGCCATCCGCATCGACCCGAGGCACGAGCATCGGGATCACGCGTTTGATCGTCGGCGGTTGCCGGACGATCACGCCTGAGAGGTCGGCGTAGTCGAACGCGGATCCGAACTCGTAATCGAGCACCGCGTTGATGTCGACCGGGCGCACGCCCGGGATGTTGGGAAACCCCGTGGCCTTCGGCGCCACGAGCATGCCGCCGGCGAGCGTCGGATACCGGCTCGGCGGCGGCGCGATCCCCTTTGTCACCCAGTCGATGAGCGCGACCGTCAGCGCTCGCTGCGTGTCGCTCATCGGATTTGGATTCTGCGGCAGTGCGCAGGCGCCGGTGACCGGCTGCGTCAGCTGAAATCCGCCGATGCCGCCGCCGTGCGTCGTCCCCGGCATGTAATAACGGCGCACGTTGTCGGGAAGCGGAATATCCGCCTTCGCATCCGTGCCGACGAGCCCCGGGGACATCCGAAGCCCCCAGAATTCCGTGGCGCCGAATGCCTCGATGACTTTCGGGCACGTGCGCGTCGCGGTGCAGCGGTCGAGCATGCTCGAGGGTTTACGGCCTCTGGTCGAATCCGTGTAGCGGCCCCACCACAACGCCGGCTCGCTGCCCGGCTCGTACAGCCCCGCCGCGCCTCCCGGCGCCGCGAATCGGATGTTCATCGCGAGCTGGCGTCCCGCGATGTACGGGAACACGCCGTCCCAGACGAGACGGCCGCCGAGATCCTGATTGAAGCCGAGGTGGA
>Ga0070670_100001197_pt1 | contig 20604 bp, 18 predicted proteins | sample KBSS63metaG_FD_64665 | JGI IMG/M metagenome (GOLD analysis project Ga0070670, IMG submission 64665) | Switchgrass rhizosphere microbial communities from Kellogg Biological Station, Michigan, USA - KBS S6-3 metaG | ecosystem: Host-associated > Plants > Roots > Rhizosphere > Soil ... | reverse complement strand
CGGTCGCCGAGCGCCCGCTTCAAGGTCGAAAGAAGGCGAATGGCCGTCGCCACGTCCGCCACCGCTGCGAGCGCCGTCCCTCGCGCTCGCGGCGCGGGGTACAGCTTGAGCACGGCGGCGGTGACGACGCCGAGCGTTCCTTCCGCGCCGATGAAGAGGTGCTTCATGTCGTAACCCGTGTTGTCCTTGCGCAAGCCGCGAAGGCCATCCCAGATCCGGCCGTCCGCAAGCACGACCTCGATGCCGAGAACGAGATCGCGCGTGTTGCCGAAGCGCAGGACGGCGTGGCCGCCCGCGTTGGTCGAGAGATTGCCGCCGATCGTGCAGCTGCCTTCTGCAGCGAGCGACAACGGGAACATGAGTCCCTCGTTTGCGGCGGCCTCCTGGACGAGCGCGAGCGGCACACCGGCCTCCACGGTCAGCGTCGCATTGGCGGGATCGATGGCACGCACGCGGTTCATTCGTGACAGCGAAAGCACGATCGCGTTACCTCGCTCATCAGGCGTCGCGCCGCCGCATTGTCCGGTGTTGCCGCCTTGCGGCACGATGGGCACGCCGAGATCGGCGCAAGCGCGCACCACGTTCGAAACCTGCTCGGTGTCGGCGGGTCGGACGACCGCAATCGCCCGGCCGTGGTAACGGCCCCGCCAGTCGTTAACGTAAGGAGCGACGTCGGAGGCCTTAGTCAGGACCTGATCGCTTCCGACGGCCGCGTCGAGCCGCGCCCGCAGGGTTGCGCGAATGTCCGCCATGAGCCGCGATGATAGCGGAATAGCCCTCCCATCGCACTTCGGAACATCTTCCGTGCGCCCTTCGCTGCCCGTGGCGTGTGCACCTTGCGACGTCGCTTACTCGCTGTTGTTCATGACCTCCCACGGCGGATTGGATCCGGGATGCAACTCGTCGTAGTAGGCGCGCAGCGCGAAGAGCTCGCGCAGAATCTCGATTGGGAAGCCCTGGCGGTTGCCGCGCTTGTCCACCAGGAGGTCGTCGACATAGCGGCGCAGCGAGGGTGGGTCCTGCCAAAGGACTGCCAGCAGATTGCAGATTCGAGGAAATTTCGAAAGCATTGCATGAGGAACGACGGGAGCGGGCAGTGCCGCCGCCCATTGGGCAGTAGGACGGAGCAAGGCGGCCGCCGGCTTTTGGGACCGCCGTGTGGTCCAGTCGACGTCGTTTTGGGCCTCGACGCCGACCGTGCGAGGTTGTGCCGTGACGGCAAGGTCGCTCATTGGAACCCGGTCGGAACGGCTATAGATGGACATGGTGCGGCAGAAATGTCCCAAACGCGTGCCTGAGCGCTTGCGCCCCCTCTATTGGGATGCCTCGTTACCGTTGTAGCAAGAGATGGGCCAGACGACCCGCGCCCGGGGCAGAGAAGACGGGGTAGCATAGGAACAGGACGAGTCGCCGGAGCAAGGGGCGAAGTTGCAGCTGACGATGCTGCGTGTTTCGAAAGCAGAGGGTGGCCATGGCGGAAGCGAAGAAAGAAGAATCCGGCAGCTCGTTTCAGGACGTCGCGGAGTTCATGCAGAAGATGTGGAATCCCCTCGGGATGCCGATACCTGGCTTCGCTCTTCCCGGCGCCGCTGGAGCGGTGCCCGGTGCGGGTCCGGCCTTTGCGGGGCCTGCGGCCGGAGGCATGCCGTTTCCCAATCCGGCGGCGATGTTCGCAACGCTCGACCCGGCGGAGCTCGAGCGGAAGATCGGCGAGCTCCGGGTCGTCGAAGGCTGGCTGCAGATGAGCCTCAACATGATGCAGCTCAGCATCAAGACGATGGAATTGCAGAAGGCTTCGCTCGAAGCGCTGCGCGGCAATGCGCCGGCAGGGCAGGGCGCCGCGCCACCGGCCGGCCGGAAGTCGTGAGGCTGACCGCAACACTCATTCACCTTACAGCGAGACCTCATGTCACTTGTCCTCTACTACGGTTCCGGTTCCCCCTATGCGTGGCGTGTTCAGCTCGCGCTCGAGCACAAGGCGGTGCCGTATGAACGCAAGGTGCTTTCGTTTTCCGCGGGCGATACGCGCAAGCCGGAATTCATCGCGCTCAATCCGCGGCATCGCGTGCCGACGATCGTGCACGACGATTTCGTGCTCTACGAGTCGAACGCGATCGTCGAATACCTGGACGAGGCATTCCCGGCAACGGGAGCGCCCCTCTTTCCAGGCGACGTCCGCACCCGCGCTCTCGTTCGGCGCTTGATCGGCGAGGTCGACAACTACTTCGATCACGCAATCGATCCCCTGACGACGCAGGCGTTCGGCAAGAAGCCCGAGGAGCGCGACGCAAAAGCGATCGCCGAGGCGCGCCAGGGCGTCGTCGACGAGGTCGCCATGTTCACGAAGTCGATGCGCGGCGAGTTCCTCGCAGGACCGCTGTCCGCCGCCGACTTCGCGCTGTATCCGCTCGTCGCATTCATCAAGCGTTCGGAGATCAAGCTTCCCGATCTCAACGCCGACGCCATGCTGACGCCCGAAATCAGGGCGTGGAAGAGCCGCATCGAACGCCTGCCGTACTTCGACAGCACGATTCCGCCGCACTGGAAAGCGAGTTGAGGGAGCGCGAATGCAACTCTCGACGACCGCATTTGCCGACAACGGCGTGATTCCTGCCGAGTTTGCGTTCGGCGCGATCGATCCGGCAACGCACATGAAGCTGTCCGGCAATCGCAATCCCGACTTGCGCTGGACCGGATTGCCGGCGGGCACGAAGTCGCTCGCCATCGTGTGCCACGATCCCGACGTGCCGTCGAAGGGTGATGACGTCAACAGGGAGGGCCGCAAGGTGCCGGCGTCGCTGCCGCGCGTCGACTTCTTCCACTGGGTGCTCATCGATCTGTTGCCGGATACTCCGCCTCTCGAGCGCGGCGAGTTCTCGGACGGTGTCACCGCGCGCGGCAAGCCGGGTCCCCAGGCGCCGCGCAATGCGAGACAAGGCACCAACGACTACACCGGCTGGTTCGCCGGCGACAAGGACATGGCAGGCAACTATTTCGGCTACGACGGACCGTGTCCTCCGTGGAACGACGAGCTGCCGCACCACTACGTGTTCACGCTCTATGCGCTCGACGTTCCCCGTCTTGGCGTCGGCGGCATCTTCAAGGGCGCCGACGTGCGCAGCGCGATGGCCGGGCACGTGCTTGCCGAGGCGAAGGTGACCGGCCGCTACACCCTGAATCCGGCCGTCAAGTTGTAGCGCTCGTCCCCTGGCTCGTCAGGCTCTGCCTCCGAGCCACGCCTTTCGTTGCGCGTGGGTGGCTTCATCGATTGCCGCGTCGAGAGCCAGCCAGCACGTGTCATCCGGCGCTCGCGCGAGACTAACCTCTGTGCTGATCAGCTCGTCGCGGCGGAACGCGTGGACGGCAACCGACGAGCCTGGGCGCCGCCGTTGCACGAGCTTCTCGATCGCCGCTACGGACATGCGCAATCCATCGATCGCGACGATCGCATCGCCGGCCGCAAGGCCCGCCTGTTCTGCCGGCCCGCCGCTGAACACATGCTTCAGCACCGGTTCCGCGCCTCCGCCGAGGCTGACCCCGAGCCACGCCATCGGCGGCTCGTGGTCGTTCAACTTGCCCCCGGGCTTGCCGCCACGGTCGGATTCGCCCTGCGCGGGACGCAGCTTGTACGCCACGCCAAACTGCGCAAGCAGGGGTTCGAGCGGGAGATCTTCCGTGCCTTCGACATACCGCTCGAAGAACCGCGCGAGCTGACCGCCGCCTAACTCGATCGCGAGCTCTTCGACTCCCTTTTCCGGCACGCCGATGCCCGTCTCCCCGTAGCGCTTCCACAACGCGCGCATCAGGTCGTCGAGCGACGTCCCCACGGTGCGCAAGGTGAGATCGAGCGCAAGCGCCACGAGTGCGCCCTTGACGTAATAGCTTACGAGCGCGTTGGGGGAGTTCTCGTCGCGTCGATAGAACTTGATCCACGCGTCGAAGCTCGAGTCGGCGAGGCTCTGCACCCTTCGGCCGGGACCGCGCAGGACGGTCGTGATGTTTTGGCCAAGGAGCTCGAGGTAGCTCGCGGGATCGATGACGCCGCTTCGCACCAGCGCCAGGTCGTCGTAGTAGGACGTGATGCCCTCGAAGGCCCAAAGCTGGCGCGTATGACTTTCGCGCGTCAGGTCGTAAGGAACGAAGGCCGCCGGCTTGATCCGCTTCACGTTCCACGCGTGGAAGTACTCGTGGCTCGCGAGGCCCAGGAACCGCCGATAGTCCGCGCTGACGCCGGCCGCTCCCGGTGCGGGGAGCTCATCGCGCTTGCAGCAAAGGCTCGTGCTCGTACGATGCTCGAGGCCGCCGTACCCGTCGCCCGTCGCCGCGATCTGGAACAGATAGCGATCGAAGGGCGCGCGACTGCCGGGCTCGCCTCCGAAAAGGTCCGCGTGCCACTGGCAGACGCGTGCGAGGTCGGTCGACAGGCGATCGAGGTCGACATGCACTTTGCCGGTGATCGTGACGTCGTGCTGAGCGCCGCCCGCTTCGAAGGACGTCGACACGAAGTCCGCCATCTCGACAGGATGATCGATCAGCGCGTCGTAGTTGTCCGCGACGTAGGTGCCAAACGCCCACGGCATCGCACCCGCGCGCGGCATCGTGGTCGCGACTCTCCAGTTCCGATACGGCGCAACGTCGGGTGCGACGAGCTCCACTTCGCATGGAGCATCGGCGCGTCCCTCCGGGCACAGGAAAAGCGAGGGACCGTTGAAGTAACCGCGCAGCGCATCGAGGTACGCGGTTCGAACGGAGAAGTCGAAGGCATACACGTCCGCAACCACGCAGAGCGGACCGGCGCACGGCGCCGCGCGCCATAAATCCTTGGCCTCCTTGACGATCGGCACAGCGGCTCCGTTCGCCTCGGCCCTCACCCGTACGAACTGCCGGGCGAACTCGCGAATGAGGTAGCTGCCCGGAATCCACGTGGGCAATCTGAAGCCTTGTCCCGTCGGATCGGGAGCGACGACCGTGCAGGACACTTCAAAGAGATGAGCGTGGGGGTCGCGCAGGGTGACGCGATAGCGAGTGGGCGGCTGCATGAGAGGGGCAGTGGCGCGCGGCCGACGGGCGCACCGATTCCAAGAGGAGCGCGGCGCCGAGCCGCAAGGGCATCAGGTTCCCGGTCGGCGCCGGCGGCAGATTTTACCTGAGGGACCGCATTCGGCTTCCGCTTCGTCCACGCCTCTCGTTCACCCAGGTCGGGCGGCAATCGCCCTCATGCCTCGTTAGCCGACGCACAGACGTACGCCGGGAAGTTCATCTATCAATGGTCAGCAACGAGTTCGACGCAAAGGAATCCTCATGATTCTCGGAAAGTGGTTCAAGCTGGTCAAGGAATCGGTGTCCGCGTGGATCGACGACTATGCGCCAAGCATGGGCGCCGCATTGGCGTACTACACGATCTTTTCGATTGCGCCGCTGCTCATCATCGTCATCGCGGTGGCCGGGATTTTCTTCGGGCAGGAAGCAGTGCGCGGGGAACTCGCCTCGCAGCTCGGCGATCTCCTGGGCACCGAGGGCGCCCAGGCCGTGCAAGGCCTGATTGCCAGCGCAAGCACGCCGAAGTCCGGGGTGATCGCAACGGTGGTCGGCGTCTTCATTCTGATCCTCGGTGCGACAAGCGTCTTCGGCGAGCTGCAAAGCGCGCTCGACCGCATCTGGCGCGCCCCGGCTGCGCCAAAGACGGCCGGAATATGGAAGCTCCTGCGCACGCGTCTACTGTCGTTTGGCCTCGTGCTGGGCATCGGCTTCCTGTTGCTCGTGTCGCTCGTCATCAGCGCGGCGCTCGCCGCGTTCGGCGCGTGGTCGTCGGGAGCGCTGGGAGAGTGGGAATGGCTGCTCCAATTCTTCAACCTCCTGTTGTCGCTTGCGCTCGAAACCGGCTTGTTCGCCATGATCTACAAAATCATGCCTCGGGCCCACATCGCGTGGCACGACGTGTGGGTCGGGGCAGCGGTGACCGCGGTGCTCTTCGAGATCGGCAAGTTCCTGATCGGCCTCTATCTCGGCAAGAGCGGCGTCACATCCGGATTCGGTGCCGCCGGCTCGCTCGTCGTGCTTCTTCTGTGGGTGTATTACTCCGCCCAGATTTTCCTGTTGGGCGCCGAGTTCACATGGATCTATGCACATCAGCATGGTTCGAGGGCGGGCGCACAACAACCCGCCCGTGCGCCGGTGCGGCCGAGCCGTTCGGGCGATGCCGAAGCGGAGACAGCGACGGCGATGGCGCCGAAGGGGGCCGCCGTCGGCCCGGCCGCCCAAGCTGCGACAAAACCGTCTCCAGGTCCGGCCGTGGCTGCACCGGCAGGCGGTCGGCGACCTGCGGCGGCCGCATCTGCAGCGAGATCCGCGTACGCTCCCGGTCGCCGCCTTACCTTCATCAAGCGACACCCCTACGGCGGTTTAGGGCTGGTCGTCACCGCGGGGCTTGTCGCCGGAACGTTGGTGCCACGACTGCTGGCACGCGTCCGGATGCGCTCGACGTTTCGCCGCCGTCGATTCGGTCTCAGCCACTAAGGCTGGGCAAAGCGCTCGGCGGGCGTGCGCTTCGGGCGAGTGGATTGGCGCCCCGAAGACGAATCGAACGTCCGACCTGCCCCTTAGGAGGGGGCTGCTCTATCCACTGAGCTACCGGGGCGCGCCGAGCGCATTTTACTCGGTTCGTGCATACGCTTTTTGTCGCTGCAATGTCGTCAACGCTGCGCTCGGCTGCACGGCGGCCCAACGCGGACACGCGACAAGATGGTCGTTGACGAGGCCGGTGGCCTGCATGAACGCGTAGATGATCGTGGAGCCGACGAAGCGGAAGCCGCGTTTCTGCAAGTCTTTCGAGAGCGCGTCGGATTGAGGCGTCCGGGCGGGAACCGTTTTCAGCGTTCGACGGCGGTTCTGAAGCGTCTTGCCGCGCACGAAGGTCCAAACATAGGCGTCGAAGCTGCCGAACTCGCGCTGCACCTCGAGAAACGCCCTCGCGTTGGCCACTGCGCTCTGGATCTTGAGCTGATTGCGCACGATCTGCGCATCATTCATGAGACGCGCGACGTCGCTCGCCGCAAATCGCGCGACCTTCGCCGGGTCGAACCCGGCGAACGCGGAGCGATAGCCCGCGCGCTTGTTGAGAATGGTCGACCAGGACAGGCCCGCTTGCGCGCCCTCCAGGATCAGAAACTCGAAGAACACGCGATCGTCGTGCACCGGCACACCCCATTCACGATCGTGATATTCGACGTACGCAGCGCTGCCGTCAGCCCAAGGGCAGCGGAGGAGGGGCTTCGGCATGGATGTGACGGCGGCGCAACTGTGGGGGACGGATTATCAATGGTCGCTACCATCGTCGCAACCGGCGGCGCCGGAAATGGCAAAATCAGCGCGTGATTCCCTGGCTCGGTCCCGACACGCCTTTCCCTCCCGTCGCCGCTGCTCTCGACGAGCCAAACGGACTCCTTGCGGCGAGCAAAGACATGAGCTCGCGGCGATTGCTCGACGCGTATCGCCGCGGAATTTTTCCTTGGTACAGCGGAGGCACGCCCATCCTCTGGTGGAGCCCGGATCCGCGGATGGTACTTCTGCTCGACGAGTTTCGGATTGCTCGCTCATTGCGCAAGCGATTGCGGCAGCGGATCGTGGAGATTCGCGCCGACACGGCATTCCGGGCGGTGATGGAGGCCTGTGCCACGGTGATGCGGCCGGGGCAATCAGGCACGTGGATCACGCCGCAGATCGTGAGCGCGTATACGGAACTGCACGAACTCGGCTACGCGCATTCCGTCGAAGCGTGGCGCGAAGGCGAGCTGGTGGGCGGTCTGTACGGCGTGGCCATCGGGCGGATGTTCTTCGGCGAATCGATGTTCGCGCTCGAGCCCGATGCGTCGAAGGTGGCCCTCGTTCATCTCGTCGCAATCCTGCGCGAGCGCGGCTTTCCGATGATCGATTGCCAACAGGAGACTGACCATCTCGCGTCGTTTGGAGCGCGGCCGATTCCGCGCCGCGAATTTGCCGACCGCGTGGCGGCGTTGGTAAACTCGATTGAGCCAGGCGGCATGTGGACGACAATTCCCGAGCCCGAAATCCTGCATGACCAAGCTGAATGATCTGCCGTTAGCGCCGCTGCAGTTTTACGCGACGGCACCCTACGCCTGCAGCTACCTGCCGGATCAGGTCGCGCGGTCGCAGGTTGCAACGCCAAGTCATCTGATCGACACGGACGTCTACAGCCAGCTCGTCCGCCAAGGCTTCCGGAGAAGCGGAGGCTTCACCTACCGCCCTTATTGCGACCGTTGCCACGCATGCATACCCGTCCGCATCCCGGTGGCCCACTTTCGGCCGAATCGCACTCAGCGGCGGTGCATGCGCGCTCATGCCGGATTAGCGGTGGTTAGGCGCAAGTTAGCGTACGATGCTGAACATTACGCACTTTACCTGAGATATCAGCGGCATCGCCACGCCGGCGGCGGCATGGACCAGGACAGCCGGGAGCAGTACCAGCACTTCCTCCTCCACAGCAACGTCGCGACCGAGCTCATCGAGTTCCGGGATGGCGCGGTGCTGCGAATGGTTGCGCTGATCGACCGGTTGGCGGACGGTCTATCCTCCGTCTACGCCTTTTTCGAGCCAGGCATTCGGGGTGCGAGCTTCGGCACCTACAACGTGCTGTGGCAGATCCATCGGTGCCTTAGTCTGGGATTGCCCTACCTGTATCTGGGGTATTGGATCGCCGAGAGTCGCAAGATGGCTTACAAGGCAAGCTTCCGGCCGGTCGAGGGGTTGCACGACGGTGTGTGGGGAAGGCTGCAGTCCTTCTGAATGCCATTTGCGCGAACCCCCCGATTGGTCCAAGCACGTCGTCCCGCCGAAAAAAGCGACCGCAGCCCTCGCCCGCGCCGGTATTAGCAGCAGCTGGTCGCCCGCGGGCCCGCGCTTTATCCGCATCGATAAACCGCGATGCAACGATCCGAAGACGTTGCTGAGGTAAACCTGCGGGTAAAGGCGCTGGACGGCCTAATGCTCGGTGCGACTCTTTACACTCTTCCGAGCTTTCGTCGTCCACCTACTGTCGTAATGTTCAGTTGTGGTGGGGGCGTTCCGGCGGCACGCTACGCGCGCTTCGCACGGTTCTTGGCGGCGAATTCAATCCCGGTACTGGCGTTCGACTACAGAGGGATTGGCGCGTCGCGGAGCGGGACGCTGCGAGGATTCAAAGCGGTGGCTGAGGACTGGAGTGAATTTGACTGTGGGGGTGCTATTGAGCATCTGCGTGATCGATATCCAAGTGCACAGATAGTAGGGGTCGCTCACAGCATTGGTACGATGCTGATGGGTGGTGCGCCTAACGTTGGCGCGATCTCTAGGTTTGTCTTCTTGTGCGCCCATACTGGGTACTACGCGGATTACATGCCGCGATATCGACTGCCGATGGCGATGTTATGGCATGGCGTGATGCCGTTATTAACGCGCATCTTCGGATACTTTCCGGCGCACCTTCTGGGTCTCGGTGAGGACATACCCGCTGGGATCGCAATGCAATGGGCAGCGAGGAGAAGTCCTGAGTTTCGTCCCGAAATGACAACCAAAGATGGTACACGCGCAAACATGATGCTTGCGCGATACTCCATGGTGAAGGGCGACGTGTTGAGGATTGGGTTTACGGACGATGCGTTCGCCACTCGTGCCGGTGGCGATCGCCTTATAACAGCATTCCCGGCGCTTCAAGCGGTATCAGTCGAGTTATCGCCTAAGCAGGCAGGGATGCGCGAGGTTGGACACTTCGGTTTCTTCAGAAGAGCCGGCGCACAGCGGCTTTGGCCATTCGTCTTAGGGTACATACGAGATGGGGTGTCGATATTCCGCCCTGCGACGTAGCTCGGGAACGCAATGCGACACAAGCCCGGCCTCGCCACCTCTTGGCACGTCAATTGCTGTACTGAACACCGCAATCGGGAAGCCGTGTTTTCACGGTCGGGAGCGCCGTTGGACGCCGGATGCTGCCGCTGCGCGTCACCTGGAAGGCGCTCGTGGCTCCCAAACAGACACCTAAGATGCGTCCCGAAAATCACCGGTGAAACCAAGCCAAATGATTCGCGACGTTAGCCTCAGTCGACTCGGAATACTTGACCCAAGACCGCTCTTGCGGAGTTGGATTGCCAGCCGCTCGTGGATGGGGGTCTTGAAGAATGCTCCACGATCCGAACTTGAGCAGGCTCTGTTGCGGGTCGCAATACCTGCAATCGTCATTATCTACATCGCGATTGATGCCTTCGTCGGCGACCCATTGTCGGCGAATGAGGGACGGGCCCTCTGGTTCGCTGCGGGGTTCTTCATCTTCGCGATAGGGTTGGCGGGTTTTGTGGTCACTGACATGGGAGATGCCCGACTTCGCCGGTTATTCGGCATCTTCGTGGACAACGCCGGAAACACCGTTTACTTACTCATTGCAGGTGAGTCAGGTGCCTTTGTGTTTGGTATCTATCTATTCGTCACGTTTGGCAATGGGTTCCGCTTTGGACAGCTTTATCTTAGAGTTTCACAAGCCCTCTCGATTGTCGGTTTCCTCTTTGTCTTATATCTGTCCCCGTTTTGGTCCGCCCATATTCCCGTAGGTATCGGAATCCTAATTGCACTGGTGGTCCTTCCTTTCTACGTCGGCGTGCTTGCAGAGCGGATTACTGAGGCAAAGAAACGCGCAGATGAGGCCAATCAGGCGAAAGGCCGATTCCTAGCTAACGTTAGCCACGAAATGCGGACGCCCCTCAACGGGGTGATTGCGATGTCCGACCTCCTGCGCGAAACACCATTGAACGAATCGCAACAGGAAATTGTAGAAACGCTGGCAAATGCAAGTCAGCTAGCGTTAGCTCAGATCGAGGACGTTCTCGATGCTGCAAAAATAGAGGCGGGGCGAGTGCAAATTGAAACCCGACCCTTTCACCTTGGCCGTCTCTTGAACGACAGCGTGAAAGTGATTGCACCCCAGGGTCGGTACAAGGGTTTAACCGTAACGACCAAAATCGATCCGGCTGTCTCAAGGTGTTTCGCCGGCGACCCACATCATCTTCGCCAGGTCCTACTAAATTTGCTCGCGAACGCAGTCAAGTTTACAGAGCGTGGCGAAGTTACTCTGTCCGGTCGGGCCGTTAGCGACACGGCCAACGGGTGCGTTGTCTTGATCGAAGTTCACGATACAGGGATCGGCATACCTGAGGACAAGCTATCGGCGATATTTGAACCCTTTACGCAGGCGGACGATTCGGTGACCCGGGTTTACGGCGGGACTGGGCTGGGAACCACGATTGCACGTCAGCTTGTGGCACTAATGGGTGGCAAACTCGGCGTACGCAGCACGGTTGGCGTTGGCAGTACGTTTTGGGTGGAGCTACCCCTCACCAACGCAGAGCTACGCGGGATTGACCTGATTGACGATTACGGCAATCGTAAGATACCGACGTCCCTGCAAGCCGCTACAAATACCGGAGGTTCGACGGCGTCACGCATTCGAGGTGTTCGCGTGTTAGTAGCCGAAGATAATGCAACGAACCAGCGTGTCACACGACTGATTCTTGAAAGTGGCGGTCACTTCGCAACGATCGTGAACAACGGCGAAGAGGCGCTTGATGCGCTTGAGCGCGGTGGGTACGACATCGCTTTGTTCGACCTTTCAATGCCCGTTGTTAGCGGACTCGAAGCTTTAAAGATGTACAAGTTTACATCGTCCAAACCTATTCCGATTCTTATGCTGTCGGCTAACGTAACCGCAGAAACCATGCAACAGTGCCAAGCGGCGGGTGCTGCGGAGTTCGTGCAAAAGCCCGTGCGTGCGTCTTTTCTCCTCGACGCTATCGAACGCAACCTTGCTGACCGGGCTTCCGAGTTCTCGTCATTTGAGTCCGAGCCGTTGGAAGATCGGCGGTCCATCGCTCTGCCTTCCATTTCGCCATTAGATGAAACGGTAATAGCCGAGCTTGCTAAGCTTTCGCGTGATCCAACTTTTGAAGAGCGCTTGCTTAGAGGTGTGAGAAGTGATTGTGCTCAACTTGTTGAAAGGATTGTCACTGCAATTGCAGAGCGAAAACATCAAGAGGTGGGGAACGCAGCTCACGCGCTCAAGGGAGCAGCAGGAAGTGTCGGGGCGGGCTTGTGGGTCCAATTCGCAAGTCGCGTTGAGAAGATGTCACCGGAAGCAATGCGTCTAAAAGAGACGGCATTGATTCGAGAGCTCAAGGAGATTTCACGAAGAACGAATGCAGCGCTGGACGCGCATATCGAAGGCCGAGTGCGGCAAAAGCAATCGTCGGGCTAGGAAACAGCCTTCGCAGACCAGCAATACCTAATACAGCTAGTCAGCGGCGCCGATTATGTTCAACCGGGCCGGCGCTTGCGGCGACGCCAATGGCATGATTCCACCGCGTTCTTGAGCGCGAACTAGTCGATCCATCATGCGCAGATCCCGTTCGCTTAAGTGCATCGCCGCATCGACCCACACGGCGGTGATGTGAAGAAGCTCCTCGCGCGTGACCGCTTCGAAGTCACGCCGAACCCGTTCGAACGCGCGACGGCCGTTGCTCCCACGCCCGTGCTTCCGGACGTAATTTGCTACCGCAGCCTGACCGGTTCCGTCGGCCGTAATGATGTCGACGACCCCCATGTCGTATAACTGGCGCGCAGTGTAAGTATTGCCGCTCAATATTAGTTCTTCGGTGATGCGTCGGCCTACTTTGCGCTGAAGAAAACTATACGCACCCATTCCAGGGAACAAATTGAACAGAACTTCAGGAAAACCCATCTTGCAGGATTCTTCAGCGACCACGACCGAGCTTGCCAACGCGGCTTCGAACCCACCACCAAGTGCTGTGCCCTGAACAAGCGATATTGTTGTAATGGGCAAGTCAAAGTTGCGGTTCCACGGAAAAAGGTCGGCAACGCACATCTCGGCGTACTTTTCCAGTTGAACGCGGTCTTGACTGAGTATTGCGTCTCTAAAAAGCGAAAGGTCACCACCCAAGTTAAATACACCCGGGACCTTCGAAGCTAGAACTGCATAGTGAATCGTGTGGGGCCGGCCTGCTTGAAGCGTTTGGCCGCGCGATTCAATAATTCCGGTGATGAACGAATTTAGGTCGAGCAGCAGGCGCGCACCGAAGCTCGGGCGAGGCCGGGGGTTCATGAAGGCCCAATAAACACCGGTCTCGGCGTCGAACTGCGTTTGAAGCTGCTCGTATTGCGGTTCCAGAAAAGGCGCGGCCGAACGTACGCTCCCGACAACATTCATCCCTTATTCCCCTTGGCTTGCATGTTTGTAGCCTGCAAAAAGGCCGATATTCGAATCGCGTTGCCGCCCGCAACCAGACGTACCCTTGCGTAGGGTACAGTGAAGTAGCTGTGCGTTACAACTGCTTCCAGCGTCCTCATATTGTTGTTTTGCAAAAAATTGGTCGAAATGCATCGGTCGCACCCGACGGGAGGGGACATAACTGGGGAACGCAACAGGGCAGTCGATTCACCCGGTTGGGCGGTATATTCCTAGGCGGCCAGATGGATTGATGTCCAACGTGACGATTTGGAATATCGCCGTCTCCGACGGCGCCTCGGACGACTTAGGCCGACAGGCGAAGGGGCAATAGAAGCTATTTAACGTAGATTACGTTGCGATGGCCGACTGGTTTACCGTGGGTGATGTTCGGCGTCAGCGGCAATCGGGGGAGAAAATGCTTCACTCATTGGTACTCGGAAAAGCAAAAGTAGCCGCTTGGGGATTCATTCCACCGGTTCTTGCTCCGCTGGTTAAGGCAGCGGAAAACGGCGAAGACCTAGTGCCCGTAATTCAATCGATCACCCGCAGCTTTGGGTTCGACACGTTCATGTACGGGATGTGCACTAGTGTGCGCCCGGATCACGAGAGTCGCATGTACGTGTTCACGACCGCCGCGCCAGAGTGGGTCGCGCGTTATGACCAGATGGCATACATCGAGGTCGACCCACGCGTTCTACTGTTATGGGACAGTACGTTACCCCTGGTGTGGGATCAGCGCACTGTGCGAGGAGGCGGCGCGAAGTCTGAAGCGTTCCTAGACGATGCGATTAAGTACGGGGTCGCCAGTGGCGTATGCGTGCCGCTTGGAGATGAAGCAGGCACGCGTGTGCTTATTGCCCTGAACTCATCGATACGTGAAATGGACGAACCCCGCCGATTGGCAATAAGCCGAAACCTCGGCGACATCGTCGTGTTTGCGCTCTACTTTCACGAATTGTTTATGAAATCGGTGATACGGCTTGGCATTCAATCGCGTTTTACGGGACGTCCGCTGAGTCATCGCGAGAGAGAATGCCTAGTCTTGGCTGCACGCGGCTTAACGACCGAAGACATCGGATTCAAACTGGGAATCTGCACTCGAACGGTTCAATTTCACTTTGATTCCATTCGCTCGAAGCTTGCAGTCGCGAATCGCCAAGAAGCGGTCGCACGGGCGATAAAGGACGGGCAGATCTCCCTTTGAGACGGTCAATCCGCCAGCTCCGTATAGATCGCCTCTATCCTCGTCCTGTCCGCCAGAAATGCGTCGACGCACTTCCCGTCGAAGTGTTTGTTGCGCTGTGACTTCAGGAATTCGACGCCTTCGTTCAGCGGCCACGAGTGCTTGTACGGCCGTTCGCTGACGAGCGCGTCGAACACGTCCGCAACCGCGACGACCCTCGCGACGATGGGTATGTCTTCGCCGTGCAGGCCGTTCGGATACCCCGTGCCATCGAATTTTTCGTGGTGGCCGAGCGCGATGATCGAGCCCATGCTGAGGTACTTCGAGGGGCTGCCCTTCAGGATGTCGTAGCCGATCCGGGGATGCGAGCGCATCACTTCGAGCTCCACGGGCGAAAGCGGTCCTTCCTTCATCAGCACCGAATCGGGGATGCCGATCTTGCCGATGTCGTGCATCGGCGCGGCAACTTCGATCGTGTGCACCATGTCGCCGCCAAGGCCGAGGTTCTGCGCGATGAGCCCCGAGTACTTGGCCATGCGAACGAGATGATTTCCCGTCGTCTTGTCGCGGAACTCGCCGGCCTTCGCGAGCTTCGAGAGCGTCTCGAGCTCGCGCTCGTGGATCTCCGAGACGGAACGGTCGACCTGGTATTGCAGCACGCGCGCCTGGTCGGAAAGCACGATCTTGTGCCGCCGCAGATCCAGCAGATTCGCGCAGCGTGCGCGCGTTTCGTGCTCGTCGAGCGGCTTGATGAGGAAATCCGTCGCGCCGCCTTCGAGCGCGTTGTAACGAACCTGCCGATCGTCGACGACCGTGATGACGACGATCGGAATGTCGACGCAATGAGGCAAGCCGCGGATCTGCTTCACGAGCTCGATGCCGTCGAATTCGGGCAGCTTGAAATCGGTCAGCACCATGTCCACTCGGTTCTGGCGCGCATACTCGAGCGCACGGCTCGGCGTGTCGAAGAGCTCCAGGTTGAGCTTGGGGTCGATCTGCCGCACGATTTCCGCAATCAGCAGGCGGCTGCTGAAGAGGTCATCGACGATCAGCACGGTATTGCGCTGGGCGCGGGCGAGGGCGAGCTCCGAGATCACGCCGGTGGCTTGGGCGGGACGGGACGGCAAAGCGGACATGGATACCTTCCGGAAGGAGCGAGAACGCGGAGATCGCAAATAGGCACAGCTAACAAGCAATAGTTATGCCCTTGTGCCATCGACCGCCGGTGCAACGGGCGCAGCCGCCTCCCATGACGAGCGCGCGAACGGGTCGTTCTCGGTTACGACGCAAGCTGCGGCGGTGCCCCGCGACACGGTGCCACATACGGGCAAGTCCGTAAGTACGAAGGGCCGACCCGAGGACTTCAGGCCGGCCCATATCTTGTGGTCGGGGCGAGAAGATTCGAACTTCCGACCCCCTGCACCCCATGCAGGTGCGCTACCAGGCTGCGCTACGCCCCGACGAAGCCGCGATTATAACGGGATCAGCTGTCGTGCCCCAGAAGCCGCCGGATTTCTTCCAGCTCCTGCCGAATTTCGACCAGATCCGGCGCATTTGCGTCGCTCCAGCTGAACCGCGAGGCCGGCGGGCCGAGGTCCACGGCAGGCGATCCGGCCTCCCGCGCGCCGATCCAATCGCCGTCGCCGCCGGCAGAGGGCGCGGCGATTTCGGATTCGAGCCGATGACGGGCGCCGTTGATCGTGAATCCCTGCTCGTACAGGAGGTCGCGGATGCGCCGGATCAGCAGCACTTCGTGGTGCTGGTAATAGCGCCGGTTGCCGCGCCGCTTCACCGGCTTGAGCTGCGCGAACTCCTGCTCCCAATAGCGGAGCACGTGCGGCTTGACCGCACAGAGGTCACTTACCTCGCCGATGGTGAAGTACCGCTTGGCGGGGATGGGTGGCAGCTCGGTCTTAACTCGACTGTGGTCCGGCATGGTTCGCAAGTTCGACCATTGCCTTCAGTTTTTGGCTTGCGTGAAAAGTAACCACTCGTCTTGCGGTGATCGGTATCTCCTCACCGGTCTTCGGATTGCGGCCGGGACGCTGCGGTTTTTCGCGGAGCTGGAAGTTGCCGAAGCCGGACAGCTTGACGCTGTCACCGCGCTCCAGGGCAATGCGGATTTCCTCGAAAAAGTGCTCGACCATATCCTTGGCTTCGCGCTTGTTGAGGCCCAGCTGCTCGAAGAGAAGGTCGGCGAGCTCGGCTTTTGTTAGCGTCATATGGAAAGTTCCTACTGCAAGGTTGCTACCGGCGCAGTGTCGCGGCGAAGCGTACGACCAGGATCTGCAGCAAGTCCGCCATGGTCGCGTCGATCTCGACGTCGGTCAAAGTACGTTCAGTATCCTGCATAAGCACAAGAATCGCAAGGCTTTTCTTACCGGTAATAATTCCCTGCCCGCGATAGACGTCGAATAGTCGGATGCTGTCGACGCGAGCCGGCTTCACCTCCGCGAGCGCGGCGAGAACGGCTTCAGCGGGGACGGATTCATCCACCACGACTGCCATGTCGCGGCGCACGATCGGCAGGCGCGAGACCGGCGTTCCCGCAGGAATACCGCGGCCGACGAGTGCGTCGAGCCGGAGCTCGAACACGATGGGGGCGCGCGGCAGCTCGAATTCCTTGACGATCCTCGGGTGAAGCTCGCCCAGCCAGCCAACGTCGCTGCCCTCGACGAGCACACGCGCCGAACGGCCGGGATGGAGCAACGGGTGTTCCGCGCTCTCGGTCGCGAGCCCGCGAGGTGCGGCGAGCGCTTCCAGGTCGCCCTTCACGTCGAAGAAGTCCACCGTCCGCGTTTTCTCACCCCACTGCTCGGGTGCGACGGGGCCATACGCGAGCCCGCCGAGCTTCAGCGGCTGCTCGTAGCGTCCGTCGGCGCGAAGATAGACGCGGCCCGTCTCGAAGACTCGGACTCGCTCCAGCTTACGCGCCAGGTTGTTGCGCAGCACCTCGAGAAGGCTCCCCGCGAGCGTCGTCCGCATGACGTCCAGATGACCGGCAATCGGATTCTCGACGCGGATCGGCACGGCGCGCGCATCCCGCGCGGGGAAGAGCTTCGCTTCCGAAGACGAGCTCACGAAACTGAACGTGACCGCTTCCTGCCAGCCGCGATCGACAAGCAGACGCTTGATCGCGGCGACGGGGCGAACCGCCTCGCGGTCCGGGCGCATGCGTTGCGGGTGCGCGGCCGCAAGCGCAGGTATGGCGTCGTAGCCATAGAGTCGCGCGACCTCCTCGACAAAGTCCTCTTCGATCGCGAGGTCGAATCGATAGGAAGGCGGCGTTACCGAGTAGTCGTCGCCGGCACGCGTGTACGAGCAGTCGAGGCGGCTCAAGTGCACGGCGATGGTGTCGGCAGGGACGTCGATCCCCAGCAGGCGTGCGACACGTGCGGTCCGCACCGGCACGACCTCGCGCGCCGGGAGCCTGCCCTGCACATCCGACAGCGGTCCGGCACGGCCGCCGCAGCACTCGAGCACGAGCTGCGTCGCGCGCTCGACTGCACGCGCGCACTCCGCGTAGTCGACGCCGCGCTCGAAGCGATAGCCTGCGTCGCTCGTGAAGCCGAGGCGTCGCGATTTACCCTGGATGATTGCAGGATTCCAAAACGCGCCTTCCAGCAACAGCGTCGTCGTCGCGTCGCCGATCCCTGAGTACTCGCCGCCCATGATGCCGGCGAGGCCCAATGGTTTCTTCTCGTCGGCGACGAGAAGAACGTCGGGCTCGAGATCGAGCGTCTGCTCGTTCAGCAGCAGCAGCTTTTCGCCGGGCCGCGCGAAGCGCACGACGAGCGAACCTTCGAGACGCGCGGCATCGTAGGCGTGAAGCGGCTGCCCAAGCTCGAGCATCACGTAATTGGTGATGTCCACCACGGCCGAGATCGACCGAATGCCGCTGCGCTCCAGGCGCTGCTTCATCCACGCAGGCGTCGGCGCCCGCGCGTCGATGCCCTCGACCAAGCGCGATACGAAGCGCGGGCAGGCGACAGGCTCGTCGACGCGCACCGCGTGCCTCGCAGCGCTCGCAACGTGCGTCGCCGCCACCGCGGGCGCCTTGAGTGCCGAGCCCGTGACCGCTGCAATGTCGCGCGCGATGCCGAGCACGGACAGGCAGTCGGCGCGGTTGGGCGTGATCTTGAGCGTGATGAGCGTGTCGTCGAGCTCGAGCGCTTCGCGCACGCTCGCACCGACGCGCGAGTCGGCGGGAAGTTCGAGGATTCCGGCGGCGTCGTCGGCAATGCCGAGCTCGCGCGCGGAGCAGAGCATTCCCTGAGATTGCACGCCGCGCATCGTCGCGGCCGCAATGCGAATGCCGCCTGGCAGCTCGGCGCCGACGGTAGCGCAGGGCGCAAGCATGCCGGCCGCGGCATTCGGCGCGCCGCAGACGATCCGCAAGCGCTCCGGAGGGCCCACGTCGACGGTGCAAACCCGCAAGCGATCCGCGTCCGGGTGCGGACTGACGTCGTCGATCCTGCCCACCACAACGCCGGTAAAGGGAGGGGCGGCAGGCTCCGCCGATTCGACTTCCAGCCCGGCCATCGTGAGCTGCTCGCAAAGACCCGCCGTGTCGAGGGGCGGATCGACCATCGTGCGCAGCCAGCGTTCGGAGAATTTCATCCGGGATCTCTCCTAGTGCCCGCGCGACCGCTCTAAGGCCACTGTGCGCTGCCGAAGGGGGCAGCGAACGCCGTGAGCATCGGGATCGTTCATTGGAACTGGCGCAGGAAGCGCAGGTCATTTTCGAAGAACAGGCGAAGGTCATTGACGCCGTAGCGAAGCATCGCCAGGCGATCGGGCCCCATGCCGAACGCGAATCCCTGGTACTTCTCCGGGTCGATGTTCACGGCACGGAGGACGTTCGGGTGAACTTGCCCTGATCCTGCGATCTCGAGCCAGCCGTCGCCGAAGCTCATGTCGATCTCCGCCGAAGGCTCGGTGAACGGAAAGAACGACGGTCGGAAACGAACCTTGAGATCGTCGCGCTCGAAAAAGTTGCGCAGAAAATCGGTGAACACGCCTTTGAGATCGGTGAACGACACATCGGTGTCGATCCACAGTCCCTCGACCTGGTGGAACATGGGTGAATGCGTCGCGTCGCTGTCGACGCGATACACTCGGCCGGGCGCGATGATCTTGATCGGCGGCGCGTGCGTTTCCATGTAGCGCACCTGCACGTTCGACGTATGCGTGCGCAGCACGTCCCCGCCTTCGACGTAGAACGTGTCGTGCATCGACCGCGCCGGATGGTTCTCCGGCATGTTCAGCGCCGTGAAATTGTGGAAGTCGTCCTCGATCTCGGGACCGTCGGCCACGTCGAAGCCGAGCGAGTGAAACAGCGTCTCGATCCGCTCGAGCGTACGCGTGACGGGATGCAGCGAGCCGACGTCCATTCCACGTCCGGGCAGCGACACGTCGAGCGCGTCCGCGGCGAGCTGCGCGGCGAGGCGCGACTCGGACAGCGCCTCGCGCCGGCTCGTGAGGGCCGCTTCGAGCGCGGCCTTCGCCTGGTTGATGCGCGCGCCGGCCGCGGGGCGCTCGGAGGCAGGCAGCTTGCCGAGCGCCTTCAGCTGATCGGTCAGCGCTCCGGCCTTGCCGAGATATCTCGCCTTGCTGTTTTCGAGCGCAGCCGGATCGGCGCAGGCTGCGAAGTCGGCGAGCGCGGCAGCGACGATGCGGTCGATTTCGTCCATCGAATGTCCCGTTGCGGCTGTTTCCGTTCGGCGGGGCCAAAAAAAGAGGGAGGCATTTGCCTCCCTCGTCTTTGCGCGGTTTGCTCAGGCCAGAGAGGCTTTGGCCTGCTCCGCGATCTTCGCAAAAGCAACTTTGTCGTTCACGGCAAGGTCCGCGAGGACCTTGCGGTCGATGTCGATCGAGGCCTTCTTGAGACCGTTCATGAATACGCTGTAGTTCATTCCGAGCTCGCGGACCGCCGCGTTGATGCGGGCGATCCACAGCGCGCGGAAATCGCGCTTCTTCACGCGCCGGTCGCGGTAGGCGTACTGTCCCGCCTTCATCACCGCTTCCTTGGCGATGCGGTAGACGGCGTTGCGACGGCCGCGGAAGCCCTTCGCCTGATCGAGTACCTTCTTGTGCCGCGCCTTGGCGGTCACACCACGCTTGACTCTTGGCATGATCC
>Ga0070670_100001192_pt1 | contig 20626 bp, 19 predicted proteins | sample KBSS63metaG_FD_64665 | JGI IMG/M metagenome (GOLD analysis project Ga0070670, IMG submission 64665) | Switchgrass rhizosphere microbial communities from Kellogg Biological Station, Michigan, USA - KBS S6-3 metaG | ecosystem: Host-associated > Plants > Roots > Rhizosphere > Soil ... | reverse complement strand
TCACGCTTGGAGCGAAACGACAACTCCAAGGCCAGCATGCTTATTGTTGCACAGGCTAATTAATTATCAATTCACAAAATGTTTGCTGCGCCGCGATCAGCGAGGTTGTCTGTTTGAAGACCAGCCTTTGGCGGGCTCTTGGAGAATAATGGCTGCCGGCCTGTCGCGCGCTCGACCGAGAGAGCATTTGTCTATCTGCTGGTTTCATACGCTCTAGGCAAAGCGCATGTTGGGCGACTGAAGAAACTCAGGAGTTCGTAAGATAGGGCACGGATGCGTCCTGCCTTATGCGAAGGAAGCGCACTCTAGTGCGTGAGCTGGTCAGAAGATTGATGACTTTGAAATTGATGGCGGAGAGGAAGGGATTCGAACCCTCGATACGCTTTTGACGTATACTCCCTTAGCAGGGGAGCGCCTTCGGCCACTCGGCCACCTCTCCGAGGCCGTGACTATTTGGCATGGGGCCTAAAGGCAAGGTTTTTTTTCCAATGCCGTCAGAAAAGTGTCGCGTAGCGGATCAGTACGGGGTTTGTCCTACTCCCTGTCCTCGCCCCGCGTCGTTTGCGCTCGCTGGTGCGGATGCCAGGTCAGTAGCCTCTCGGGGAATCCTGCGCCAGGTCGGGCTTTGAATCATAGCGGCGGCGCAGGCGCTGGAGCGCGGAGGAAAACTCGGTCACGTCGGCGCCGACCGCCACGAAGCTGGCACCGAGGTCCAGGTAGCGGCGGTTCAATGTTTCGTTGAACGTCAGGATGCCGGCCGGTTTTCCCGCCTTTACGATGGTCGCAATTGCCGTCTCTATAGCAGCCTGGACTTCGTCCGCCTCGAGGTTTCCGGCGAATCCCATGTCGGCGGCAAGATCGGCCGGGCCGATGAAAATGCCGTCAACGCCTTCAACCGAGGCGATTCTCTCGAGATCGGCAAGAGCCGCACGGGTTTCGGCCTGGACCAGCAGGCAGATGTCCTCACCGGCGTCGGCGACATAGCCGGGGATGGTATTGAAGCGAGACGCGCGGGCAATGCCGGCGCCCATGCCGCGGATACCTCCTGGCGGATAGCGCACCGCACGCACCAGTGCCTCGGCTTGTTCGGCCGAATCGACCATCGGCACGAGCAGCGTGCGGGCGCCGATATCCAGGAACTGCTTGATCATCCAGCTTTCGCCGACCGGCAAGCGGACGACAGGCTCCGAAAGCGAGCCTTGCAGGGCCTGCAGTTGCGCGAGGATACTGCGCAGGTCGTTCGGTCCATGCTCACCGTCAATTACCAGCCAGTCGAAACCGGCATGACCGGCGACTTCCGCGGCATAGGCATCTGCCATCGCCAGCCAGAGGCCGATCTGCGGGCGACCTTCGCGGAGCGCAATCTTGAATCCGTTCGGCGGCAGGCTCATCATTTACACCAGCAAGGTCTTGAGATCGGCGCCGGCGTCGGCCAGCCGTTCGCGGTCCGGGGTAATGCCGGCGTCGATCAGCTTCTTAGCGGTGACATAGGCACGTGCATCGTTGATGGCATCGACGGCGATCAGCCTGCCAGCCTTGAAATACCAGACCGACGCTGAGCCCTCACGGGTACCGTGGCGCAACACCGTCTCGTCATAGCCTCTGTTGAAGCCGGCGATCTGCAGCTTGACGTCGTATTGGTCGGACCAGAACCAGGGCTTCGGCACATAGGGCGCGCTGCCGCCGGCGATGATGGCTGCGGCAGCCTCCGCCTGGTCGACGGCATTCTGTACCGATTCGAGGCGGACGAGCTCACCTTCCAAAGGCAGTGCGGCACAGTCGCCGACAGCATAGATGCTCGGATCAGAGGTGCGAACGTAATCGTCGACGACAATGCCGTTAGCGACCGCAAGACCCGCTTCCTTGGCGAGACGGTCGACCGGAGCGACGCCGATCCCGACCACGACAAAATCAACTTCGACCGTGGAGCCATCCGAAAGCTCGGCTGCGACCACGCGGCCATCCTTGCCGACCAGGCGCTTCAGGCCGGTCTTCTCGCGGATCACCACGTCGTGGTCCTGATGGATCACGCGCATGATGTCAGCCGTTTCCTTGGCGGCGACCCGCTGGAGAATGCGATCGGCCATCTCGATCAGCGAGACTTCCAGGCCACGATGGCGGGCAACGGCAGCCGCTTCGAGGCCGATGTAACCGCCGCCTATTATAAGGACACGGCGGCCGGCCCGCATCTCGGCGGACAACAGGTCGGCGTCACGCTTGTCGCGGGCAACGTAGACGCCTTCGAGATCACCACCGATGGCGGGCGGCAGCCGACGCGGCATGGCGCCGGTGGCCAGCACCAGCGTCTCGTAGTCCAGCGCCGTGCCGTCCTGCATGACGACTTGTTTCTTGTCGCGGTGGATCTGTTCGGCCCAGGTCGAGAGGCGGACGTCGATATCGTTCTCGGCGTACCAATGCTCGTGGCGGAACATCAGCCGATCGAAGCTCATCTCGCCCAGCAGGTACTTCTTCGTCAGCGGCGGGCGCTGGTAAGGCAGCGATTCCTCCGCGCCGACCAAAGTGATCGGCCGCGTATCCTTGAGCGCCCTCAGCTTGGCGGCAACCGCAAAACCGGCTTGCCCTGCCCCGACGATCACCAATCTTCCCGTCACACAATCTCTCCGGATCTTTTCAAAGCGTGCAGCTTCCGCGACACCGCATCTTCAGGCGAAGGCGTACCGCCTTGCCCGGAAAGCGTCAACCGCGCTTGCCTCCGCCGGCCATAGCCGCTCCCGCCATTCGACCAAACCGAATGGCCGCAACGGGCAGCCAGCGGCGCGCGGCGCATTTCGCTACAGGGATAAATTTGGAATATCTGGACCGCGTTTCAAGGTCACCAGACTGCCGACCATGTGGCAAGTATTCAAACCTTCCAACATTGGGCAAGGAATTCAGACGCTTAAAAAGCCGGTAGCGAAAGACGCACTGCGGGTTTATGGTGGCAAATGGAATATCTGTTTCAAAACGAGCTGACGCCGGGGCATACTGCATGAGTGAGGAAGCCACAATAACCGCCCGCGTGCCACGCGACTTCGAGAGCCTGCGCAGCACGATCATCGAGCGCAAGGCAACCATGCCGAAGCGTCTTGCCCAGGTGGCCGTCTTTGCCCTCAACAATCCCGACGAAATCGCCTTCGGCACGACCGCCAGCATCGCCACGGCCTCCGACGTTCAGCCCTCGACGCTTGTGCGCCTCGCTCGCCATCTCGGCTATGAGGGATTTTCCGACCTGCAGAGCATTTTCCGGGAACGGCTGCGCGACCGCACGCTGACCTACGAAGAACGGCTGATCTCGCTGGAGGAGACGCGCGTCGAGGACGAGAATGCCGCGATCCTCTCCGGCTTCATCTCGGCCGCCAACCAGTCGATCAACCGGCTGGCAGCGACCATCCAGACCGATGCCTTCGCCAGATCCGTCGAAATCCTGGCGAAAGCCGAGACCATTTATCTGATCGCCAAGCGCCGCTCCTATCCGCTGACGGCGCACATGACCTATGCCTTCTCCAAGCTCAACATCCGCCACCAGATCGTCGCATCGCCCAACGGCGTTGATTCGGAACTCGTCCAGTTCGCCACGCCGCGCGACGCGGCCATTGCTGCCAGCTTTTCGCCCTATGCGGCCGAGAGCCTGGCGCAGAGCCAGTTGCTGGTCGATCGGGGCGTGCCGCTGATCGCCATCACCGATTCGGCCTTTTCACCGCTTGCCGCCGGCGCCACCCACTGGTTCGAGGTGGCGGAAGCGGATTTTGCCGGGTTTCGATCTCTATCCGCGTCCATGGCGCTGATCATGGCCTTTCCGGTTGCCATCGCTGAGCAGCGTCGGAAATGGGCGATGGCTCGGTCGGCAAACCGGAAAATGGAATAAATATTCCGAATTGACAAATTTGCGGAACCGATGTTTCATTATCGGCGCAACGCCTTGGCAACGGGAGATGCTGGCGTAAATCTTGACGGAGGACTTTCATGGTCAACTTGAACAACGGCGCCCAGCCGGAGCCGACGCTTGACGTCATTACCATCGGCCGTTCCTCTGTCGACCTCTACGGCCAGCAGATCGGCTCTCGGCTGGAAGACATTACCTCCTTTGCGAAATCGGTGGGCGGCTGCCCCGCCAACATCGCCATCGGCACGGCCAGGCTCGGGCTGAAATCGGGCCTCATCACCCGAGTCGGCGACGAGCAGATGGGCCGCTTCATCCGCGAGCAGTCGGCCCGAGAAGGCGTGGCCACGGATGGTATCGTCACCGACAAGCAGAGGCTGACGGCGCTGGTACTGCTGGCGGTCGAGGCCGAAGGCGTCTCGCCGATGATCTTCTACCGCTCCGACTGCGCCGACATGGCGCTGACGGAGGAGGATGTCGACGAATCCTTTATTCTCTCCTCGCGCGCGGTGCTGGTTTCGGGCACGCATTTTTCACAGCCGAACACCGAAGCCGCCCAGCGCAAGGCGATCCGCATTGCCAAGGCCAACGGCCGCAAGGTCATCTTCGATATCGATTACCGTCCGAACCTCTGGGGCCTCGCCGGTCACGCCGAAGGTTTCGAGCGTTACGTCAAATCCGACCGGGTGACTGCTAAGATGCAGCAGACCCTGCCAGACTGCGACCTCATCGTTGGCACGGAGGAAGAGATCCTCATTGCCTCCGGCGCCGACGACGTACTCGGCGCGTTGAAGAGCATCCGGCAGCTGACGGCTGCCACGATCGTGCTCAAACGCGGTGCGATGGGGTGCATCGTCTATGACGGCGCAATTTCGGACGACCTCGAGGCCGGTGTCGTCGGCGACGGATTTCCGATCGAGGTCTTCAACGTTCTCGGTGCCGGCGATGCCTTCATGTCCGGTTTCCTGCGCGGCTGGCTCAAGAACGAGACCCTGAAGACCTGCGCCACCTGGGCCAATGCCTGCGGCGCCTTCGCGGTCTCGCGTCTGCTCTGCTCGCCGGAATATCCGACCTGGGCGGAACTCGATAGCTTCCTGACCCAGGGTAGCGAGCAGCGCGCCCTGCGCAAGGACGAGGCTCTCAATCATATCCATTGGGCGACGACCCGGCGCGGCGAGATCCCGCTGCTGATGGCGCTTGCCATCGACCACCGCTCGCAGCTGGTCAGCGTCGCCGATGAACTCGGTGTCCCCTATGAGCGGATCAACGCCTTCAAGCGCCTGGCCGTCTCGGCGGCAGCAAGGGTGGCCGATGGACGCCGCGGCTACGGCATGCTGATCGACGAGCGCTTCGGCCGCGACGCCTTCTTCGATGCCGCCACCAAGAATTTTTCGTGGATCGGCCGGCCGGTGGAATTGCCGGGTTCGAAGCCGCTGCGCTTCGAGTTCAGCCAGGATATCGGCTCACAACTCGTCGAGTGGCCGATCGATCATTGCATCAAATGCCTTTGCTTCTATCATCCGGACGATCCGGCGGAGCTGAAGACGGAGCAGCAGGAGAAACTTCGCACGCTGTTCGAGGCGGCGCGCAGGGTTGGCCGCGAATTGCTGGTGGAGATCATCGCCGGCAAGAACGGACCGCTCGACGACAAGACGATATCGACGTCGATGCAGGAACTCTACGATCTCGGCATCAAGCCGGACTGGTGGAAGCTGGAGCCGCAGGCTTCCACAGCCGCCTGGCGCAACATCGAGGCCGTGGTGACCGACAACGATCCGCTTTGCCGTGGTATCGTGCTTCTGGGACTGGAGGCGCCGGCCGAAGAGCTGCTGAAAGGCTTCGAGGCGACGCTGGCAGCGCCATCTGTGAAGGGCTTTGCGGTGGGAAGGACGATCTTTGCGGACGCCGCGCGCAGCTGGCTCGCCGGTGACATCGACGACGAGGCGGCGATTGCCGACATGGCCGGCCGCTTCCGGCATCTGACCGAGGCTTGGCTGAAGACACGCGGCCTGTAAGCAAAAAGAAAACTGGGAGGCGCCCGATGGGCAAGACAATCCGATTGACGATGGCGCAGGCCGTCGCACAGTTTCTCACTAAGCAGATGACGGTGATCGACGGCAAAAAGGTGCCGATCTTCGGCGGTGTCTGGGCGATCTTCGGCCATGGCAACGTCGCCGGGATGGGAGAAGCGCTCTACCAGATCAGAGAAGAGCTGCCGGTCTACCGCGCCCACAACGAGCAGGGCATGGCGCATGCCGCCATCGCCTATGCCAAGACCAGCGTTCGCCAGCGCTTCATGGCCTGCACGACGTCGATCGGCCCCGGCGCGCTCAACATGGTGACGGCGGCCGGCGTCGCGCATGTCAACCGCATCCCGGTGCTGTTCCTGCCGGGCGACGTCTTCGCCAACCGCGCCCCGGACCCGGTGCTGCAGCAGATCGAGGATTTCGGCGACGGCACGGTGTCGGCCAACGACGCCTTCCGCCCGGTATCGCGCTATTTCGACCGAATCACCCGCCCAGAGCAGATCATCTCGGCGCTCAAGCGCACCATGCAGGTGCTGACCGACCCGCTCGATTGCGGACCGGTGACACTGTCGCTCTGCCAGGATGTCCAGGCGGAGGCTTTCGACTATCCGGAGAGCTTTTTCCAGGAACACGTCTGGACGCAGCGTCGCCCGCAGCCGGATGCCGATGAACTGGCCGATGCCATTGCGCTGATCCGCAAGGCGGAACGACCCATTATCATCGCCGGTGGCGGCGTGCTTTATTCCCGGGCAACGGCGGAGCTGGAGGCTTTCGCCGAAACGCACGGGATTCCCGTCGTTGTCACCCAGGCCGGCAAGTCGGCTATCGACGAGACCCATCCGCTCTCGCTCGGCTCAGTCGGCGTGACCGGCACCTCCGCCGCTAATGCGCTTGCCGAGGATGCGGACCTGATCCTTGCCGTCGGCACCCGCTGCCAGGATTTCACCACCGGCTCCTGGGCGCTGTTCAAGAACGACAGGCTGTCCATCGTCGGCCTAAACATCGCCGCCTACGACGCTGCCAAGCATGAGGCCCACACGCTGGTCGCCGACGCGCGCGAAGGGTTGAAGGGACTTTCTGCCGGGTTGTCGGGCTGGAAGGCGCCTGCTGCCCTTGCCGAAAGAGCCGCACGGGAAAAGAAGACCTGGATGGAGGCTGCCGAAAGGGCGATGGCGACCACCAATGCCGTCCTGCCGTCAGACGCGCAGGTCATCGGCGCCGTCAGCCGGACGCTTGGCGGAGAGGACAGTATCGTCGTCTGCGCCGCCGGCGGTCTGCCCGGCGAGTTGCACAAGCTCTGGCCGGCGACGGTGCCGGGCAGCTACCATATGGAATACGGCTTCTCCTGCATGGGCTACGAGCTTGCGGGCGGCCTGGGCGCCAAGCTGGCACGGCCGGACAAGAACGTCGTCGTCATGGTCGGCGACGGGTCCTACATGATGCTGAACTCGGAAATCGCTACGTCCGTCATGCTCGGCATGAAACTGACCGTCATCCTGCTCGACAACCGGGGCTATGGCTGCATCAACCGCCTGCAGATGGCCACCGGTGGCGCCAACTTCAACAACCTCTTGAAGGACTCCTATCACGAGGTGATGCCGGAGATCGATTTTAGAGCGCATGCGGAGAGCATGGGCGCAGTTGCCGTCAAGGTCGGCTCCATCGCCGAACTCGAACAGGCAATCGAGGCGTCCCGGACGAACGACAGGACGTCCGTCATCGTCATCGACACCGACCCGCTGATCACCACGCAGGAAGGCGGTCACTGGTGGGACGTGGCGGTGCCTGAGGTCAGCCCGCGCCGGCAGGTCAACGAGGCGCACAGCAACTATATCGCCAAGCGCGCGGATCAGCGCATCGGCTGACGGCGTGCCACCGGTCCTTGCAGGAGGGCCGGCCAAAAACATTGAGGAGAGTATGATGAAGGCCAAACTCGGCATGTCCCCCATCGCCTGGTGGAACGACGACCTCCCTGACCTCAGCGACGACGTTTCGCTGGAGGAATGCCTGCGGCAATCGCGCAGCGCCGGCTTTACCGGCATGGAAAAAGGGCGCCGCTTCCCGGACGACCCTGCCGTCATGCTGCCCATCCTCAAGGCCGCCGATGTTACCCTCTGCGGCGGCTGGTTCTCCGGCACGCTCGTCGATGAAGATCTTTCGGCCAACAAGGACCGGATTGCACCGATGATCGAGCTGTTCAAGGCTGTCGATGCGCCCTGCATCGTCTATGGCGAAGTCGGCCGCTCCATCCAGGGCGACCGGTCGAAGCCGCTGGCCACCAAGCCGCGCCTGTCCGACGACGAGATGAAGGCCTATGCCGGCCGCGTCACGGAGTTCGGGGAATGGTGCGCCGAGCAGGGCATGCCGCTTTCCTACCACCACCACATGGCGGCCGTGGTCGAGACCGAGGCCGAGCTCGACGCCTTCATGCGCCATTCCGGCGAAGGCATCCCGCTTCTGCTCGACGCCGGCCATCTTGCCTTTGCCGGCGGCGACGTGCTGCGCGCCATCGACAATCACCATGGTCGCATCAACCATGTCCACGTCAAGGATATCCGCAAGGCGGTCGTGGACGGGCTCGACCGCAGCCGGCAGTCCTTTCTCGACGCGGTGGCGCTCGGGGCCTTCACCGTGCCGGGCGATGGCTCGCTCGATTTTGGCGCCATCGTCCAGCGACTGGCGGACCATGGCTATGAAGGCTGGTTCGTCGTCGAGGCGGAACAGGATCCGCGCAAGGCACCGCCGCAGCGGATGGCTGAGATCGGCCATGCCGAACTTATGCGGGTGATGACCGCATCGGGCTATACGGTCGAGACGCAGGGCTTTCCGAAGGGCTGAAACGCCCGACTGCCGTTCGCCATTTTAAGGAGACCGCACTATGACCAAGTCCCCCCTGCATGTCAGCCCGAGCGGCGACACAGGCAAGGTCCACCACGTCACGCCTGAAAGCGCCGGCTGGACCTATGTCGGCTTCGACATGTACCGCCTGAAGACCGGCGAAACGGCCATGGGCGAAACAGGAGACCGCGAGGTCTGCCTCGTCTGGGTCAGCGGCAAAGGCCGGGCCAAGGCCGGCGACAAAGACTTCGGCCTGCTTGGCGACCGGATGAGCCCCTTCGACGGCGCGCCGCACGCGCTCTACGTTCCGGCCGGCTCAAGCTGGTCCGTGACGGCGGAGACCGATCTGGAACTCGCCGTCTGCTCGGCGCCCGGTGGCGGCAGCCACGAGGCTCGCGCCATTCCGCCCGGGACCCATCCAGCGCTAACGCGCGGCAAGGGCACCAACGTGCGCTACGTCAACAACATCATGCCGGAAGACGACGGCGCCGCCCATTCGCTGCTGGTGGTGGAGGTGATCACGCCCGGCGGCCATACCTCTTCCTATCCGCCGCACAAGCATGACCAGGACGATCTGCCGAACGAGAGCTTTCTCGAGGAGACCTATTATCACCGCCTCAACCCGCCACAGGGCTTTGCCTTCCAGCGGGTCTATACCGATGACCGTTCACTGGACGAAGTGATGGCTGTCGAGGACGGTGACGTGACGCTGGTGCCGAAGGGCTACCATCCCTGCGCCGCTTGCTACGGCTACGATCTCTATTACCTCAATGTGATGGCTGGGCCGAAGCGGGTGTGGAAGTTTTACAACGCTCCGGAACACGAGTGGCTGACGAAACTTTAGCAGATTGCTCCGTCACGGAGACGACGTGCCCCGTTTCTTCGCTATGTCACTGAAGAAATGTCGCTTTGGCAGGTGATGCCCGGCTTTTTAAGAATTACCTTCAGGCTTCATCAAGCAGTTCGTCCTATTCTGAGATTGTTCAACCAGCGGAGGTCAAAATGCACCTTCAGACGCACCTCATGACCAATTCGGACCAAGAGCCTGTACTTCCGGAATATGTCGTCGATAGACCGGGGAAGATCATCTTCGTCGGCCATCATCTCAGCACCAGCGCGCAGACACGCTGCATCATCCGCACAATGTCGCAATCGGGCGCGACGCTGGATGTCGGAACGGGCTACGATATTCCGACGCATTTTTTCCTTGAAATCATCGGCATCCATGACGAAATCGGCTGCACGCTGATCAAGCGCGAGGGAGCAGAGGTGACGGTCGGATTCAATATGCTGATCAATGCCGAATTTCTGCACCACGTGCTTCGATTGAATTTCGAGGCAAGCCACTAAAGCCAGAGATTGCCGCCAATAGAACGAAAGAAGCGCGGGGCCGCCGCCCCGCGCCTCCTCTCTCCCGTACGACGATCAGGCTGCCAGATGGCGCTCGATTTGATCGACCGGGAAATTCGTCAAGTCCTTCGTAACCTCTGCTGTGATTGCAGCCTGGGTGTCCGCACTGAGATTTGGGCGAATCTGGCCCAAGGCCTTGGGCGGCGCAACGAGCACGATGCGTCGCGCATCCTTGTCGCGGACCAGCTCATCCAACTTCAGCGCAACGCGCTTCAGGAACTCTGCCTCGGCCTGGTCATGCCAGCTGGTTTCCTCGACAGCCGATCCGCTTGTGCCATTGGCCTGATGCCCGCGCCCCGGCTTATCCGAGCCAAGGTCACGATCGGCAATGTTCGGCTGTGTCAGCGTCTCCTGCACCTTGAGGTTCAAGTCCTGATTGTCGCCAGCATTTTGCATGATCAGCGCCTTGGCCCCGTCACATACGACGACCCAGGATTCCCAGGGAATCTTGATATCGGTCATTGCTCATCCTTACAGATTGGTTCGGCGCATGGGCGAGATCCAGGCGCCATCGACATCATAGAAACGCCGGGCCTGACAAAGAGTTCGAATATACTTCGAACCAGATAATCCGAACGACGTTGCTCCGCGTAGGATTGAACAAAAGGAGCCAAGCCATGATCAAGACCGCCCTCACCGCCTATGCGGGTTCTCTCGTAACCCTGCTGGTACTGGACGGCATCTGGCTCGGCCTCGTTGCCCGGACCTTTTACCGCGATCAGCTCGGCGACCTCATGCTGCCGCAGCCAAACCTCGGTATTGCGGCCATCTTCTATCTTTTCTTCACCGTCGCCGTCGTCATGCTGGCGGTCATGCCGGCCGTGGGTGGCGGCACGTTGGGCCGGGCACTGGTCTATGGCGCGGTTCTCGGACTTGCAGCCTACGGGACGTATGACATTACCAACCTTTCCACGCTCAAAAACTGGCCCATCATGGTCAGTGTCGTCGACATGGCGTGGGGCACGCTGGTGACCGCTGCAACGGCCGGCGGCGGCTACGCTGCTGCCCGATATTTCTCCTGAGCGGCACCTATAACCGCGACGATGCCGAAATCGCTAAAATACGAACCTTTAACTTGACGGAAGTGCAATTTCTGCCTGCCACGGTGGTGTCTCAAACCGAGATGATTTCGGGACTCCACGATCTGAGGGATGGCCATGCTTCGTTCGACGCATCTGGCAGGTGTAAAATCTGAAGTCTATGAGCGCAGGTTCGAGCGCTTCTTCGTTCAACGCCCGGCGCGCCTCATCGCCGTCAAGCCTTGCCTCACCGGCGTTTCGATGCGCAGCGCCGAGATCATCGATATCTCACAGGGCGGCGCCAGCTTCCTGGTCGGCAGCACCGCCGGGCTGCCGCAGCACTATTATCTCAACATCCTTGGCCTCGCCTATCGTATCGGTTGCGCCGAGACGCACCGCCACGGCGATCGTATCGCGGTGCGCTTCATAAACTTCCTGACGCCGGAAACCCTACGCCTGGTCGTCCGCGCCGACTTCCTCATCGGCAACCGGGAAGCAATGGCGGCCCGCTCGATGCGCCGCTAAGGCAACCGTTCTCCTCCCTTGAATCCCTGCACCAAGCGGCTATTGTTCTGACGCATCCAATCATCGCTTGGGAAATCAAACGTATGCCTGCCTTTTCGCGCTTCACGCCGCTGACCAGCGCCCTTCCCTCGACTGTGCCCTTTGTCGGACCGGAAGCCCTGGAACGGCAGCGGAACGCCCTTGTCAAAGCCCGGATCGGCGCGAATGAAAACGGTTTCGGGCCGTCTCCCTTGGTGATCGAGGCAATGCAAAGCCAGGCGCACGACATCTGGAAATACAACGACCCCGAAAACTTCGACCTTAAAGCGGCGCTCGCAGCGCATCTCGGAACAGGAATCGCCAATATCGCCATTGGCGAGGGTGTCGATTCGCTGCTCGGGCTAATCGTCCGGATGATCGTCACGACAGGCACGCCGGTCGTCACTTCTCACGGCGGCTACCCGACCTTCAACTTTCACGTTGCCGGTTTTGGCGGACGACTGGTCACGGTTCCCTATGTCGGCGATCGCGAAGACCTCGACGGTCTCCTCGAGGCCGTGCAGCGGGAGAAGGCTCCGCTGGTCTATTTTGCCAATCCGGACAATCCTATGGGAAGTTGGTGGGACCGGGACAAGGTGACTGCCTTCGCCCGAGCCCTGCCTGAAGACTGCATGCTGGTGCTCGACGAGGCTTATTGCGAAACCGGCCCCGATTCCTGCCTGCCATCCGTCGAAAGCCTGATCCACATGCCGAACGTGCTGCGAACGCGAACCTTCTCAAAGGCCTACGGGCTTGCCGGCGCCCGCGTCGGCTACGCCATCGGCACGCCCGAGACGATCTCGGCCTTCGACAAGCTGCGCAATCATTTCGGCATGAACCGGCTGGCGACCGTTGCCGCTCTGGTTGCCCTCAAGGATCAGGACTATCTCCAGCGCGTGGTTGCAAGGATCAAGGCTGCGCGCGAGCGGATCGGCATGATCGCCCGCGACAACGGTCTCGTCGCGCTGACTTCAGCGACAAATTTTGTCGCCATCGACTGCGGCAGAGATGGCCTCTATGCCCGTGCGATTGTCGACGGGCTGCTCGACCATGGCGTTTTCATCCGCATGCCGGGCGTGGCACCCCTGAACCGCTGCATCCGCGTCAGCGTCGGTCCGGATGCCGATCTCGATCTGTTCGAGCAAGCCTTGCCGCAGGTTCTGAAGAGGCTCGACTGAACTCACGCGAGAAGCCGCGCCGCCCTTGTCCCGGTCGGTCGCGGTTTCGCATTCGGCGTCGGCCTTCCGGCGTCGCCGCTCCCCCTCTTTGCGAGGTTGTCTTTATTGCAGGCGGTGAGAGAAACTATCGCTCAGTGCACAGTCATCCATTCGCGGGCGGAGCGAAGGGCGGCCGCCAGCTGCATCTTGGTGAGGGTGGCGGCGACATCGGCGCGCAGTTCTGCGGCCCGGTCGCAGCCCTTGATGGCCGCAATGTTTAGCCACTTGTGCGCGGCGATCAGGTCGATGTCGCAACCACGACCGGTCGCGTACATCAGACCCATTTCGCAGAAGATATCGGCGTTCTTGTCTCCACCCATGGTGGCCATTTCAGACGTCGTCATTTCAAAGCGTGCCATCGGTTCAACTCCTGTTTCAGCCTGTTCAGTGCAATCCCTGTTTTCCTTCAGACCTTGCCGTCTTGTGCGGCTTGGTGGTCTTCCGGGCGGCGGGTTTTCCCCGCTCGTTTGATGATTTGAGTATCGCAGACGGGCTTCAAAAAGCGCTTAAAATGCTTGCTTAATTTGATGCAAACAAAGTGCAAATGCTTGGTAAACTTGGGATTTCGTTAAACATCAGGGGCCTTGCAAATTAAGGACTTTGGCACGCATTTTACGAAAAATTAGGATCTCGAAATCAACCCTTTGTTGACTCTGAATCGAGCTGCAAAACGGTGCCTGCGACTTTCACCTTGTTTAGAATGGTCGTTTAAAGGGCGATTTCGCGCCGTTGTGCCCTTCCCAAGCGTTTGGTGTCCTCGATCCGGCGCGTGTATCGGCAAGCTGAACGCCCGATGAACCGACGCATCAGGAGCCATTCAGCTGAACCATGGCAGAAAGGCGTCAGGATCAAGAGCGATCCATCGGGTAAAGGGGTAAATTGGCATGTTCATCATGGCGCGGCGCTTCACCATCATCACGCTGATCTCTGCGGTCTTTGCGATCAGCTTCTCGGCCGCCGTCCAGCACAGCAACTCGAGCGGCGCGCAATCGCATTTCGGCGCCAGCTTTACCTGCCTGCAGTCGACCAGCCCCTATTGCTCGACGGTCCAATAGGAACGAGGTACATTCCGCAGCGAACAAAATCCTGCGGAAATCCAGACAGAGCTTCATGTCGTCATTTGCTTGTTGAGGACATCATCCTATAATGGCTCATGAGCAACAAATTCTCTCCCCTCGATATTTCCTCGCCAGAACCTTTCGCGCCGCTGACCTTCGATGATCCGGTCAAGGCCGTCGACGCGCTGACTGCGCTCTACGAGCGAAACACGTCGTTTCTGATCGACAAATTCGCGGAGCTCGCCGAAGGCGCGCCAATCAACGCGCGCTTTCGCGCCTTTTATCCGCAGGTCAGCATCGAGACGACGAGCTTCGGCCATGTCGATTCGCGGTTGTCCTACGGTCACGTGACGGCGCCCGGCGTCTATACCACGACGATCACGCGGCCTGTGCTTTTCCGCCACTATCTGACCCAGCAGTTGGCGCTCTTGATGCGCAGCCACAATGTGCCGGTCGTCGTGTCGGAATCGACCACACCGATCCCGTTGCATTTCGCCTTCGGCGAAGGCGCCCACGTCGAGGCTTCTGCGGCGAGGTTTGCCGACATCCCGATGCGCGACCTGTTCGACACGCCGGATCTCAACACCACTGACGACGAGATCGCCAATGGCGAGTATATCCCGCCGCCCGGGCAGCCCTCGCCGCTGGCGCCCTTCACGGCGCAGCGCATCGATTATTCGCTGGCCCGCCTCGCGCATTACACCGCGACGGGGGCAGCCCATTTCCAAAACTTCGTTCTGTTCACCAACTATCAGTTCTACATCGACGAATTCTGCACCTGGGCGCGCGACCTGATGGCCAAGGGTGGCGAAGGCTACACGGCCTTTGTGGAGCCGGGCAATATCATCACCCATGCCGGATCGAGTTCGCCGGACACCGATATCGCATCGCCGCGGCTGCCGCAGATGCCAGCCTATCATCTGAAGAAAAAGGGCCATGCCGGGATCACCATGATCAACATCGGCGTCGGGCCCTCCAACGCCAAGACGATCACCGACCATGTCGCCGTCCTCAGGCCGCATGCCTGGCTGATGCTTGGACATTGCGCCGGCCTGCGCAACAGCCAGCAGCTCGGCGACTATGTGCTGGCCCATGCCTACATGCGTGAGGACCACGTGCTTGACGATGACCTGCCTGTCTGGGTGCCGATCCCGGCGCTGGCGGAAGTGCAGGTGGCGCTCGAGGCGGCGGTGGCTGAAATCACCGGCTACGAGGGCTTCGAGCTTAAGCGCATTATGCGCACCGGTACCGTCGGTACCATCGACAACCGCAACTGGGAACTGCGCGACCAGGCGGGGCCGGTCAAGCGGCTCTCGCAAGCCCGGGCAATCGCGCTCGACATGGAATCGGCAACCATCGCCGCCAATGGTTTTCGCTTCCGCGTTCCCTACGGCACCCTGCTCTGCGTTTCGGACAAGCCGCTGCACGGCGAGTTGAAGCTGCCCGGCATGGCGACCGCCTTCTATCGGACGCAGGTCAATCAGCATCTGCAGATCGGCATCCGCGCCATCCAGAAGTTGGCGGCGATGCCGCCGGAAGCGCTGCATTCGCGCAAGCTGCGCAGCTTCTTCGAGACCGCTTTCCAGTGAGGGGCTGAGAGGCTTCCGGATCCGTTTGAGCCGTTTGGACTACTAAGCGGCCTTTCGGGCCCGCCCCTTGGGCACCAGAAGCCCAATTGCCGTGCCGATCAAGGCGGAGACGATGACGAGCAGGTGACCGTTGATGCTGGCCTGTGCGAGGATCGTCAAGGCGGCCTTGTCGGTCGGAGCGCCGAAGGCGAGCGCTCCGGCAGTGATACCAGCCGGATAGGTCCCGATCCCGCCCGGCGCATGCACCGGCAGTACCGAGGACAGTTCACCGCCCAACGCTCCCCCGAAGCTCGCCGAAAGCGGCGCGACCTGCATCAGGCCAAGCGCCCAGGCGAGAACCGCCACCTTCACAAGCCAGTTGACGACGGTCATCAGCCAGGCGCGGGCAAAGGCTGATGCATCCTCCGGCAAGCCGCGCTCGAGCTCCCGCACGATCGATTGCGCCCTTGCCGGCAATGCCTTCCCCGTGAGCCTCACAAGAGGCACGCGGACAGCGAAGGCGGCAACCGGCAGCAGCAGGAAGCCTAGCCACAGCAGCCAGGCAAATAGCCCGTGGCGCGAGCCCATTGCCAGTCCGACACCGGCTGCGGCGAGCAGGGCATGCAGATCAAGCAGGCGCATGACGAGCAGTGCCGCTGTGCTGCGAGCCAGGGGAATGCCGAATTCGGCGCGCATCAGCAGCGGAAAGCTGGTCTCGCCGGTGCGGAAGGGCATCATGACGTTCAGCAGATTGTGGACCTGCGTTACGCGAAATAAGGGGGCGTACCTGCCCTTTGTCTCACCCGGGAAGTAGTCATGGATGCGCCATGTGCGCAGGAAGTAGGTGCTGGTCAACAAGGCCAACGCAATGAGAATCGGCAGCGGACCGACCTTGCCCCATTGCCCGAGGATGACGCTCCAGCCCCAGAACCACTCGATGAAGGCGGCATAGGCCAAGACAACCGCTGCTGTCAGCAGTGTCATGCGATTGCGAATAAACCAGGATAGTCGGGTGACAACCATTGGACACTTCATGTAGTTAGGCACCGACTTGGGATGTTGCTGGCGGTACGAGCATGGCTCGCGGGGCCAGCGACCATGACGGCTTTTAGGAGAAAGAAGCGTTGCAGACAATGGCAGAGTCAAATCGGCTTCACGCGAATGCAGCTTATCCAGTCGAACTCTCGCTGGTCGTGCCGGTCTTCAACGAGGAAGACAGTGTCGGCCCTCTGATCGAGCGCATCACCCAGTCCATGGCGGAATTCGCTGGATCGTGGGAATTGATCCTGATTGACGACGGCAGTACGGACGCGACGCTGGTCAATGCCCGGACCTATCTGCAGCAGGACGGACTGGTCTTGCGGATCGTCGAACTGCAGCGGAATTTCGGCCAGACCGCCGCCATGCAGGCCGGCATCGACGCCGCCACCGGCCGGCTGATCGCCACCATGGACGGCGACCTGCAGAACGATCCCAAGGATATCCCGGCGATGGTCGCCGAACTGGAACGCCGTGACCTCGACCTTCTCGTCGGCTGGCGGAAAGACCGACAGGACGGACTGCTCCTGCGCAAGATCCCATCCTGGTGTGCCAATTACCTGATAGGCCGGACGACTGGCGTCAAATTGCATGATTACGGCTGCAGCCTGAAGATCTACCGCACCGCGATCATCAAACAGGTCAAGCTGATGGGCGAGATGCATCGCTTCATCCCTGCCTGGGTTGCAAGCGTCGTACCGAGCTCGCGGATCGGCGAGATGGCCGTCACCCACCACGCCCGCGCCCATGGCAAATCGAAATACGGCATCTCCCGCACCTTCCGAGTGATTCTCGACCTGCTGTCGGTGATGTTCTTCATGCGCTACAAGGCGCGGCCGGGACACTTCTTCGGATCGCTCGGCCTCGGCTTCGGCGCCCTGGCAATGCTCATCATGGCCTACCTCTTCGTCGACAAATTCATCATGGGCAACGATATCGGCACGCGACCGATGCTGATGGTCGGCGTGGTGCTGCTGCTTGCCTCCGTGCAGATGGTAACCACGGGCATCCTCGCCGAAATGATCGCCCGTAACTACTACCGCGACGACGATTCGCCGAACTACATCGTCCGCAAGATCTTCGATCGGGATTTGCCGGATGCATAGGCTGGTGATCCGCAAGCCCGATGCGGTCATCCTGCTGCTTGCCGGATATTTTTGCCTTGAGTTCATCGTCCGCATGCTGATGCCGCACGCCATGCGCTACGACGAATCGCAGCAGGCGTTCTTTTCGCAATGGCTGACATCTGGCTACGATTCGCAGCCGCCGCTGTACAACTGGCTTCAGACCGCGTTCGTCTCGGTCTTCGGACTTTCCTTGGCGATCATCTCGATCGTCAAGAACCTCGTGCTGTTCGTGCTCTATGTGAGCTACTACAGGCTCGCGCGCCTGGTGCTGGCCGACAAGCTGTTTGCGGTCATCGCGACGCTGTCTCTGCTGACGATACCGCAGCTTTTCTGGGAGGCGCAGCGCGACCTCACCCATACAGTTGCCCAGATGGTGACTATCAACCTGTTCCTCTACGGTGTCATCAGGACGATCAAGACGCCTTCATGGTCAGGCTACTTGATCACTGGCCTGGCGCTCGGGCTCGGCATGCTGTCGAAATACAATTTCGCCTTGCTGGCTGCCGCCACTATCGTCGCGGTCTTGCTGCACCCGCAGGGTCGCGCCCGGCTTTTCGACAAGCGTTTTCTGGTCACCGTGCTCATCGCGCTGATCATCTTCCTGCCGCATGGCCTCTGGCTGCTGCACAACTTCGATCTCGCCTCCGGCCGCACCCTCGGCATCATGGAGCAGGATGCGCCACAAAGCGAATGGGCCAAGCGGATCCGAGGGCCGCTGGAGTTCATCAAGCTCACGGTTGTCATCTGCCTGCCGACCCTGGTCGTCTATGGGCTGGTGTTCGGCAAAAGCCTGTTCGGCAACCTTCGACGCTCCAACCAATGGACGCGGTTCTTTGCTGCCATCTTCCTTGCCGTGGCAGCGCTGGTACTGGTGCTGGTTCTCGGCATCGGCATGACGGCGATGCGTGACCGCTGGCTTTTGCCGTTCCTGTTCCTGCTGCCGATCTATCTTTGCTTGAAGATGGAAATCGCCGGCCTGCGGTCAGAGGATTTCGCCAAGCGCTTCATCTATATTCCGCTCGCCATGATGCTGCTGATCCCGACGGCACTGCTGACCCGCGTCACCTTCCCCAGCCTGTTCGGCTCCTATGAAGCCTACAACATGCCCTACGCCGCGTTCGTCAGCCAGGTCGTCAGCAGCGAAGGCAAGCAACCGGGCCTCGTGATGACCGACGATTGGCTGCCGGCGGGCAACCTGCGCCTGCAACTGCCCGACGTCCCCGTCATGTCGATGTTCTTCGCAAACCTCACCCTGCCCTACCAGTGGACGGCCGATCGGCCAGTGCTGCTGGTGTGGCTGCCGAAGAAGGGCCGCGATGCCATGCCCCCGACCCTGGTCAACTGGGTCACCACGTCGCTCGGGCCCGACTATGCCGACGCCGTCGTGCGCCAAGCCGATGTCGGCTACATCCACGGAAAAAGCGGTGACACGGCGCGCTTCGCCTATGCCTGGATCTATCCACGTTAGATCGCTGGCTTAGAGTCAGGCTTTCCAGACAGCATCCAGCGCCAGACGCGCGATCCGCACCATTGCGTCGACCTCTTCGCGTCTGATGATCAGGGCCGGCGACGCCAGCATCCGGTCGGCGGTGGCGCGCAGGACCAGGCCGTTGGCCAGGGCGTGGTTTCGGACGGCCGCTCCCACGGCATCCGGCTTTTCGAAGCGGCGGCGCGTCGTCTTGTCGGCGGCAAGCTGCAGGGCGCCCATCAGCCCGACACTGACTGCCTCGCCCACCATCGGGTGGTCGGCAAGGCTGCCCCAGGCCTCAACGAAATAGGGGCCGATGTCTTCGCGCACCCGCTCGACCAGATGTTCGTCCTCGATGATTCTCAGGTTTTCAAGTGCCGCGGCGGCGCAGACGGGGTGGCCGGAATAGGTGAAGCCGTGGTTGAATTCGCCGACGTCGTTTATCAGGATCTCGGCAACGCGGTCGCCGACCAGCACGCCGCCGATCGGCAGATAGCCCGACGACAGGCCCTTGGCGATCGGCGCCAGGTCGGGCTGGAAACCGTAGTGCTGGAACCCGAACCAGGAGCCCAGACGTCCGAAGCCGCAGATGACCTCGTCGGATACCAAAAGGATGTTGCGGGCTTTGCAGATCCGATCGATCTCCGGCCAGTAGGTCGACGGTGGAATGATGACGCCGCCCGCACCCTGGATCGGCTCCGCGACGAAGGCCGCGACATTGTCCTCGCCGAGTTCGTCGATCTTTGCCTCGAGTTCGCGCGCCAACTTCAGGCCGAAGTCCTCGGGCGAGAGGTCGCCACCGTCCGCATACCAATAGGGCTGGCCGATATGGACGATTCCTGGAATCGGCAGATCGCCCTGCTCGTGCATGTACTTCATACCGCCGAGGCTGGCGCCCGCCACCGTCGAGCCGTGGTAGCCGTTCAGCCGGGCGATGACGATCTTCTTCGAGGGCTTGCCGACGGCGCTCCAGTAGACCCTGGCCATGCGGAACCAGGTGTCGTTCGCCTCGGAGCCGGAGTTGGTGAAGAAGATATGGTTGAAGCTCGGCCCGGCATGGGCACAGACCTTTTCGGCGAGCAGCGTCGCTGGCGTCGTCGTCGTGCCGAAGAAAGTGTTATAAAAGGGCAGCTCGTTCATCTGCCGTGACACCGCCTCGGCAATCTCCGGACGGCCGTAACCGATGTTGACGCACCATAGCCCGGCAAAGCCGTCGAGATATTTCCGACCCTGGCTGTCGAAGATGTGGACACCCTCGCCGCGCTGGATGATGCGAACGCCTTCGGCGTTCAGCTTGGCGGTGTCGGCAAAAGGATGCAGGTGATGGGCGGCATCGATGGCGGCGAGATTGGAGAGCGGTTTCGTCTCGGACATCGTCTGCAAATCCTTCGGAATTGAAAGGCCGGGCTTGATCGGCTACGACCATGGCCGGG
>Ga0070670_100001191_pt1 | contig 20627 bp, 13 predicted proteins | sample KBSS63metaG_FD_64665 | JGI IMG/M metagenome (GOLD analysis project Ga0070670, IMG submission 64665) | Switchgrass rhizosphere microbial communities from Kellogg Biological Station, Michigan, USA - KBS S6-3 metaG | ecosystem: Host-associated > Plants > Roots > Rhizosphere > Soil ... | reverse complement strand
GCTGGCGAGCATGATGTTCATGATCCCGATGCCGCCGACGAGCAGCGAAATCGAGGCGAGGGCGACCATCACGACTTCGAAAACACTCTGCGTCCGCCGCTGTTCTGCGAGCAGTTCAGCCGGCACGATGACGCTGAAGTCTGGCGTGTTGCGATGGGACGCATTCAGCACGCCGCGGATCACCTCGGCGCTGCTCACGCTGTCCATGCCCGGCTCGAGCTGCAGGTAGATGCCATCGATCTCGTCGCGGAACTGGCTGTAGTTGTCCTCGAGCCGGAGCATGGCCGTCGACAGCGGAACGTAGATCAGGTTGTTCCGATCCTGCTCCGGTACGCCGATCGTTTCGCTGTGGGCGCTCAGCTGCGGGCCGGCGACGCCAATCACGTGCAGCCACTGTTCGTTGACCTTGACGTAGCGCCCGATGGCTTCGTCCGGGCCGAAGAGCGTCGCTTTGGCCCCTTCGCCCAGCACGGCGACCGGCGCTGCGCGCTCGTTCTCCCCGTCGTCGAAGAATCGCCCGGCGGCGATGCGCAGGTTGCCAATCGGAATGTATGACGGCGTGACGCCATAGACGGTGGGCATGTCCCGCTGAGGCTTCGGCAGCATCTTCGACGGGGCGAAGCGCTTGCGCGGCGTCGCCGCGTTGACCCCCTCGAGCGTCGCGCGGATCACGCGGAAATCCTGAAACGTGAGCCCGGGTGACGCCGCCCTGACTTTCTGGAAGGCCTGCGGATCGATGGTCTCGCGCGCCTCGACGATCACGTTCCGGACACCCAGCTGCTCGATGAACGCCATCACCTGCTGCTGCGCACCGGCGCCGATCGACAGCATCGCGACGACCGCGGCGACGCCGAAAATCATGCCCAGCATCGTCAACATCGACCGCAGCTTGTGAACGCGGAGATTGTCGAGACCGAGCTGCAGATCCTGCAGCCACGTTCCGAGCTCCCCCTTCGGATCCTGGAGCAGCGCCTTCACCGGGTTACGACCCCTTCCCCGGCTGCACCGGACCGCCGCTCGGACCGCTCTTCTTGCTCTCCGCGAGCGGGTTCCGCAACGCGACTTCCGTGCCGACCGGGAGATCGGTGACGACGATGTGGGTCTCGGTGCGGTCGGAGATCTTCACCGGCCGTGGTTCGAAGGAGCGCCCGCGGCGAACGAAGACGACCGGCTTGCCGTCCTGTTCGAACAGCGCCTGACGCGGGAGATAGTGCGCTTTCTTGATTGGATCGGCGGTCACGCGCACATCGGTCGTCAGCCCCGGACGCAGCGTCGCAGTACCGCCGGTGATCTCAAAGGTGACGTCGAACGTCCGGGTTGAGTCCCAGCCGAAAAAGTCGCTGCGGCGGCTCGCGCCCGCAACGGTCTTGATCTTCGCCGGCAGACCCGCCCCTTGGACCGCGTGTATCGCGACCTCCGCCTTCTGGCCGGCGCTCAGATGTGCGCGATCGTACTCCGTCACCTTCGAAACCAGCTCGAGTCCCGATGTGTGGAGCACGTCCGCGACCGGCCGCCCGGGCCACACGGTGTCTCCCTCGCGGTATTGCGGCACGACCATACCGGTCCATGCCGCGCCATTGGTATCGTTGTCCTTCACCGCCACCAGCCCGTCGAACGGCGCCCGAATGCGCATCTGGTCGATGTTGCGCTGCGCGGTTTCCATCGCCAAACGCGCTTTGTTTCGTTTCTCCTCGAGTACCGCCAGCGAGGCGCGATCCGTGGTATCGCGCGACGTGAGATCGCCCTCGAGTTGCACGATTCGGCCCTTCGCCTCGTCGAGCATCAGCACGTTCTTCTGGGCCTCGACGGAGCTGACCAGCTCATTGGCGCGGGCATCGAGCTCGGCCCTCCGCACGTCAAAGCGCGCGGTGAGCAGCGTCACCTGCTGCTGAGCGCGCTGCACGACGATGTCCGCGCGCAATTTCGTGATCTCCTGCTCGGCCTGGGCGAGTTCCGACGCCGCCTGCGCCAGCTTCTCTTCCTGCTCGCTCAGATCGAACTCGATCACCACCTCGCCTTCCTTGACCGGCGTACCGGTCCCGATGATGTGCAGGATTTGCAGCGGGCCGCCGATCGCCGGCGCGACCAGGCCAACCGAGCGGATCGGGCGCAGCTCGCCGGTCGTGTGGACGACCACGGGCACGTCGCCTTCCATGACGCGCGCGGTCGGGATGACGTCCGCTCCAGTCTGCACGCCGTGCATCGGCACGGCCAGCAGGACTGCGATGACGAGCGCGGCGCCGGCGATGCCTGCGACCGACCAGCCGACACGCTTTCGGGTCCGTTTAGTCATGATTTACCGGGTCTCACTTCACTGCCGGGATCGGATCCTTCAGCGCCACGCGTTCATCCGGCCTGACCCCGTCGCTCACGACGAGCTGCTCCTGGCCGCGCTTGGCAATCTGTACGACGCGCTCGTCCCACCCGCCGCGCGCGCGCGCGACGTACGCGACCGAGCGTCCTTCTTTCTCGAACACCGCCCGCACGGGAATCAACACGGCGTCGGGGATACGATCGACGGCAACCCGTACCGTGGTGTTCATTCCGGGACGAAGACGCGGGTCCGTTTGATCCAGCTGCACCACGAGATCGAAGTTGCGCTGCGGCGGCCAGTTCGAGAAGTCGATCCGCGCGAGTGTGCTGATGTCGCCGATGCGGCCGGTGAGCTCGCGATCGGGCAGCGCATCAGCGCGTACGACAACCGCCTGCCCAGGCTGCATGCGGCCGCGCTCGGCCTCCTCGAGGCGCGCCGTCACCCGCAACGTCGCGAGATCGGGCACGTCGACAATGATTTGACCGGGCCAGGCACGGTCGCCGGGCTTGAACTCCGGCGGGGGGCAGCAGGCGCGCCAGTTCGGCATGATCGTCACGACGCCGTCGACCGGCGTCGTCAGTTGCAGCGCCCCGAGCTGACGTTCCGCCTGCTGCACGTCGAGCCTGGCCTTGTCGCGCTTCTGCCGCTTGCTGGCGATTTCCGCGTTGGCGATGTCGTGCATGGCCTTCAGCTTGCGCTCGGCCTCGCGAAGCCTCTCACGCGCGCTGGCGAAGGCGACCTTCTTCTGCTCGCCTTCGAGCCGCGGGAGGAACTCCTGCGTCGCGGCATCCAGTTCCGCGCGCTGGACGTCGTAGCGCGCCTTGACCAGGTCGGTCTTCGCCTGGTCCTCCTGGATCTTGTACTGGGCTTCTGTCTTGGCGATCTCCTCCTCGGCCTGCTTCAATTCCGAGGCCTTCTCCGCGCGCGTACGCTCCACCGGCACTGGATCGAACCGGACGACGACGTCACCCTTCTTGACGTTGGTCCCGTTCGGCTTCAGCTCGAGAATCTGGAGGTCACCCGCGGAAGAGGGGGCCGTCAGCGGGATCGACCGGACCGCCTTCACCTCGCCGCGCACCTGCATGTAGTCGACGAAATCCCCCTTCGTCACCGCGGTCGTCGGCACGTCGGGAGCATCGCCGCGGCTGAAGGCGCCGCTCACGGTGACGATCGTCGCCACCGCCGCGAGCGCGACGATGACTCCGACGATCGTTCGCTGGTTAGCGCGCCACATGCCGTTGCACCGTGACGCCAGGCTCGAGACCCGAAGCGACGACGACCTCGTAGTCGTTCATTGCGCCGAGGGTGACCTTCTGCGAGCGGACCCGACTGCCGTCCACCACACGCACTGAAGCGCCGTCTTTCTCCGCCGTGATGGCATCGCGGGGCACGACGATCGCGTTGTCCTTCCGTTCGAGCTCGACGTCCACCGCGGCGGAAAGATCAGGCATCAGCTTCGGATGGCTCCCCTGAATGCTGACGATGGCGACGAAGTTGCGCACCCGATCGGTGAGCCGGCTCGTGGTTCCGACGGGAGCGACCTGTTCGACCCGCCCCGGAAACTCCAGCCCGGGATACGCGTCGAGCGAGATCCGCGCCGGCTGACCGGCCCGCAGCACGTGCAGGTCAGACTGATTCACCTTGACGCGCACCAGCATGGCCGAGGGATCGACGACGAGCATGATCGGCATGCCGGGACGCGCTTCCTCGCCTTCCTGGATCTCGACCATCTGCGATCCGCGCCAGTTCATTCGCAGGACTACGACGCCAGGAAGTGGAGTGTTGACCACCATCCGGCTGGAGTTCTGCTCGGCCTGCTCCATGGCGGTGCGCGCGCGATCCCGCTGAATCTCGAGGATCCGGACTTCCGCTTCTTCCGCCCGCCGCTTCAACGCGAACGTTTCCTGCAGCTGCTTGAGTTCAGCCTGCACTTGTTCCAATCGCAGCGAGTTCTTCTCGGCCAGGATCTTCGCCACGAGCTCGTTCTTCTTCATCTCGAGACGCGCGGTCTCCACGGTATTCGCCGCCACCGCCAGCTCCGCATCGTCTTTGGCCTTCGCCTGCTCCTGCTCCGCACGCTTCTTGCGAATCTGCTCCTCGAAGTCGAGATATTGCGCGCGCCGGTCGAACGCCGCCTTCAGCTGGGTCTGCCGGTCGAATTCGACCAGCAGGTCACCCGGAGCCACCTGCGAGCCTCCGCGCGCGAGCTTGGTGATGATCAGAGTGTTGGTAGGGCCGGTGACGCCGACGAGGCGGGGCGCGGTCACATTGTGGTACCGGACGGATTCGATGATTCCGGTCAGCCGGAGCGTCCGGAGGAACGGACCCCGCGCCACCTGCACGACCGGCGGGCCCCCCGTCGGGGTCGAGCCGTTGGCCCGGAGTCTGGGCATGAGCGCGACGACGGCGCCCGCCAGGAGGGCTACGACGACGGCGGCCAGCGCATATTTTCGCGGCATTTTTTACTCGCGGGTAGTGTCGCCATCGCCGGCGGCTGAACGTTCAGCCCGTTGGCGCTGGACCGTGGGCGCCAGCCGTCTGCGCAACGGCAGATGTGCTGGATGATGAGACGTATTTGGGCACACGTTGGTTGGCGGATTTCTCAACAAAATCAAGGGTCCCGGGCCTCCCGCGACGGCGCCAACACGTGTACAGGTGATTTGACACCGCGGACCGCGAAAAGTCCAACCGGCGGTGCAAAAAAGGGGGCTGGCACCTCTGCCGGGAAGGTGCCAGCCCCCTTTTTGGGACCGCCGGGTTGCGGCGACCCGTTTCAAGGCTTCAGGGCTTCAGGGCTTCAAGGCTTCAGGGCTCTTGGGTTGACGTTTGACCCGAGCGGCCATAGACTCAGGTCAGATGTCGACCCGAGACCGCTCCGACCGCGACCCGCTCGTGCAAGGCACCCTCGACCTCCTCATCCTGCGAACCCTGGTCTTCGGACCCGAGCACGGTCAGGGAATCGCGCGCACCATCCAACAAACCTCCGAGGACGTGCTGCTCGTCGAGCACGGCGCGCTCTATCCCGCGTTGCAGCGGCTGGAAGCCCAGCGCTGGATCGTGGCCGAGTGGGGAACGTCCAGCAACAACCGCAAGGCCCGTTTCTACAAGTTGACGCCCGCCGGCCGCCGCCACCTCGCGCGCCAGACGACGCGCTGGCGACGAATGGCGACCGCGATCGGACGCGTGCTCGGGCCCGAGACGTCAGGAGGATGAGCGCATGTTCCGACGCCGCCGCGCACCGGATGATTTCGCCAGCGAGATCCGCTCGCACCTCGAGCTCGAGGTAGACCGGCTGCGCGAGAACGGTTTGAGCCAGGACCAGGCCGAGGCCGCCGCACGCCGCGCCTTCGGCAACGTCACCTTGGCACAGGAGCGCTACTACGAGCAGGGCCGCTGGCTGCTCATGGATCATCTCCGGCAGGACGTGCGATTCGCGCTGCGGCTGCTGGCCCGCACGCCGCTGCTGACCGCCGCGATCGTCGCGACGCTCGCGCTCGGGATCGGCGTCGCGTCGGCCGTCTTCAGCCTGGTCCACGCCGTCGTCCTTCGACCGCTCGATTACGACGATCCGGATAGCCTCGTGCAGCTCTTCGAAACGGGCAAGCGCGAGGGAGGCGAGGCCGACTGGGTGTCGTTCCCGAATTTCCGCGACTGGCGCGGCAGGAATGACGTCTTCGCGGGCATGGCGGCGTACCGCTTCAGCATGTTGACGCTCACCGGCGCGGAAGGCGCCGAGTCGCTGCTCGGACTCGAGTGCACCGATCGGCTGTTCAGCGTCCTCGGCGTCGAGCCTCTTCTCGGACGAACGTTCATCTCGGGAGAAGACCGCCCGGGTCGCGAGCGTGTCACGGTCCTCAGTTATGGGCTGTGGCGGAGAAGATTTGCCGCCGACCCGGGTGTCATCGGCCGCGTCCTCACGCTGGACGGGCAGCCGTATTCGATCGTCGGCGTGATGCCCGCGACATTCGTCTTTCCGAACACCGTCCCTGGCGACAGGATCGTCCCGAGAGAGCTCTGGATTCCGATGCGGCGGTCCGACGATGTCGAGGACCGCGGCAGCCACAACTATTGGGTCGTTGCGCGCCTCGCGTCCGGCGTGAGTCTCGATCGTGCGCGCACCGTGATGCGGACCCTCGCGGATAACCTGGCGCGCCAGTACCCGCAGTCGAACAAGGATTTCACCGTCACGGTGTTGCCGCTGAAGAACTATGTCGCGGGACCGGCGCGGCAGGCACTGCTGCTGCTGCTCACCGCAATTGGCGCGGTGCTCTTGCTCATGTGCGCAAATGTCGCCAATCTGCTGCTGTCGCGAGCGGAGGCGCGAAGACGGGAGATGGCGATGCGGCAAGCGCTTGGCGCAAGCCGGGGGCGTCTCGTCGCGCAAACCCTCACCGAAAGCCTGGTGCTGGCGCTCGGCGGCGCGACGGGCGGACTCGCCATTGCGTATTACGCGACGGGTCTGCTCGTTCGTCTTGCGCCGCAGAGTCTGCCGCGGATCCAGGAGACGACGGTCGACGCGCAGGTGGTCGGCTTCATGGTACTCGTGGCGGGCTGCGTTGGCGTGTTGTTCGGACTCGCGCCTGCGTTCTGGGGCTCCTGCGTCAACGTGCAGCAGGCGCTCAAAGAGGGCGGTGCGCGCGTCTCTGGAGGTGGGATCGGCGCACGCATCCGCCAGGCGCTGGTGGTGACCCAGTTGGCCGTCGCCGTCATGCTTCTCGTCGCCGCCGGGTTGCTGCTGCGCAGCTTCGTTCGAGTCACCACGCTCGATCTCGGGTTCAACGTGTCCCGGGTGATGACCGCCATCGTGAATCTGCCCCCTGCGCGGTACGGCGATCCTGCGAAGCAGGTGCTCTTCTTCGAGAACGCGCTGCGGCGCATCCAAACGGTCCCGGGCGTCGTATCGGCGGCGGGCAGTGATTCCATTCCGCTCACGGCCATCAACAATCAGGGCAGCTTCGTCATTGAGGGACGGCCGGCGCCTCCACCGGGCGTGGGCGGACCGCACGCGAACCGGCCGCACGTGTCAGCGGGCTATTTCGAAACGATGGGGCTTCGGCTGATCGAGGGACGCTTGTTCGACGCCCGCGATCGCGGTGATTCCCAACCGGTTGCCGTCGTCAGCGATCTGGCTGCGCGGATGTACTGGCCCGGCGTCAGCCCCGTGGGTAAACGGCTCGCGACGGAATGGGCAGATGGGCGTCCGGTCTGGCGTCAGATCGTCGGTGTCGTGCAAGCGACGCATCACTTCGGACTCGAAGCGCCTCAGAAGGCGGAAGTCTACGTGCCGCATCAGCAGTCACCCACACCATTCATGCAGCTGGTCGTGCGCACGCAGGGCGACCCGGCGGCGTTGATCGACCCAATCCGGCGCGAGATTGCGGCGCTCGATCCCGACCAGGCGGCGTTCGCGTTCCAGACGATGGAGAGCTTGCTCGCGGAGGCCAGCGCGCGGCGGCGTTTTGAAACCGCGCTGGTTGGCGCGTTCGCCGTGCTCGCGCTGCTGCTCGCGGCCATCGGCGTCTACGGCGTCATGGGTCACATGGTCATGCAGCGCAGCCGCGAGATCGGCGTCCGCCTCGCTCTGGGGGCGCTGTCCGGCGACGTCGTGGGCATGGTATTGCGAAGCGGGCTGCGGCTGACGGTTGCCGGCGTCGCGGCAGGTCTGGCCGGAGCGCTCGCGCTCTCAGGAATCCTGCGTTCGTTCCTGTTCAGTGTGTCGTCGCTTGATCCGCTTACCTACGGAGGAGTCGCGGTCGTTCTCGTGCTCGTCGCGCTGCTCGCCACTTATCTTCCCAGTCGTGCGGCAGCGAGACTGGACCCGCTGATCGTGCTGCGCGAAGAGTGACCATTCGCGGGAGCGGTTGATCTCCGGCGCCCGGCGGCGTACCATATCTCATCTCCCCGGCGGCTCTGAGTTCCCCACATCTGGAGTTGCCGACCATGTCCTGGCACGGGCCGCGGATCTTTTTCTCAACGACCACGAATTGGCGGCTCGGGATGGCGCTCGCCGCGGTCTCATGCTTCGCGTCGGTTGCGGCGGCCGAGACGTCGCTGTGCGAAGACAAGATTGCTGCGGTCACTTCGAACATGGATGGGGTCCCGAAGGGCATCCGTGCACGCGTGGATCGCAGTATCGGGCACGCGTCGGCGCGGGCGCGGTTTGACCGGTCCGATGATGCGGGCGCGACGCTCGATGCGCTGGTCGCGTTTCTCGAGGGCGCACGAGGTGCGCGAGTCGAGAACCGCACGCGCGCTGAGCTCACGGCGTCGATTCACGCGCTCAAAGGTTGCCTCGCGGCGGCGCGCCCGGCACCGCTCACCTGGGTCACGATCAGCGTTTTCGAGGAGTCGGATATCGCCGAGGGAGGTCGCGGCAAGCCGGCCGGAGCAGGGGTGTTCCTCGACGTAGAAGGCATCCCAATCGGCCGCACCGGTCCCGACGGAACGCTCGAGGCGAAGCTCCCTTCGGGAACGATTCAGATTGTTGCGACCGAGTATCCGTCGTCCTGGGGACAAGAGACCGTCACGCTCTCGGCGGGCGACTCTCGCGCGGTATCGATCGTGATGGCGTCAGACAAGGAACCAAGCGAAGAGAGCGAGCTGGTGCTCGAAGAGGCGCCTGACGATATCCTTCCCACCAACCCGCCATCTGTCACGCTGAAGTTCGTGCAGGATGATGATCCGGTCACCATCGAGACGATCGAGGAACTCCGCGTCTCCGATGACCCTGATGCCTTGGGCGAGGACCTCGAACGATTCTTCACGGTCACGCACGGCAGCCTGCGCGCGACGAATGCGGCGGCCGTCTACGAGCGCATGGCCAGACATTCCAGGATCGGCCGGCCGCTCTCAATCGAGGCGATGGCGATCGACACCGAAGGACGCACCCACTCCGGCGTCGTCGGGTTTCACCTTGGGCGATTCAAGCTCGCGGTCACGCTGGCACCGCCGCCGTCGAATCCCGCGCTGCCGGTCTCGAACATCGCCGTGCGGATTTCGATCATTGGCTCGGACGTCGCCATGACCCGCGTTTCCGATGCCAATGGCCGCTTCGAGATCGAGTCGCTTCCCGACGCGACGATCGACATCGACGCGCACCTCGCGACTTCGGATAACCACTACTACGCTGATGGGCTGGTGACGCTCTGCGGCGATACGGCAGCAACGGTCCTGATGCGGAACGTCAAGGATATCGTGGCAGGGGTTCGAGGCACGATTATCGACTCACGAACCCCGCCGTGCACCGCCGTGCCACGACGATAGTCGCGAGTCTTTATTTCCTGCTCTGCCGGGAGCGGCGCGCGGTCTTCTTCTTGCGGGTCGCCTTCTTCTTGCGCGTGCCGGCGCTCCGCGCCGCCTTCTTCTTCCGCAGACTTCCCAGCAGGGAGTCGGCCTCCTTCACCAGCCGATCCATTTTTGCCTGCTGCGCGTCCAGTTTGGTGATGAGCGCCCTCAGGCGTCCTCGTTCCTTCTTCCACATGGTGAGAGCTTATGGCAAGGGGGAGTCCCGGGGGCAAAAAACCTGCGCGCACAATGTAACAACTGTGTAACACAGCCGACATGACCACGCTCCCGGCTGGACCATGGAATTACGCGGTGATTAACCTGTTGGAGGTACCGACAAAGGTCTTTCGGAACGGCGGGCTGCGCCGAACCGTTCGCCTATAATCCCGCTCGGCGATGCCGCTGGTCCCGGGAACCCGGCTCGGTCCCTACGAGGTGCTCGCGCCGCTCGGCGCCGGCGGCATGGGCGAGGTCTACCGCGGTCGCGATACCCGGCTCGATCGAACGATCGCGATCAAAGTGCTGCTCGGCGCCGTCGCCTCGGATCCCGACCGGCGTCAGCGCTTCGAGCGCGAGGCCCGCGCCATCTCCAGCCTGGATCACCCGCATATCTGCTCCCTCTATGACGTGGGACATCAGAACGGGATCGATTTCCTCGTCATGCAGTATCTCGAAGGCGAGACGCTGGCGGACCGGCTCGGCCGGGGATCGCTGAGCGTCGAGCTCACGCTGGCCTATGCGATCGAAATGGCCGACGCGTTGGACCGCGCGCACCGCCAGGGCATCGTCCACCGCGACCTGAAGCCCTCCAATGTCATGCTCACGAAGTCGGGCGTCAAGCTGCTCGACTTCGGTCTCGCGAAGCTGAAGGAAGCGGACGGGGGCGGCGATCTCGCGGGTCTCACACGGAGTACGCCCCTGACCGACCAGGGCACCATTCTCGGAACGCTCTACTACATGAGTCCCGAGCAGTTGGAAGGAAAGGACACCGATGCGCGGGCGGACATCTTTGCATTTGGTGCGGTCGTCTACGAGCTTCTCTCAGGTGAGAAGGCATTTGCGGGTCACAGCCAGGCGAGCGTCATTGCCTCGATTCTTGGCAGCGACCCGGTTCCGCTCACCACGCGTCACCCGCGGACCCCGTTCCTGCTCGACCGGCTGGTTCAGCGCTGCCTGGCCAAGGATCCGGAGGAACGATGGCAGTCGATACGCGATGTCCTGCTTGAATTGAAATCGATCCGTGAGATGCCGTTGCACCCCGGCCTTCCGGTATCAACGGTTCCGCGCCGACTCGGCCGAACGCTCCGTGGCGTGTTCATCGGGTTGGCCCTGATCATTCCTTTTGTGACGGTACCGATCGCGCTCCGCCACTATCGGGAAGCGCCGGCGCCCGCGCCGCTGATGCGTTTCACGATTCCCACTCCGGGGACTACCACGCTGAGCCCCATTTACTCGGGAGCGACGCTGACGATATCTCCCGACGGCCTCCAGGTGGCGTTCATCTCGGGAGCACAAGATGCGACGCGGCTCTGGTTACGGCGGCTCGATTCCTTGACGCTCCGGGTGTTGGACGGGACGGACGGAGCTGCGTACCCGTTCTGGTCGGCCGACAGTCGAGCGATTGGCTTCTTTGCCAATGGCAAGCTCAAAACCATCGAACTCTCAAGCGGTCAGATTCGCGTGCTCGCCGATGCGCCGGACGGCCTCGGCGGTGCGTGGAACGGTGCAGGGGAGATTGTTTTTTCACCAAATAAGAGTAGCGGGCTGATGCGGATTTCCGAAAGTGGTGGCACGCCCCAACCGGCAACGGTGCTCGAGAGCTCGAAGCCCATGCGCTCCCACCGTTGGCCCGCCTTTCTGCCAGGGGGGCGTCAATTCGCGTACGTCGTCACGGAGCCGACGCGGGTTTTCATCGGTTCTCTCGACTCGCCGGCTGTGACGGAGCTGATGCGCGCCGATTCGGGCGTGATTCATTCGCTCGGCCATCTTCTGTTTATGCGGGGCAACACTCTTTTTGCCCAGCCGTTCGATGCCGGACAGCGTCAATTCACCGCCGAGGCGTTTCCGTTGGTCGAACAAGTCAGCTTCGATCCCATTCACGGGCGTGGAGACTACTCGGCCTCTGAAGGGGGCGCGCTTGCCTACACCACGGGCCGGTTTTCCAACACGCAGCTGATCTGGTTCGATCGCACGGGAAAACCTCTCGGTCCAATCAGCACAGCGGCGAACTACCTGAATCTCGCCCTCTCGCCGGACGAAAAAACGGTGGCGACGGCGCGAATCGATGAAACCGGCACTCGCGATGTCTGGCTGGTCGACCTGCGGCGCAACATCGCATCGCGATTCACCTTCGATCCCGCCCTCGACTGGTTGCCCCTCTGGTCACCCGATGGAGCCCGGATCGCGTTCACGTCGAATCGGGACAGCTCGTTCAATCTGTATCAGAAGGCGACGAACGGCGACGGCGCCGAAGGGCCGATCTTCAAGTCATCGACTGTGAAGTACTTCACCGATTGGTCACCGGACGGCCGCTTCATCCTGTTTGACAACCTCGATCCAAAGACCAACTTCGATCTCTGGGTCCTGCCCTTGTCGGGGGACCAGCAGCCGCGGGCGATCGTGGCGAGTCCATTCACCGACACGAGCGGACAGTTCTCCCCGAACGGCAGCTGGATCGCGTATACATCCGACGAGTCCGGCAGGTCGGAGGTGTACGTTCGAGGCTTTCAATCACCCGGCACTCGATCGCAGATCTCGAACGCCGGCGGGTTTCAGCCCCAATGGTCGCACGATGGGAACGAGCTGTTTTACATCGCATCGGATCGCAAGATGATGGCGGTCCCGGTCAAGATGGACGCGTCGAGTTTCGAGGCGGGCGCTCCACGCACGCTCTTCGAAACCGCCGTACCGGATCTGGAGAACGCGCGAAATCGCTATGCCGTCAGCCGTGACGGCCGATTCCTGATCAACACCGTGCTCGGGGAGGAGACCAGCAGGCCCATTACCATCGTCCTCAATTGGGGGGCGGGGAAGAAATAGGGGTCAGATCTCGATTTTCCATTTCCCGCAAAATCGCTGGGAATTGTGCGGTTGACTGTCTGATGCGCCTGCAGAAAATGGAAAATCGAGATCTGACCCCTACTGATCTATGGTAGCCGCATGAGAAGCGTCTTCATCGCCGCCGTGCTGTCGCTGTCACTGTCACAGCCGGACGCGCAGAGTCCGGCAGCCGGATGCGCCAGCCTCGCCGCACGCACGCTACCCAACACGACGATCGCCACGGCGCAGGAAGTTGCGAACGGCTCGTTCACGCCGCCGGCGGCGAACAACGTCCTTCAGAATCTGCCCCCGTTCTGCCGCGTCACCGGCGTGATCGCACCCACCGCCGAATCCGAGATTCGCTTCGAACTCTGGATGCCGCTGGCGAACTGGAACGGCAAGTTCGCCGGCGTCGGCAATGGCGGGTGGGCCGGGATCATCTCGTACGGGCCTCTCGCCGAGCAGCTCCGCCGCGGCTACGCGGCGGCGTCGACAAACACGGGACACGAAGCGGTGCCGGGCCTGGACATGGCGCGTTTCGCCCACGACAAGCCGGAGCGCCTGATCGACTTCGCGTATCGCGCTCACCATGAAACGGCGGTGACCGCAAAGGCGCTGGCGCAGGCGTTCTATGGCAAGGCGCCTGAGCACTCGTATTTCATCGGCTGCTCATCGGGTGGATACGAGGGCTTGTCGGAGGCGCAGCGCTACCCTGCTGACTACGACGGCATTGTCGCGGGAGCGCCGGCGAACAACTTCACGCGCTTGATGGCGGGTGACTTCGACGGCGTGCTTGCGGTGCTCAAATATCCGGCCAGCAATCTTTCGCTGGGCGCGCTCGGAATGCTGTACCGCGGCGCCCTGGCCGCGTGCGACAGCGCGGACGGGGTCACCGACGGCATCATCGACGATCCGCGCCGGTGCGCATTCGATCCAGCGATGCTGTCCTGTTCGAAGCGTCAGGACGGCTCCCCGTGTCTGACCGATCCGGAAGTCGAGGCGGCACGGCGCATCTACAGCGGTCCGAAGCATCCGGCGAGCAACGCCCAGCTCTATCCGGGTCTGGCACGCGGCAGCGAGGTGTTCTGGCCACATCGCGATCCGGCCAATCCGGTTCCGATCCCGCTCTCGTACTACCGGTGGCTCGTGTTTGCGGATCCGAACTGGGACTGGAGAACCTTCGACTGGAAGCGGCCTGCGGATTTCGAGGCCCACCAGAAAGCCGAAGCGAAGTTCGCGCCGATTCTGAACGCCACCAATCCGGACTTACGGGAGTTCCGGCGGCGCGGCGGGAAGCTGTTGCAATATCACGGGTGGAACGATCAGTTGATCTCCCCGGAAAACAGCGTGAACTATTACGAGAGCGTCGAGAAGCTCTTTGGATCACGCGACGAGGTACGGAGTTTCTATCGGCTGTTCATGGTGCCGGGCATGGCGCACTGCAGCGGCGGGACCGGCCCGAACACGTTCGACCTGCAGTCATCGCTCGAGCAGTGGGTCGAGCGCGGCGTCGCACCGGATCGCGTCATCGCGACGCGCACGATCATCGGGGTCGTCGATCGCAGCCGGCCCCTGTGCGTGTACCCGCAGACGGCGGTCTACAAGGGCACGGGGGATACGAACGAGGCCGCGAACTTCGTCTGCAGAGATCCGGCCCGCTGATTCTCAGGAGATCCGATCGAAAGGCACGGTGACCGATCCGGTCGAACCGGTATCGGCATCTCGCACGACAATGCGCAAATTGACCGCACCCGGTTGACGAGGGAACCGCTGTTGTCGAATGATGCCCCGCTTGACGACGTCGGCATAGGTCGCATCTGTGAGGGCGAGCGAGAGCCGGTCGGTTAGGCCCTCACCCTTCAGCGATCCGTGATCGTCCTTCTGGACGTAAACGATGTCGAGCTCGGCTTTCCAGCGATCGCCTTCTTTCCTGAATGACACCGTCGCCGGATCGATTTGCACGAACACGGTCACCGTGTTCGGCGCCGGCGCGTCGACTAAATCGGCGCGGGCGTTGATCGCGACGGCTGTCGATTCGAGCGGACTCCACACGGCCGCCCGCATCTCCGCCTTGCGCGTTTTGTCACTGGTGTCGACCGGTCGCATGGCGAAGTAGCCCTTCCGATACCGCACGTCCAGATTCGGCCGACTCACCGTGACCTTGATGTTCCGGAACTTCCCGTCCTGCGCCTCGTCGGCCGGGTAGTACCCGACGATGTAAGTGACCCGTGCATCGTCGATGGCGCGGCGCACGGCACTGGCGAGATCGTTCGTGTTGTAGGCGGCACGGCCACCGGTGCGTTCGGCGATCTCCTGCATGGTCTCGATTGGCGTGTGGACGGCGCGCAATCCGGCCGCTATGGATCGCGGAGTAGGCGCGGTGCGGGTGTCGGCGGAAAACCCGGGCATCCCCATGAGTCCGCGGGCATCGACCGGGTAGACCGCGACGCCGGCGTTGTTGAGCGCGCGCATCGCCGCGTCCATTTCGACAGTGAAGGTCCGCTGGTCGCGTGTCGACCCGATCGCCGGCATCTCGTCGAACCCGATCGTCAGCGGGAAACCGCCGGAGAGCCAGATCAGGTTCTTGCGGCCGGGTACCCCGGCGAGGTGCTGCGCGATGGCCTCCAGCGACGACAGCGTCTGGGTGACCCGGTTCGCGGTAAAGAAGTCCGCCTCGATCTGGTTCGCGTCGGCCAACTCGTCGAGACCGAGCGCGCGCAGCGCTTCCTGCGAATCCGTATTCACCGTTGAGGCGTCGAGCTGTGACGGGACTTCACCGCGCGTCTTGCGAAGCCGGTCAACGAGCGAGGACGCGTCAGTGGTGTAATCGTGGAGCAGCGTCAGGCTGCGGTGGCCGAGTGCGTACAGCGAGACCCGGTCCTGGGGCTGAATCTGTCCCAGAAAATTCACGAGCGCCCGCCGCGCGTAATGCTGATCCACCAGCGAAGTGTTGAGGAGGTCGACGAGGATGACGGTGACGTTCGTCGGCACGCCCGCCTGACGTGCGACGACGTTCGTGAACACGTGCGGCGGCAGCGGCGCCGACGGCGCCGCCGGTTTGTCGGCCGCGACGACCTCGAAGAAGCTGATGGTCTGCGGCTTCCCGCGCTCGACGATCGCGAAGTCTTCCTGCTTCAGATCGGCGACCGGCTGGCCGTGGCGATCGTGCACTACGACGTTCACCTGTACCAGCCGGGTCGCGACACGAAAGACCGGCGGCGGTTGCGTTGGGGCCTGGGATGGCGCAGGCGTCTGCGCGAACATGACGGCTTGCACGATCGCCGCGAGCGCCGCGCCGCAGTATCTCATCGAGGCTTACACCGCTGCGGGATCCGGATGAACCCATGGGCCGCGATACCGGCGGCGCAGCAGGCGATTGGCTTCGGCGTCGCCGACGGCGACCCCCTTCGCGTGATCCCAGTGAATGGTTCGGCCGAGCTGCATCGAAATATTCGCGAGGATGCACGCCGCCGCCGACATGTACCCCTGCTCGATGTCCGACACCGGCTTCTGGCGCGACTCGATGCACGACAGGAAGTTCTTCATGTGTTCGCGCACCGCCGGCGCGACATGCGTCTCGAGATCCTTCTCGGTCTTGTCCTCGGGATACTCGTCGAGCTCGTACTTGACATCCTCATGGATCGCCTGGCCGTTGTTCTTGCCGGACGGGGTGAAGTCGTACCCCATCACGCTCGCCTTCAGGGTCCCCTTGTCGCCGTAGAAGGTGGCGCCCCACGGATACTTCGGGTCGGGTGCGTCGCCGTACGAGCGGTGCGTCCAGACGACCTGAAGATTGCCGAAGTCGAACGTCGCGGTCTGTGAATCGGTGATGTTGGCCTTGCTCGCCTTGTCCACCAGGATGCCGCCGGCGGAGCTGATGCGCGAGGGCATTCCGAGATCAAGCATCCACCGCACCATGTCCAGCATGTGCACGCACATGTCGCCGACGATACCGTTGCCGTACTCCATGAAAGCGCGCCAGCTGCGCGGATGCACCAGCGAGTTGTACGGACGCATCGGCGCCGGCCCGGTCCACATCTCGTAATCGAGATAGTCGGGCGGCGGCGCGTCGGGCGGGTTCGCGGTCGCGCGCATGTGGTAGTAGCAATACACCTCGACCAGCGCCACGGTGCCGAGGCGCCCTTCCTTGATCACCCGATCGCGCGCGTGGACGAGATGCGGCGTGCTGCGGCGCTGCATGCCGACCTGCACGACGCGCTTGTACTTGCGCGCGGCGGCGAGCATCGCCTGACCCTCGGCGACGTCGACGCTGACGGGTTTCTGGACCCACACGTCGAGCCCCGACCGGCAGGCCTCGATCATCGGCAGCGCATGCCAGTGATCCGGCGTACCGATCAAGACGACGTCGAGATCGCGGGCTCTCAGCATCTCGCGCCAGTCGCCGTACGTGCGCGGGCGCTTCTTCGACTGCTGCCGGGTGGCGACCAGGTCTGCGGCGGCCGAGAGCATGCGCGTGTCGACGTCGCAGAGCGACACGACCTCGACAGGCGCGACCTGGATCATGCGGAGCAGGTCGGTCTTGCCGTACCAGCCGGTCCCGATCAGCCCGACCCGCTTGCGCGAGTCCGCGAGTTGCTCGGCGTACTTCGGCACGCGGGAGAGCGCGATCGCGGCGGCGCTGCCTTTGATGAAATCGCGGCGATGCATGGGAGTCATTATAAGTTCTCCCGTTCCCCCTTCTCTTGTTGGATCTTTGTCAGCCGAGTGTCGTTCGGATGCGGCTAGTTGCGCATGCTCGGCAGCCGCGGATTTCTCTCGACCCCGAACTTGTGCTGGTGCCACATCGGGTACGGCTCCGGAAGTGCGCTGACCTCGTCGAGGGCGAGCATCTCCTCGGCGGTCAGCCGCCAGCCGGCGGCCCCAAGGTTGTCGCGAAGCTGCGCTTCGTCGCGCGCCCCGATGATCACCGTGTCCACGCCCGGTTTGTTCATCACCCAGTTGAGCGCAACCTGCGCCGGCGTGACGGCGCGCCCGGACGCGATCTCCGTGAGCTTGTCGACAATCCGGTAGACGCGATCGAAATCGACGGTCCCGGGCACTTCCAGCTCGTTCAGCCGGCTGACCGACGGGCGCGGCGAGTCGCGGCGGAACTTGCCCGACAGCAGGCCGGCATGCAGCGGGCTCCACGCCATCAGGCCGACCGATTGATCGACGGCGAGCGGCACGATCTCGTGTTCCACGTCGCGCGCAATCAGGTTGTAGTTCACCTGCTGGCAGACGTATTTCGTCAGGCCGAGACGCTCGGAGACCGCGAGCGCCTTCATGACGTGCCACGCGGAGTTGTTCGAACACCCCGCGTAGCGAATCTTCCCCTGCGTGACCAGGTCATCGAACGCACGCATCGTTTCCTCGAGCGCCACGAACATGTCGGGCTGGTGGCCGATGTAGAGGTCGATGTAGTCCGTTCGCAGGCGGCGAAGACTGTCTTCGCAGGCCTTCATCAAGTGCTTGCGGGAGAGCCCCACGTCGTGTGGTCCCGTCGGCCCGAGACGCATGAAGCCCTTCGTGACGAGGACGAAGTCCTCGCGACTTCCCTGCAACGCCTCGCCGAGGATTTCTTCCGATGCTCCGAATGAGTACACGTCCGCCGTATCAATCGTGGTCACACCGGAGTCCCGACATATGCCCAGAATACGTTTCGTCTCCTCCACCCCCAGATTGCCCATCTTGCTGAAACGATCCCGGCCCCCGACTGTCATCGTCCCGAAGCTCAGGACCGAGACGCTCAACCCTGAATTACCAAACCGTCGCTGCTCCATGATCCCGCGATTATACGCACGGCGGGGCGCGCGAGCGGGGCGAAAGGCCTTTCAACAGGCCCCTGTTTCGCGATATCATGCGCGCTTCACAAGAACTCGAATGCTCCCGATTCCGACTGCGACCGGTCAGGGCAGCGCATTGCCTGAAGGCGAGCCCGACGTCCATTCGTCGTACGCCCTGCTTCTGCGTGCGCGCGACGGCGATCAAGAGGCGTGCAACGAGCTCTGCGCCAGGTATCTGCCGCGTCTGCGGCGGTGGGCGCACGGGCGCTTACCCGGCTGGGCGCGACAGCACCTCGATACCGAGGACATCGTCCAGGACACGCTGATGCAGTCGGTTCGGCAGCTCCCTGACTTTGCGCCACGCCACGAGCGCGCCTTCTATGCCTACGTGAGCGAGGCGTTGCGGAACCGCCTGCGCGACGCGATGCGGCGGGCCATGTGCCGTCCCGTCGGGCAACCCCTTTCACCCGAGGAACCGGCTGGCGATCCATCGCCTCTCGAACAGGCGGTCGGGGTGCAGATGCTGGGACGCTACGACATGGCCCTTCAGCGTCTGCGCGAGTCGGATCGCGAACTCGTCATCGCGCGGGTGGAGCTCGGCCTCGGCTACGACGAGGTGGCTCGCCTCCTGGACAAACCTTCCATCCCCGCAGCTCGTGTCGCAGTAAGTCGCGCGCTGCTGCGCCTCGCGACGGAGATGGGCGTTGCACGACACGGATGAAGATGCCTGGCTCATCGCGCTGGGATCCGCCGTATCCGACGGCGTCGCTGTCGATTGGGACGACCTCGAACGGAAGGCCACCGACAGCCGCACCAAACGCGTCCTCCAGGAGATGCGCGGCCTCTCGCAAATCGTCGAGGCGCATCGCTCCGACGCGCTGACCGGCCAGGAGCCGGCGAGCGATCCTCCCGCACAAGCAGCGCGCCACTGGTGCCACATCGTTCTCTTCGAAACTGTAGGGGCAGGCGCATTCGGCACCGTGTACCGTGGCTGGGATCCGGCGCTCGATCGCGACGTGGCGGTCAAGCTGTTCAAGGCCAGCGCCGCCACCGCCGCCTCACCACTCGACGAGGGACGGCACCTCGCGCGGCTGCGCCATTCGAACGTGGTCACGGTCTATGGCGCCGATCACGACGGGGACGAAGCCGGCATCTGGATGGAATATGTCGAGGGCGAGACGCTCGCTCAGATTGTCCTCGACAGAGGGCCGATGAGTGCCCGGGAAGTCGCGGGAGTCGGTATCGACCTGTGCCGCGCGCTCGCCGCACTGCATGCTGAGGGTCTTCTCCACCGCGATATCAAAGCGCAAAACGTGATGCGGGAAGTCGGCGGCCGCATCGTCCTGATGGATTTCAGCGGCGCACATGCCCTGACGCGCGACACCCGCGTCGCGGTCACCTCCGGTACTCCGTTGTACATGGCGCCCGAGGTTCTGAATTGCGCCGCCGCGACGTTCGCCTCCGATATCTACAGTCTCGGCGTTCTGCTGTTCTTCCTGCTGTCCGGGCGTCTGCCCGTCGAGGGCAAGACCGTCGCCGATCTCAAGCAGGCGCATGCAGAGGGTCGCCGCAAACGGCTACGCGACTTCAGACCGGACATACCGGATTCCGTGGTGCAGGTGGTCGAGCGCGCGATTGCGCAAGACTCCGATCGGCGATATCAGACCGCCGGCGAGCTCGAGCTCGCGCTCACGACGGCGTCGGGTGCACATCCGATACGCGCCGAAGCGGCGCCGTCGCGATGGGCGCGGATTCTGAGGCCGCGATGGGTGACCGCCGCACTCGTGGCCACGCTGGTGCTCGGCGCCGCGATCGGTGCGCTGGGCCTGGCCCGCTTGACGCGGCCACCCGCGCGAGCGCCGTTGACCCATTTCACGATCGGCCCGCCGTTCATGTCGGGCAGCTGGCCACGCGTGTCGCCCGACGGCCGCCTCGTGGTGTTCGGTGCGATTGTCGAAGGACGGAACCGGCTCTGGGTTCGGGCGCTGGACGACGTGAACGGGCATGCGCTGATGAACACCACAGCGAACGAGACCCCGTTCTGGTCGTCCGACAGCCGTTCGCTGGGCTTTTTCGACGACGGCAAGCTGAAGCGCATCGACGTTGAATCGGGCAACGCCCAGCCGGAAGTGCTGACGGACGCTCCCCAGCCGCACGGCGGCGCCTGGCACGGACAGTCGATTCTGTTTTCCCGCACTGGGGGAATC
>Ga0070670_100001190_pt1 | contig 20633 bp, 21 predicted proteins | sample KBSS63metaG_FD_64665 | JGI IMG/M metagenome (GOLD analysis project Ga0070670, IMG submission 64665) | Switchgrass rhizosphere microbial communities from Kellogg Biological Station, Michigan, USA - KBS S6-3 metaG | ecosystem: Host-associated > Plants > Roots > Rhizosphere > Soil ... | reverse complement strand
GCCGTGAACGCGGGGACGATCACCTCGTCGCCGCGACCGATGCCGAGCGCCTCGAGCGCGAGCACGAGCGCGTCGGTGCCATTGGCGACGCCGATCGCGTGCGGCACGCCGAGATAGGCGGCCGCTTCGCGCTCGAACGACTCCACCTCCGGACCGAAGATGAACCGCCCGGACTCGAGCACGGCGGAAAAGCGCTCTTCGAGCTCGGGTATGAGCGGCGCATACTGCGCCTTCACGTCGACGAGTGGGATCTGGTCTGTCACGCGGGCGAGTGTAGCTTCGCTCGCAGGTTCCTCAGCCGGCCGAGGACTCCTCGGCGACGCGCCGCCTCCGCTTCTTCACGTAGCGCCACGCGAGCCACCCGACACCGCCGACGATCACCGCCGCGACGAGGTAGTCGGCATAGCGGAACGCGTGGTGGAAGTCCTCCCAGTTCGCTCCGGCGAGATAGCCGGCGCCCGCGAACGAGAAGCACCAGATGGCGGAGCCGGCAAGTGTGAGGACGGTGTAGCGAACGAGCGGCACCTCCATCACGCCCGCAGGAATGGATACGAAGGAGCGCACGACCGGCGTGAGCCGCCCGAGGAACACGGCCCAGTTCTCCCAGCGTTCGAACCACGCCTCCGCGCGATCGAGCTTCCCCCGGTCGACGTGGAGCCAACGCCCGTGGCGTTCGAGGTAGGGACGTCCGCCGTACAGACCGATCGCCCAGCCGACGATCGCACCGATCGTGTAGCCGATCGTTCCGGCGAGCGCCATCGCGACGTACGCGGGGAGCCCCTGGTCGATCTCCGTCCCGAAGAGGACGACGTCCTGACCGGCGAAGGCGCCCGACGCGACGGCCCCCGCGTAGACCATGACCACCTCGCTCGCGGCCGGAAACACGGCGTCGACGAGCATGAGGAGGAAGACCGCGTACAGGCCGTAGTCGCCGATCGCCGACGTGACGGCGTCGGTCAGCTCGGTCAGGGCGGAGGCGACGAGCACGGCGGGACTGTACTGACGGGGTTGGCTACCGCTTGACGCGGCGGACGGTCAGCGGCTGCGTGAGCGAGACGACGCCGAGCTCGTTCGTCGCCGTGACGCGGACGATGTAGCGACCACCGGCCACCGGCTTGCGGCTGCCCGCCTTCCCGTCCCAGAGGACCGTCTGCTCGCCGGGCTGGGTGGCGGCGTTCGACGCCGTCCGCACGACGACTCCTTCGGGCGTCTCGATCGTCACTTTCACGCGCGCGACGCGAGCCTGCGTCCATCCGATCTCCGCCCGGCCGCCCGTGTTGCGGACGACGACGCGCGCGGGGGCCACCTGAAGCGAGGCGAGCGTCGAGTTGACGGCGAAGCGGCGGGTCGCCGTCGACGAGAGCCCCTGGTCGTCGGTCGACGAGAGCGTGAGGGTCCAACGTCCCTCTGCCGGAACGATCGGCTCCGCGGGCGGCGGCGGCTGACCTTCGGATGGCGGGACCGGGGGCGCCACGGGCGGTGGGAACGGGATGTCGTACGTCCCAGGCTCGCGCGCGCCCGACTCCTGCAGCGCGATCGTGCCGTCGGGAGCCGTCAGGGTCACCGTCACCGTCGACGGGCGCACGATCTTGTAGGCGAGGCGCTGCTCCTCGGCGACGCCGTCACCGTTCGGCGAGACGACGGCCTCGAGCGGCGGCGGCGCGTAGACGCCGTAGTACTGGAGCATGAGCGCGGTCGACACCGCGCGCTCCTTGCCGTCGGACGGCGAGTTCAGGACGATCCCCTCGAACGCCATCGTGGACGACCCTCCACCGTCGAGCCCCATCCCGCGCACGGCGCCGTAGCGGACGAGCGTCTGCGCGAGCTCGAAGTTCGTCATCCCGACCGAGAAGCCGGGCTGACGTCCGTCGGTCGTGACGAACACGATGCCGCCGTCCGCGCGCTGGCCGACCGCGGTCCGCGGCCCGCGCGGCGCGAGCTGCGCGATCGTGAACGCCTCGTTCGACCGGTACACGGGAACACCGTCCCGTACGAGGACCGGTCCTCCGCCGATCGCGTCCGAGACGACCGACCAGTCCGGCTGGAGGATGAGCCGCAGCGTCACGACCGACCCGGGGAGCGCCTCCGCCTGCAGCTTCGCGGCGGCGTTGCCGCGAGCGACGAGGACTGCGCTTCCCGGCTGGATGCGCACCGACGTCGCGGGGCCTGCCGACGCGACCGGCACCGCGAGGTCCGTATTGGGAGTCGCCGGCGGGAATGATCCGAGGACGACCGCGAACGCTCCGGCGACACGCGGAGTCGTGGAACCCCAGTCCGACGTGAACAACGAGATGCCGTTCGTACCCGGAGCCTTGTTGAGGAAGTTCAGCGCGCGGCGCTGGCCCGAGCCGCGCCAGGTTCCGCGGAAGCTGACGCGCCGCACGTCGAGCAGGCCGTCGAGCGTGACGCCGGCGCTCGAGCGCGCCGCGTTCGGCGGCGTCGCGAGGACGCCGTCACGGAGGAAGATCCCGCTCGGATGACCGTCGGACGGCGAGAAGTAATCGCCGTTGACCCCGACCGAGGTCGCCTGCGTCGACACGCGCTTCTCCATGGCCGAGAGCGTCTCGCGCTGCATGATCGACTCGTTCGAGAGCACCGGCCGAAGGCGATACAGCCCGACCGGCCGCGGACCGCGCACGACGTGGATCGAGACCGGCCCGTGCGGGGTGAACTCGACCGTCTGCTCGTACGTCGCGCCGGGAAAGAGCGGCGTCGCCTGCGCACCGGCCGGAGCCGCCCACACACACGTGGCGAGGGCAGCGGCAAGCACGGCGGCGAGGGCGAGGCGAGGCACGGCTCGCCGAGGGTAGCCGAACCGAAATGGCGATTTGCAGGCTCTTACACGATTCGAACAGCAGAGAGACAGCGCGACTAGTGCTCAGCCGCAGCGTCCGAGTCGGGGTTCGAGCCGCTCGCAAGCCGCGGTCGCAACGTCGCCAATGCAGCCGTTCGAGTCCGGACGCCGAGCTTCGCGAATACGTGCTCGAGGTGCTTCTTCACCGTGCCGGGCGTGATCCACAACAGCTCGGCGATCTCGTCGTTTTTCTTGCCGGCCGCAACGCAGCGCATCACCTCCCACTCGCGTGGTGTGAGGGCTGCCGCCGAGGCGCTCTCCTCGTGCAGGACGAGTGCCGAGCGTCCAGGGCCGACGACGTCGACGACGAGGCGGTTCCCGTCGCGGCGAACTGCCAGCGGAGAGCCAGACGCCGCACGTCTCCACTCCTCGAGAGTGCCCGGGAGCTGTGCAGTCGCCTCGCCGAAGTACCTGGCAAGAAGCTCGAGCGCAGGACGCGAGGCGAACTCGAGGCTGCCACCGGGGCCGACCAAAAGGACCGCGGTGGCATCACGATCATCGGGTCGCATTTCGAGCACCGAGAGCGCACCCCGCAGCACCCGCTGTACGCGAGCCCGGCGACGTCGGGCGGCGAGATGCGGCTGGAGGACGTCGAGCACGGCTCGATCGCGCGCGCGGAAGTCGGGTCCGGAACTCTCGAGCCAAAGCCGTGTCGTGCGCGTCGGCGAAGCGGACAGGGAGACTCCCATGGTGTCGACAACGTTCCAGTACGCGTGGTACTCGGGCCCGAAGATGTCGTGGCGAACGCGTGCTCGGCGTGTGTAGAAGTCGGAGAGGCCGAGCACGCCCACATACCCGGTGCGACGTCGATGGACGTTGACCGGGTGATACCGCACGAACTGCCATGCGTCCACGCCAGTGGGATCGACCCAGTCGTCGTCGGGCTCGATCGGCCCCTCAGCGCACCACACAGATTCGGCGACCAACTCGTCGGCGACGACGTCGCGCTCGTTGAAGGCGACGAGCTCGCCACCGCAAATCGTCCCCAGGCGGCCGAGCAGGTGCGCGGGGAAAGCCTCCTCGGAGTCGAGCTCGTCCATCTCGCCGACGAGCTCAACGATGGCTCGGAGGTCCGCCGACCGGAGCCAGGACACCATCCGTCCAAGATACGCAGAAAGACGAATAGACACAACGAGCACGAGAAAGAAGGCTGCGCACGATCCGTAATTCGACAGACGAGGTGCTCAAATGAGGAACCGGCGCTTGTCTCTCCTGGCAGCAGCCGTCGCGGTGTTTGCGCTGCTCGCGCTCGCTGGGTTCGTCGCGGTCACGAAAGCGGAGCCCGCCAGCGGGGTGACACCGACGATACTGGCGCGCGGCACGTACGAAGCCTTCAACGTCAGGTCGGACCCGCTCGGGACGATCGACGGCTTTCGGACGCATTCCATTGCAGCTCTCGACGTCATCGTGCGGCAGCACGACTACGCCGTCGGCTCGACCACCGGGTGGCACAGCCACCCGGGGCCCGTGTTCATCACGGTCACGAAGGGGACGCTCACGTACTACGAGCGCGACGACCCGACCTGCTCGCCGCACGTCGTGACGGCGGGTCAGGGCTTTGTCGACGAGGGGAGCGGACACGTCGTGCGAAACGAGAGCGGGCAGCCCGCTCAGGACGTCAGCGTGATCACCGCACCGGTGGGAGGCACGTTCCGGACGAACCTCGATGCGCCAGGGCCGTACTGCGCGTTCTGAGACCGGTCGAGCTGATGTCACGCGGAGGGGAGACCGTCACCGGCTTCTCCTCCGCGTTGTCAGCCCCAGACCTTGACCTCGCGGTACAGCGTGTCCCGCTGCACCGGGGTCTTGCCCAGCGCCTTGATCAGGTGGACGAGCTCGTCCGTCGTCGTGCGATGCGTCGTGCCGGCAGCCGAGACGACGTTCTCCTCGATCATGACCGAGCCCATGTCGTCGGCTCCGAAGCCGAGCGCGACCTGGCCGATCTTCATGCCCTGCGTGACCCACGACGACTGGATGTGCGGGACGTTGTCGAGGTAGATCCGCGAGACCGCCTGCGTGAGCAGGTAGTCGAACGACGTCGGCATCGCGTCGTCCGAGACCATGTCGTCCATCCGGTTGCCGTCGCGCTGGAACGTCCAGGAGATGAACGCGCGGAAGCCGTGCAGCTCGTCCTGGAGCTCCCGGACCTTCCGCATGTGCTCGACGCGCTCCTCGACCGTCTCGACGTGGCCGTACATCATGGTCGCGGTCGTCGACATGCCGAGCCGGTGTGCCTGGCGCATCACGTCGAGCCACTCCTCGGACTTCGTCTTCTTCGGGGCGATGATCGCCCTGACGCGGTCGACGAGGATCTCCGCGCCGCCTCCGGGGACCGAGTCCAGCCCCGCGTCGCGGAGCCGCGACAGCGTCTCGGGCACCGTCAGCTTCGAGCGCCGCGCGATGTGCTGGATCTCGGGCGGCGAGAGCGCGTGCAGATGGATCTTGTAGCGCGCCTTGATCGAGCTGAAGAGGTCCTCGTAGTAGTCGATCCCGAGGTCGGGATGATGGCCGCCCTGCATGAGGAGACCGGTCCCGCCGACGGCGAGCGTCTCTTCGATCTTCTTGTAGATCACCGGCTTGGGCAGCAGGTAGCCCTCGCGCACGTCGCCCGGGCGGCGGTAGAACGCGCAGAAGTCGCAGTCCGTGACGCAGACGTTCGTGTAGTTGACGTTCCGGTCGACGATGAACGTCACCTTGGAGGGATCGTTCATGCGGTTCCGCACCTCGTTCGCGACGCGGCCGATCTCGACGAGGTCGCGCGAGCGCAGGAGCGCGATCGCGTCGTCGTCCGAGATGCGCTCGCCACCGAGCGCCTTCTCGAGGACGTCGTCCACCGCGGGAGTCGGTTCGGCGGTGACCGTCACGCGACCACCTCCTCGCGGACGAACCGGAGCTCGGGGACGTGGTCGAGCGCGCCGACGTCGCGCGCCATTTCGAGGAACGTGTAGAAGCCGGCGCGCTCGCGGGGGCCGAAGCTGTAGCGGAGCTTCTCGAAGTACCGCGCCAGGAATCCGGCCGGGTACCCGTACGTCTCGCTTGCCCGCCGCGCCAGCTGCTCCGGTTCCGAGCGCGCGAGGCGCACGGATGCGACGAGGGCGTGCTCGAGCTCGACGAGGCCCTCGGCGAGCGGCTCGGGTGCGGCCCAGACGGCGAACACCATCGGAAGCCCGGTCTTCTCGAGCCAGAGCCGCCCGAGGTCGAAGTGCGGCGTCGGATCCTCGTACGCACTGTGCAGCGCGGCGTCTCCGATCAGCAGCGTGGCGTCCGCCTCCATCCCCATGGGGAGGATCTCGGCCTTCGGAAGCAGGATCCGCGTGAGGACGACCGAGGTCGCGCTCTCGGGTGTCACCGCAACCGACCGGACCTGGGCGAACGGCAATCGCGTGACCAGTTGGATCGAGTCGACGGCCCCTTCCGACGAGACGCACACGCGGGGGAGGATCCGCAGACGGTCGGCGTTCCGCGCGTACTCGATGGACGGGATCGGGGCGATGTCGATGTCGCCGTCGAGCAGCATCCGGCTGAGCTCGGTGGGGACACCGGTGATCTCCTCGACGTCGGCCTCGAGCCCGTAGAAGACCGGCGCCATGTTCACGTAGCTGATGCGACCGAGCCTCATCGGCGCTGCCTTCTGCGGACGACCCAGGTCACGACGGCAGCGAGCAGGAGCCCGCCCCAGAGGATCGTCGCCGGCACGGAGAAGTCGTACGAGACCGGGACGTCGCGTGCGAGCAGCGCGGCGCCGAGTGTGAAGAGGATCGAGAAGAGGATGATCGACGCCCCCAGGATCCCGAACGCGTAGACGACCCAGACCCAGATCGGAGTGCCGGCGGAGCGCTCGGGCTTCGGTTGCTTGCTCGGTGCGCCCTCACGACTCACTCACCACCGCCGCAGCTCGTTGTAGAGCGTGTCGCGCTGGACGGGAGTCCGTCCCGCGTCGCGGACGAAGCGGACGAGCTCGTCGATCTTCTGCTCGGTCTCGGTGCGCGCGCCCGCGGCGTGGAAGATCTGCTCACGGACGACCGTGCCCTGGACGTCGTTCGCCCCGAAGTGGAGCGCCACGGCGGCGAGCGGCATGCCCATCATGATCCAGTACGCCTTGATGTTCTCGACGTTGTCGAGCATCAGCCGCGAGAACGCGAGCATCTTCAGGTCGTCCGCACCGGTCGTGTGCCGCCAGCCGCGCCGCTCGAAAACCGTGTTCTCCGGATGGAATGCGAGCGGGATGAACGCCAGGAACCCACCCGTGCGGTCCTGCTGGTCGCGCAGGCGCAGGACGTGGTCGACGCGCTCCTCGTACGTCTCGACGTGCCCGTACAGCATCGTGCAGTGCGTCGGCATCCCCATCCGGTGGGCGGTGTCGTGGACGTGGAACCAGATCTCGGGCGACTCCTTCCCAGGGGCGACGAGCCGCCGCACACGATCGGCGAAGACCTCGGCGCCGCCACCCGGCAACGATCCGAGCCCGGCCGCCTGCAGCTCCCTGAGCACATCCTCGTGGGTCAGCCCGGAGAGCGTCGTCATGTGGTGGATCTCTGAGGCCGTGTAGCACTTGAGGTGCACGTCGGGTAGCGCCGCGTGGAGAGCCGCGATCGTGTCGCGGTAGAAGTCGAAGTCGACGTGCGGGTTCTCGCCGTTGACCATGTGCAGCTCGGTGAAGCCCGTGATCTCACGCTGAGCGAGCACGTCCGCGACGAGCTCCTCGGTCGTGAACGTGTACGCGTGCTCCTGCTTGCGCGTCGCTGCGAACGCGCAGAACTTGCACTTCACGCGGCACACGTTCGTCTGGCTCACGTAGAGGTTCTGGACGAAGTAGACCTCGTCCGTGCCACCACGAACGCGACGAGCGAGATCGGCGAGGGCGCCGAGCTCGAGCAGATCGTCCGACTCGAGGATCGCGACGCCGTCGTCGAAGTCGAGGCGCTCTCCGGCCTCGATCTTCTCCCGGATCGGCTCCAGCGTTTCAAGCTCCAGAACGGCGATCAGCTTCTCCTCTCAACGACGGCCCGCGTGAGCGCCTCGAGCTCGTCCCGGCGCGGCGCGCCGTCGAGGCAGGACCTGGCCTGCGAAGCGTAGTGGAGCGCCAGCTCGCGGGACCGATCGAGCGCACCGCTCGCCGCGACCCGAACGAGCGCCCCCTCCTTCGGTCCTCCCGCGAGCGCCTCACGCACGATCGGGTCCTCCTGTGCGGCGAGCAGGAGCGGGAGCGTCGGCGTCCCGTCGCGCAGGTCCGTACCGGGCACCTTTCCGGTCTCGATCGTCTCGCCGCTGCAGTCGAGGACGTCGTCGGCGATCTGGAACGCGATACCGAGCAGCCGCCCGTACTCACCGCTTCCCCCGCCCAGGACGCATGCGGCCTCGAAGAGCTTCCCGGTCTTCAGCGAGCAGCGCTCGAGGTACTCCTCCACCGTCGTCGACGGGTCGTATCGCTGGCGGCGCTGCATCGCCTCGCCGCGTGCAAGCGCGAGCGACGCGTCGGCGAGCACCGCCACCGCAGCGCCCTCGCCCGTCCCGGCGAGCACGGAGAACGCCCGTGCGAAGAGGTAGTCCCCCGCTGCCTTCGCGGCGTCGGCGCCGTGCTCGCTCCAGGCAGCCGCGCGGCCGCGACGGAGCGCCGCGCCGTCGATGAGGTCGTCGTGGACGAGCGTCGCCATGTGCACGAGCTCGACCGCGACGCCTGCCGCGAGCGGCGGATCGGCCTCCGGAGCGGACGACAGGAACGCGAGCGCAGGGCGCAGCCTCTTGCCACCTGCAGCGAGCGCGCTCCTCCCGACCTCGGCGACGCGCCCCGGGTAGCGCTCGACCGCGCGTCCGAGCTCGAGCTCGACCTCGGCCAGGTAGTCGTCGAGCCCCGGAGCCGCGCGCACGACCTCGAGCGCCGTCACGGCTTCTCCCCCACGTGCAGCGCGACGATCCCGCCGCCGAGAAGGCGGTGGCGCACGTTCGCGAAGCCGGCGTTCTCGAAGAGCGTCGAGAGGTCGTCCGGGCCCGGGAAGCGGCGGACGCTCGCCGGCAGGTACGTGTATGCCTTCCCGCCCGGGAGCACGCGGCCGAGGAGCGGAACGACGACGTCGAACCAGAGCCGGAAGAACGGCTTCAAGATGCCGCGCGGGCGTGTGATCTCGAGCACCGCGAGCTTTCCGCCGGGACGCAAGACCCGCGCCAGCTCACGCAGACCGCCTTCGAGATCGGCGAGGTTGCGAACGCCGAAGCCGACGGTCGCAGCGTCGAAGTCGCCGTCCGGGAACGGGAGCTCCAGCGCGTCGCCTTGGACCCACTCGATCGCCCCCGACTTCCTCCGCGCCCGCTCGAGCATCCTCTCCGAGAAGTCGAGCCCGACGACTCGCCCACCGCGTCGCTCGGCCTCGACGGCGAGGTCACCCGTGCCGCAGCAGGCGTCCAGCACGCGGTCGCCGGGCCAGACGACCTCTCCCACTGCGAGCCTCCGCCAGCGCTGGTCGAGCCCGGCGGTCATCACGCGGTTCATCACGTCGTAGATCGGCGCGATGCGGTCGAACATGCCCCGCACCGAGTCGGGCGCGAGCGTGCCGGACTCGTACGTCATGTCTGCTCGCCCCAGCGGGCGACGAGCGCGTTGTCGATCCCGATCTGGTCGAGGCAGCGCGCGACGACGAAGTCGACGAGGTCGTCGATGCTCTCGGCGCCGTGGTAGAAGCCCGGCGCGGCGAAGAGGATGACGGCGCCGGCCTCGTTCAGCGTTGCGAGGCCGCGCAGGTGGATCGAGGAAAGCGGCGTCTCACGCGGCACCAGCACGAGCTTCCGGCGCTCCTTCAGCGCCACCGAGGCCGCGCGATGGATGAGGTTCTGCATCGCGCCGGAGGCAAGCGTCCCGACGGTCGCCATCGAGCACGGGCAGATGACATACGCGTCCACGCGGGCAGAGCCGCTCGCGTACGGGCTGCGAAAGTCGTTCTCGCCGTAGACGGTGACCTGCGAGGCGGCACCCCCGACGAAGCGCTCGAGCACCTCCTCGCGCGCGAGCGACGGGTCTCGGTAGAGCTCGGTCGCGAGCACCTCGATGCCCGACCGCGATGCGCAGACACCGATCTCACACTCGACGGCCGCGAGCGCGCGCAGGAGACGTTCTGCATACGGAGCGCCGGACGCGCCCGTGACGCCGAGGAAGACACGCACGCCGTAAGGCTATGCGCCCTAGGACTGTTCGAACGGTCGGAGCAACGCAGCGAGCGTCCTTGACTCTCGCGATCGGAGACGCCGCTCGGCGTTTCCGATCTGCGGAAGATCAGTCCTGCGGCCCCTTCGAGGCTGCGAGGAAGGCGCCCAGCGCGGCGAGATTCTCCTCGCCGAGGTACGAGTAGGACCCCATCACCGTGTTCCCGAAGGCAGCCGGGTTCGTCAGGTATTGGACGAAGAACGCGGCGTCGTTCGACTCGCCTATCGACGAGAGGTCGGGCGCACCGAGCTGACCACCTCCCTGCCCGAGATACGTGTGGCAGTTGAGACAGCCCGACTGTGCGAAGAGCGTCGCTCCCTTCTCCGCCTCCTCGTTGCCTGCGAAGCCCTGTTCCTGTGCCCACTCGGGGACGAGCAGCACGAGCTCCGAGCCCAGCGCCTCCTTCGCCGTGGCGCCCTTCCAGGTGAGCACTGCCATCGACAGGATCGTGAGGACCGCCGCAACCATCGCGACCGGCCGGTGTGTCGGCCGGCGCTCTCGGCGCCGGTCGTAGAACGGCAGCCCGAGCAGCAGGATGAGGCAGATGGTCGGAATGCCGACCGTGGCGATGAAGACCGTCTCCGGCCACTTGAAGATCCGCAGGAGGTAGAAGAGGAAGTAGAAGTACCAGTCGGGCCGCGGGATGAAGTTTGTCGTATTCGGCTCCGCAGGCTCCGTGTACCAGGGGCCGAGGAGGCCGGACTCCACGCCGTCCGCCGTGTAGTACCAGACCGCCGCGAGTGCGACGATCACGACCACGACGACGAGCGACATCACCGTGTCGTGCAGGATCGCCGGCGGGAAGAAGGGCTTCCCCTCCTTCTTGACGTCGTCCTTGTAGCGTGCGAACTCCTCGCGGTTGAGCTCGCCGAGGTCGCGGGCCATCAGTCGCCTCCGCTCCCGCGGACGAGCCCCTCACGCGCGCCGGTCGGCTGCGCGGGAGGTCGCTCGCGCCCCGCTGCCTCGGACGACCAGGGCGGCGACGTGACGCCGAGCCGGGTGACGAGGTAGATGTGGAACCCGATCAGCGGAATGAGGAGTCCGGGTATCAGCAGCATGTGCATGGCGTAGAACTTCGGCAGCGTCTCGGTGCCTATCTCCGGCCCGCCGGCAAGGAACTGCGCGAGCCACGGGCCTGCGAACGGTGCCGTCCCGTTCAGGTTGATCCCGACCGCCGACGCCCAGTACGCCGTCTGATCCCACGGGAGCAGGTAGCCGGTGAAGCCCATCAGCATCCCCGTCGCGAGGATGAGCACGCCCGTTATCCAGTTCAGCTCGCGTGGGTACTTGTACGCCCCGAACAGGAACACGCGGCCCATGTGCAGGAACAGGAGGATGATGAAGACGCTCGCTCCCCAGCGGTGCATGCCGCGCACGAGCCAGCCGAGCGTGAGGTCGTCCGTGATCGCCTCGATGGTCGAGTACGCGACCGGCTTCCCCGTGACTGGATTGATCGACGCCGACGGCTCGTAGTACATCGCGAGGATGGCGCCGGTGACCGCCTGCACGATGAACGCGGTCAGTGCTGCCGAGCCGAGGGTCTGTCCCCAGCTGACGTCACGGGGGACGTTCCGGAAGAGGAACCACTTCGTTCCGCGAACGAGGGCCGTCCGCTCGTCGATCCAGTCGAGCGGCGCGAGCACCGCCATGTCGACCATCTGCTGCCGCTTGGACTTGGTCGCCATCGACTAGCCGGTCACCTGACTCGGGACGATCGGGTACAGCCACGCCTCGACTCCGTCGACGTGCGTGCCCGGAACCGACCACGGGTAGCGGGCGATCTGCGCGCTGGCCCCGGTGCCCGAGACGTTGCCGACGGCGTAGAGCTCGCCGAGCACGAGGTGGCCGTTCTTGATCGAGTACGTGTAGCGATCCATCGAGCGAACGGGAGGGCCCGCGCGCCGGTTGCCCTCCGAGTCGTACAGACCGCCGTGGCACGGGCACCCGAACGACTGGGCGAGCACGGGGCGAAGCTCGACGCCGTTGACCTTCGTGGTCGCCTCCTCGTCGATTGGGCCGTTCGGCTGCACCGGGCAGCCCAGGTGCACGCAGCGGCTGTAGAGGATCGTGAAGCTCGGCTCGCCGGCGTCGGTCGGGCCGTTGTTGCGCACGAAGGTCGTGCGTCGGCTCACCTCGCCCGCTTTCGGGTTGGCGAGAAACGACGCGATGACGTACGTCCCTTGGGGGAAGTTCTCGAGCGGTCCGAGGTCGGCCTCGCTCTCCTGGACGTCCGTGAAAGGCGGGAGGACCGTGAACCCGAGCACCGGAAGCGTCACGACGGCGCCGATCGCAGCGCCGAGGCCGATCGTCGAGGCCTCGAGGAAGCGAGAGCGTGTGTACGCGGGCGGCAGCTCGTCGGCCGCGGCCGGTGTCGCCGCAACAGCGCTCGGCTCGTCGGCAACGGCGCGCGTCTCCGGCTCCACGTGCGGTACGTCTGCGCGGACGTCGCGCGTGACGTCCCGCGCCCAGAGGACTGCGAACACGACGGCGATCACCGCGCCGATGGCGGCGACGATCCAGCTGATGACGAGCCCGAGGAGGAGGCACGCCACCCCGATCGCAAACGCGATCGGCCAGAGGCTCGGTCCTGCTCCGTGCGGGGTGTCGTGGCTCGTGTTGCTCACGGCGGGCCTGCGGCGGATTCAATCACTTGGGGGCGACGGGCGTGAAGTGAACGCGCCGAGCCCGTACTCCTCCCACCGCTCGGTGACGCGCACCCGGATCTCGGGGGACATCACGATCTCCTCCGGCCACGGACGGGCGTCCTCCTCGGGCAGCTTGTGCGTCGCGTCGATGCCGAGCTTGCCGCCGTAGAACTGCCTCCCGGGGGCGTGGTCGAGGTGATCGAGCGGCCCTTCGCTGATCAGGATGTCGCGCTTCGGGTCGACGTTCGCGGTGACTCGGAAGAACACGTCCTCGTAGTCGTGGACGTCGACGTGCTCGTCGACGACGACGATCGACTTCGAGAGCGACAGCATCCCGAGGCCCCAGAGCGCATGCATCACCTTCTGGGCATGACCGGGGAACGCCTTGCGGATCGAGACGATCACGCAGTTGTGGAACGCGCCCGCCACGGGGAGGTCGTAGTCGACGATCTCGGGCAGCGTCATCCGGACGGCCGGGAGGAAGATGCGCTCGGTCGCCTTTCCGAGCCACGCATCCTCGGCCGGAGGCTTGCCGACCACGATCGACGCGTAGATCGCGTCACGTCGCATCGTCATCGCCGAGACGCGGAAGATGGGGAACGGCTCGGCGTGCGAGTAGTAGCCGGTGTGGTCGCCGAAGGGCCCCTCGATGCCGACGTCGTCCTTCGCGACCCAGCCCTCGAGGACGACCTCGGCGTTCGCAGGCACCTCGAGCGGGACCGTCCTGCACGGAACGAGCTCGACGGGCTCGCCCCGGAGGAAGCCGGCGAGCATCAGCTCGTCGAGATGCTTCGGCAGCGGTGCGCTCGCCGAGTAGGCAGTGACCGGATCGAGACCGATCGCGACCGCGACCGGAATGCGTCCGTCCTCCGCCGCGAGCAGGTCGGCGCGCCCGTCCTTGTGCATCTGCCAGTGCATGAACGTCGACGAGCGGTCGATGACCTGCATGCGGTACATCCCGACGTTGCGCGTTCCCGTGTTCGGATCCTTCGTGACCACCGCCGGGAGCGTGATGAACGGCGCCGGATCTCCGGGCCAGCACCGCTGCACGGGAAGGAGTCCGAGATCGACGTCGTCCCCCTCGAGCACGACCTCCTGACACGGTCCCTTCGAGACCGTCTTCGGGCGCGAGTCCGCGACCGACTTGAGCTTCAGGAGCCCTCTCACCTTCTCGCGGAGGCCCTCCGGCGGCTGGAGGTCGAGGATGTCGGCGAGCTTCGCCGCGGCGTCGTCCAGGGTCTCGACGCCGAGCGCAAGGCACATGCGCCGCTCGGTCCCGAATTGGTTGATGAGGAGCTGGTGCCGCGAGCCCTTCGGGTTCTCGAAGAGGAGCGCCGGCCCGCCCGCCTTCACGACGCGATCGGTGATCTCGGTGATCTCGAGGTCCGGGTCGACCTCGGCCGTGATCCGCAGCAGCTCGCCCTCGCGCTCGAGGAGCGCGACCCACTCGCGGAGGTCTCGCGGCGGCGTGGCCAAGGCGCGAGTCAGTCTATGGACGCGAGCCCGTACTCGACCGCTTGGTCGAGCGTCACCACGTCGTCCGCCGCGACGTCGACGGGGACCTCTGGGACCGGCAGGTCGGATCTGATCGCGAGCCTTCCCGAATCCTCGCGCAGGCGTCGCGCGGAACCGATGAGCCGGCCCGCCTGCTCGAGGTCGCCCGCTTCCGCTGCAATCCGGCCGAGCCCGTCGAGACAGTCCGCGACGCCACCGGCGTCCCGAAGGCGCGCGAAGGCACGGAGTGCGCCGCCGAAGCGGTCGCGAGCGGTGACGTCGTCGCCCGACCTGCGCGCGATCTCGCCGAGGCATTCGAGGACCGTCGCGTAGTTGAACGCACCCTCGTCGAGGCCCTCCAGCGCTGCGAATCCGCTCGCCTCGGCGGAGGAGAGGTCGCCGACGCGGAGCGAGAGCTCCGCGTAGACGAGCGCCGACCGCGGGCCACCTCCGATCGCATCGCTCTGATCCGCGTAGTCGCGGGCACGAGCGTACTCGCCGCGATCGAGCGCGATCTCCGCCAGGTCGGCGAAGGTCGCCGATCGCCAGTTCGGGCGCCTCGGGCTCGCATCCAGGGCGACGAGCTCGTCCTTGAGCTCGGTCGCGCGATCGAGATCGCCGGAGAAGCGCGCGATCTCACCCGCGCCGACGAGCAACTCGGCGAGACCTTCCTGGGAAAGACGAGCGCGAAGCGCGAGCGCCGCGTCCGCCCAGGTGCGCGCCTCCGCGAGCGCGTACGAGATGAGGTAGGGGTAGGCGGCCCCGAGGATGCGTCCGACGTCGTCGGGCTCGTGCGCCGCGAGCGCGTGTGCGACGGCGGCCCGTAGGTTCGCGAAATCGAGTGCGAGCGTCGCGGACGTGACGGTCTCCTTCGCCGTGTGCAGGTCCTCTGCGCTCGCCTCGGCAAGGGCGACCATGAACGCCCGGTGCCGACGCGCGACGGAATCCGTCGCATCGGGTTCGAGTCGCTCAGCCGCGTACTCCCGGATCGTCTCGAGCATCGAGTAGCGGCCGTCGGAGAAACGAAGAAGGCTCTTTTCGACGAGTGACTGCATCGTGTCGAGGTCCGCGTCCGCAACGTCTTCCGCCGCTTGCAGCGTGCACCCCTCGGCGAAGACGGACAGGCGCTCGAAGACGCCCTGCTCGTCGGGTTCGAGGAGGTCGTAGCTCCACTCGATCGTCGCTCTCAGCGTCCGCTGGCGCGGATGGGCGTCCCGGCCGCCCTTGAGCAAGTCGAGCCGCCGGCCGAGCCTCTCGAGAATCTGGTCGGGCGTAAGTGCCCGCGCGCGCGCAGCGGCGAGCTCGACCGCGAGCGGCAGGCGATCCAGCCGATCGCAGATCGCGGCAGCGACCGCGTAGTCGATCTCGAGCTCGGGCGCGACGGCATTCGCCCGTTGCCTGAACAGCTCGACCGCGGGCGACTCGGGAAGCGGCGACAGCGGATACTCGCGTTCGGCCGCGACGCGCAACGGCTCGCGGCTCGTGACCAGGACGCGAAGGCGGGGGCACTCGGCGACGAGCGCCGCCAGACCGGGGGCAGCGTCGATCACCTGCTCGACGTTGTCGAGCAGGAGCACACACTCGTCGTCGCCGATGTGACGAACGAGGTCGCCGTCGGCGCCGAGCGTGTCGGCCACGGTCGGAAGCACGAGAGCGGGCTCCCGGAGCGGTGCCAACGGCACGAACCACGCGCCGTCGGGAAGCACCCGGGACACCTCGAGAGCGGCTGCGACGGCGAACCTCGTCTTGCCGACGCCCCCCGCGCCGGTGATCGTCACCAGCCTCGCATCGTCCCGAGTCAGGAGACGCACGACGTCGACGAGCTCCTTCTTCCGCCCGATCAACGGATTGGCCGGGACCGGCAGGCTCGATCGGTACAAGCTTCTCAACGGAGGAAAGTCGTCGTCTCCGAGCTGGAAGACGCGCTCCGGCGCCGCGAGGTCCTTGAACCGGTGCGCGCCGAGGTCCTTCAGGTCGTCGTCGACCAGCGAGGCCGTCGGCTCGGCCACGAGCACCTGGCCACCGTGACCTGCAGCCGCGATGCGCGCCGCGCGATGGACGTCCTCGCCGACGTACCCCTCCTCCGTCAGCAGCGGCGTTCCCGTGTAGACACCGACCCTGACGCGGATGGGCCCGAGCGAGAGGGCGTCCGTCAGTGCACGAGCAGACGAGAGCGCGCCAACTCCCGTCGGAAACGCGAAGAACATCGCGTCTCCCTGCGTGTCGACCTCTACGCCCCCATGCGGAGCGCATGCCTCGCGGACGAGCCTCCGGTGATCGGCGAGTGCGTCGGCGTACGCCTCCGCTCCCAGCGAGTGAAGCAGCTTCGTCGAGCCTTCGACGTCGGTGAAGAGGAAGGTGACGGTGCCGGTGGGGAGGTCGGGCCGCACGCGGCAATCATGCGGGAGCTGCCCGAAGCGGGTCTAGTGCTTCTTGCGGAGCCGCGCGAGCAGGTCGCCGCCGACGGCGACCGCCACGAAGATGAGCCCGACGACGAGCATCGAGAGGACGACGTCGCGACCCTCCTCCGCCGCCGACTTCTCCGACGCGACGAGGAGGTGGGTGAGAACGGCGAGCATCGCGGCGACTCTACCCCACGAATCGGGCGTGCGCAGCGAGCGCGGCCTCGGTCTTTCCGGCTGCCGGCTCGGCCGCTGCGCCGTCGCCGAGCGATGACGACGTCGCCGCCCACGCGAGCCCGTCTCCGGTGAGACCGTCGGCTCGAAGCTGGGCGCACAGCGAGATCAGCTCCGCGAGATCGGCTACGGCCTTGACGTCGCCGGATGCCGCGATGTGCACGAGGCCGTGTGCGTAGAGGTAGTCCCCGAGGAGAAGCGCCGTGTCGCGATCGGACGGCGCGAAAAGACGTGAGCGCCCGTAGTGCACGAGGTAGCCCTCGTAGATGGTCTCCAGCCCGATCGCGTGGCGATGAGGCGCAAGAGGCGAGAAGACCGGCTCGCGCGCCCGGTCACCGGCAGGAAGCGCGGCGTCCGCCCAGAGCCGGCTCTCCGCCGCGGCGGCCGCCGTGATGTCGTCCCACATGACGGGAGACGCTACCGCGACCCGCTCGCCGCCTTCGGCGGCTCCAGCTCGACCTCGACCGGCACCTCTGAGCCGCCCTCGTCCCAGCGCTCCAGCTGCACGCGCTCGCGGAAGAACTCCCAGATCGCCCGGCCTCCGGCCATCGTGGGGAGCGCGACCAGCACACCGGCGATGCCATAGAGCTCGCCGCCGGCGAGGAGCCCGAAGATCACGAGCAGTGGATGGAGGCGGAGCGCGTTTGCCATGACGTTCGGAACGACGATGTGCCCCTCCACCTGGTAGATGAAGAGAAACAGGATCCCGACCCAGAGCACGCCCCACGGCGCATCCGCGAAGAGCGCGTAGATCAACGGTGGAACGGCCGACAGCCACGGCCCGATGTACGGGATCACCTCGATGAACGCGGTCCAGAGACCGAACAGGAGCGCGTACTGCTCCGCGCCCTCGACGAGGCCCGTCACGCCGAGGATGTACATGCCGACGCCCGCACTCGTTCCGATGACGGTCGAGAGAATCGCCTGACCTTTCAGGTAGCCCCAGAGCGCTCCTTCGATCCGCTGGGTCAGCGGCGCCCCTCCATGGGGTGGAAAGCGCGAGTCGATCGTGCGCTCGAGCCGCTGCATGTCGAGGAGCATGTAGATCGAGATGACGATGATCAGGACGAGCGAGAACACGAGGAGCACGAACGAGAACGCAGCTCCCTGGGCGAACGAGATCGCGTCCTGGGCGTAGCCCGAGATCTCGCCGGCGTCGAGCCCGTCGAGCCACTCGTTGACTTGCTTTCGGATCCGGATCTGCTCGAGGCCGTGGTCGTCGAGCCACGCCTGGAGGCGGTCGATGTCGAGCTCTGCGGCTGTCTGTCCGCCCGTGGAGTCCTCGGTGACGTACTCGTCGATCCGGTCCGCTGCCTCCCGCGCCTGGTCGACGGCGACCGCGCCGATCGCGATCAGGAGAGCCGCGACGACAGCCAGGAAGATCGTGTACACGAGGAAGACGGCGGGGCCGCGCGGGACCTTCAGTCGCGTGAGATCGCGAACGAGCGGATTGAGCGTGAACGCGATCACACCGGCCGTGAGGAAGAGGAAGAGCACGTGCCCGAGCGTCTTCGCGAGCAGGAACGCGAACACGAGCGCAACGGGGAGGACGACCAGCTGGATCCATCGCGGGATCTGGATCGTCGGGCCGGGGCCGGCCATGGCCGGATCGTACCGCGGGGCCTGGAGAGCGCCCGTCGGAGACCTTGCTACGGTCCGTGCAAATGGCGACGACGACCCCGCGCTCGCGCCACGCCGCCCGTCTGCGGGCGGATCGGCGGCGGGCGCAGGCGCGAGCGCGTCGCCTGGCCGTCGTTGCTGTCATCGCCGTGCTCGCAGTGGTGACCCTGGCGCTGACGGCATTCGACAACGAGAGCGCCCCGGCCGTGAGCCGCCCGGCGCCGCTCCCCGTCACCTCGGCGCCGCCGGACCCGCACATCCTGGCGACCGTCGGCAACCTCCGCGTGCAGTCGCCGGTCGCGCAGGGCGGCGTCACCGCGATCGGCTTCCACGGGAGCGAGGACGGAGCCCTTGTGCTCAAGCCGGTCGGGCCGCAGGTCAACGAGGGTCTCGTCGCGCGACTGTGGCGGCGCATCACCGGCGCCACGCGGAGCGGCCTGGCCTGGTACCAGCTCTCGGGCGGCCCGCTGCGAACGCTCGACGTCGGCGCCGTCGCGGGCACCGACGTCTATTCGCCGGTGGACGGAACGGTGGTCGCCATTCGCGACCAGATCGTCTCCGGCCGCAAGGTCGGCGCGGAGATCGAGCTCCGGCCGTCGTCGGCGCCGTCGCTCGTGGTCTCGATCCAGAACGTCCAGCCGGACCCGGTGCTCACGGTCGGGGCGAACGTCACCACGCAATCGTCGAAGCTCGGGACGGTGTCGGACATCAGCCGTTTCGAGGAGCAGGCGCTCGAGCGATACGCCACGGACGGCGGGAACAACGTGGCGATCCAGGTCTTCCCCTCGGCCACGCTCGGCGTGCCGTAGGCTGCGCGCCGCTTTGCGCATCCTGTTCATCGCCGACGTCGTCGGTGCCCCCGGCAGACGGGCACTGCAGGAGCGCCTGGGCGCGATGCGCTCGGAGCTCGAGATCGACGCCTGCGTCGTGAACGGGGAGAACGCCGCGGACGGGATCGGCATCACTCCGAGGCTCGCCGACCAGATCCTCGGCATGGGCGTGGACGCGATCACGCTCGGGAACCACGCGTTCCGCCGGCCCGAGATCGGCGAGTACCTCGACGCCTCCGACCGCATCGTGCGTCCGGCCAACACGTCGAAGCACACGCCCGGTCGTGGCGTCGCAGTCGTCCCGACCGCGGGCGGCGAGCGGCTCGGCGTGGTGAACGTCCTCGGGTCGCTCTTCCTCCACCCGGCGACGTCGATGTTCGAGGTCATCGACGAGCTCGTCGAGGAGGCGCGGAGCCAGACGCCGGTCGTGCTCGTTGACATCCACGCCGAGGCAACGAGCGAGAAAGCGGCGCTGGCGCGCTGGCTCGACGGTCGCGTCACCGCAGTCGTGGGAACGCACACGCACGTCCAGACGTCCGACGCGACCGTCCTCCCGAAGGGGACGGCGTTCATCACCGACGCCGGCATGACCGGGCCGCACGACTCGGTGATCGGCGTCGAGGCGGACCTCGCCATCAAGCGCATGCGGACCGGGTTGCCGGTCCGCTTCGAGACGGCTCAGGGAGGCGTGAGGATCGAGGGCGCGCTCGTCGAGTGCGACTCCGCGACCGGCAAGGCCTCGTCGATCGAGTCCGTCCGCGTCGCCGTGTCCTGATCGTTCGGCTCCGGGAGGAGCAGCCAGAGGAGGACGAACGGGACGACCCACGGGAGGTAGAGGTAGAACCAGTGGGTCAGCGTCAGCTGGAACGCGACGAGCACCGCCGCCGTCAGCGCGGCGAGCTGGACGGGACCCTTCCGGCGCGGAACGAGCGCGAGGATCACGGCGAGTGCCACAGCCGCGACCTCGACGGCGGGCTGCAGGACGCCGAGATCGGGAATCCCGCGCGCGTGGTACTGGCCCCAGCCCCAGATCGAGAACGGCGAGTCGCGGCCCGACTGGAACCCGATCGTGCGCTGCCAGAACGTGCGGAGGGCGTCCCAGACCGACGGCTCGAGGAGGAGGATCGAGAAGGCGAGCACTGTCGCGACCGCGAACGCGGCGGTGAAACGGAGCAGCCGGCGGAGCTCGTACGTCGGATATGTCGCCCACAGCGGCGCCGTAAGTAGTGTCCCGAATTTCGCCCAGCCGGAGAGCGCGACCGCTGCCCCTCGCGCCCAGTCGGAGGTGACGAGCCAGAACCCGCCGAGGAGGAAGACGGGCATGATCGCGTCGTTCGTGTTCGCGTTCAGCGTGTACGC
>Ga0070670_100001189_pt1 | contig 20636 bp, 20 predicted proteins | sample KBSS63metaG_FD_64665 | JGI IMG/M metagenome (GOLD analysis project Ga0070670, IMG submission 64665) | Switchgrass rhizosphere microbial communities from Kellogg Biological Station, Michigan, USA - KBS S6-3 metaG | ecosystem: Host-associated > Plants > Roots > Rhizosphere > Soil ... | reverse complement strand
AGCCGGGGGACTGGATCGTGGGTGACGACGACAACGTCGTCGTCGTTCCGCACGCGATCGCCGAGGACGTGCTCGTCGAGGCCGAGCGGAAGGCTGCAACGGAGAGCGAGATCCGCGCGGCAGTGCGCGAGGGGATGCTCCCGCTCGACGCCTACGAGCGGTACGGCACGTTCTGAATCAGCGCCGCCAGCGAAGGACACGCGAACCTGCGGCCGCGAAGCGGACGCCTTCAGGGGTCTCGGCGGAGACGGGGATCGAGCGCTGGCCGATTCCCGTCACTCGCCCTGCAAAACAGGGTTCCAGGCAGGCGAGGAGTCGTTGGTCGCCTGGTCGGTGAGCTTCTTCACGTCGCCACCACCGAGCTCGACGGTGAAGAGCGCGCCTTCCTCCTGGTATGCGATCTTCGACCCGTCCGGCGACCACGCCGGCTCGAAGTTGTCGTGCGCCGTCGGCACCACGCTGCGCAGGCGCTTGCCGTCCAGTCCGATCGTGAAGAGCTCGAAGACCTCGTCGCGGTTCATCGAGAAGACGATTCGGGTGCTGTCGGGCGACCACGACGGCGTGAAGGCCCGTCCTGCCTGCTTCGTCAGCGCTCGCCTCCCCGTTCCGTCCGGATGCATGACCCAGAGGTTCTGCACGGGCGTACCGGGAGTCCGCCTTATGTACGCGATCCAGTCGCCGTCGGGAGACCAGGCGGGATCGGACTCCTGAGCGTTGAGGTCGGAGATGCGCTTCGGATTCGAGCCGTCGGCCCCCATCACGTAGATGTCGCCGTCGCGGGCGAACGCGATCGATGCCCCATCCGGCGACCATGTCGGATGCGTGTCGTTGTTCTTCTCGCCCGAGGTGAGCGCCTTCGTGCCGGTGCCGTCCGCGTTCATCACATAGACATGGGGCTCGCCGCTACGCGCGCTGACGAAGGCGATCGTCGCCCCATCGGGCGACCAGGCCGGATCGATCTGCCAGAACACGGACTCGCCCTCGGGCTTCTCGCCCTCGCGAGAAGTGAGTCGGTGCTCACCCTTCCCATCCGCGCTCATCGTGAACAGTGCGTACTCCCCGTCACGGCTCGAGACGAATGCGATGTCCGAGCTCGTCGCATCGCTGCCGCCGCAGCCCGCGAGCGCCGCCACGGCAGCGGCGAACACGACGGCGGCGGCGAGCGAACGAGGCACGGCCGCGACAGACTAGTGAGAGAGCGGCTCGACGCCGAGGTACCGGCGCTGCATGTCGGGGTCGCCCGACAGCTGCGCGGCCGTCGTCTCGGCGGCGATGCTCCCACCGATCATCACGAGCTGCCGCTCGGCAAGGGCGGTGGCGACTCCGAGGTTCTGCTCGATCAGGAGAATGGCGAGACCCTCCTCCTCGAGGTGCTTGAAGGTCTCGATGAGCCCCTCGATGACGGCCGGCGCGAGGCCCTCCGACGGCTCGTCCATGACGAGGATCGTCGGATTCGTGACGAGCGCCCGCCCGATCGCGAGCATCTGCTGCTCGCCGCCCGACAGCTGGGCGCCACCGTTCGACTTGCGTTCGGCGAGACGCGGAAAGAGCTCGTACACGCGCTCGCGATTCCACTCGCTGCTCCCTCCGCTCGCTGCCCCGCGCGCGGCTATCCGGAGGTGCTGATCGACGGTCAGGGACGGGAAGAGGCGACGCCCCTGGGGCACGTAGCCAATTCCCCGCCGGGCGATCTTGTGCGACGCAACGCCGACGATCTCGCCGCCCTGGAACCGGATCGAGCCCTCCGCGCTCGGCGGTGAGATGCCCATGATCGCGTTGCACAGCGTCGTCTTCCCCATGCCGTTTCGACCGACGATGGCGACCGATTCGCGGCCCATCGTGAAGTTCACGTCCTCGAGCGCCTGGGCGCTCCCGTAGAACGCGTTCAGGCCGCTGATCTCGAGCAGCGGTGCGGACGGCGAGTCGGCGACGGGAGCGGCCGCCTCACTCATTCGCGTAGCCGCGTCCGAGGTAGAGGTCGTGCACCGTCTCGTTGGCACGGATCTCCGCAGGTGTCCCCTCGACGATCACGCGACCGTCGTGCATCATCGTCACCTGCTCGGCAACGGTGAGCGCGATGTCCATGTCGTGCTCGATGAGGATGAGGGTGATGCCGCGATCGAGGCCGAGGAGGAGCTCGGTGAGCAGCTGACGCTCACCTCGCGACAGGCCCGACGCCGGCTCGTCGAGCATGAGTGCCTTCGGCTCGGCCGCGAGCGACATCGCGATCGCAACCTGCCGATGCTCCCCGTGGGAGAGATTGCCGACGAGCTCGTCGAGCTTGTGTGAGATCGCGACCCGGTTTGCCGCCTCCTTCGCCCGCTCGCGGATTGCCTTCTCCCGTCCCGGGACGAGCACAGGCCGGAGCCGACCACCCTCGACACCGACGATCGAGAGGTAGATCGAGTCCTCGACGGTCAGGCCGTTGAAGAGGCGCGACTGCTGGTACGTGCGTGCGAGGCCGAGCTTCGCGCGGTAGCGGGCCGGCCGCTTCGTCACGTCCTCGCCGAACAACTCGACCGTACCGCTCGACGCGGGCAGGTCGCCGCAGATGACATTGAAGAGCGTCGTCTTGCCGGCACCGTTCGGCCCGAGGATCGCCCGGCGCTCGCCCTGGGCGACGTCGAGATTCACGCCGTCACAGGCGAACAAGCCGCCGAAACGCCGGCCGACCCCCCGCAAGCGGAGGGTCGGCGCGGTGTGTTCGACGGACGATGCTGCTTCGCTCACGAACCTACTTGATGGTCTGGTTCGTGATGACGCCGTTCTTGACGACCTTGATCTTGCCCTGCCAGGGCAGCTTCTTCTTGACGCAGCGCGGATAGTTCCGCCCCGGCGCCGGCTTGTTCGGGCCGAAGTAGCCGCCGAACGTCTGGTCGACGTTCGGGACGTAGCCCGCGATCGTTGTCGTCACCGATCCAGTTCCCGTCGCCTTCGTGATCTGGAGGGGATACTGGTCCTGAATCGCCTGACGGCGACTGTCGAGCTTCAGGACGCCGTTGTTGGCGACCTGAAAGCCGGGTCGGAGCGTCTTGGGCAGAGCCCTCTGTAGCGCCGCACCAGTTCTACCACCCGACTTGTTCAAGCCCTGGACGAGTGCCCAGGCGGCGTTCCAGTAGTTGTAGAAGAACCCGTCGTTCACGTTCTGACCCGTGAACCACTTGCTCGAGTTCTTCACGTACTGGACTGCCTGCTTCGTCTTCAGCCCACCCGTCTGGAATGTGCCGAAGCCGCCCATGTACGCCCCGACGAGGCGTGGAGCCACCGTCGTGTTCGCACCCAGGAAGTACAGGAACAGGTTGCCCGAGTGCTGCTTCGCGTTGACCGGGCCGTAGGCCTGCTCGAACGCGGTGAGCGCAGCGCTCGTGTTCGCTCCTCCGACGAGCCAGAAGTAGCCGTCGACCTTGTCGGGCGCCGGCAACTGTCGGATGAACGGCGCGTAGTCACCACCTGCCGGAGGCGTCCACACGCGCTTCGTGATCTTGCCGCCGATGCCGCAGAAGTCGGCGATGATGCCGGCGGCGGACGTCCACGGGAAGCTGTAATCGTCGCCGATCAGCGCGGCCGTGCGCCAGCCGAGCTTCTTGTAGACGATCTCCCCGAGACCGGCGTTCCACTGAGCGCCGTCACCGTGGTAGCGGAAGAGGTTCTTCGGTGCGATCTGCATCGTCGGATCCTGCGACCCGGCGGTGCCGATGATCACGGTCTTCTGCGGGTTCTGCTTCGCCCACTGGGCAATCGAGACCGCCTCGTCACCCGACAGCGGGCCGATCATGACCTCGCCGCCGAGCTGCACCATCAGACGCCTCGTCTCCTTGAGTGCGAGAGCCGGCGTCTCGTCGCCGCAGCCGATACCGACGATGTTGAGCTTCTTCCCGCCCGCACTGCCACCGGTCATCCCGGCGGACGGCTTCTTCTTGTTCTTCGGCTTCGCTCCGGCGTACTGGGAGAACGCGGCGATCGTTCCCGCCGTGTCCACCTCGTAGCCGAACGCGAATGCGCCCTTGCAGTCGGTCATGATCGCGACCTTCACGTCGCTGCTCTGCGCCGACTTGGCGAGAGCCCCTGAGGTTCCGATCGTCGCGCCGACTACCAAGAGCGCCAGCGGAAGCAGGAGCTTCCACTTACCTAGCTTCATATTCCCTCCTCTCGTGCCTGCCAGAAAACCACTGTCTACGCCTGGGACGAGCCTACGCCATGTCGTCTAGCGGTTCCACCTCCTCATGACGTGGTGGCCCCCACCGTCGCTTCGCCGCCCTCGACGTCCCGCGGCGGGCTGCCCCGTCGTCGCGCCGTCTCCCACATGCGATCCCACAGGCCCATCAGGCCGTCGGGCGAGACGATGACGATGGCGAGAAAGATGAAACCGATCACCGTGTTGAACGTGCCGCCGATCACCGGGAGGCCGGACGAGGGGATGTGATTCGTCACGGTGTTGTTGATCGCGAGAAAGGCGAGCGCGCCGATCCAGGCGCCCTCGATCCGTCGCAGGCCCCCGAGGACGGCGATGATCAAGAGCTGGATGGTCGCGTCGAGACCCATCGTCGTCGGCGACAGCTGGCCGAACCACCAGGCGTACAGCACGCCGCTGATCGCGGCGATGAAGGCTCCGAGCCCGAAGGCGAGGGTGCGGTGCAGCGCGACGTTGTAGCCCAGCGACGCCATGCGCACCGGGTCGTCGCGAATGCCCTGGAAGGAGATGCCGAACGGCGTGCGCACGACGTACCGGATCAGCAGGTACACGAACACGGCCGAGATGAGGGCGATGTAGTAGAGCCGCTCCCGGTCCGCGACGATGTTCCCGATGAAGCCCGGCGTGTACTGGTCGACGCCGGCGACCGGCGAGAAGCCGCCGATCAGCGTCACTGAGCCGACGAAGAGGAACGCGATGACGGTGTACGTCAGCGTGAGCATCAGGAAGTAGATGCCGTAGCTCCGCGAGGCGACGGCGCCGAACACGAGGCCGATCCCGACCGTGAGCAGGATCGCAGCGATCAGTCCGAGGGTGGGATCCCAGCCGAGGAGCAGCCCCTTCGTCTCGCCGCCCGGCACGCGCTGGGTGACCATGTTCGCAAGCGCGTAGCCCGCGATTCCGATGAGCCCGGTCTGCGCGAGCGAGATCATCCCGCCGTACGCCGAGAGGAAGATGAGGCTCGCGGCGCCGATGCCGAGGATCAGGCCCTGCGTGAGGATCGAGTTCAGCCAGAACGCGCTGAAGATCGCGGGCGCGAGAATCGCGATGACGAGACTGACGACGCCGATCGTCCGCTCTGCCGCGACCTTGGTCCGGTCGAACGTCACGCGACCCTCCCGAACAGGCCCTGCGGCCGGAAGGCGAGGACGAGGGCCATCAGCGCGAACGTGAGGACGACAGAGTACTGCTGGCAGCAGTCGCTGCCTGTGATCGGAAGGTACGCCACGGCGAACGAGAAGACGAGCCCGTACAGCACGGCCCCGACCGCCGCGCCCGCCAGCGAGCCCATGCCGCCGATGATCACGACCACGAGCGAGTAGAGGAGCCACTGGCCGTCCTGGCCCTGCGAGACGGACGATTGCGAGCCGCTGACGACGGCACCGAACGCGGCGAGCGCGGAGCCGACGATGAACGCGATCGCGAAGGTCCACTGGATGTTGATTCCGATTGCAGAGGTCATCTGCCGGTCGTCGACGCCGGCGCGGATCACCATCCCGGTCCGCGTCTTCTGCAGCCAGAGCCAGAGGACGATGCCGACGGAGACCCCGAGCGCGAGGACCACGAGCCGCGCGAGCGAGTAATGGACGCCCCCGATGTGGAGATCGACGAGGCGATTCGTCCAGCCCGGCCAAGAGATGGTCACGGCGTTGCCGCCGTACTTCTGCGTTCCAAGGGGCACTGTGCGGGGGAAGTGCGCGATGACCTGGTCGGCGACGATGACGGACACCGCGATCGTGATGAGCGCCTGGCGAAGGTCCTGTCCCTGGTTCCAGCGCAGCAGGAGCTGCTGGACACCGAGTCCGAACACGGCGATGCACGCCATCGCGACGAGCCACGGCACCAGCCACTCGAACGTGTTCACGTCCTGCCCGGACAAGAAGAACCCGGAGCCGGTCATCCGCTGCTGCACCTCGTAGGCGACGTAGCCGCCCAGGAGGTAGAACGCGCCGTGGGCCATGTTCACGACCCGCATGAGCCCGAAGATCAGTGAGAAACCGCTCGCGACGATGAAGAGGAGACCGGCGAACGTCAGCCCGTCGAGGATGGTCTCCAGGAACGAGCTCGGATCGTCGAGCGCGGATCCCGTGTTGGTCGTCCGCCAGTCGCCCCCCACCTCGGGCGGCGGGTTGGCGATCACGAGGACGTAGAGGAACGCGAAGACGACGACGGCGACCGCGGCGCCGCGCGCCACGGTCCCGACGACTCCCCAGGCGCGGATTCGCTCGGCCACCAGCGGGATCGAACGTACCAGCGTCGCCCCGCGCTTTCAACGGGTATCCGGCCCGCCTAGCAGCTCGTCGTGGTCGGCTTGACGGTCGCCCAAGGCGGGGCATAGCCTGGCCACAGCCCCGCGACGAGGAGGAGTCATGGCGTACCACGCGGTCATTCCCTACGAGTCCCTCGATCCGCTGACGATCGGCGCGTCCGGAGACGACGACAAGGTCTCCCGCGACACGCTCTCACTCGAGATCCCGGAGGGGAACCTCCTCGCGGCCGTCTACCCCGACGAGCCCGCGCCGGTCGGCGACGCTACGGCGACCGCGCGCGCCGCGCTCGACTCGCCGGTCTCCGGGCCGCGCTTCTCCGAGCTCGTCGAGTCGGCCTCGAAGGTCGCGGTGATCATCGACAACCAGTTCCGCCCTACGCCCCAGTCGAAGCTGCTGCCGCCGGTGCTGGACGTGCTCGAGGCAGCGGGCAAGCCGGCCGTGGTCGTCTGCGCGAACGGGAAGGTGTTTCCGATGTCGGACTCCGACATCGAGCAGAAGATCGGCAGAGAGAACCTCGCGCGCATGGAGCAGCTGGGGATCGAGTTCCATCAGAACGATCCGCGGAACACCGACAACTACGAGTACGTCGGCGTCTCGTCACGCGGGACTCCCGTCTGGCTGCACAAGGAGGTCGCGGCCTGCGACGTGAAGGTCACGATCGGCCAGGCGCAGTCGAACCACTGGGGCGCAGGGGGTGGCGGCAAGCTGATCCTCCCGGGCGTCGTCTCCGACGAGACGATCGAGTCGAACCATTGCGCCTTCGTCCCGTCGCCGCAGACGCACTACGGCGCGTACGCCGGCCCGATGCGCTCGGACATCGACGAGGTCGCGACGATGTGCGGGCTCTCGGGGACGATGAACGTCGTCCTCGACACGCACGGCCGCGTGATCGAGTGCATCTTCGGGTCACACCCCGACGCCCATCGCAAGGCGATCGAGCGCTTCAACGAGATCTACGCCTACGACCACCCCGGCGCGCAGGCGGACATCGCCATCTGCGGCGTGTTCGCACCGACCGACCACCTGTTCTTCCACACCGGCTGGGGCTGCATGTCGGCGGACTTCGTCGTGAAGGATGGCGGGACGATCATCTACTGCTCGCCCTCACCCGGCGTCTCGACCGCGATCGGCGACTTCCCCGGCCTCGCGCTCATGGATCTCATGAAGCCGTACATGCCGGCGACACCGGAGAACTACCAGCGCGTCCTGAAGGACATCCACGCCCGCGCGATCCAGATGTGGGCAGGCTGCATCTGGGTCCCGATCTACGAGGTCATGACCCGCAAGCACCTCTCGCTCGTCACCCTCGAGGAGAACCTGGAGATGGCCGCCGACATCGGCATCGACGCCGGAGGGTCGCTCGACGCGGCGTTCGCGGCTGCCATGGAGCGGCACGGGCCTGACGCGAAGGTGATCGTCCTGCCGTACGCGCGCTACCAGCTGCCCGCGAACATGGTGCGGATGGACGCGTCGCCGATGCGCTACCCGGAAGAGGCGCTCGTCCACTGACCCAGCGTGCGGTCCCGGGGCTCGACGCGCGCGGAACCGCGCCAGACGCCCCCGAGTCGAGGGAGATCAGGGGATCGACGACGATCGTCGAGCTCCTGCGCATGTTCCCCGACGGGGAGGCCGCGCGGCTCCTCTCGCGGCTGCAGATGCCGTGCGCTCACTGCGGGGGCGCGTTCCACGAGCCGTTGACGATGGCGGCGAAGCGCCACCGTCGCGATCCCCGCGCGGTGCTCGAGGCGTTCCGGGCACTCGAGCGAGGCGGTCCCGACGGGCTAGAGGTCGAGGCGGCGCTCGCGCGGGTCGGCTAGGAGGTGACTGCGAGCCGCCTCGTGAACGAGGCGTTGAGCGAGCCTGAGCGGAACGGCTCGTCGGAAATCTCGACCTCGTGATAGCCGGCCTCCGCGACAGCCGCGGCGATCGCATCACGACGGTCAGTGGTCAGCGCGGTCAGGGCGTCCTCGGGCAGCTCCACCCTGCCGAGCGCCCCATAGTGTCGGACGCGGAGCACGCCGTAACCGAGAGCCTTCACCGCGAGCTCCGCGCGGTCGATCAGTGCAAGCACATCCGGCTCGACCGCCGTGCCGTACGGAATGCGCGACGCCAGACACGGGGACGCAGGCTTCTCGGAGCTCGGGATCGCGAGGATGCGAGCGAGCTCGCGCACTTCCTCCTTGCCGACCCCGGCGTCCACGAGCGGATGGACGACGGCGTGCTCGGCGGCGGCGGTGAGCCCCGGCCGCCAGTCGCCGAGATCGTCTGCGTTCGCGCCCGAGAGCACAGCGGCATACCGCCGGCGCACTGCCAGCGCCGACAGCTGCTCGTAGAGCTCGGTCTTGCAGTGGTAGCAGCGGTTGCGGTCGTTCGCGCGGTAGCCCTCCCGCTCGAGCTCGGCCGTCACGATCGTCTCGTGCCGAATGCCGATCGCGTGCGCGACCTCTCGCGCGCCGTCGAGCTCGCCCGTCGCGAGCGCCGGCGACACGGCGGTCACTGCCAGCGCCCGTACGTCGAGCGCGCGCGCGGCGAGCGCGGCGACGAGCGACGAGTCGACACCGCCCGAGAACGCGACGACGCAGCTCCCCAGAGAGCCGATCCTCGTTTCGAGCTCCTCGATCCTCGTCATGAGTCCTGTGCGCGAGCGAGCGCCTCCGCCCAGACCGACTTTACGGAGCGCCCGCTCGCCTTGGCAACCGCGGCGCAGTCGTCGTGCTCGGGCGCGAGGTTGACGACGCGGCCGTCGAGCACGCCGACCTTGATCCGAACGGTTGCTCCTGCGACCTCGACGACACGTTCCTCGCGATCGAGCTCGTAGCGCTCGAGCCGCGAGATGCGGACGCCGAGCGCGCTCGTCTCCTCGAGCAGCGCCCGCACCAGCGCCGCCTCGGCGTCGGGACGCGCGATGGCCGAGAGCACGAACCCGGGACGTCCTTTCTTCATCCCCACCTGGACGGTCCAGACGTCGAGTGCGCCCGCCTCGTAGCACCGCTCGATCGCGTCCGGGACGAGCTCGGGCGAGAGGTCGTCGAGGTTCGTCTCGAGGACGACGACTCGGGTCCGGGCTCGCGACTCCGTTCCGAGGACGACGCGAACGACGTTCGGTCGATCGGCGAGGTCCTTCGTCCCGGCGCCGTACCCGACACGCTCGAGCGTGAGCGGCGGCAGCGCTCCCCATTCGTCGACGACGGTCGCCGCGATCGCGGCACCCGTCGGCGTGACGAGCTCGGCCTCCGTTTCGACACCGACGAGCGCGGCGCCTTCGAGCAGGCCGAGCGTCGCCGGCGCCGGGAGAGGGAGCACGCCGTGCGCTGCCTCGACGAAGCCGCGCGCGAACGGGAGCGGCGAAGATGCGACGCGCTCGACGCCGAGCTCGTCGAGCAGGACGAAGGCGCCGCAGACGTCGACGAGCGTGTCAAGCGAGCCGAGCTCGTGGAAGTGGACCTCGTCGGGATCGACACCGTGGATTCCGCCCTCGACCGCTGCGAGCCGACTGAAGGCATCGAGCGAGCGGGTTCGGGCTCGCTCCGGTAGCTCCGCCCTCTCGACGAGCTCGCGGATGTCGCGGTAGTGCCGGTGGCCGTGGTCGTCGCGAGCCTCGATACGGAGGTGGAGCGCACCGATGCCTTGCCGGTCGACGCGCCGGACGTCGATTTCGACACCCTCGACGCCGAGAGCGCGGGGAACGCCGCGCAGCGTCTCGAGCTCGGCTCCGGCATCGAGGAGTGCGGCGAGGAGCATGTCGCCCGCGAGACCCGCGACGCAGTCTAGGTAGGCGATACGCGTCACTCGCGCCCCCGCGCGATGCGCGCTGCGACGGTGCCCGCGCCGAGGCCGTCGTCGATCCCGACGACGGAGAGGCCCGCGGCACAGGAGGCGAGCATCGCATTCAGCGCCGTCGTGCCACCGTGAGCCGAGCCGTAGCCGACGCTCGTCGGGACGCCGATCACCGGCGCGCGCGCGAGTCCCCCGACGAGGCTCGCGAGGGCGCCGTCCATGCCCGCCACCACCACGACGCAGTCCGCCCGGTCGAGGTCGGGCAGCGCGGTCGCGAGCCGGTGCACGCCCGCGACGCCGACGTCCTCGTAGACCACCACGGTCGTCCCGAGGAGCTCGGCGCGGATCCGCACCTCGCGGACGACCGGCCCGTCGGACGTCCCTGCCGAGACGACGACGACAAGGCCGCGCGGTTCGGGTGTGCTACGCGCCACCCACACGCACCGGGCGAGCTCGTCCTCCTCGACCCCGGGAACGGCCTCGCGCACCGCTCCGCGAGCGGCCTCGTCGGCGCGGGTCGCGAGCACGCTGCCGGCGCCGCCCTCGAGCAGAGCCACGAAGATCTGCGCCACCTGCTCCGGCGTCTTCCCCGCGGCGAGGACCGCCTCGGGAGCGCCCTGCCGGAGCTCGCGGTGAAGATCCACGCGGGCGAATCCGAGGTCGCGGAAGGGCAAGGCCGAGAGCCGCTCGAGGGCGTCGTCCGGGCTTGTCGTGCCGGCGCGAACGGCTTCGAGCAGGTCGCGGAGGTCGTCCCGAAGCCCGCCCACATGGCGATAGTAAGGTAGTCCGGTGGGAGCGAACGCGGCCTCGGATGCGTGGGTCGGCCGCCCGCTTCCCCGGCTCGAGGACGAAGCGCTGCTCCGCGGCGAGGGACGCTTCATCGACGACCTCGATCCCGTGGCGAACGCACGCCACGCCGCGGTGCTGCGCTCGCCCTTCGCCCACGCCCGCATCACGCGGCTCGACGCGTCCGCCGCGCTCGAGCTCCCCGGCGTCGTGGGCGTGCTCACTGGCACCGACGTCGTCGAGCTCTCGCACCCATTCCCGGTCGGGATCGAGTCGCCCGTCCCGCAGTACGCGGCGGCGCACGAGGTCGTCCGCTACGTCGGAGAGCCCGTCGCCGTCGTCGTCGCGCGCGACCGCTACCTCGCCGAGGACGCGCTCGAGCTGGTCGAGGTCGAGTACGAGCCGCTGGAGGCCGTCCTCGACGCCGAGTCCGCAGTCGAGACCGCGGCCTGCGTCTCCGACCGCTCGTTCGCCTACGGCGACGTCGACGCGGCACTCGCACGCGCCGACCTGGTCGTCCGCGAGCGCTTCCGCTTCGGGCGCTGGAGCTGTACCCCGGTCGAGTGCTACGGCGTCGTCTGCGACTGGAACGCGTCTGAAGGGTCGCTCACGGCCTGGGCGAACTTCCAGGGCCCGTTCACACTGCACTCGGTCGCTGCGGGAGCGCTCGGACTCCCGGGATCGAAGCTCCGCCTGATCACGCCTCCGGACTCGGGCGGCTCCTTCGGGATCAAGTCGTCCGTGTTCGCCTACGTCGTCCTCATGGGACTCGCCTCGCGGAAGCTGGGCGTCCCCGTGCGCTGGATCGAGGATCGCCTCGAGCACCTCGCAGCCAGCGCGGCCTCGAGCGGCCGCGTGACGCGCGTCGAGGCGGGATTCTCGGCCGACGGCGAACTGCTCGCCTTACGCTACGACGCGATCGAGGACGTCGGCGCGTACGTCCGCGCGCCCGAGCCGGCGACGCTCTACCGCATGCATGGGTCGCTCTCCGGCGCGTACCGGGTCCAGAACGTGGCAGCGCGGAACCGCGTGGTCCTCACGAACACGCTCCCGAGCGGACTCAACCGCGGTTTCGGCGGTCCGCAGCTGTACCTCGCGCTCGAGCGGACGATGACGATGGCGGCGAACCGTCTCGAGATCGATCCGGCCGAGCTCCGCCGCCGCAACCTCGTCCCGAGCTTCGCCTTCCCGTACCAGACGCCGTCGGGAGCGCTCTACGACTCGGGCGACTACGAGGCCTGCCTCGACGATGCGCTCGAACGGGCGCGCTACGACGAGCGGCGCGCCGAGGCCGCGACAGGGCGCGCGGAGGGCCGTCTGCTCGGAGTCGGAGTCGCCTGCGTCGTTGAGCCGTCGATCTCGAACATGGGCTACATCACGCTCGCGGAGCCGGCCGACTCGAGGGGCCTTCCGAAGTCGGGCAACGCCGAAGGGTGCACCATCTCCATCTCTCCGCTGGGTGGAGTCACCGTGCGAACAGCGACGACGCCGCAGGGTCAGGGGCATCGAACCGTGATCGCGCAGGTCGTCGCCGACCGGCTGGGAGTCGATCCCGCGGAGGTCGACGTCGTGACCGAGGTCGACACGTCGACGTCGCCGTGGACGATCGCGTCGGGGAACTACTCGTCGCGTTTCTCCGGCGTCGGCGTCGGCGCAGTGGCGGCTGCGGCCGACCGGCTCGCGGCGAAGGTCGCCGCAATGCGGGAGTACTACGGGGACGAGAGCGCATCGCTCCGTCGCATCGCCGGTTCCGTGCATTGGAATCCCGAAGCGCTCCCGCTCGACCAGGAGCCGGGACTCTCGGTGACGTCCTACTACTCGGCTCCGCTCCTCCTCCCGCCGGACGCCGACGACCGGATCGCGTCGTCCGCTTCGCACGGCTTCGTGGTGGACGTGGCAGTCGTCGAGATCGACCGCGACACCGGTGAGGTCGACGTGCTCGACTACGTCACCGTCCACGACGCCGGCCGCCTGCTGAACCCGTTGCTCGCCGAGGGCCAGGTCCGAGGCGGACTCGCCCACGGCATCGCGGCAGCGCTCTTCGAGCGCCACGTCTACGACGACGACGGGAACCTGATGACGGCGTCGTTCATGGACTACCTCACGCCGACCGCGCCCGACCTCCCCACGCCGCGTATCGGCCATCGCGAGTCACCGACGCCGTTCCTCCCCCTCGGCGCGAAGGGTCTCGGCGAGGGGACGACGATGAGCGCGCCGGCGGCCATCGCGAACGCCGTCGCAGACGCGCTCGGGCGCGAGGACGTGGAGCCGCCGTTCACGCCGGGCCGCGTCTGGGAGCTCCTGCAGGCGTGAAGCCGGCTCGGTTCACGTACGTCCGACCGGGGTCGCTCGAGGAGGCGCTCTCGGCGCTCGCCGGGGACGACGAGGCGAAGGTGCTCGCCGGCGGACAGAGCCTCCTCCCGGCACTGAACATGCGGGTGCTCCGTCCGAGCGCGCTCGTCGACATCAACCGCATCCCGGATCTCGACGGCGTCGAGCGTCGGGCAGACACCCTCGTCGTCGGCGCGACGGCTCGCCAGGCCGACGCGCGCCTGCACGACCACCCGGTGCTGGCCGCGGTCCTACCCCACGTCGGGCATACGGTGACGCGCAACCGAGGAACGGTGTGCGGCTCGGTGGCGCACGCCGACTCGGCCGCGGAGCTCCCGCTCGCACTCGTGGCCGCCGGCGGGTCGGCAGTCGTCGCATCCGTGCGTGGCCGCCGCGAGATCCCCGCGGCCGAGCTCTTCGTCGGCCCGTACACGACCGTGCTCGAGCCCGACGAGCTCCTCGTCGAGACCGTGTGGCCGCTCCCTGCCGACGGGGGCTCGTTCGCATTCGAGGAGCTCGCGCAGCGCGGCGGCGACTTCGCGCTCTGCATGGCGGCAGCGCTGGTCCGTGGCGACGAGCTCCGCGTGGTCGTCGGCTCGGTGACGGCGTTTCCGACGGTCCTCGACGTCGACCCCGATCGAGCCGGAGAGTCGGCCGCGGAACAGGTCGAGCCGTGGGGCTCGATCCACGCGACTCCCTCCTATCTCCGGCAGCTCGTTCGGGTCCTCGTCGATCGTGCCGTCGGGCGCGCGCGGGAGGCCGCGGCATGATCGCCGTCGAGGTTTCCGTGAACGGCCGCCGCTACCACGAGGATGTCGAGCCCCGCCTGCTCCTCTCCGACTTCCTCCGGCACCGGCTCGGCCTCACGGGTACGCACGTGGGCTGCGAGCACGGGGTGTGCGGCGCGTGCACAGTACGGCTCGACGGCGTGGCCGTCCGCTCCTGCCTTCTCCTCGCCGCCCAGGTCGACGGTGCCGAGATCGTCACGGTGGAAGGGCTCGCACGCGAGGGCGAGCTGACGTCCCTGCAGCAGGCGTTCAGGCGTCACCACGCGCTGCAGTGCGGGTTCTGCACCCCGGGGATCCTCATGGCGGCGGAGGACCTCCTCGCGCGCGAGCCGCGCGCGACGCGCGAGCAGATCACCGACATGCTCTCCGGCCAGCTGTGCCGCTGCACCGGGTACACCGCGATCGTCGACGCGATCGCCGAGATCGCCGGATCGTGAATCTCGCGCTCAGCCTCCTCGGCTCAGCCGAGCGGACGCCCGAGCGTGAGGCGCTCGTCGCCGAGGACAGGCGTCTGACGTACTCCGACCTGCGAGCTCGCGCAGCACGCATCGCGACGGGGCTCGCCGACCGCGGCGTGCGCCGTGGCGACCGCGTCGCGTGCGTGCTGTCGAATGAGCCCGAGACGGCCGAGCTGTACTGGGGATGTCAGTGGCTGGGTGCGGTGGTCGTGCCGCTCTCGCACAGAATCTCGGAGGCTGACCTCGACTACTGCATCGACGACGCCGGAGCCGCCGTCGTCCTCCGCGAGCCCGGCGAGGTCGCGGAGCTCGTCGCCGACGTCGAGCACTCGGGGGCGCTCGACGTCGACGAGCGCGAGCCGTCCATCCAGCTCTACACGTCGGGCACGACAGGGCGGCCGAAGGGCGTCCCGCGGTCGCATCGCGCAGAGCGTGCCGGCGGCCTCTCGCAGGTGCTCCAGCACGGCCTCACCCCCAGCCATCGCACCCTCGGGGTCATGCCGCTGTATCACACGATGGGGATCCACTCGCTGCTCGCAGCTTCGGTGGTCGGAGGCTGCTACGTGGCGCAAGCGTCGTGGGCCTCCGGCCGCGCGCTCGAGCTGATCGCGGCGGAGCAGGTCGACAGCCTCTACCTCGCGCCGACGCTCTACTACGACCTCGTCCACGACCCCGGACTTGCGTCCGTCGACGTCTCGTCCGTTCGCGCGGTCGCGTACGCGGGAGCGCCGATGACGAGCGCGCTCGTGGAGAGGGTCGCCGCCGTGTTCGAGCCGGACATCTTCGTCAACCACTACGGCTCGACCGAGATCTACACGTTCTCCGTGCAGCGCGACCAGCGCGCGAAGCCGGGCTGCGCCGGCCGCGCCGCGCTGAACGCCCGCCTCGCACTCAACCCGGCGGGAGAGGGCGAGGTCCTCTGTCACATGTCGTCCGACGAGGCGTTCACCGGCTACTGGAACCGGCCCGATGCGGATGCGAAGGCGATCCGCGACGGCTGGTACCACACGGGCGACGTCGGAAGGCTCGACGAGGACGGCGACCTCTGGGTCGTGGGCCGCGTCGACGACATGGTGATCTCCGGCGGCGAGAACATCCATCCGGTCGAGGTCGAGGACGTCCTCTCGCGTGCGCCGGGAGTGCGGGAAGTCGCCGTCGTCGGTGCCGCCGACGAGCGCCTGGGCCAGCGCGTCGTCGCCTGCGTCGTCACCGACGAGAGCGTCACGGCGGAGGAGCTCGACGCGTTCTGCCTCGCGTCCGACTCGCTCGCCCGGTTCAAGCGTCCGCGCGAGTACCGCTTCGTCTCCGAGTTGCCCAAGAGTCCGTCTGGGAAGATCCTCCGACGCATGCTGCGGGAGAGCAAGTGAGCGAGCACGACGGGTTCCGGGTGGACAACGACGCCGACCGCGGCGTCGCCACGATCACGCTCGACGTTCCCGGGAAGTTCAACCGCGTCTCCATGAACGCGCGGGACGAGTTGCGCGGCGTCCTCGAAGGGCTCGACCGTGACGACGCCGTCCGCTTCGTCGTGCTGCGCGGCGAGGGCGGAGCGTTCACCGCAGGGGGCGACATCCCCGGATTCCTGCAGCGCTCGGCGTGGGATGTCTCGCGACTCGCCGACAACGTCGCCGCGCCGGAGCGCTGCTCGAAGCCCGTGATCGCGGCGCTCCAGGGGTACTGCTTCGGCGTCGGTCTCGAGCTCGCGCTCGCCTGCGACTTCCGGATCGCCGCGGACGACCTCGAGCTCGGCTTCCCCGAGGTGACGATCGGGATGATCCCGGGAAGCGGTGGCACGCAGCGCCTCGCACGACTGATAGGACTTGCGCGTGCGAAGGACGTCGTCATGCGCGGCCGCCGCATCCCTGCAGGCGAGGCGCTGGCACTCGGCCTGGTGACCGAAGTCGTCGCGGCTGGACAGCTCGACGCCGCCGTCTCCCGGCTCGTCGAGGAGCTCTCGCGCCACTCGCCGCTCGCGCTCGCGATGGCCAAGCGCGTCCTCAACCAGGCGTACGAGGGGCCGCTCGCCCAAGGACTCGAGCTCGAGGGCCTGGCCTACGGCCTCCTCCAGCAGACACACGACTTCCGCGAGGGCGTCGAGTCGTTCGTCGAGAAGCGCCCGCCCGAGTTCCGCGGCGACTAGGTCAGCGACGTTCCCAGGCGAGTCCGGCGGCGAGCACGACTTCGTCGCGCGGAGCGATGAGCTGCATGTTGGCGATCGCGAGCCCGGCCCAGCCGGTGAGATTCACCCAGCGCACGAACGAGGTGAGCGGGAGTCGCACGTCGAGCTCGTCGGCCTCCTCCTCCGGGAGGTCGATCGCGTAGCACGGGCTCACGTACAGGTCGACCTCGGGCTCGTAGCGACGCCACTCCTCGATCGCGCGGTACGCAGCCTCGATCTCCTCCGGCGTCGCCCTGAGCGCCGCGCCGAGCTTCTTCTGCATGAGCTCGCCGTACTCGTCTGCGCGGCTCGGGTAGGTGGCCGCATGCGACTGGAGCGCCTCGTGCTGGAACTGCGGCCAGGTGTTCGCGCCCGCATCGGGCACGCGCGCCTCGACGACCCGAGCCCCGAGACGCTCGAGATCCGCGACCCACGCCTCCGCCGCGTCCGAGCGCTCCGTCTCGCGACCGTCACCGATCTCGGGCGGCTGGCGCAGCAGTCCGACGGTCAGGCCTGACAGACGCGGCTCGGGAACCGGGCGCCCGGTCAGCAGCGACCACAGCAGCGCGACGTCCTCGACGCTCCGCGCCAGTGGCCCGACGGTGTCGAGCATGGGCACGAGCGGGAACACGCCGTCCGTCGGGATCAGCCCCCACTGCGACTTGAGCCCGACCACCTCGCACGCCGCGGCCGGCAGCCGGATCGAGGCGCCTGTGTCCGTGCCGAGCGCGAGCTCGCAGAGACGCCCCGCCAGCGCTGCGGCGGAGCCGGCCGACGAGCCGCCGGTCGTCTTTCCCGGATGTGTCGGGTTGAGGCACGTGCCGTAGAACTCGTTCGTCCCGAGGACGCCCCACGCGAACTCCGGCAGGTTCGTCTTGCCGACGACCACTGCGCCGGCGTCGACGAGGCGCCGGACGACGGTCGCGGTCCGCTCGGGAACGTGGTCCGCGTAGAGGCCGGAGCCGTACGTCGTCCGCACGCCGGCGGTGTCGATGAGATCCTTGACCGCGAGCGTCCGGCCAGCGAGCGGCCCTTCCCCGCCCGGAACGGGCTCGACTCGCGTGATGAACGCGTTGAACGGGTCGTCGCTCACGGCACGAGCGCAATGCATTCGATCTCGACCTTCGCGCCCGGCACCGCGAGCCTGGGCACCTCGACGAGCGTCGATGCCGGTCGGGTGGCGCCGAACGCTTCCTGACGCAGCGGGTTGATCTTCGGCCGGTCGTCGATGTCGGTGAGGAAGATCGTGACCTTCACGACGTCCTCGAAGCGGCATCCGCCGGCAGCGAGGACGACCCGCATGTTGTCGAGCACCTGCCGCGTCTGCGCGACGACGTCGTCGCCACCGACGAGCCGTCCCTGGCCATCCACGGCCACGATCCCCGACACGTGGAGGAAGCCGCCCGCGCGTACGGCGTCCGTGAAGTGCGAGATGGGCTCGGCGAGCCCATCGACGCGGATCTCCTCCCGGCTCATGCGCCCCCTCTCAGGTCGCTCAGCTTCACACGTGGGCTGATCCTTTCAGGGTCGACCGGCAGCTCGAGCAACGACGGCTTGCCGGATGCGAGTGCGCGCTCGAGGGCACCTTCGAAGTCCTGCGTCCTTTCGACCCGCTCGCCCTGCGCGCCGTACGCGCGTGCGAGCGCGGGGAAGTCCGGATTGGCGAGATCGGTGCCGATGACGCGGCGCGGATACGTGCGCTCCTGGTGCATGCGGATCGTCGCGTACATGCCGTTGTTGACGAGCAGGATCACGATCGGGAGCTCGTACTGCACGGCCGTCGCGAGCTCGGGCGAGCTCATGACGAAGTCGCCGTCGCCCGTGAAGCAGACGACGACGCGATCGGGATGGACGAGCTGCGCGGCGACCGCTGCGGGAAGCCCGTAGCCCATCGATCCCGAGCGCGGGCAGGCCTGCGTGCCGAACTCTGTGAACGCCGCGAACCGGTGCGCCCAGACCGTGAAGTTCCCGGCGCCGCACGTCTGCACGGCGTTACCGGGGAGGCGGGCGCGGAGGAACGCCATGATCTCGCCGAGGTCGACGTCGCCCTCCATCGGCTCGTGGACGAGGGTCGCCTCGTAGTCGGCACGTGCCCCCGCCGTCCACTCGCGCCAGCACGGCTCCACCGGGTCGAGCGCGACGAGTGCGGCTGCCGCCTCGGGAAGCGTTGCCGCGATCGCGAGGTCCGGCAGGTAGACGCGGCCGAGCTCGCTCGCATCGGGATGGACGTGCACGAGCGTCTGCGTGGGGTCGGGTGGCTCGAGCAACGTGTACCTGCGTGTCGGTACCTCTCCCAGCCGCCCTCCGATCGCGACCACGAGGTCCGCGTCGCGCAGCCGCGCGGCGATCGCCTCGTCCATGGCCACGCCGAGGACGCCGGCGTAGCTCGGCGAGCGGTTGTCGACGTAGTCCTGGCAGCGGAAGGCGCACGCGACCGGGAGGGCGTTGGCCTCGCAGAACGCTTGCACGTCGCGGCTCGTGGCCGCCGTCCAGCCGCCCTCACCCACGATCGCGAGAGGGCGCTCGGCGTCGGACAGAAGCTCGCGCAACCGCGCGAGCTGATCGGCATTCGGCGCGGCCTGCGGAGGCTCGACTCGCGCGCCATCCGCCACGTCCGCCTGCTCGGCGAGCACGTCCTCCGGCAGGGCGAGCACGACGGGCCCGGGTCTCCCGGAGAGCGCGAGCGCGTACGCCTCGGCCATGTGCTCGGGGATCCGCTCGGCGCGGTCGATCTCCCACGCGGCCTTCGCGATGCCGCCGAAGACCTGCGCGTAGTCGAGCTCCTGCCACGCCTCCCGCCCCCGGAAGGCTCGCGGCACCTGGCCCACGAGGAGGAGCATCGGCGACGAGTCCTGCTTCGCCGTGTGGACGCCGACCGCGGCCTGCGTCGCGCCCGGCCCGCGCGTGACGAGGCAGATCCCCGGCCGGCCGGTCAACTTGCCGTACGCCTCAGCGGCGTTCGCGGCTCCTTGCTCGTGGCGACAGGTGACGAGCTGGATGGGCGAGTCGTAGAGCGCGTCGAGCACCGGCAGGTAGCTCTCGCCGGGGAGGCAGAACGCGAGGTTGGCTCCGTTCAGCTCGAGCTGGTCGACGAGGATCTGCCCGCCGGTCCTCACGGTATCGGCTCCTCCAAGAGGACGGTCGCACGCTGGAGGCGTGGCTTGTCCTCGTCAGCGGGATCGACGTAACGGATCGTGCGCTTGCCCGCCCACTCGGCCGGGAGGAGCAACACCCGCACGAACGCGGTGTCCTCCGCCGTCGAAGCGGTCGCGAGCACCGCGTCGTCCGCGCCCTCGAACCACGCGTCGCCCGCGCGGTACGTGTGCGGATCGCTGCGATCGCGGTCGATGGTCAGCTCGCCGTGCAGCAGGAAGCGAATCCCCGGCCCTGGATGGACGTGGCGGTACGCGATCCCTCCCGGAGGGAAGTCGATGCGGTCGAGACGGGCGAGCCAGCCCTCCCCGAGGTCGACCTGGACCGCGAGGAGCGCATCGCCCGGCAGCTCGTCGAGCAGCTCCCAGACGAGCTGCGTCCGGTCCTCGAGCTCGTGCTCGACCCGGTGCCGCGCGCCGTCGTGGGACGACGTGGACAACGCGAAGATCAATGGAAGTACTGGCCGCCGTCGATGACCATCGTCTGCCCGGTGATGAAGTCGGCAGCAGGCGTGCACAGGAACACAACGGCGCCGACGACGTCCTCGGGCACCTGATCGCGCTGGATCGCCCGCGACGCGATCGAGACGTCCCGGAGCTTCTCGATCACCTCGGGGTGCGACTTGACGCCCTCGGACATGGTGAAGCCGGGTGCGACGCAGTTGACGTGGATCGAGTCCTTCCCGAGTTCCCTTGCGAGCGCTCGCGTCAGCGCGACGATGGC
>Ga0070670_100001188_pt1 | contig 20637 bp, 14 predicted proteins | sample KBSS63metaG_FD_64665 | JGI IMG/M metagenome (GOLD analysis project Ga0070670, IMG submission 64665) | Switchgrass rhizosphere microbial communities from Kellogg Biological Station, Michigan, USA - KBS S6-3 metaG | ecosystem: Host-associated > Plants > Roots > Rhizosphere > Soil ... | reverse complement strand
CGTGCTCCCCCTGGTCTTTGCCGTGGCCCTCGTCCCCGTCGACTGGTTCGTGGCGCTGTTGTTTCTTCTGACGGCGCCGCTGATTCCGATCTTCATGGCCCTGGTCGGCTGGGGGGCGCAGGCGGCAACGGATGCGCAGGCGCAGGCCCTGTCGCGCCTCTCCGGATTCTTCGCCGACCGCCTGCGCGGCATCCTGACGCTGAAGCTATTCGGCCAGGCCGAGCGCGAGACGGCGAGGGTGCTCGACGCCAGCCATGATCTTCGCTTTCGTACGATGCGCGTGCTGCGAATAGCCTTCCTGTCCTCGGCCGTTCTTGAATTCTTCGCAGCGCTCGGTGTCGCCGGCGTCGCCCTTTATGTCGGGCTGAGTTATCTTGGTTTCGTCCATCTGCGTACCACGCCGTTCACGCTGCAGGCCGGGCTGTTCTGTCTGCTGATGGCGCCTGAGGTCTATCAGCCGCTGCGGCTGCTCGCCGCCCATTATCACGATCGGCAATCGGCCAAGGCGGCCGTCCAGGAGATCGCAGCGCTGTTTGGCGCGCTGCCCGAAGGCCAGCAGGTAGCCCCCGAGGCGGTTCCCGCCACCCGCCAGAATGTGCCCCTTGGCCTTCGCATCTCGAATTTGCACCTGGCGACGCCGGATGGTGGGCGACGCCTACTGGAGGACGTGAGCCTATCGCTTGTCCCCGGCGCCCATGCGGCAGTCTTGGGCGACAGCGGCATCGGAAAGTCCACCTTGCTCGAGGCAATCGTCGGGTTGCGGGCATTCGAAGGGCGTATCCGTCTGGACGGACGGGATCTCCAGGCGATCGATGACCACCAACTGCGCCGCGAGGTCGCCTTCCTCGGGCAGCGACCGCTGCTGTTTCCCGGCACGATCGCTGAAAACATTGGCCTCGGTGGGCGCCTGGCCAGCGAAGCTGACCTCATCCATGCGGCAAGGCTCGCAGGCGTGCTCGACTTCGCAGCCGACCTGCCCGCTGGGCTTGAGACCATCATCGGCATGGACGGGCGAGGGGTCTCGGGCGGCGAAGCGCAGCGGATCGCGCTTGCGCGCATTTTCCTGCGCGATCCGGGACTGATCGTGCTCGACGAACCCACCGCTCATCTCGACGGAGAAACGGAAAGCCGCGTACTCGACGCGTTGCAGACCTTTGCCGCCGGACGAACCTTGCTGGTGGCCACCCATTCGGCGGCGGTGGCCGCGCGCTTTGCCCAGGTCTTGCGCATTGCTGGCCGCGATATCCTGCCCGTGGTGAGCCCAAGGCCCAAATCCAGACTGCTGCTCAAGGAGACCGCCGCATGAGCGCGCTTCTGTCCTTCCTGCCTTTGTTCCGACGTCAGACATCGCGGTTCGGCCTTGCCTTCCTGTTGGGCGCGGTAACGCTTGCGGCCGGCATCGCGCTTCTCGGGGTGTCCGGTTGGTTCCTGACAGCGGCAGCTCTCACCACCGCTGCGGCCAGTTTCAACCTGTTCGGACCCTCCTCGCTGATCCGGGGTTTTTCCCTGATCCGCATAGGCGCTCGCTACGGCGAAAAGCTGGTCGGTCATGATGCCACGCTCTGGCTTCTGGCCGACCTCAGGGGCTGGCTCTTCGCGCAGCTATTTCCACGCATGCCGCTCAAGGACAACGGTGTCAGCCACGGCGAACTTGTCAGCCGGCTAACGGCCGACATCGATACGCTCGATACAGCCTTCCTGGTCGCCATTGGTCCGGTGCTGACGGGTTTGGTCTTCGGCGCCGTGATGACTGCCATCCTTGGTTGGTACGTGCCGGACGGCGCCCTTATCTATGCTTCAGCATTGGCGACGGCGACGCTTGCCGTTCCGGCGGCTTTGATCGCTGCGACGCGCGATCAGGGCAAGCGCCTGGTCCGGGCGTCTGCCGCCGCCCGCAATGCCGCGCTGCAAACCATGGACGGATTGGCCGATTTCATCGTCTTCGACGAGAGGCAAATGGCGCAGCGGCAGTTTGATAATGCGGCCCGCGCCATGGGAGCTGCCCGCCGGCGACTGGCGTTCAGCGGCAGCATCGCCAGCGCGGCGGTCCAGCTTCTCGCCGGGGTGGCCCTCATGGGCGTGCTGTGGTTCGGCATACAGAGCTTCCAGCACGGTGAAATCGGCGGTCCCCTGCTGGTCGGGCTGCTTCTGGCAACGCTGGCCAGTTTCGAGGCGACGGGCACGATCGTCCGCAGCGTCTCGCGCCTCAGCGCCGCGATTGCCGCCGCCGAGCAAATCCGCTCGGTTGCAGACAGCCCGCCGGCCGTTGTCGACGAGGAGCAGACGTTGACGATGCCTGCCGCCAACGACGTCGCGTTCGACGGCGTGACCTTCGCCCACGAAGATGGCCGTCCCGTCTTCCAAGATCTGGATTTCCGCGTCGCGGCTGGATCGCGGATCGCCATTCTTGGCACCAGCGGTTCGGGCAAGTCGACGCTGCTGGCGCTGCTGCTGCGTCTTCGCGATCCTCAGGCCGGCAGGGTTACGCTCGGGGCTGTCGATCTGCGGACCGTGAAGCAGGAAGCGCTTCATCGGCGGATCGCGCTTCTGCCGCAAGAGACCCATCTGTTCATGGGAAGCCTGCGAGACAATCTGCTGATCGGCAATCCCGAGGCAAAGGACGACCGTCTCTGGGCGATGCTCGATGCGGTTCGGCTCGGTGACGTCGTCAGGGATCTCCCTGGCCAATTGGATGCCTATGTCGGGGAAAAGGGATGGACCCTATCGGCCGGCCAGGCGCGCCGCCTCAGCCTTGCCCGCACCCTCCTCTCGGATGCCGACATCCTGGCGCTCGACGAGCCCACCTCAAACCTCGACCCCGAGGCGGAGCGGGCCTTCTTCGACGATCTCGCCCGGCTTACAGCCGGCAAGACCGTCATCCTCGCCACCCATGCCAGCCTGCCCGCCGGCATCTTCGATCAGTGCTACCGGCTGGCTGACGGTCGGCTCACGAAAGAGAAATGCGCATAGCCGCAGTTTGCAGGATGATCTAGGGCTTGGACCTTGCTGCCTCAAGCCCTGATCTTGCCGAGCTTGTGCCCGCCGGTCATTTCCGGTTGGCGCTTGAGGAGCGAAGGTTGTCGAGCAGCACGGCAATCAGCAGGATCAACCCGCGCACGACGTACTGGTAGAAGGCCTGGATGTTGAGCAGGTTCATGACATTCTCGGCGATGCCCATGATCAGCACCCCGACGATCACTCCGGACATGGCAGCCCGACCGCCAGCCAGCGAGACGCCGCCAAGGACACAGGCCGAAATGACGGAGAGCTCGAGCCCCGTGGCCGCATTGGGCTGGCCCGAGGTGATGCGCGAGGCGAGCAGAATACCTGCCACCGCGCAGACAAGACCCTGCAGCGCAAAGATCCAGATGCGCATCCTGACGACATTGACGCCGGCAAGGCGCGAGGCTTCCGGATTGCCGCCGATCGCCAGGGTATTCTTGCCGAACACGGTGCGGTTCAACACGAAGCCGAAGATGACGAAGAGCAGTGCCATGATCCAGATCGGCGTCGGGACGCCGAGCAGGCGGGAAAGCGCAATCTGGTAGAAGGACGGATCGTTGATGCCGACGGCCCGTCCGTCCGATGCGATCAAGGCCAGTCCTCTGACGATCTGCATCGTCGCCAAGGTGGTGATGAGCGCGTTGATGCGGAACTTCGCGATGACGATGCCGTTGACAAAGCCGACGAAGGCGCCGCAGGCAAGGGCTGCGAGCAGGCCTGTGACGATCGAGCCTGTCATGTTCGACGCCATCACGGCAACCATGCCGGAGAAGGCGACGGTTGATCCAACCGACAGGTCGAAGTCGCGCGACGCCAGGCAGAACATCATGGTGCAGGCGACAATCCCGATGGTGACCACCGATTGCAGCAGACCCAGCATATTGCGCTCGGTCAGAAAGTTGGGAACGGCAAGCGCAACGACGGCGAAAGCGACGACGAAGATCACGACAAGACCCTGCTCGCCGAGGAGGATTTTCTTCAAGGAGTTCATCTTATCGTTCCTGATGAATGAGAGGCCGCAGAGGCATGGTCGGGAAGAGCCGCCGCCAGAATCGCACGCTCGTCGAAATCGGGCCTGCCAACTTCGGTGACGATCCTGCCGCCGCACATGACCAGGATGCGGTCGGAAATGCCCATCACCTCCGGCAGTTCGCTCGAGATCACGACGATTGCCATGCCTTCGGCGGCAAGACCGTAGAGGATCTCGTAAATTTCCGATTTGGCGCCGACATCGATGCCGCGCGTCGGTTCGTCGATCACAAGAACCTTGACGCCTTCCTCCGAAAGCCAGCGTCCGAGGATGACCTTTTGCTGGTTGCCGCCGGAGAGGTTGACGATATCCTGATTGGCCGACGGCGTGCGGACCTTCAGCTTGGCAATGTAGTGTTCCGCGACCGAGGTTTCTTTCTTCGGGCGGATCAGCCCGAAGGGGGAAAAATGGCGCCGCGTCGAAACGGTGATGTTTTCCCGGATCGAGCGTCCCTGAATGATGCCCTCGAACTTCCTGTCCTCGGGGCAGAGCACCATGCCGGCCTCGATCGAAGCCTTGGGATTGTCCGCCTTGACGGCTGCCCCGTCTATCGTGACGCTCCCCTGTCGCCTCTGGTCGGCGCCGTACATCAGGCGCGCCATCTCGCTTCTGCCGGCGCCGATAAGGCCGAAGAAGCCGACGATTTCGCCCTGGCTCACCGAGAATTCGATCGGATTGGGCAGGTGGGCGCCGCAAAGTCCCTCGACGTTCAATCTGGTGTCGCCGATCGGCCGCTGCCTCCAGCCCCAGATGTTGCTGATCTCGCGACCGACCATCTCGGAGATGATCTCGGGCCTTTCCGTCAATGCGATATCTGCATGATGGGCGGCAACCTTGCCGTCGCGCAGCACCGTGAGGCTGTCGCAGATGCGGAAAATCTCGTCGAGCCGGTGGGAAACATAGAGGATGACCGTCCCCTTGGCCTTCAGCCTGTCGATCAGGGCAAAGAGGATTTCGCTTTCACGCGAGGATAGGGAAGAGGTCGGCTCGTCGAGCGCAATCACCCTGGCCTCCAGCATGACCGCCTTGGCGATCTCGACCATCTGCCGCGCGCCAAGCGATAGAGAGGCGACCTTGACTGCCGGATCCACGTCGATGCCGATTTCGCGCAGCTTGGCACCAACGGTCCCGATCAGCGTCTTGCGATCGATGATCCCGGCTCTCGACGGAAAGCGGCCAAGCCAGAGGTTCTCCGCAACCGTCAGTTCCGGGACGAGTTGGAGCTCCTGATGGATCACCACGACGCCGGCTTTGAAGGCATCACTGACCGATGTGAAACTCTGGGAGTGACCGTCGATGGCAATTGTCCCGCTATCGGCGGCTTGGTCGCCTGAGAGAATGCGGATGAGCGTCGACTTGCCGGCGCCATTTTCACCCATCAGGCCATGGACAGCACCCTTGTCGACCGAGAAGGTGACGTCGGAAAGCGCTTGCACCCCGGGATAGGCCTTGGAAATGCCCTTGAAGTCGAGATATGCCATATTGCCCCGCAGGAAAGTGGCGGCGGCCTGTCAGCCGCCGCGAGATCGCATAGTTCCGTCCTGCGCTATTCGATGCCGAGGTCCTTGCGGACTTTCTCATAGTCGCCGCGCAGCGCCAGGGATCCCGAGGTGAGGGTCAGCTTCGGCGGTTCCTTGTTGTTGGCAACCCAGTCATACATGTTCATCGCCGTCTCGTAGCCGTGACGCTTGGGCGAGATGATGACTGTCCCGAAAAAGCCCGTCGCAGACGGCTTCTTGAACTCGTTGATCGCCGAGTCGGCGCCGCCGATGCCGATGCCGACGATATTGTCGCTGCTGATGCCGACGGATTCGGAAGCCCTGATGGCACCGAGAACGGCCTCGTCGTTGAGCCCGAATGCCACCCAGTGCTTGATGTCGGAATGCTTGTTGAGGACGGTCGTCGAAGCGTTCAGAGCAGCCTCTGTGTCCGTTTTGGCCTGCGGTGCGTCAAAGATATTGGCTGCCGGAAAGCCGGCTTCATTCAGCATGGCGATGGCGCCTTCGACCCGGTCGACGGCGGTCGGAAGCTGGTCATAGGAGACGCGAATAGCGCCCACAGACTTCATATCCCAGCCGCGCTTCTTGATTTCTACGGCCAGCGCCTTGCCGACATCCTCACCGATCTTGGTGGCGGAAATCCCCATATGCGGGACGTCGGCCAGCGGTGACCCGTCCGCGCCCACCAGGCGGTCGTCGACCGTCATCACCTTCAGCTGGTTGGCGTCCGCCTTGGCGACGATACCGGGCCCTAGCTTCACGTCCGGTGTGCAGATGATGAAGCCCTGGACGCCCTGTGCGCCGAGATTATCGATCGCCGACTGGACCTTCTCGCCGTCCTCGGCGCCGATCTTGACGACGGTGAAGCCCTTTTCCTTGGCGGCGATGTCGGCAAATTTCCACTCGTCCTGAAACCAGGGCTCTTCCGGTTGCTTGACGATAAATCCGATCTTGACGTCTGCGGCGAGCGCGGACCCTGCAAACATAATCGCGACGGTGCCAGCCAGCATGGCGGCCTTCAACAAGCGCATGTCTCTCTCCCACTTCTTACGATGCCCAACCTGCCTCCCAGGCGAGGATTATCGACTTAAGGCAATCAGGATTGTTGGTCAATTTATATGTAGTATCGTTTAAAAAATAAATATGCTTTATTTTAGAAGAGATGCGTCGATGAAGGCCGAGGGGCGAGATCCCATTTCGCAATTATAGCGGTGCGGCGCCCCGCGACTTGCGCAAGGCTTCCATGATTTCGGACCGTGCAATGCCGATCAACTGTTCCATGGCATATCGCGCTGCATCCGGGCGCCGCATGCGGATCGCTTCGAGCACATCCTGATGCTTGGCAATCGCATGCTCATGGGACTGGCTTGCCCGGTTCGTCAGGCGGAAACTGGCAAGCAGAGCCGCCCGGATTGCGCTTGCAAACTGCCGATAGACCCAGTTGCCGCTAGCATTGATGATGGCCGTATGGAATTCCAGGTCGGCCTTGCTCCATGCCTCCGTATCGCGGGCATTGGCGTCCACCATGTCTTCGAACGCCTTGGAGATCTGGTAAAGCTGCCGCGCCGTTGCGTTGGCAGCCGCTTGGGCCGCAGCCGCCGGCTCAAGAAGTTGTCTAGCGTCAATCAGCGATGCATAAAAGCTCTCATCCGTGCCGATGGCCAGCATAACATCCAGCACCAGCGGATCGAGGTAGTTCCAGTTTTCCTTTGGCAACACGATCGTACCGGCCCGTGTCCTCGAACGGACCATGCCGAGCGCCGTCAGATATTGCATGGTCTCGCGAAGGCTGGTGCGGCTGACGCCGAACTGCTCGGTCAATTCGGCCTCATTGGGCAGCGTCGACCCCTCTGCCAGCGCTCCGGACACGATCTTTTCGATCAGCACTTGCAGCAGTGCTTCGCGGACCCCGCGCTTTCCGCCAGACACGATGGGGTCGCCATCGGCGGTCAGAACCTGCCTCGTGCTCGTCGCTCTGCCCGTCACTTTCTGGCTCCCTCTTCTTTGCTATCTCGGCTCGACACGCGGCTTCTGGCAGTTCCCAAACCTGCGCCAAGCCCACCCTAGCCTATGAAAGACGCATAGCACATCCCGCCTCAGTCGATCCAGCCATCGGAAAATAAATAGTATTTAAGTTGACATTTGTCCGATGAAAGTTAGCTTATGGTCGGGTTGATGGTGCGGTGAGCCCGCATCATCGCTTGCAACGCTTAAGGGGAGGAGAAAGCCAATGAAGCTTGTAACGAAAGCCGCCATGGCGGCACTCGCGCTATTTTCCGTCGCCGCCAACCAGGCAGGCGCAGAGACGAAAGACCTCAAGGTCGGTGCGATCTATATGGATGCTCAGGGCTTCTATGCCGGCGTCCGCAAGGGCATCGACAACGGCGCCAAGGAGGCGGATCGCAATCTCAAGGTGATCGAGACCAATGCTCAGGGCGATGTCAGCAAGGAATCGTCCTTCATCGATTCGCTGATTTCGGCGGGCGTTCAAGCGATTATCGTCTCGCCCGTTTCGGCCGACGGTTCCTATCGCGCCATCCGCCGCGCCCATGACGCCGGCATCCCGGTCGTCTGCTACAATACCTGCCTCAACGACGCCGACATGAAGTCCTACGTTACCGCCTATGCCATCGGCGATCCCTATGAATTCGGCCACAAGCTCGGCGATGCGGCGGGCGACTACTTCCTCGCCGCCAAGATCGACAAGCCGAAGATCGCTGTCCTCAATTGCGAGTTTGTCGAAGTCTGCGTCACCCGCCGCAAGGGTTTCGAGGATGCGTTGAAGGCGAAGGTGCCGGGCATGCAGATCGTCGCCAACCAGGAAGGCGCGGTCCTTGACAAAGCGGTCTCCGTCGCCAGCACCATGCTTTCGGCCCATCCGGATATCGACGCATTCTTTGGCGAGGCCGGCGGAGCGACGCTTGGCGCTGCCCGCGCAGTCAAGAGCCAGGGCCGGACTGGCAAGACGGTGGTTTTCGGCGGTGACATGACGACCGAAATCGCCCAGGAACTCTCCGATTTCACGGTCATCAAGGCCGTTGTCGACATCTCCGGCCAGGGTCTTGGAAAGCTTGCTCTCGCCCAGGCCATCAAGGCCGTCGACGGTCAGGCACCATCGGAGATAAAAGTCCCCTACAACATCGACCTCTATAAATCGGCTGATGACGGCAAGGCCTGGCTCAAGGCCCATGCCGACGGGGTTCCCTGATCCGCGCTCGATCATGCCCGATGCCAGGCTGGCGGCGTGCATCCCGGCGGCAACGTCGTGGTGTACTGCCGCGCAGCCAATCACTGGATAGATAGATGACCCTTGCAACCAAACTCGTAAATGACAGCCCGCAGCCGATCGTTGCCTCGATCCGGGGATGCACCAAACGCTACCCCGGCGTGCTTGCTCTCGAGAATGCTGATTTCGAAGTGGCTGCCGGCGAAGTCCGCGCGCTGCTCGGCAAGAATGGCGCCGGCAAGTCGACGCTGATCCGCATGCTCACCGGAGCCGAGATGCCGGACAGCGGCACGGTGACGATTGGCGGTGAAGCCCTGGCGCAGACCGGCTCCTCGCGCGCTGCGGAGGCCTTCGCAAAGGGCGTTCGCGTCGTCTACCAGGAATTGAGCCTTGTGCCGGGCATGTCGCTTGCCGAAAATCTCTTCCTCGGTCGTTGGCCGCGCAAGGGTGGCGTCATCCAGTATGAGGCGATGGAGGCAGAAGCTGCCGAGGCCATGGGCCGCCTCGGACTTGACCTGCCGCCGGACCGCCTGGTGATGGGCTTGAGCCCCGCCGAGCGTCAACTGTTGGAAATCGCTCGCGTCCTCGTAGGCAGGCCCAGGCTGGTTATTCTCGATGAACCGACAAGCTCGCTTGCAGCGGCCGAAGCCGAAAAAGTGATGACGGCCGTCACGCGCATCGCGTCGGAAGGCATCGCCGTGATCTATGTCAGCCACCGGATGAACGAAATCCGGCGGATATCCCATTATGCCACCATCATGCGGGATGGACGGATCATCGACACGGTCGATGTGAAGGGCGCCGACACAAGGGAGATCGTGCGGCTGATGCTCGGTTCGGAGTCCGAACAGGTCGCCCCATTGCAGACCGCTGCCCGGGAAAAGACGGTGCTTGAGGTCAATGAACTGGCATTGGCACCGAAGCTGGCGTCGATATCCTTCAGGCTTCGCGAGGGCGAGGTCCTTGGGATCGCCGGATTACTCGGCTCCGGGCGCACCGAATTGCTGCAATCGATCATGGGTGTCCGGGCCCTCGACAGCGGCACGATTTCCGTGGACGCCAATCCCATCGGTGCCCCCAACTACAAGCAGATGGTTTCGCGCGGCTTCGGGTACACGCCGGAGAGCCGCAAGGAGGAGGGGATCGTCCCTCTGCTCGGCGTCGACGAGAATACGCTGCTCACCGACTTTTCGGCCGTCAGCAACCTAGGGGTTCTGTCCAAGAGCCGGATGTCGGAGGCCACCAGGCGCATCGTCGATCGGCTGCACGTCAAGACGGCCGAAACGGATACGCCGATCGGCACACTTTCAGGTGGCAACCAGCAGAAGGTGGTCATAGGTCGCTGGGTGCATGCCGACAGTCGCGTCCTGCTTCTCGACGAGCCGACGCGCGGCGTAGACGTCGAAGCCAAGGCGCAGATCTATGCCATCATCCGCCAATTGGCAGCGGAAGGACGGAGCATCATCTTCGTCTCCAGCGAGATCGAGGAGCTTCCTCTGGTTTGCGACCGGGTCGTCGTCCTGCGGGACGGCAGGCTGCAGGAAGAATTCACATCCCCGAACATCGATCAGGACGCCGTCATGGCCGCCTGTATCAACGACCACTGACGGAGGCCTTCATGTCAACAGACAAGGCAGCAACTGCCACCCCGCCCGCCCGCGCTCGCAAAGGCAGCTTCAGCTTCTCCCGGCACATGAACGAGGTCAGCCTGTTCGTGGCGATCATCATTCTCTACGTCGTCTTCACGTCGACAGCCGTCGGTTTTCTGTCGTTCAACAATCAGATCAATATCCTGCGCGATGCAGCCACCATCGGCATCGCGGCCTGGGCTGCGACGCTGATCATCATCGCCGGCGAAATCGACGTCAGCGTCGGCCCGATGGTGGCATTCATTTCGGTGATGCTTGCCTATTTCCTGCAATGGGGCGTGCCGACACCGCTGGCCTTCGTGATGGCCATTGCCTTCGGCGCCGTCCTCGGCTCGATTGCCGGCATCCTGCGGGCCTATTTCGACGTCCCGTCCTTCGTCGCCACGCTCGGCCTCTGGAGCGCGCTGCGTGGCACCGCGCTGTTCATTACCGATGCGCTGCCGGTCTCGATCGGGCGCAACGACATTGTCGACGCCCTGGATCAGCCGGTTCTCGGCATTCCGCCGGCCGCCATCATCATGCTGGTGCTGTTTGCTGCTTTTGCGTTCATCAGCCGCAAGACAGCCTTCGGCCGCTCCGTCTTTGCCATCGGCGGCAACGCCCATGCGTCGTTCCTGAGCGGCATCAGCGTTTCGCGCATTCGCGTCGCGCTGTTTGCCATTGCCGGCGCGATGGCCGCTATCTCCGGTATCCTGTTGGTCTCGCGCCTGGGCTCTGGCAATGCGACGGCGGCGACCGGGCTGGAGTTCGACGTCATCGCCGCCGTCGTCGTCGGCGGCACTTCGCTATCGGGAGGGCGGGGATCCATGCTGGGCACATTGCTCGGCGTCTTGGTCATCACCCTGATCGGCAATGGCCTGGTGCTGCTGGGGATCAATCCCTTCTTCCAGCAGGTCGTCCGAGGCCTGATCATCGTGGTTGCAGTTCTCGCCAACATCCAGGCGATCAAGCGCAGCATGTCGCGCAACAAGGGTTGACGAGTTCATGGCTATCGTTGAGATCGGCTTAAATGGCTTGAACGCCCGTGTCGGCACAAGGGGCGGAATTGTCCTCGGCCTCTGGTGGGAGAGGGGCAGCGAGCGCATCCCCCTCCTGAGGCCTGCACCAAACGATGATGTCGACGCGCTTCAGGCGGGATGCTATCCGCTGGTGCCGTTTGCCAATAGGGTGACGGGCAATCGTTTCTCCTTCAGGGGCCGCGATTACGCCTTTTCGCCGAACACGACCTGGGATCCCCATTATCTTCACGGCGAAGGCTGGCAGTCGGAATGGAAGGTCCTGTCACAGAGCGACACGGACGTGTTGCTCGGAATGTCCTTTTCTGGAGAAGGGACGCCCTATGCCTATGAGGCCCGGCAGCGGTTTGCCATTGCAGAGGGTGCCATGACCTTCACGCTTTCGGTCAGCAATCGGGGCCCAGACCCCTTGCCTTTCGGCCTTGGCTGGCACCCTTATTTTCCGATGACGCCCGAAACGACCCTGCAGGCAAAGGCAGAGCGGTTCTGGACGGAGATCGAAGGCTGGATGCCGGGCGAGGCATCGGCTTTCCCACCGGACCTCGATTTCTCCTTGTCGCGTCCCCTGCCACACCGTTGGGTGAATAATGGCTTTGAAAACTGGGACGGAACCGCAGAGATCACCTGGCCGGAGCGTCGTGCAAAGCTTCGGCTGACGGCCGATCCGCTGTTCCGGCATGCCTTCGTCTTCGTCTCGGACAGCATTTTCGATCCCACCTTCAAGCGCGACTATTTCTGTTTCGAGCCCATGTCGCACCTGGCGAACGGCCACAATCTGCCTGATCTCGGCGATCTCAAAATCCTGAACAGGGACGAGACGCTTTCCGGCAGCATCACGCTTCGACCGGAGGCGCTGGCATGATGCGAAGCAAACCATCAAGAGCCACAGGCTCCGGAGACTGCGATGTCTGATCAAGGACAGTTCGATTACGTTGTTGTCGGCGGCGGCAGTGCCGCCTGTGTGGTCGCGGCGCGGCTGGTGAGCGACGGCAAGGCGCGTGTGCTCCTGCTCGAGCGTGGTCCACGCAAGGCCAATCCGATCATGCACTATCCGGCCGGCTACATGAAGTTCCTGGCCAAGGATACCTATCTGCAACTGCACAAGACAGAACCCCAGCCACAGCTGGACGGTCGTGCGCCGACCGTTCCCCAAGGCAAGGTTCTGGGCGGCGGCAGCACGGTCAATGCCATGGTCTATATGCGGGGCCAGGCCGCGGATTACGATCGCTGGAACGCCGCGGTGACGGCGCCAGGCAGCAACAGCGACGGTGCATGGTCTTACCAGGACATGCTGCCGCATTTCAAACGCCAGGAAGACAATGACCATCTCGGGGGAGAATTTCACGGCGTCGGCGGGCCGCTGAAGATTTCCGATCTCGGCCACACCAGTCCGATGACCCGAACCTATGTCAAAACCCTGCAGGCCATGGGCATCCCCTATAATCCCGACTTCAACGGCGCCGAGCAGTTCGGTGTCGGCTTCATGCAACATACGATCGACTGGCGGACGCATCGCCGCTGCAGCGCCGTCGATGCTTTTCTCGCCCCCGTCATCGACAATCCTCTGCTGACGATCGAGACCGGGGCAACGGTTACCGGCATCCGAATGGATGCAGGCCAGGCGACTGGTGTCGATTACATCCAGAACGGCAGTCACAGGACGGCGCTGGCGGGCGCGGAGGTCATCTTGGCCGCCGGCGCCTACCAGACGCCGAAATTGCTGATGCTGTCCGGCATCGGGCCGGAGGACGAGTTGTCGCGGCATGGCATCAAGACGCTGATCCCGCTTACCGGGGTCGGCAAGAACCTGCAGGACCATTATGAATGTCCGGTGGTTGCGACCACCAAGGGGTCGTTCGGCTATTACGGCCAGGATAAGGGCTGGCCGATGATCAAGGCCGGCCTGCAATATCTGTTGTTCGGCTCCGGGCCGGTGTCGACGACCGGTGTCGAAACCTGCGCCTTCTTCGATCCCGAAAACGGTCACAATGCCGAGCCGACCATCCAGATGTTCTGCGTGCCGACGGTCTATCTCGACCGTGATGTCATGGGCACTGAACCAGGCGACGGGGTGACCATCAACTCGCTGCTCCTGCGCCCGAAGGCGCGCGGCAGCGTCACGCTCTCTTCGTCCGATCCCTTTGCCGATCCGGTCGTCGACACCCAGATTTTCGGGCACCCGGATGACCTGAAGACGACCATGGCGGGCTTTCGGTTTGCGCGCAGCGTGTTGGCGGTATCCCCGATGCGCGAACTCATCGACAGGGAGATCTTTCCCGGTGCCGATGTCGTCAGCGACGAGGCGATCGCTGCCCACTGCAAACGCACGGTCAAGACCGGCTATCATCCCGTCGGCACTTGCAAGATGGGACACGACCAGGACAGTGAGGCCGTGCTGACGGCGGACCTTCGTGTGCGCGGTGCAACGGGCCTTCGGGTCATCGACGCATCGATCATGCCGACGATCGTCAGCGGCAACACCAATGCCGCCGTTTTGGCAGCGGCCGACAAAGCTGCCGATCTCATACTTGCCTGAGGCACAACGCCAAGGATCACGCCGATGAAAATCACCAAGTTCACCACCTATATCGTCCCGCCACGCTGGATGTTCCTGAAGATCGAGACAGACGAGGGCATCGTCGGCTGGGGAGAGCCCGTCGTCGAAGGTCGGGCACTGACCGTCCAGGCGGCCGTCCACGAACTGGAAGATTACCTGATCGGCAAGGATCCTTTCCTGATCGAGGATCATTGGAACGTCATGTATCGCGCCGGCTTCTATCGCGGCGGCGCCATCCATATGAGCGCCATCGCCGGTATCGATCAGGCGCTTTGGGACATCAAGGGCAAGGCGCTGGGTCAGCCGATCCACTCACTGCTTGGCGGCCAGGTGCGCGACAAGATCAAGGTCTATTCCTGGATTGGCGGCGATCGTCCCGCAGATGTCGCGCAAAACGCCAGGGAGGTGGTGGCTGCGGGCTTTCAGGCGATCAAGATGAACGGCGCGGAAGAGATGCAGATCGTCGACAGTCACGAGAAGATCGACGCGATTGTGACGACCATCGGCACGGTGCGCGACGCGATCGGCCCCTATATCGGCATCGGCGCCGATTTCCACGGCCGCGTCCACCGGCCCATGGCGAAGGTGCTTGCCAAGGAGCTCGACCAGTTCAAGCTCATGTTCATCGAGGAGCCGGTTCTCTCGGAGAACCGCGAGGCCCTGAAGGAAATTGCCAATCATTGCTCCACACCCATCGCGCTGGGCGAGCGGCTTTACTCCCGCTGGGACTTCAAGGGCGTGCTTGCGGATGGCTATGTCGACATCCTGCAACCCGATCTTTCCCATGCCGGCGGCATCACCGAATGCCGCAAGATCGCCTCGATGGCCGAAGCCTACGACGTCGCCCTGGCGCCCCATTGCCCACTCGGGCCTATAGCGCTTGCCGCCTGCCTGCAGCTTGATGCGGTCAGCTATAACGCCTTCATCCAGGAGCAGAGCCTGGGGATCCATTATAACGAAGGCAATGACGTCCTCGACTACATCTCCAACAAGGATGTGTTCCATTACGAAAACGGCTTCGTGTCCATCCCGCAGGGTCCCGGCCTCGGCATCGAGGTCGACGAGGCCTACGTGATCGAACGCGCCAAGCAGGGCCACCGCTGGCGAAATCCGGTGTGGCGGCATGAGGACGGCAGTGTTGCCGAGTGGTAGGGTTTCAGGCAAGTGAACCAGCGAGATCTGCCATGAGCAAGCGTCTGTCCGGAAAACATATACTCATCACCGGCGCTGCGCAGGGCATCGGCCTCGCGATCGCCAAGGCCTGTATCGCAGAAGATGCAGCCGTCTTCCTGATCGACATGGATGGCGCGCTGCTGGCGGATGAGGCGCATAAATTGTCGTCATCGGGGGCGAGGCTCGGATATGCCCAAGCCGATATTACCGATGCCGCCGCTATCCATGCCGTCGTTGCCCAGGCTGCGGGCGAGATCGGCACGATCAACGCGCTCATCAACAATGCCGGGATCAATGTCTTCTCTGAGCCCCTGGAGACGACAGATGCCGAATGGGATCGTTGCTTCGATGTCAATCTCAAGGGTGCCTGGAACTGCTGCAGGGCGGTGCTGCCCGGCCTGATCGAACAGGGCGGCGGGGCGATCCTCAACATCGCCTCCACCCACGCCTTCACGATCATTCCCCACACCTTCCCCTATCCGCTCGCCAAGCATGCGCTGCTCGGAATGACCAAGTCGCTCGGGCTCGAATATGCAGCCAGGAACATTCGCGTCAACGCGCTCGCGCCGGGCTATGTCTCCACCCAGAAGGTCATCGACTACTGGAACAGCTTTGCCGATCCGATCGCGGCCAAGGCGGAGACGATGCGGCTGCATCCGGGCGGCCGGATTGCCACGCCCGAGGAGATCGCCCTGGCCGCCGTCTTCATGATATCAGACGAATGCCCTTTCATGAACGCCACCTGCCTGACGATAGACGGTGGGCTGAGCGTTCAACAGCATCCGTAGCCGCAATCAGGCGCAAGCGATATTCCTGAACATCCCGCTCGGGCGGCCTTTTACCGGCCGCGCGAAACCTAAAGCCTGCTCGTCACGGCCGTCTCGCCGCGGCCTTTCCTGCGCTGCAGCCGGTCCAGCAGCAGATAGATCACCGGCGTCGTATAGAGCGTCAGAATCTGGCTGACGAGCAGGCCGCCGACAATGGCATAGCCGAGGGGCTGGCGGATTTCAGCGCCGCTGCCGTGGCCGATGGCCAAGGGAATGCCGCCGAGCAAAGCGGCCATGGTCGTCATCAGGATGGGCCGGAAGCGAAGCTTCGCCGCCTTGGTGATCGCTTCCTCGCTCGACAGCCCCTCCGTCTTTTCCGCCTGGATCGCGAAATCCACCAGCATGATGCCGTTCTTCTTGACGATGCCGATCAGCAGAATGACGCCGATCATCGCGACCAGGCCAAAGTCGATGCCGGCAGCCATGAGCGCCAGGAGCGCGCCGAGGGCTGCCGATGGCAGGGTTGAAAGAATGGTCAGCGGATGGATCAGGCTCTCATAGAGAACGCCGAGGATGATGTAGACGACGATGAGCGAGGCGAGGATCAACAGCGGCACCGTCGACAGCGATTCCTGGAACGCCTTGGCGCTGCCTGAGAAGCTGCCCTGTAGTGAGCCAGGGGGGTGGAGGTTGGAGACTGCGGCCTCGATTGCATTGGTGGCATCGCCGAGCGCCACCGAGGGTGCGAGGTTGAACGAGACCGTGACAGCCGGCGACTGGCCCTGATGGGTGATCGAGACCGGCGAAATGCCGTTGGTCGACCATTTCGCAACATTCGACAATGGCACGAGGGTGCCGTCATTGGCTTTCACCGACAGGCGGTCCAACGTGCTGATGTCACGCTGCAGATTGGGCAGCACCTCGAGGATCACGTGGAACGTATCCGTCTGGGTCGAGTAGGACGCCACCTGCCTCTGACCGAACGCATCGTAGAGCGTGTCATCGATCGTCGCCGGCATGACGCCGTAGAGCGTGGCTGCGGCCCGGTCGATCTTGATCGACAGGTTGGGCGCCTCGGCCTGCTGGTCACTGCCGACGTCGGTCAGTTGCGGGAGGGCCTGCAAGGCCGTGACCACCTTGCCGGACCATTCGGAGAGCTCGGAGATGTTCGAGTCCTGCAGCGTGTATTGATATTGCGTGCGAGCCGGACGGGCACCGATGTTGATGTCCTGGGCGGCCTGCATGAAGAGCTTGATGCCCTGTTGCTGCCCCAGCGCCTCCCCAAGTCGGGCGATCACCTGCTTGGCGCTTGCGTCCCGCTCCTCCCGTGACTTCAGCGTGATGTTGACGTGGCCCTGGTTCATGGCATTGCCGCCATTGCCGCCGCCGATGTCCATGAACACGCTGTAGACCGCAGGATCCTTGAGGATGATGGCGCTCACCTTCTCCTGAAGCTTCGACATCTCGCTGTAGGAGATATCCGGCGACGCTTGCGACTGCCCGGCGATGAACCCGGTATCCTGTTCCGGGAAGAAGCCTTTCGGAATGATCACGAAGAGATAGGCGGTCAGCGCAACGGTGCCGATAAAGACCGCAAGCGTGACGTAGCTGTGCCGCAGAACGGGTATCAGGCTACGGCTATAGAGGCCCAAAAGCCAATCGAAGACAGCTTCGCCGATCTGATAGAGCCTGCCGTGGCGTTCCTTTGCGAGCGGCCTGATGAAGCGGGCGGCCAGCATCGGGGTCATTGTCAGCGAGACAAAGGCCGAGATGGCGATGGTGATCGTCAACGTCACCGCAAATTCTCGGAAGAGGCGGCCGACGATGCCGCCCATCAAGAGAAGCGGGATGAGCACGGCGATCAGGGACAGACTGATCGACAGGATCGTGAAGCCGATTTCGCGCGCGCCTTTCAGTGCCGCCGCCATCGGTGCCATGCCGTCCTCGATATGGCGGGTGATGTTTTCGAGCATGACGATGGCGTCGTCGACAACGAAGCCGACGGCGACGACCAAGGCCATCAGCGACAAATTATCGAGACTGAAGCCCAAGACCCACATCGGGGCAAGAGCGCCCACAAGGGCAATCGGCAAGGTCAGGGTAGGGATGAGCGTCGCGCGGAAATTGCGCAGGAACACGAAGATGACAAGAACCACCAATCCAACGGTGAGCAGCAGGGTCCATTGGACATCGGTCACGGAGGCCCGGATCGTCGAGGTCCGGTCGGTTACCAATTCGAGCTTGATCGATTTCGGCAACGAGGCTTGCAGCGCCGGCAACTGCGTCTTGATGGCGTCGACGACGGAAATAACATTGGCGCCCGGTTGCCGGAAGACGTCGAGGGCGATACCGCGCACGCCGTTGGTCCAATGGGCCATCTTGGCATCTTCGGCACCGTCCACCGCGCTGCCGATATCGCGGATGCGGACAGGGCCGCCGTTGCGGTAGGCAATGACGGTATCGTTCCACTCGGCAGCGCTGGTGATCTGGTCGTTGGTGTAGATCGGAAAGGTTCGGGTCGGGTCGTCGATATTGCCCTTGGGGGCGCTGAGGCTGAGATTGCCGATGGCGGTGCGGACATCCTCGAGCGTCACGCCGGCTTCCGCCAGTCTACCAGGATCGACCGCGATGCGGATTGCCGGTTTCTGTTGCCCGCCAATGTTGACATAGGCGACGCCGGACACCTGGCCGATCTTGGTGGCGACGTTGCGCTCGATATATTCGTCGAGCTGCGGCAATGGCAGCGTGTCCGAGGTGGCGGACAATTGCATGACAGGCGCGTCTGCCGGGTTGACCTTGTGCACCGTCGGCAGCGACGGCATGTCCTTCGGAAGCGTGGCCGAGGCATCGCTGATCGCCGTCTGCACGTCACTCGCGGCTGTCTGAATGTTCTGGTCGAGGGCGAACTGGATGGTGATCGACGACGTGCCGAGAGAACTCGACGAGGTCATCTCGGTGATGCCACTGACACGCGACAACGCCTCCTCGATCGGTTGTGCGACCGTTGCGGCCATCGTCTCCGGCGAGGCGCCGGGAAGGCTCGCCGATACCTGGATCGTCGGAAAGTCGATCTCCGGCAGGGCTGCCACAGGCATGAAAGGATAGCAGATCACGCCGAGCAGGAGGATGCCGACCATGATGAGGCTGGTTGCAACGGGGTGGCGAACGAAGAAGGCGAAAAAACCGTCTCGCTGCGAACCCTCGGATGAAAGGGCTGTGCTCTCGACGCCGCTCACTTGGAGGCACCGGCCGAGAGTTCACCCGTTGGCGAACCGGTCCACGGCGTCGCCTTGACGAGCGAGCCCGCCCCGATCCTCGACTGACCGTCCATCACGACATTGTCGCCGTCCGCGATGCCCTTCGTCACGAATGCCCGTGCCTCTGTGACGAAAGGGGCGGTGACGTTGCGCATCTGCACCTTGCTGTCGCTTCCGACCACATAGGCGTAGAGGCCGGCCTGGCCGCGGGCGAGCGCCTTGTCAGGAACAACGACGCCCTTGCGGACGGCAACCGTCAACCGTGTCGCCACCGGCAGCCCGGGCCATAGCTTGCCGTCCCCATTGGCAAAGGTGGCGCGCAGGTGGATCGACCCGTTCGACGCATCGACGGCATTGTCGATGACCGTCAGCTTGCCGACGCCGAGGGACTGAAGTCCATCGGTGGAGAACGCCTCGACTGTGGCAATGCCGTTCTTCAATGCCTCCCTGATCTCGCCGAACCGATCGCCGGGTGCGACAAAGGACACGGCGATCGGGTCCATCTGGGTGATCGTCACGATGCCGTTGGTCGAGCTGGCGCTGACCACGCTGCCGACATCGACCTGCCGGAAGCCGACGCGGCCGGTGAAGGGGGCCACCACGGTGGCAAAACCCAACTGGGTCTGCGCATTCATGATCATCGCATCATCCGACTGGACGGCTGCGGTATATTGCTGGCTGAGGGAATTCTTCTGCTCGACGATTGCCGTCGAGGCGATGCCCTTCTCCGCCAGCGACGCATAGCGCTCGGCATCGGCCTTGGCGCTCTTGAGCTGTGCGTCGTCCTGTGCGCGTTTGGCCTGGGCGGAAGACAGATCCGACAGAAGCTGCCGATCGTCCAGCTTCAGGAGCACTGCCCCCTTTTGGACGACTTCTCCCTCGGCAAAGGGAATTTCCACCGCCTGTCCATCCATGCGCGGCCTGACCACGACCGACTGCAGGGGAGCCACCGTGCCGATCCCATTGATGACCTTATGAATATCCTCCGTACCGGCTCTGATAGCTGTGACCGGAACCGCTTGGGAAACCTCGGCAGATGCGGCCGTCTTTCCGTGGTCTGAGAACTGTGTCCAGAACCAGTAACCGCCGGCAGCGACGAAAGCGGCCAAGAGCGCGACAGCACCCCACTTGGAAAATGTCGGAGCAGTCGCCATGTTTACCCGCCATGAAGTTGGACGATCATATTGCGGCACAGGAATGCGGCGCGCCCGTCTTTGTTCCGCAAGACATCGCTTAAATTATGTCGATTTGATTGAAATAACAATAGGTTGCGTGTAATTTCCGATGCTTGCCAGCCCTGCTTGCAGGCCGACCTGCGCGGCGGATACGACTATGGTCGGAAAGGGCCGGTTGATTGTACAACCCAAGGGTTCAAGGCCGCCAATCCCCTCCGGCGTTGTGAGGGGCGGTTTGCGCCTACTCGTTGTCCCTCTCCGGTTGGAACAGCGTCAGAGCGCGAT
>Ga0070670_100001187_pt1 | contig 20642 bp, 9 predicted proteins | sample KBSS63metaG_FD_64665 | JGI IMG/M metagenome (GOLD analysis project Ga0070670, IMG submission 64665) | Switchgrass rhizosphere microbial communities from Kellogg Biological Station, Michigan, USA - KBS S6-3 metaG | ecosystem: Host-associated > Plants > Roots > Rhizosphere > Soil ... | reverse complement strand
CATCTTGAACTCACGTGTAAACTGCCTTCGCTTTTCTGACATGAACACCTCCTTGGTCCGAAGTATGATTCGGCCCTTTCTTGGTGTCCACAAAATCAAGGCAAGTCCACAAAGGACGCACAGAGACTACCAAAAAGCACCTTTAATTGACGCCGTTGAGTGCGCAGAGTTAAACTTTACGCCTTGTCGGTGCGTCTAAGCACTCGGACTTGGGCGAGCCCCTCATTCGGAGGCCTTTCCTCATCAGACGTATGTTACGCAGGAGCAATAAGATGAAATTCGTGTTCGCTTTGTTAATTACAGCCTTCGCTGCCTTGTCGGCCTTTGCGCAAGCACCGACGTTGCACATAGTAACCGAGGTTCCCAATCTCCCGTCCGAGCTTTACTACGGCAACATCAAGGTCAAGCCCCTGCGCCTGCGACCCGGGACCAATACCCCTATTACCATCAACGACGCCGATTTCTTCGTCAACCAGCAATATGTCGACTTCCTCGGCCGCTTCCCGGACCAGGATGGTCTGAACTACTGGACCAGCCAGATTACCGCCTGCGGAACCAACGCCGGCTGCGTCGACTTTCTCCGCGCGAACACGTCGGGCGCGTTTTTCCTGTCAATCGAATTTCAGGAAACGGGATACCTGGTCTGTCGTTTCTATAAATCGGCTTACGGCGATGCTGACGGCTCGGCGATTATCAACAATACCCCGACCGCGATCAAAGTTCCGGTCATCCGGCGCCAGGAGTTTTTGCCCGACATGGGACAGATTCGCAATGGCGTGCAGGTTGGTATCGGCAACTGGGCTGCGCAACTGGAGGCCAACAAAGTAGCCTTCGCTGCTGACTTCGTGCAGCGTCCGCGTTTCACTTCTGCCTATCCAACTTCGTTGACGCCGACAGCTTTTGTCACGCAGTTGTTCAGTAACGCCGGTGTCACGCCCTCGGCTCAGGAACAGCAGGACGCCATCAATGAATTTGGTGGGGCTGCGAACACTGCCGACGCGGGAGCACGTGGTCGGGCGCTGCGACGCGTAGCGGAAAACGGCACGCTCAAGACGAGTGAAAACAATCGTGCCTTCGTGCTGATGCAATACTTCGGCTACCTGCGCCGCAATGTGAACGAAGGCCCCGACAACGACTTTAGCGGCTGGAAATTCTGGCTCGACAAACTAAACGCCCACGGCGGCGACTTCCATGGCGCGGAAATGGTGAAGGCGTTTATCGTGTCAGGCGAATACCTGAACCGTTTCTAAGTGGGATGAGGTCAGTACCACCAAGCGGTAGCGGGTGGTTATTCGGTAAAAGAAGGCTGGATTCGAATTGAATCCAGCCTTTTTGTTTTCATCCGCAGATTACACAGATTACACGGATTATCCTGCCTGCTGTCTCGCGGGGCGACGAACGTTCAGGCAGACAGGATGTCTGCTCCGAGCTGCCTGGCTGTCTGTGTAATCTGCGTAATCTGCGTATTACTTCATCACGGCCCGAAGCGGTTTCGGTATTCGAACGACGACAGGAACGCCAGCACCATTTGTGCATTCACGTAATTCCCGTGATGTTCTTCGAGCTTGTCTAACCAGAATTTCCAGCCACTGTGATCCGAATCGGGCAGGTCATTTGGATTGCGCCGCAGGTAGCCGAAGTATTGCATCAGCACAAACGCTCGATTGGTTTCATTGACTTTGAGCGTGTTGTTTTCCGCGACGCGCCGCAGCGCCCGAGCGCGTGCTGTCACGTCGGCGGTATTCAAAGCAGTGCCGAATTCATCGATTGCAGCCTGCCGTTCCTGGGCCGTGGGCGTGACTCCCGATCTTGCAAACAGCTGGTCCACGAAATTAGACGGCGTCAACGAAGTTGGAAACGCAGTCGTGAATCGCGCGCGCTGCACAAACGCCAGCATGTACGCCTGTTTGTTGTTTTCGAGTTGTTGCAGCCAATTGCCGATACCCACCTGCACGCCCGCCGAGAGTTGCACGGTATCTGGCAGGAATTCGCCGAAGCGAATCATCGGCACTGAAATCGGCGTCGGCACATTGTTGATGATTGCCGAACCCTGAGCATCGCCATAGGCAGCCTTGTAGGTGCGGTAAGCCAGATAGCCAGTCTCCTGAAATTCGATTGACAGGAAGAAGGCTGCTGAGACGTTCACTTTTGCGTTAGTGACGCAGCCCTGATCGGCGCCGCAAGCAGTGATCTGTCCGGCCCAATAATTCAAGCCGTCGTTGTCGGGTTCGCGATTCAGAAAATCCATATAATGCTGCCGCACGAAGAAGCGCGCGTCAGGGTTATCGAGTGGATGAACGGGCGGCGGCGGCGAATCATTGGCGTTGATCGTAATCGCCGATATGTTCCTGGTGCCGATGATTGTTCCGACTGGATTGACAAGCGAAACACTGAACGATTCGGCCGGCTCCTGGTAGGTGTCATTTACGATCAGCAACGCAAACGTCTTGCTGGTTTCCCCAGCGGCAAACCGCACCGTGCCGTTTCCGACCATGTAGTCGCCCTTTTGCGTGGCCTGACCATCAACGGTGAAGTAATCGACTGAAGCTTGCGTCGACGTGTCGCCGGTACGCGTAACAGTTATATTCACCGCGCCATCGTCTTCGTTGACATTAAACTGCGTAGCTGAAAACTCAACCGTGCTGGTGATACCAATTGACCGCGGCAGGAAGGTTACTTCTGGCGCATTAGTGAGATCTCTGGTTACCCGTTCAGACGTGTGCGACAGAATTGGGTAAGTCTCGAGCTCGCCGGCTGAGATACCAACTACCGGAGTCAGGTTAGTGTTGCCGTCGCCATATCGAGTCAGAATAGTTCCATTGCTGCGCAGCTCGATTTCAAAGTTAACGGGAAATTCCGTCTCAGGAGTTTCGTCTCCAAAGGTGACGGCCTTCCAGCGAAAAATAACGCGCGACGGATCGGGGTTAACCATGAAGACGTCGAGCCCAGCCCTATCCGTTCTCAAGTCGTCCCATAGTCCCGCGATCATCTTGAACTGCTTCAGCTGAAGCAGAGAATCCCCGGAGTCGTTGGCAAGCGGCGGCGAAAAATACAAGGCGCCGTTTGAAGATATTGTGACCGAATTGAAGGTCTCACCGAAGAAGGGCAAAGAAAACGGCAACGCCTGTATTTTCGAGCAATCGTCGCAATTAAGTGCCAGTCCCGTGCCGCCGGTTGAAAGAGCCACGGGGCTTCCGACAGACGTGACATAAGGATCGCCCTCGATCAAGCTGACTGAAACAGACGTGGTAGCCGGTACGCCTTCGTTTCCGACATTGTCGAACTCCCGCAAAGTCAGTGTACCGCTGAGATGGCGGTAAGGAAGCTTGACATCTACGGCCTGGACGACGCCGGAGGCGGCGGGCAACACGCTCTTCAGAAAAATTATTTCTCCAGTGTTCGAGTCGGTAAAAGTAAGTTTGTAAAGCGATGCAGTTCCCGTTGCGCCATCATCGCCTGAGGCGGTCCAACCAACATTGAGAGCGCGGCCGTTCTGGGAGTTGAGATGAAAGTTGACAACTGTTCCCGGCGGCGTGGTGTCGTTATCAGCCAGTGCTTGCAGACTGTTGGCTACATTCAGCCGCCGTCCCGTCAATGTCTTTCCGTTGAGCGACGACAGTGGATCGCCGTTAAAGCTCAAGAGACTTTTCAGTTGTGGCGCGGTGAGATTCGAATTCATCGCCAGCAACAGAGCCGCTGCCCCGGAGACGTGCGGCGTGGCCATTGAAGTTCCGTTCATCACCTGGTAGGTATTGTTCAAAGTGGTGCTGAGAATTCCCACGCCAGGAGCTCCCATCGTGATCGTACTGGCCCCGAAATTCGATGAACTGCCAAGTGCGTCAACTCGATCCGTAGCAGCCACCGAGATCAGGTTGGGAAGATCGAAGCTCGCCGGGTAGCCCGGATCGACGTCGTTATCGAGCGCATCATTCCCGGCGGCCACGACAAAAAGAATGCCCGACTGCCCCACCGAAATAATCGTGTCCTGCAGAGCCGCTGAGAGACCGTTACCAAATCGGCGATCGGGACCCCAACTATTATTCAGCACGCGAACGTTGGCCCCCTGAGTGCCGCCGGAGCTGATCCACCGGTCGCGCATCAATTTCGCGTAGGCGCTGGCCCGGATGACATCTGCCGTAGAACCTTCATTTGTTTGAAAGCAGTTCAAAGACATCAAACCGACTTGCCAGTTAACACCAACCACGCCGGTATTGTTATTGCCCGTCGCCCCGATCGTTCCCGCCACATGCGTCCCGTGGTTCGCGGGCAGGATCGCGCCCGTATTGTCGAGAAAGTTGTAACCGTTTACGTCATCGATGAATCCGTTACCATCATCGTCGACTCCGTTTCCCGCAACCTCGCCGGGATTGGTCCAGATGTTTCCAGTCAAATCCGGATGGGTTGTGTCGACGCCTTCATCAACCACACCGACCACAATTCGAGGAGTACCAAAACCGGGTTGAGCGCTATCACGACTGCCTTTGATAGTGTCCCAGGCCTGCGGCGCGCCGATCTTGTTTAGGCCATACAGGTCGGTTTTGTTGCAGTCCGTCAGGGTGTTTACCGGAAAACAGGGATCGTTAGGGACAGCCGTAGTGCGATACCAGCGGTAATTCGGCTCAGCATAAAGAACATCGTCTCGCGACTGCAGTGCCTCGACTGCGGCCAGAGTGTCGTCCACGCTAACGCGACCCAGGCGCAAGCCGTCAACGATGTCCGAGCCTTCGAAGCGTTGCAACTGAACCTGGATTTGTCGGCCGTCGGAATTGATAAGCATTTGCACACTCTGGCGTTCCGCGGCGCGTTCGCTGCGATAACGAACGAGCACTTCACCCGGGACAAAGGCAGCACGCGAAGGTTTTTGGCTCGTCTCAGATTGTGTGTTGTCTCCGGTAGCGCCGGAGCCGGGCGCCATGACAAGGACGAGCAGCAATGTCAAAGCAAACAGCACGGCAAACGACGAGGCCAGCCGTACAGTCTGCGACGTTATCCCTATGAACGAACGCGGCATGAGGGCAAATCTCCTACAACCCAAAAGTGTTCTATGAATCTGTTTTATCGGAGTCTAAATCCCGGAGAGTTATTTCTCTGGCGTGACTTCCTTGAGCAATCCGCAACCGGCTCATGGTCGCGGTAAAAATTAATGACGCCGAGGCAAATATATACCAGTTCGCTTTTCCGTTACAGCCGCGAGGAAATCAATCGAGTCCTGCCGAGCAGGCGAAAGCGTAAAGCCGTGGGTTCTCGCCGCTTCGCGCTGGCAGGCGCAAACTCGGAATAAGATTTACAGAAGTTGAACTTACCACCGCCATTCCCATTCGGTTCGAACGTACCTGTTCGGGCATGGTTCGTTGCCGTCGCGAGAATTGTCACAATGAAAAGGAGGGTTAGGCGCGTTCTTTCGCTGACAAGAACATGGTCAGTTCATAACCTCTGTTTTTGAACGTGACCGCAAGTTTGCCGGACTTGAGTTGGTTGTATTGCTCTTGAGTCAGTGGATAGAAGTTGAGCGGCTGCGTGACTACGGGAATTAACAGCGACTGAAGGTCCGCTGATAAGGATTCTATCGGCGTGAGGTCAATTTTGTATTTGCTCTTTAGCAACCTGAGACGATCTTGCTCGACTGGTCGACTCGTTAGGTAAGCATATGCCGGCGGCACCTCGTTTAGTCTCTTCCATAATTCAGTCATCTCCATCACAAGTGCACGGACGTCGTCTGGTCTCGTCTCGAGTCCCCCAGACATCTCTCGGTATTTTCCCTGGTTAGACTTAATGGCGAGATAAAAGCCATCACTCTCGTAGGCAAGTTTTGGGTCATAGTCTCTGCGGTGCTTCGGCAACCGGAAGGCTGAACGGACCCGCGCAAACAATCTCTGCACCTCTGCTTCCGGTAACAGGCCTTCATAAGCCGCGGCGTTTGTCGCTCGATCGCGAAACTGGTAGCGCACGGCGCGAACTCGTCCATCCCGGCTGATCGCGATGAACAGCGAGGCGGAATCGACACTGGGATCGAGGGAGGTAAACTCCAGGCGGATTTCAATCTCATCACCAGCTTGCAGACCGCTTTGTCCGTCTGCATTGAATTTAGTGACGCCGTCAGTCGCCGTTGCCAATCCGGTCAGCGTGATCATGAACAAAAAGCCTGCGTTCATGATTCGACTTTTGGATTTGGTTTTCACTGCCAGAAACTCAACGGCCATCGATCTGCTGCCGATTTAATTTACGATTTGTCTAACGTGGAACCCACGCGACGTTAGTCGCACCTGACGAGGTATGAGCGAGTGCGAGATTATTTATTGTGAGAAGACGATGTCAAGAAAAACCCAGAAACTCGGGAAAACTATGAATACTTTCGGCCAGGATGTATCTCACCTGAAGCGTTGTCCGATTTGTTCGGTGCCGAAAGTGCCGATGCCATTCAACCGGAAGCTGAACAACAAACTTCGTTCCTGCCGCACGCCGACGTTGTACGTTGAGTGTTGCACGGTCACCGCGCAGCAGTCCCAACTATAGCCTCCGGTAACAACTGAACTAATCAGCGAGCTGTTGCCCTTGCCCGGCCGCGCCTGGTAGTCAAAGAAGAAAGAGGCGCCGCCGAAGACGCCGCGTTCCCGGTCGCCGAGAAAAATCGACGGACTCCATTGCGAACCGCGCAACGTTCCCGGCTCCTTGCCGCGCGCGTCGGCGAATTTCGCGAGGCTCGGGACCAGCTCCACGGCGCGCGTGTAGTAGAAAGTTTGAAACGCCTGGACCAGCGGCTTGTTTATGCCGAAGGTTGCCGACAACGCGCGCACGCCGCCGCCGCGCGTGTCGAGATCCGTGCGCATGTCGATGAAGACGTCGGCGCGCGGACGATAACGCGCGTCGATGTTCAGCGGCGAGAAACGTCGCGGCACGCCGCCGTAGCTAAAACCCGACAAAGTGTTGATGGGATAAAACTGGTTCCGGCGACCGGGAACAAGCGCGCCGCCAAACGTCGGATCGAAGAAATATTTGCCACGCACGGTAACTGAAAACGCTTCGTATGGCTGCGCTGAGGTGGGAATCCGCTTGCCGGTCCTGGTCGCTTTCGCCGCGGCGCTGCTGACGTTTTCCGTGGACCTTTGCGTGAAGAACCGATTCGAAATGCCAAACTCGATTTCGTTCGTATCGGCAATCGCGTCCATGTAATCGAATCTAATAATCCGATCGAAATTATTGACGCCGACAATGCGCCGATAAGTAATGTATGGCTCGATCAGATGACGAAAGAAGAAGGCGCCGCCGCGCCGATGATAGTCTTTGAAAAATGCGGGCGGGCGGAAGTCCAATTCAAACTCGCCGTAACCTCGGGTGATGTTCTGGCTCAAAACCTGACGATTCACCGGATCGATCGAGTTTGAATAAAAAGTTATGCGTCCAGCCGCCGATGCCGTGAGCGAGATGCCGTTGAAGTACAGCGGCAACTGCAAGCGCGGGTGATAATCCAAACGCTGGACTATCGACGGCGAAAGAATTGGATCGCCGCCCACCTCGTTTCTGAAAGTAATTAAGTCGTCGACTGTTTCCTTGCGACTGAGCCCGCCTGCCGATGCTTCAAAGGAATAATAGAGCGGCAGCTTCTTCAGAAAATCGAGCGCGGTCGCGCGTTTTTCAATCGAGACCTCGGGAAGACTGCGGATGCGCACGCGCGTGTTTGCCAGTGAGTTTGGCAGCGACGTGACCTGGGAACGCGCCAGGAAGTTGAAACTGTATTCATTCAGATCTTTGTTTACGAAAACCTGCGAGCGCTCTTCTGGCGAAATCGCCTGCTGGATGCTGTCGGAAAACACCTGGCGATACGCGAGATTCGAAGTAACGTTCACGTCAGCCGCAGCGATGAAACCGTTGGGAAAATAGTGGACGCCCTCAACGTACAAACTAGAGCCGCCCTGATCAGGATGGTCCGCGTCGGCTTTATGACCCAGCGTTCGATCTTTAACGATATAAAAGCCGGCATTGAAGAATGAACGGGAGTTGGCCTGGGTGCGCAGGTCCGCGCCGAAGCCGATGCCGCGCGCGGTGTAGATGTCGTTGCGTACAGTTACGTCCGCTGAGCGGCCCAGGGTTTGGTAGTAAGCATTGGAAAGGCGAAAGCCTTTTTTGCCGGAGCCGCCAAACGTCGGCGTCAGAAAACCCGATGCGCGATCGCGGGCCTTGATCGAAACCGACGCGTAGGGAAGATAAAAAATCGGCACGCCCTTGACGCGCAGGTTCGGCGAATAGATGCGCACTCGATCGCCGGTCTTAATTTTTACGCGCTTCGCGTGGAAACTCCACTTGGGAACATCTTCATCGCAGGCAGTCACCTGCACGTTGGTCGCGAGGATGGTATCGAGGCTGATTTTGTCAACGCGGTCGGCAGTGAAATACATGCGCGTGCCGTCCTGCGTTTGATTGGTGAAGCCGGTCGAGTTGAGGAAGAAGCCGGTCTTGGTTCGATAGTTCCACTCGGCGCTGCTGCCCGTGATGCGTTGCTGCTCGCCCTGATCGAAAAGCACGTTGCCTTCGGCGACTACTTTGTTGGTCGCTTCGTAGACCGTCACCTTGTCAGCTTGCAAGCGATAAGTGCCGATGCGCGCGTCGACGTTTCCCTCGTAAACAAACACGCGCGCGTTTTCCGGTCCGGAAACTGTTTGCGTGCCGGCGTCGACTTTCAACACATCGGTTGCTTCACCGATCTGCTGACCCGGCTTCGCTTTCCTCACGACCGGTTGATCCTGCGCCAACGGGTTGACGTTGGGTGTATCGGTCATGGGATTGGTGACTTTACGATCGACGGGATTGGTCTGCTGCGCTGTTGCCGGCGTTGAGGAGAAGGCAATCAGGACAAGCAAAAGCCCAAGGCAAACGAGAACGGAGTGACCACCCGAGCGGAAAGAGACGCGCAAAGAAAGTGAAGCCTCCAGAAACCAAAGCGGCGAGCACTGCGATCCGGAGAAGCGCGCGCCAGTTTTATTAGAACGAGAGGGATGCTAACACGAAAAGTAAGCATCGAGCAGCGAACGGTGGAAGGAAAAGCCGATTTACCATTTGTCATTTCTCATAATTTCTCATTTCTCATTTTCCATTGTCAGACAACATGCGTCACTGAAAGGGGCAGACTGCAAAGCTGGGAGCCGAAGCTGCGAGCCGAAGCTGGGAGCCCAAGCTGGGAGCGCAGGCATCCTGCCTGCAACGAGCGCCTTCAGGCGCGAGTGTCTTCGCGAGGGACAATTGTTCGGCGGGCAAAGCCCCGCCTCATTGCAGGCAGGATGCCTGCGCTCCCAGCTTGCGCTCCCAGCTTCTGCTCACTGCTCACCGCTCACTGCTCACTGCTCACCGCTCACTGGCCTGCTATCATGCGCCCCGATGAATTCGCACCGCTTGATGATTGTGGCCGGCGAGGCTTCGGGCGAGGCGCATGCTGCCTCGCTCGTCGAGGCATTGCGCGCCGTTGAGCCGGAGACACGCTTCGATTTCTTTGGCGCCACCGGGCCATTAATGCGTGCCGCCGGAGTCGAGTCGATCGTCAATTCAGACGATCTCTGCATCCTTGGTCTGCTGGAAATCGGCCGCGCCCTTCCGAAGTTCTGGCGCGCTTACAAGCTCTTGAAGCAAGCGGCTCTGGAACGTAAACCCGACGCAGTAATCCTCGTCGACTGGCCCGACTTCAATTTGAAGCTGGCCCGAGCGCTTCACCGGCGTGGCTTGAAAATCGTTTACTACATCAGTCCGCAACTTTGGGCCTGGCGCTCTTATCGCGCGCGCAGCATTCAACGCGACGTCGATCTCCTGATTTCGATTCTGCCCTTCGAACAGGACTGGTACGCTGACCGCGGGATTGGTCACGTCGAATACGTGGGCCATCCGCTCGCCGGCGAGGTGCGCGCTCGATTCGATCGCGCGGAGTTTTGCCGGCAAAACAAACTCGATCCCCGCTTGCCAATCATTTCACTTTTGCCCGGCAGCCGCCGCCGCGAGCTGGAGCGCATTCTGCCGCCAATGCTCGAAGCCGCTGCATTGATTTCCGCGCGCCGTCCTGAGATTCAGTTTGTCGTTGTCGTTGCACCGGGCCGCAAGTCGGAAGAAGTGAGGGTCATCGCGCGAGCGCAGCGTGCGACGCCTGAGCCACTGCCCTCCTGCCTGCACATCGTGACGGAGCAGTCGCGTGAAGCGCTTGCCGCGGCTGACGCTGCGGCGGTGGCCAGCGGCACGGCAACTTTGGAAGCGGCGCTGTTGGGAACGCCCCTCGTCGTGGTCTACAAAGAATCGTGGCTTAACTGGAACACGTTGGGGCGCTTGATAACCACGGAGCACTACGGCCTGGTGAATCTCATCGCTGATGAACGCGTGGCGACTGAACTGATGCAGGATGATTTGAACGGCGAGCGGCTGGCGAATGAATTATTGTTATTGCTCGACCAGGAACGAAACGCAGACACGCGCGCGCGTCTGCGCGAGGTGACGAGTCAACTCGGTGAAGGCGGCGCCTCCGAGCGAGCCGCGGAAATAATACTGGAAGCGCTGGATGAGAATGCTTCTTCATCAACGTAAGGGGTGCGGCCATGCCCTGTCCCTCTGTGCGTCCTCTGTGACCTTTGTGTCTTTGTGGTGAAGTTTTTATGGCGAACCTACCAGGAACACGTCCCAGGCCCAACGTCCAAGTTGGGCATCATGCGCATCCCTAACCTTCGCGCGATAACGGAAGCGGTTTCCATATTGGTCTGTTCGCCTGGATTCCTTGTAGTCGAGATCCAAAGTCTTGAGACCGAGCTGCGGTAAGGCTTTTAATTCCCCTGTCTCGGAGATGGCGTTGTGGTTTGAATCCCGCCAGAGGCGCAACGAAGAAAAGACGGCATCATGAGAATCGATTACGCCGTCATTGTTTCCACCACTCGCCGAATTGTCGTAAACAGCAAGAGCCAGGAAGCCGTTCTTTCCCACACTGGCAGCCGGCGCGGGCTGCGGCGTGAAGTTTCCGAAGAGCTCCCCTCCGTTATCTACCCAGCCGTTGCCGTTGCGATCGAGCGCCAGGAAAGCATCGTCGGAGTTTGTCGTTGTCCACGACAGTCGCTCGGGAATCGAGTTGCTGTCCAAATCGAAATTCACGCCGCCGCTCGCATTCGTCAGAGCAAAGCCGTTGCCGAGCACATCAACGATGATTGGCGAGCCTTCGATCCCGTCGGGACACTTGCACAGTTCGTAATCATAGTCGGGGCAGTTCCTTAACTGCGAAATACTGGGATAGCAACCGTTGTTGTTTGGTGGCGGAGTCGGCGATGGTGGAGCAGGTACGCACTCCGCGTATTCACATTGCGGGTAACCCAAAAACGGTCCCGGCATATAGCCCGGCTGGCAGGTTGGCGGGGGCGGCTGCGGTGACGGGCAAGTAACCGGATAACAGCAACCAAATCTTTGAATCTGATCAAAGCCACAAGTAGGGTGGTAAGGATCGGAGCAGTCCGCCAGCCCAATAGCGTTTGGATCGTTGCAATAGAGACACGGCGCTGGTGCGGGCGTTGAAGTAGGCACAGGAGTCGGGCCGGGCCCAAAGCCGCAGTCTGGCAGGTCGATGGTTTGGCAAAGATAAGTTTCAGTCCCAGCAGTACATTCCAAGGTACCGAAAACGATCTCTTTGCAGATGCCCGCTGAATATAGCGTGGGTCTATTTTGATCAGGACAGTTATAGCAAACATGCACACGGGGAGCCGGTATGACGCCGTAACAATACTCAAAGAGACAAGCATCAGCAGGGATAACGCTGGCAGAGACTCCGACCGCGTTAGACGGCGACACAAAGAAAGATGCCGGTAAGAAACTTACCGGCATCTCATTATTTTTTGACGTTCTCATCCTGGTACCACCTCGATTGCGCGGCCATTGAGGATTCTTAGATTCTCTTTTCTTCGGCTGTTCCGGTGAATGGTTCAAGCCTAATTGTTGTCTGCCGCCCGAAGGGTACTCGGTTCCGGAGTTCCCAAAGAGTCCGGTACCATCGCCGTAACTTAACGTTTCAAGTTTTATTTGAAGCTGTCTAGCCTCAGGATGCTTGCCTTCACGCACACTCTTTTCCCAAGCAGTTATCTGGCCGGGATGGATTTTGAAGATAAAAGTCTCACCTGGCTTAATAGGAGTATCGTCGGGTCCCGCTTTACTGACTATATCTCCCAACGCAGCTCTTCCATACGCGAAAGGAAAAACTAGAAAGTTGCCACCAAATTTGACGTCACTAACCAGCAGCAGGTCGAGATAATAGATAGGCTTATCTCCGGTGTTGGTGAGCTCAAGTTCAAATTCGCGGGCCCACTTTTCGTTTTTTAGATCTTTGAATGATTTTTCTTTCTCCTTTTTGATTTTGACCCTGATTGGTATCTTTGCCGGTATCGCGTTTTCGAAGACTCTTTCGTTCTGGATACTCGGTAGGCTCGAAGTGAGGGGTGGCTTCATCATAAAGATTGCGATCAGCATGAGTACGAAAATCAACAGAACAATTTTCGCAATCACCGGCGAGGAGTTTGCTCGGTCATTCATGAGGTGGTCCTTTCAGTAAATCATTAATAGTGAGAGTTATTTGATCAAGCGCCTGACGGAGTCAATCCATCAAGCGCTTGGGCTTCGACAGTATTGTTAACTAGCGTTCGCAAACACGATCCGCGAAATATCGAGGTCGGACTGATGCAGGAATATCTTTTATTGCCCATGGCGGCTCTTGTCTTCTTTTGAACTGACAGTCCTTCCTCTTCATCGTGTCTGCGTAAAGGCTAGGCTTTGCGCTCACGGTGAGCCCACGTAGTGCCAAAGCATGACATGCACACTGCAACATCGCCGCGAGAACGATCCTCGCCCGTGCCGCCACAGATAGCGCATTTTCTGGCAGGTTGAGCCACTAATACGCTGCCCTGGCCGTAACAAGCAGGACAGCGAGCGTCCTTAGAGTCTTGGAAGCGGTCTATGCCTGTAGTGCCACAGCGGCCACAGTCTTCCGGTTGATAGTTAGCTGACATGGTGAGGATTATCAGCGTTTTCAGGTTAGCTGGCAACACAATACAGATCAGGACCTACAAATTCGACTTCCTGATATTGACCCTCGGACGATTGACCGCCCTACCTACAAGAAAAGGGCGCTACCTTCCTCGCCAAGCGGGATAGCGCCCTTTTAGGAGAAGCTGCAAAAAAAGCCCCTCCAAGTGGTCTTCTTATAATTCCCTCCCTCGTTACAATCAACAGTCTGACAAGATCAGGCAGCTTCCAGTTATACAAGACTTTTTGCATCGTGGTTACAATACTCAAAGAGGCAAGCATCAGACAGTTATGAGATCAATAAACTAACGTTCGAATTGTTTGCGTGGCGGTGGATAGGGATGTCCGCCTGAAGTAAATAAACCCGTTCCATCACCGAAGCTTATCGCCTGGAATATAGCCTGTACGCGGGTCGGCTGCGGATGTGTCCCATTGCGCATACCGATCTCCCAACCACCCACTTCACCACGATGAATCGTGAAGGTGTATGTTTCGCCCGGTTTAAGTGGAACATCGTCAGGCCCTGGTTTGCTTATGAGGTCTCCCAACTCCGCTCGCCCGTACTCGATGGTTAACCCCAGCAGCCCTTCTTATCGCCGGTATTTGTCAATTCAAACTCGAGCTCGCGAACCCATTTTTCGTTATTTAGATCTTTGAATGATTTCTCTTTCTCTTTTTTGATTCTGAACTCTATCGGGACTGACTTCGGTATTGTGTTATCGAATACTCTTTCTGTTTCCTGCGGACGGGCGCTGCTTGAGGGCAGTAGCGGCTGCATCAGGAAGATTGTCACCGCGATAAGGACGAAGAACAGCAAGACAATTCTCCTTGCCATGGAACTTGTCTTCGATTGGATATCCAGAAGGTTTATTCGTTTCTTCATTGGCAAGTCTGATCGCTTTGAGATCGCACTAGGTTGGCAGAGTAGCGACTCTAGGAAACGCTTATATGCTTCGCAGGTGACGAAAGTCGACGATTCACGGATGAGAGTGAGTTCGCGCCTAATGCAAGGAGTTCGGCTACAGGCTGGTCGTTCTTATTCAACCTGGTCGCGACAGGTCGCGACCGAACCAAAGCGCTGACTGGTCAGCGCACTCCAAAATGCTCAGCGCACCCCGAAAAGGCACGCTAGAAATGTCGAGTTTCAAAAAAGATAGCAAGCAGGTTAAGGTTAATCGGGCTGGATTTTCTTTAACTCATCTAACTGCCTTTTCAATTCCTTAATCTCCTCGCGCATTTCCGGCACGCGGCCGAGGTGCGCGTTGAGTCGTTTGTATTCGTCGAGCGGTTGAATTGGAATTCCCCACCAAACGCCCGGGCGCACGATCTTGCCGGGCAGCACGCCGGCTTTTGAACCAATCACAGCACCGCTCATCACGCGTATGTGATCGCCAAACCCGACCTGTCCGCCAATCACCACGTCGTCTTCGATCGTCACGCTGCCGCTGATGCCGGTTTGCGCGGCAATGATCACGCGCTCGCCGATGTCGCAGTTGTGTCCCACGTGAACCAGGTTGTCAATCTTCGTCCCGCGGCCGATCCGCGTTTGCCCGAGCGCCGCGCGATCGACGCAAGTGTGCGCGCCCAGCTCAACGTCGTCTTCAATCAGCACCGTGCCACGCTGCGGAAATTTATGATACTCGCCACCCGCTTCGGTATCGCGCACGTAGCCGAAACCGTCGGCGCCAATGCAAACTCCGGCGTGCAACACCACGCGATCCCGAATGGTCACGTCGTCGTAAAGCGTGACGCCGGGATGCAGCACGCAATCCATGCCGACGCGAACGCCATCGCCAATCGTGCCGCCGGCTTCGATGCGCGTTCCCGCTTCGATGCGAGTTCCCTCACCGATTGAAACATGTGGACCGATGTAAACTGTGAGGTCGATATCGGCGGTCTTCGCGATGACTGCAGACGGGTGAACGAACGGCTCGCGTCGCTTCGCCGGATGCAGCAGCGCGGCGACTTTTGCAAAAGCTAACTTGGGCTGCGCCGACGAAATAAACGCCGGCACGCCGGGCAGCGCGCGTCTGGCAGCTTCGATGTCAGACGCAATCACGCACGACGCCCTGCAGGCTTGCGCTTCATCAAGAGCTTTCGCAGTTTCAACGAAAGCGAGGGCGCCCGTTTCCGCCGATGCGAAACTCGAAACAGACTCGATTACAACTTCACCATCGCCGGTGAATGGACCGGCCAAAAACTCGGCCAACTCGGCGACGGTCTTTCCTTTTCTTGAATCAGCGGCGTCATCCATAAAGTTGTTTCTCGCGAGCGGTATTGAGCTTCGCCGCACCTTATCCGATCGGGCCGCGTCAGGCAATAGTTCAATCGGCGTGGTGAGTCAGTGCCTCAATACGCGCGTAGTAATTCTTTGCGGCTCTCAGTATAATCGGCGGACCTCGACGGTTGAGTGTTTGAGTTTTTTCAGAAGTTTGAGGAACGATCTTCACGTTCCACTCTTTGAATCAAAGATCAGCTTTGCACAAAAAGTAAATAAATGGCCGTATCAGAACCGGGAGCAGTAGCGACCGGCCAGAGATTCAGCCGTCGGAATCAAGTAAAATCAACGCGATGCAAAGTACAAATTGTGCACGCTTGCCTCTGGGGCCGGTCGCTACCGCTCTCGGTTCTGATACCGCGAAAGGCTTTTTGTGCAAAGCTTCAAAGATGACATTTGCTTTTAAGTTTTAAGCACTAATGAACATGCAGGGTGAACGCTTTCTATCCTCTTTGAAGGCTCGAATCGGCTGGCTGCTTCTCTGCTCCGGTCTCGTTTTCACGGCTTCGTCGGCTGCCGCCCAAACTCCACCTCTTGTTCTGCTCAGCGAGGAAACCTCGACGCGCGCCCTGGCGTTGGAGTCGGTCACCTTTTCACGCGAACCCTTCCCGCTGAATTCCCTGATCTCCTGGAGCACCGACCCGCGCACTCGCGTCATGCTCTTCGCCATAAACCTGCAACTCGAACCCGGCGACGATCTGTCCGCTATCACGGCTGACGCCGAAGACGGCTCACACCAACACTACAACTTGAAGGTTGAGTCGCTCGGACCAATGAGCGGACAGCCGTGGCTAAACGGCGTGACGCTCAGGTTAAGCGATCAGTTGACCGACGTGGGCGACGTGCTGGTGCGACTCAGTTATAGAGGTCGGACCAGCAATCGCGTTCGCATCGGCCTTGGACATATCGGCGGTGGGCCACCCGACGATCCCGGCGCCAGGCCGACGTCGCCATATTTCCTGCGCGGGAAGGTAACCGCAGATGGCGTCGCCTTCCCGGGCGTGCCGGTAATTCTCCAGGGTAGTCCTGGAAACTTCGGAGCTGTCACCAACGCTGCAGGCGAATATGAAATTCTTACTGTTGGCGGCGATTATGTCCTGTCAGTCTCGCCGCAACCTTTTTATGATCTCACTCCACCCGGGAAGACTTTCAACAACCTAAGCCAGACGCTCGACGGCGTTGATTTTGTAGCCACCAGGCAGATGAGAGAGATTTACGGCGTCTTGCTCGACGACAACGGCCAGGTCGTGCCGAATGTTGAGATGACGCTGACGTCAGGTACCAGCACCCGAAAGGCGTTTACTGACAATCGTGGCATTGTCGCTTTCAATGTGCCTGCCGGATTTGCCTACACGCTCACGCCGGGCAACCACAACATCTTCGCCTTCACTCCACAGACGATCGCTCAACTAACCGTCACTACTCCGCTGACCTTCAACGGCGTGCGACGCGAATACACCATCGGCGGCCGCGTGAAAGACCAGAACACCGCGGTAGCGGATGCAGTCGTCAAACTGGTTGAGACAGGGGCGACTGAACTCTCGGATGCTTCAGGCAATTATTCTTTTCCGGGACTCAAGGCCGGCTTCGATTACACCGTGTCAGTTTCAAAGGAAGAATACGTTTTCCAACCGTCAAGCTTTTCGCTGCCTAACCTCGATGGCGATCGTCAGCTCGACATTGAAGGCGCACCGCATGTGTTTTTAACGGGCCGCGTCGTTGATGAAAACGGTCGCGGCGTCTACGGTGTAAAGGTGAATATCAGCGGAACTCAAAGCGGCGTTGCCGCTACGGGCGCGGATGGTAGTTACTCTTTTCTCGTAACCGCCTTTGGGAATTACACGCTCAGGCCCTGGAAGGAACAGGACTATTACAACTTCACGCCCACCACCGCCACGCTCACCGCTGCTAAAAACAGCCGGGTTGCCGAATTCAATGCGTTGCTGAACGCGAGCGTTTCACCTTCGTATGTGCTGGAGTTTGACGGTTCGCCTAAGACGGTTGACTACAGCATGACGCTGCCTGGGCCTGACTACAATCTCTTTTGGCCTGACGGTGAAAACTTCGGCCACTTCCTTTGGGAGTTCTGGGCCATGCCCGGCGAAAACGCCGGCGGCACTTACATGATCTCCGATGGTTATGGCGGCGCGCATGCGATTTTGTTCGGAGTCTCGAACTTTGGTGGGCGAGAGCCCGGCCGTTATCAATTGCTGGGCAACATCTGGAACGGCAGCTTCCTGACTTACTTCGCGAGCGATGAAGGTCCGGCGCCGTATGAGTGGGGCCACTTTGCGGCCGGTTGGGACGGCGCAAATATCGTCCTCTATTTCAACGGCGTTCCGGTTGGCAAAACGCCCTGGGTTGGACCACGCATTACGCCCGGCGGCATTCAGGGCTGCGGCCGGTTACTAATTGGCGGCTCCGACCACAGCAACTTCCGTGGGCGCATTGCGCAGGTGCGCGGCTTCGAACGAAACAATCCGCTTGAAGCTGTCGACATCTTCGGGACTTTCAAACCGCAGACGGTCTTTTCAGTTGACGGCAATCTATTGAGTTACTATTTCCGCCCGGCCCTGGACATCGCCGATCTTTCGTTGTTCGGACAATATGGCCGACAGCACCCTGGTCTGGTGCGAAGCACGCTTAACGGCGTGATGTATCCTTGCAACGGTTGTCCGCTCCCGCAATTTGTTGTCGATCCAACCGCGCCTGACTTCGCACATCCAACCGATCCGGGAACGCCACCGGCTCCGGTGGATACACCGGCGCCCGTTCCTGGCGGCGCACTAATTTTCGATTCATTCTCGCGGCGAAATTCAACTTACGCACTAAACGGATTGGGCGGGCTGGGCACGACCGAGGGCGGCACCGCGGGTACGCGAACCTGGCAAACAAACCAGGCCGCGGGCCAGCCGCAACCGTTCGGTATTCTTAACGGTCGCGCAGTGTTGCTTGCTAACGCGCAGGCGATAACCTGGATCAATGCTCCCGTCGCTGACGCTGATTTGGATATTCGCGTGGATCGTCACGCTGGGGTGTGGGGTGCAGGCCACAATACCGGCATTAGTTTCCGAGTTGCTGACTCGAGCAACTATTTCTTCGCCTACACGACCGATAACGCCGACCAGTCGCAGCCTGAGATATTGACGGTAGGCAACTACCTGGGCGGCGTCCGAACCGATCTGGCCTCGAACATTTCCCTGCCCGCGAGTTGGACAACCTTGCGCGTCGTCACCAGCGAGGCGGGAGCAATAAGCGTCTACGCCGACAACACGCTGGTTTATTCGACCACCAATAGCTCTCTCGCCGAAAACGCTGGCGCCGGGCTGTACAACAATGCTGCCGGCCTGGCGCTGACAAATCGTTGGGATAATTTCAGGGTATTCAGTGTCCCGTAATCTTCAGGACTTGCAGCCGGTTGACCAAATACTTGAATTGACAGCCTTTTTCAGCGCTCAGGTTGGTCCTTTAAGCTTGCCAGCCTTAGTCAGACCAACTATCATGACCCGGTTAGAAAAAGCCGGTGTTTTAAGGAACTGATTCCGGCAATTAATATTGATTTTTATTGGTGATTTGGCGCATTCGCAACAGCTGGGCGCCCGAGGAGAAGGATTCATTGTTTAGCGATCAATTCCGCCGCGGCGAGTCAGACAAGGACAAGCTGGCCGGCGTCAAGGGCTCAAAGCTCCTATCCAATATTTCGGATGTGGCCTGGAAAACTTTCCAGGCGGTCAACACGCGTCTGCCTGAGGGCGAGGCGATTGCACCCAAGTGGGCGCCCGGAAAACTACTCAAGTCTTACGAACGAACCTCTCCGCCGCTAGGTTTCCCACGCGAAACCGACAGCCTTTGTCCTCGCTGCGTTAAGGAAGTTCGCGACGCTGTCATCAGCGGCGAAACCACGCTCGAATCTTTGATGAACGAACATCCGGGCGAGATCAAAGCTCAGATAGTCGAAGAAAACGGTCAGGTGGTGATGCGCAAGACCTGTCCGAAGCATGGCGAGTTCGTCGATGTGATGGCCAGCGACCCGGCGTTTCTCGAGCGGATTGAGTCGCTCTTTTTCGGGCGCGACTTTCGCGCTGCCGAAGATTCACACGTGCATAAGCATGGAACGTCAAACATCAAGTTTGGCCGCGGCGCTGTGTTGACAGTCGACCTAACGAACCGCTGCAACATGATGTGCAATCCCTGCTTTATGGATGCAAACCAGGTCGGCTATGTTCACGAGCCGACGTTTGAAGATACTAAAGCAATATTGGATCGCGCGGTTTCGTTTAAGCCAAAACGACAGATCATCATTCTGTTTTCGGGTGGCGAACCTACGCTTTCGCCCTATTACCTCGAAGCCGTTGCTTACGCGAAGAAGGTGGGCTTCTACAGAATTCTTGCCGCCACCAACGGAATTCGCTTCGCCGAAGATATTGAGTTTTGCAAAGCGGCCAAGGCTGCCGGTCAACACGGTGTCTACCTGCAGTTTGATGGTGTCAGCGAAGAAAAGAACCGGCACCGCGGTGTGGGCAACCTGTTTGATGTTAAGCAGCAGGCAATTGAGAATCTCGCGAGTGTAGGAATCAAGGTGACGCTTGTCACCACCATCGTCAACACCATCAACAACGATGGCATCGGCGCGATCGTCGACTTCGCTGCGAAGAACATCGACAAGGTGCAGACGATAGCGTTTCAGCCGGTTTCCTTCACCGGCCGCGACGAAGACATTTCCGACGAGCTGCGCATCAAGCAGCGCTACACGCTCGCCGGCATGACTCATGATCTAAAGGACCAACTTCGCGGACAACTACAACCATTGCGCGACTGGTATCCGTTGTCTTCGTATTCCGCCTTCACAAGCGTGATGGATATGCTGCAGGGAGCCGACGCTCCCTGGGGCTGGTCGTCGTGCAATTGTCATCCTAACTGCGGCATCTTCACTTTGATGGTCGTCAATCGTCACACCGGCGAGTTTAAGTCGCTGTTTGAGTTCTTCAACTACGAACAGTTCATGAAAGACGTCGCTACGATCACCGACAGCGCGCGTGGCAAGAAGTTGTCTTATGCCCAGCTGGGCATGGCGATTCTGCGAAATTTCAACGCTGAAGAAGCGCCGGCAGGTTTCCCGATTTCCCAAATTCTGAATCTCTTCAAGCCGTCGTCGACCAACTCGAGCTCGGATCGCAACGACCGCATGCAGGCGAAAACCCAGAACGATCCGAACGACGTCTGGCGCGTGCTCTGCGTCGAAGGCATGTGGTTTCAGGATCTATTCAACTACGATTTCCGCCGCACTGAAATGTGCGTGATTCCTTACGGGACTCAGGAAGGCGAAATTTCCTTCTGTGCCTAC
>Ga0070670_100001186_pt1 | contig 20646 bp, 23 predicted proteins | sample KBSS63metaG_FD_64665 | JGI IMG/M metagenome (GOLD analysis project Ga0070670, IMG submission 64665) | Switchgrass rhizosphere microbial communities from Kellogg Biological Station, Michigan, USA - KBS S6-3 metaG | ecosystem: Host-associated > Plants > Roots > Rhizosphere > Soil ... | reverse complement strand
GCCAGCTTGCGAATTTCATGCTTCCGATAGCGGCGATGATGATGATGGGCGACGTCATGCGCGCTCCACATCCAGGGATTGATCGGAACCGTCACCAACAGCGCGCCGCCAGGCTTCAGCCGTTCGAAAATCGCCGCCAGCGATCCCTTGTCATCGGTGACATGCTCAAGCACGTCGAGCAGCGCCACCAGGTCGTAGGCTTTGGCCGGGAACATCGACAGGTCGGGCAGCGCCGCCTCGATGACCGGCCGTCCCAGCCGTTCGCTGGCGATGTCACGCGCCCCCGGGTCAAGTTCGCTTGCCTCGACCTCGCCGAAACGCGACAGCATTGCGAGGTTGTGGCCGGTACCGGCGCCGAGCTCGAGGATCCGCGCATTCCTGGGCGGCCTGACGATCCGCTCGATCACTCCGTCGAGGATCCGCCGGCGGGCGGTGAACCACCAGTGGCAGCTGTCAAGCCTGGCCATCTGGTCGTAGACCTTGCGCTCCATCAGTCGCCTACCGTTTCCCTGATGACGTAGAGCGGGCGCGCCTTGGTTTCGGTCAGGATCCGGCCGACATACTCGCCGAGAATGCCGAGCGAGAGCAGCTGAAGTCCGCCGAGGAACAGGATTGCAACCATCAGCGAGGCGTAGCCGGGCACGACGATGCCGGTGGTCAGCGTGCGGATGATGATGAATAGCGCATAGCCAAGCGCACCCAAGGCGACGATACCGCCGAGATAGCTCCAGATGCGCAATGGCGCGGTAGAGGCGGAGGTGATGCCGTCGATCGCCAGCGTCCACAGCTTCCAATAATTGAATTTGGTACTGCCAACCTTGCGTTCTTCGCGGTGGTAGCTGACCGCGGCCTGCTTGAACCCGGCCCAGGCAAACAGACCCTTCATGAAGCGGTTGCGCTCCGGCATCTGGCGGATGACATCGACTACCCGGCGATCGAGCAGGCGAAAGTCTCCGGCGTGCTCGGGGATCTTGTCGTTGGAAAGCCAGTTGTGGGCCCGGTAATAGAAATCGGCAGTGATCCGCTTGGGTAGGCTGTCGGTCTCGCGATTGTCGCGAACGCCGTAGACCACATCAAATCCGTTTCGCCACTCGGCTATCATCCTGGGCAAAGCTTCGGGCGGATCCTGAAGGTCGACATCGAGCGGCACGACCGCCAATCCCCGCGCCGCATCGAGGCCTGCGGTGAGCGCAGCCTCCTTGCCGAAGTTGCGCGACAGCGAAAGGCCGCGGACCCGCGGATCGGCGGCATTGGCTTTGCGGATCACATCCAGCGTGGAGTCGGAGCTGCCGTCGTCCACGAACAATATCTCAAACGATCGCGCGGCCGGGTCATCCATTGCTTCGATGACCGGAATAAGCCGGGCGAGGCAGGGACCAATTGCCACTTCCTCGTCCTTCACCGGCATCACCAGGCTGAGTTCGACGCTGTTCATGTTCTTGGGCTCATGCGTAAACGAACCGCCGATGCAGGGTGAAGGTCAAGAGCGGCGTGACGAATACCATCGGGATTGTCGGCCACCAGGTCGGACCGTCCATTTGCTTGACCAGCAGCCAGATGAAGCCCTGGTTGACCAGGTAACCGAGCAGGTTGACGGCAATGAACCGGCCCATTCGGATGTGATGCTGGTCACGCGTCCCATGGCCGCGGAAGCTGAATTCGCCATGGGTGATGTAGCTGATCACCGAAAAGATCACGAAAACAATGGTGAAGCTGATCATCGGATCGATGTGCAGCAGCTCCGTAATCGCCCAGTAGCTCCCCGCCACGGCCAGCGTGATGACCAGGCCGGCGAAGCCATAGCGGATCAGCTGGATCAGCACCGTTCGCCGGTCGGGATGGATTTTCTGAAGGGCCGATTGGATCATCGGCTTGCTCTCTAGTGGCTTGCCGCTAGGACACAATCATCGATTTGGTATCGATTTGTCGGGGTGGGCGGATGAACGAGCAGGACCTGGAGCAATCCTTCGCCAGGCTGGCTGGCTGGTTTTTTCGCCGATGGAAGCTGGTGCTGGTCCTCTCCTGGCTGGCCTACGTAGCAGTCGCCATCCTGACCCGGTGGAACCTGATCCAGGCCTTTGCTCTTCCCGATACCGACGATAACCTCCGCATGGCGCAGGTCCGCGCCTGGCTCGGCGGGCAGGGCTGGTTCGACCTTGTCCAGCATCGCTTCGATCCGGCTCATGGCGGTGCAAACATCCACTGGTCGCGCCTGGTCGACCTGCCGATCGCCGGAATTATTGTCGCTTTGAGGCCCTTCATCGGCGGGGCGGATGCCGAACGGGCGGCGGTGGCCATTGCGCCGCTGCTGCCACTGCTCCTGCTGATGTTCGCACTGGCGCTGACCATGAAGCGGATCGTTCACGAAAAGGCTTGGCCACTACCGGTCATCGGCCTGCTGTCCGCCGGTTCCACCATGGGCATGTTCGCTCCGCTGCGGATCGATCATCACGGTTGGCAGCTGGCGCTCCTCGCGCTGGCAGTGTCGGGGATGGCGGATCCCAGGCGTGCCCGCGGCGGCGCGGTGCTGGGCATCGCCACCGGCCTGTCCCTGGCGATTGGGCTGGAAATGATGATCTACCTCGGCCTGCTCGGCGGGGCGAGCGTTTTGCTGTGGGTCGCCGACCGCGACCAGAGCCGGCGCATGGCGACCTATGCCGGCTCGCTTGTCGCCACGACCAGCTTTAGTTTCCTGGTTTTTGCATCCTACGCCAACCGATTACCGGTTTGCGATGCCCTTTCTCCGGTCTGGCTGAGCGACGCGGCGATCGGCGGCGCAGTGATGTTCGGCCTTGCCATGCTGAAGCTGGATAACTGGAAGGAGAGGCTCATCGCCGCCGTCGTTGCTGGCGGTGTGCTGGCTGGCTTCCACGCGCTGATGTGGCCCAATTGCCTCCAGCGGCTGGAGGGTGTGTCGCCCGAGGCGACGCGGCTGTGGCTCGACCATGTACGCGAGGCCAGGCCCTTTTACCGCCATGCCTGGAAGGTGGCGGTAGTTATCATTACCCTTCCCGCGACGGCACTGATCGGTTGGGCCCTTCTGATCTGGCGAGCATGGAAGCTCGGCGCCACCGGCCGCGATCTGTTGCTTCGAACTATGGTTGTGGCACTTCCGTCAGTCGCAAGCCTGGTTTTGTTGTTCTGGCAAGTGAGGGCGGGACCTGCTGCTCAGATGTTGGCGCTGCCTGCCGCGACAGCGCTAGTAGTGCTGTTCGTCGGTAAATGGCTCCAATCGCCCAAGCTGCTGCTTCATGTGGCGGCGGTTTGCCTCGCCATCGTCGGATTCGGAGCCGCAGTTCCGGCGGCGATCCAATTGGTTCCCGACAAGCCCAAGACCGCAATGGGAATCAAGGTGTCCGAGGCCAACAGCCGATGCCCAAGCTTTGCCGCGTTGGCACCGATCGCCCGGCAACCCAAGGGCATGATCTTCACCTTTATCGACTTGGGGCCGCGGCTGATCGTCGCCACCCATCATGACGCGGTTGGCGGCCCTTATCATCGCAACGACAAGATGATCGCGGACGCGATGAATGCATTCCGGGGCGACGAGCAGCAGGCTCACCGCATCATCGACGAATACCGCAGCACGTACGTGCTGATCTGCCCATATCAGTCGACCGCCACCATCTTCATGTCGGAAACGCCGAAAGGCTTCTACGGCCAGTTGGCCAAGGGCAATGTGCCGGCCTGGCTTCAGCCGGTCGACCTTGGACCGAATTCGCCGTACTCAATGTGGAAGGTCGTCGGTTAGCCCGCGAGGCCGGGCAGACTGCGCTCGAGCCCGTCGAGCACGAACTGGGCGGCAAGCGCCGCGAGGATCACGCCGAGGATGCGGGTGATCATCCCTTCCAGCTTGGCGCCGATCAGCTTCATCAGCGGCCCGGCAAGCAGCAGGGAGACGAGTGTCAGGAGAATGACGGCGGTCATTGCGGCGAGGACGATCGCTCCTTGGACCAGGCCATTGGCACGGGCACAGAGGAGCATGACGGTAGCGATCGAGCCTGGGCCTGCGATCATTGGGATCGCCATCGGGAAAACCGAGATGTCCTCGGCCTCCGGCGTTCCCTCAATCTCCTTGGCACGCTCTTCGCGCCGTTCGGTCCGCTTCTCGAACACCATCTCCAGCGCGATGATGAACAACATGATCCCGCCGGCCAGACGGAAGGCCGACAGGCTGATCCCCAGCGTCCGAAGCAGCGGCTCGCCAAGCAGGGCAAAAAATAACAGGATAAACCAGGCAACCAGGCTCGACCGGATCGCCATCTTGCGGCGATGTGCCTGCGCTGTGCCGCTGGTCAGCGAGGCGAAGATCGGCGCGCAGCCCGGCGGGTCGATGATCACCACGAACGTGACGAAAGCGGTAGTGAACAGCTCGATCATTTCGGCGGGGCCACCACATCCTCGATGACCCTCTGATATTCCTTCCCGTTCCAGACAAAGGCACGGAAACTGCGCTGCCCTGCGCCGCCGACTTCTATCGTCCAGGCAAGCGAGCCATCCGGCGACTTGGAAGCGCTGGGCAATCCGGCCGGTTTGCCCTCGCACGAAGCGAGGCTTGGCTTGATATCGCCGCCCTCGGCTCGCGCGGTCGCAAGTCCATCACCTCCGTCGTAGATCCACTTCCAACTGCCGTCCGGTTGGCGTTTCCATACGGTGGTGAAATAGCCGACAGCCTTGCCGTACTGGCGCACCCAGGGTCCCGTATTGACGGCATAGCTGCCGTCGCAGCTAACGAAGCTCTTGCCCGGCCACCAGAAGACCGAGGCCGGCGGGTCCTTGAGGTCCTTGAGGAATTCCTGCGCATTGACCCGTTGCGGCACGTACATCTCCGCGTCGTCCGCGGCATATTTGCGGAAGGCAGTCCATTGGCCGAGCTTCTGGGCGTCCGCGACAAAGGCCCGTTCCGCGTCGATCGCGGTCATTGACGGCTCGGCGGCGGCCAGCAGCAGGGCAAGGATCATAGGTCCTCCGGTAAAGCATAACCGTCCCGCCGGGCGGCAGAGACGACCGTATTGCGAATGAGGCAGGCGATGGTCATCGGCCCGACGCCGCCGGGTACAGGCGTGACGGCACCGGCAACCTCACTGGCCGAGGCGAAATCGACGTCCCCGGTGAGATGGCTGTTGCCGCCTTCGCCGGCGACGCGGTTGATGCCGACGTCGATCACGGTCGCCCCGGACTTGAGCCAGTCTCCCTGGATCATGCCCGGCCGGCCGACCGCTGCGACGACGATGTCGGCCTTTCGCACGACCTCGGGCAAGTCCCGCGTGCGGCTATGCGCGATGGTGACCGTGCAATGCTCGGCCAGCAGCAGCATAGCCATCGGCTTTCCGACGATGTTGGACCGCCCGATGACCACCGCATTCTTGCCGCCGAGTTCGCCGAGTTCGGCCTTTAGCAGCTTGAGACAGCCGAGAGGCGTGCACGGGATGAAGCCGGGAAGTCCGATAGCCAGCCGGCCGGCATTGATCGGGTGAAAGCCGTCGACGTCCTTGTCGGGGTCGATCGCGGTGATGACCTGATTGGGATCGATGTGATCCGGCAGCGGCAGCTGGACCAGGATTCCGTCAACCGCTGGATCGGTATTGAGCTCCTCGATCAGGTCGATCAGCTTGCCCTCGCTGATCTCGGCAGGAAGCTTGTGCTCGAAGCTCTGCATCCCGGCCTCGATCGTCGCCTTGCCCTTGGACCTGACGTAGACCGTGGAGGCCGGGTCCTCGCCGACCAGCACCACCGCCAGACCTGGCGCCCTCCCCTTGGCGATGCGAAACTTGGCAACTTCGACGGCGACCCGGGCTCTAAGCGCGGCCGCCGCAGCCTTTCCGTCGATAATTCGTGCGCTCATGAGGCCGTGAGCATCAAATCGTTCTGTGCGCCCGAAACAAGCATCGACACAACCTGGATCAGCAGCAGCAATATGATTGGCGAGAAGTCGAGGCCGCCGAAGTCGGGCAGGATCTTGCGGATCGGACGGTAGAGCGGTTCCGTGATCCGATCCATTGCGGTGTAGACTGCGCGAACGAACGGCTGGTGCAGGTTGATGACGTTGAATGCGACCAGCCAGCTGCAGATCACCTGGACGATCACGACCATCGACAGGATCCGGAGGAGGAAAAGGACGATATCGAAAAGGGCGAGGATCATGCCGTTGGCTTAGCCGCCGATTTCCCGCTGCACAATCTCGTTACGGGGCGAATCGCTCGCGCTCGGCCTCGGCCAGGATCAGGGCGAAATCCTCGTCGGCATCGGCCCACTCCGCGATTGGCGTCCAGCCGCCGGCCAACAGCAGCAAACGCGCCCCGCGCGGGCCATATTTGTGGCTGTTCTCGGTATGGATCGAGCGTCCCTTGGCGAAGCCGAACCGCCGGCCATCGACTTCGAATTCGACATCGCGCGTAGCGACGAGATGCATCTCGATCCGTCCCAGCATGTCGTTCCAGCGCGCCTGGTGGCGGAAAGCGTCGAGCGGGATGTCGCCGTCCAGCTCGCGGTTGATCCGACGAAGCAGGTTGAGGTTGAACTCAGCAGTCACTCCCTGGTCGTCGTCATAGGCGGCGAGCAGGCGCTCGACGCCCTTCACTCGGTCCATGCCGATCAGCAACCGGGCTCCAGTGCCAAGAATTGCGCGAAAATGGCGCAGCAAATCGGTCGCGGTCTGCGGTACGAAATTGCCGATGGTCGAGCCGGGGAAAAAACCGAGCCGCGGCAGGCCGTCGATCAGGTCGGGCAGGCGCACTTCCTTGGTGAAGTCGGCCTCGACCGGATAGACTTTCATCCCCGGGAACTCGGCGTCGACCCGGGCCGCGCTCTCGCGCAGATAATCGCCGCTGATGTCGATCGGGACATAGGCCTGGGGTTTGGCTGCGCGGAGCAGGATCGGAGTCTTGGTCGAGCTGCCCGAGCCGAATTCGACCACCGCTGAGACGGACGGGATCAGCCGGGCCACCTCGCCGATCCGCTCTTCCAGCAGAGCGGTCTCGGTCCGGGTCGGATAATAGGCCGGCAATTTCGTAATCTCGTCGAACAGCTCGGAGCCGCGCCGGTCGTAGAACCAGCGCGCCGGAATTGCCGGGATCGGTTCGGCCAACCCGTTTAGCACGTCGGCCCGAAATGCCGGATCGACCTGTTCAAGCGTCTCTAGCAAGGCGAACCCCTGTGAATTGCCAACGTGCGGCGGGCGGGAAGAAATTGCGGTAGCTGGCGCGCGAATGGCCGCGTGGCGTGGCGCAGCTGGCGCCTTTCAGCACCATCTGCCCGCTCATGAACTTGCCGTTATATTCGCCGACTGTGCCAGCCTCGGGCACGAAGCCCGGGTAGGGCAGATAGGCCGACCCGGTCCATTGCCAGACATTGCCGAACGGACCGCCACCGGCCCGCGGCAAAGCCGCGCCCGCTCGGTCGAGCTGATGCCCATCGCGCGCATTGGCCGATGCGAACGCCGCTTCCCATTCGGCTTCGGTCGGCAGCCGGGCCCCCGCCCAACGGGCGAAAGCATCGGCTTCATAATAGCTGATGTGAGCGACCGGGGCGGATGGATCGATCTCGCGCCGGCCGGCCAGGGTGAATTGGCTTCCATCGCCAAGCCAATAAAGTGGAGAAGAGACCCTTTCGCGAGACAGCCAATCCCATCCGTCGCTGAGCCAAAGCGTCGGCGTTCGATAGCCGCCGTCGCCGATGAATTCCTGCCATTCGCCGTTGGTAACGGACCGGCTGGCAATCCGGTAAGGATGGAGCAGCGCCTGGTGCCGGGGCCGTTCGCAATCGAACGCAAAGCTATCATCGGCAGCGCCAATCTCGGCCAATCCATCTTTGCCGTCGATCCAGCACAATTCCTCGTCGACGGCGGCAGGGGCGGGATCGAGCGCTCCATAGGCAGGTTCAAGCGGATTCTCGGCAAACGTCGCCAAAATGTCGGTCAGAAACAACTCCTGGTGCTGCTGCTCATGGTGGATGCCGAGTTCGACCAAGGTCAGCGCCTCGGCCGGCAATCCGGGTAGCGCGGCAAGCAGAGCCTGGTCGACCCGTTGCCGCCATTCGCGGACCTCTTCGAGGCTCGGCCGGCTCAGCATGCCCCGCCTCGGCCGGGCGTGCCGGTCTCCCTCGCCTTCATAATAGCTATTGAACAGATAGGCCCAGCGATCCTCATGGAGTTGATAGCCGGGAACATGATCGCGCAGGATGAAGGTTTCGAAGAACCAGGTCGTGTGGGCCAGGTGCCATTTCGCCGGGGAGGCGTCAGGATGCGGCTGGATGGTCGCATCGGCATCGCTGAGGGGCGCGGCGAGATCGAGCGTCAGCTTCCGCGTCGCCGCGAGCCGTTCTGCACGACTGACATCCTTCGCTTCGTCGGATCTAGCCATCTTAACCTCCGCCGGGAGGATATCGTTCTACACTTGTTCTATTTCAACTAGGAGTCGCGGGTTGCCCCAGGCTGCCACAGCACATCGCCACCCTCTTCGGCGGCGAGATGCCTTGCCGAGACAAACAGATGATCGGACAATCGGTTCAAATAGGCCAGGGCATGGGAATTTACCGGCTCGGCTTCATTGAGCGCGACGGCGGCCCGTTCGGCGCGGCGAACCACACAGCGTGCCTGGTGAATGAGGGCCACGGCCATCGACCCTCCCGGCAGGATGAAGCTGGTGAGGGGCGCGAGCGCCTCGTTCATCGCGTCAATTTCTTCCTCAAGGCGCACGACCTGGCGCTCGACGATCCTCAGCGCACCTTCGACCGTTTCCGGCGTCGCCAGGTCGGCGCCAAGGTCGAACAGCTCGTTCTGGATGGCGCCGAGCTTATTGGTGAGCTTGCCGGGCGAAAGGGCAGCTATTGCCGCGCCGATGGCCGCATTGGCCTCATCCACCTCGCCGATCGCGGCCATTCGGGCGGAAGATTTGGACACGCGGCTGCCGTCGACCAGCCCGGCGCTGCCGCCGTCGCCGGTGCGAGTGTAGATCTTGTTGAGCTTGACCAGTTGCCTAACCCTGGCCGCTTCGCATGAGCAGCAGGATCAGGATCACGATGACGATCGCGATGGCCTGATACATCACGCGCTTCTGCATATAGCCCTGCTGGACCTCGCCGGAGACGTCTTTGCCCTGGGCCATGGCGATCACCCCGCGGACGAGGACATAGGCGACCGCCGCCATGGCGACGACCAGCAGGATGGAGAGGAAGATGCTCATGGGCCGCTACTAAGCCCCGGACAGTCGAAATCCTAGGGGCAACCTTCCTTCGATCAATTGCGCCGCCAGCGCCAGCCCGTCGACTCCGCCGGACCTCATCACCGCCAAGGTTGGCGCCTGGTCGCGCTTCGCCAGTCGGCGGCCGTCGTCATGAATGACAAGGGCATGATGGAGATAGGCCGGTTCGGGTAGGCCCAGCAAAATCTGCAGCAGCCGCTGGGTAGGGGTGGAAGGCCTGAGGTCTTCCCCGCGCACCACCAGATCCACTCCCGATGCCGCGTCATCGACCACGCAGGCCAAATGATAGGACGACGGCGCATCCTTGCGGGCGAGGATCGCGTCCCCGAAGTCGCCTGAATTGCTTTGAAAGCGGACGCCTTCAGCCTCAGTCCAGCCTGGCAGGCCGGTGACCTCCAGCGCCTTGGCGGAATTGAGGCGCCAGCAATGAGGCGTGGATGCGCGCCGTTCGGGATCGTCGGGCAAAGGACGGCAGGTGCCCGGATATTGGGTTCCGGCATCGCCGTGCGGCGCAGTCAGCGATTGGGCGATCTCGGCTCGCGTGCAGAAACAGGCATAGACCAGCTCGCCGGCTTTCAGCCGATCAAGCGCCTGTTGGTAGAGTTTTGTCCGCTTCGACTGCACGATCGGTGGGCCGTCGACGGTTAGCCCCAGCCAATCCATGTCCTCGAAGATGCCGTCGACGAATTCCGGTCGGCATCGGCCCGGGTCGAGATCCTCGATCCGCAGGCGAAACTCACCCCGGCTCTTCCGCGCACGGGCATGGCCCAGGACCGCCGAAAAGGCATGGCCGAGGTGGAGGCGGCCGGACGGCGACGGAGCGAAACGTGTGACTTTCAGGACTCACTCCATGGTAAAGGCGACCGCGGCGACTCTTGACGCCGATTCGCCACTTGTGGTGTCATGCCATCGTCACCCCGGGTTGGCATCCGGGGGCGCAGACGGAAAGACGGGCTTCGGCTGCCGGTCTCCCGCCAAGGTCCCGCCGCCTGGCAAGCTGAGGGATAGTGCGACAAAGGCCGGAGGCGCGGCGTTCGAGGCTCAACGGAGTCAAACGAACGCTGGAGATTATTGCGCCGTGTACCATCCCGACTTGCTTCGCCATCCTGATAGTTGCCCCGCACTGGTGCTCAACGCCGACTATACGCCGTTGAGCTATTATCCCCTGTCGCTGTGGCCTTGGCAGACCGCGATCAAGGCGATGTTCCTCGAGCGGGTCGACGTCGTCGCCCACTATGACCGGGAAGTGCATAGTCCATCGGCATCGATGAAGCTGCCGTCGGTCATCGCGCTTCGCCAATATGTCCGGCCTAACGAATATCCGGCCTTCACCCGGTTCAACCTGTTCCTCCGCGACCGCTTCCGTTGCGTCTATTGCGGATCGTACCGGGAACTGACGTTCGACCATGTCGTGCCGCGCGCCCAGGGCGGGCGGACTAGCTGGGAAAACGTCGCCACCGCCTGCGCGCCCTGCAATCTCAAGAAGGGCGGGCGAACCCCTCGGCAGGCCGGCATGCATATTGAGCGGGAACCGATCCGGCCGACCAGTTGGCAGCTGCAGGACCATGGCAAGAGCTTCCCGCCCAACTATCTGCACCAGAGCTGGCGCGACTATCTCTACTGGGACGTCGAGCTCGAACCCTAAGGGCATATTAACCATTTTCGTTCAGAAGAGCGTGATGCAGATCGATCCAGCGCCTCCATCCAATCACGCCGAGGGCAATGCCCGGTTATTGATCGTCGAGCCCAATCGCAGCGCCCTGTCGGTGCTGGCGAAGCGGCTGGGCGAGGCGGGCTACCGGATCATCGGCTGCGACAGTGGCGAGCACGCTACCGCCGAGATGCTGCGTTTGCCGGTCGACCTGGTGCTGGCCGAATTGCGGATGGAAAACGTCAGTGGCGTGGCGCTGACCCGACTGATCCGTGACGACACTGTGCTAAAGGATACGCCCGTGATCCTGATTACGGGCCGGAGCGACAACAGTGGCGCGGTGGATGGGTTCCTGGCCGGCGCCGACGACGTGGTCGCCAAGCCGTTCCATTTCGAGGTTTTGGCGGCACGAATCGCCCGCCGTATTGGCCGTGCGCGTTCGGTGAAGGAGCTTCGCGCCGACAATGCCACGCTCGATGCGCGTGTGGTGACCCGCTCGATCGAACTTGGCGAAACCCGCGCGGCCTTGATGGAGAGCGAGGCGGAGCGGCTGCGCCTGCAGCAACTGGTCATCCGCGACTAGCGAGAAATTCCTCAATTTTCGGCCGGAGGTCGTCGCGCCCGAGCGCGATCGCCAGGTTGGCCAGAACATAGCCGGCCTTGTCGCCGCAGTCGTGACGAACCGCATCGACCTTGAGCGCATGGAAAGGCTGCCGGCCGATCAACTGGGCCATGCCGTCGGTCAGCTGGATCTCGCCACCGGTGCCGCGCTCGCCGCGGCCAAGAATGCCCATCACCTCCGGCTGGAGAATGTAGCGCCCGACCACGCCAAGCCGTGATGGCGCATCGGCCGGCCTGGGTTTTTCGACCAGCCCCAGCACCTCGGTTGCCGCGCCCATGGTCTTGCCCGGAGTGATGATGCCATAGCTGCCGGTCTTGTCGGCCGGGACCTCCTCGGCACAGATGATATTGCCGCCCAGTTCGGCATAGGCATCGATCATCTGCTTGAGGGCGCCGGGCTGCCCCACCATCAGGTCATCGGGAAGCAAGACCGCGAATGGCTCGTCGCCGACAATGTCGCGGGCGCACCATACGGCATGGCCCAATCCCAGCGGTTGCTGTTGGCGAACCGAGACGATCTCGCCGCTTCTCGCCTTGGCCGGCTCAAGCGGGTCGAGGCTCTTGCCCGCCTTTTCCATGGTCGCTTCCAACTCGAAGCTCAGGTCGAAATAGTCGACCAGGCTCGATTTGCCGCGCCCGGTGACCAGGATGATCTGCTCAATCCCGGCTTCGCGTGCCTCGTCGACTGCATATTGGATCAGCGGGCGGTCGACGACCGTCAACATCTCCTTGGGCATGGTCTTGGTGGCCGGGAGCAGGCGCGTACCCAGTCCGGCAACCGGGAAAACCGCCTTTCGAACTGGTTTGATCAATTCGGGATTTCCTGATTGTCGGGCCCGGTCGTACTCGGCGTTGCAGCTTCGGCCGGCGGTGCCGCCGTTCCGTCGGCCGGGGGCAAGTCGAAGCGGTCGGCGGTGCGCACGTCACCACGCTTGTTCAATTCGTCGACCCGCCTGGGGGCGGCGTTGGGCGGCAGATCGAGCAGCTCCTTGGCGTCAAGCGGGCGGCTGGCCAGTGCCGGCTTCTGTGGCAGCGTCTTGCCGGCCTGGGGCTCCAATTCGGCGGTTTTTCCGCAGGCAGCGAGCGCGAGGAACAGCGCAACAATCGGCAGTCGCTTTGTCATTTCGCCTCTCGACCAGCAATTTCGGCGTGCGCCGCGGCAATTGCTTCCCGTACCCGTTCCGGCGCAGTCCCGCCAGCAGATCTCCGCGCCGCAACCGATGCCTCCACCGAGAGGCAGGGAAGGACCCGTTCATCGATGCGCGGGTCGACCCCTTTGAGTTCGTCCAGACTGAGCTCATCCAGGGCCTTACCCGCCTTGTCGGCAGTCGCGACGGCCCGGCCGGCGATATGATGTGCCTCGCGGAACGGGACGTCGGCTTCGCTGACCAGCCAATCGGCAAGGTCGGTGGCCGTGGCATGGCCGGCAGCGGCTACCGCTCGCATCCGATCCGGCATGAACTCCAGATCCGAGATCATCCCGGCCATTGCGGCAAGGCTGAGTTCCAACAGGTCATGGGCATCGAACAACGGCGCCTTGTCGTCCTGCAGATCCTTGGCATAGGCCAGCGGCAGGCCCTTCAGAAGCACCAGCAGTGCGACCAGGTCGCCGACGATCCGCGCCGAATGGCCGCGGACGAGTTCGGCGGCATCGGGATTGCGCTTGTTGGGCATGATCGACGAGCCGGTCGACCATGCGTCGGGCAGGCTGACGAACCCGAAAGGCTGCGACGCCCACAGGATGATCTCCTCGGCCAGGCGAGAGAGGTGCACCGAGCAGAGCGCGGCGGCATGGAGATAATCGACCACGAAGTCGCGGTCGCTGACCGCATCGATGCTGTTCGCCGTTGGCCGGTCGAAACCCAGCGCTGCAGCCGTCTCATCGCGGTCGATCGGGAAGCCGGTGCCGGCCAGCGCGGCGCTGCCCAGCGGAGACTGGTTCATCCGGGCCCGGGCATCGGCGAAGCGGCTGCGGTCGCGGACCAGCATTTCGCGATAGGCGAGCAGATGATGGCCGAGCGTGACTGGCTGGCCGGACTGGAGGTGGGTGAAGCCCGGCATGACGTCGGCTGCATGCTGCTCGGCGCGAGTCAGAAGGGCGGCCTCAAGCGCGTCGATGCGCTGAATGGCCGTATCCATCGAACGTCGCACGAACAGCCGGAAATCGGTCGCCACCTGGTCGTTGCGCGACCGCGCAGTGTGCAGCCTTCCCGCCGAATCACCGATCAGCTCGGACAGGCGGTGCTCGACATGCATGTGAATGTCTTCGAGCGCCGGATCCTCATGGAGTTGTCCCGCCTCGACTTCGGCCGCGACCTTGCAGAGCCCCTCATCGATCGCTGCGGCATCTTCGGCCGACAATATCCCCTGCTTGCCGAGCATGGCGGCATGGGCGCGGCTGGCGGCGATGTCCTCGCGCCACAATCGCTTGTCGACAGCGATCGAGGCATTTATCTCACGCATGACCGCGGCTGGGCCGCCTGCGAAACGCCCACCCCACATTTGATTGGAGTCACCCGTGCGGCTGATTGTCACCCTCCTGCTGGCCGTTGCGGCCCCGTTCGTCGTGAGTTGCGATAGGCAAAAGGCGGATGCGCCTCAAGCACCCGCAACGGAAACCGAGGACGCCAAGGGGCTGGACCGCAGTCACAAGGGCGAACCTGCACCGACCGTGAAATTCAACAATCCCGATGGCGGCCAGTTCGACCTTGCCAAGTTCAAGGGGACGCCGGTGCTGGTCAATCTGTGGGCTAGCTGGTGCGCGCCATGCATCAAGGAGCTGCCGACCCTTCAGCAGCTCGAGCGCGCACAGGCCGATGAGGGCAAGCTGGGCATCATCGCCATCAGCCAGGACATGGCGCCCCAGGGCTCCGTGGATGCTTTCCTTGGCGAGCGCGACATCGGCCGATTCGCGGCCTATCACGACCCGGACATGAAGCTGACGGCGGCGCTCGGCGTACAGGTCATGCCGACCACCATCCTTTACGACGCCGCAGGCAAGGAAGTGTGGCGCTATGTCGGCGATCTGGACTGGACCAGCCAGGAAGCCACTAAGCTGCTTGCCGAACTGACCTCGCCGAAAGCAGCCTGAGCAAGCGGCCGTCGATGGCGGCCAGGCCCAGTGCGATCAGGGCCAGGCCGACGAAATCCTGCGGGGCCAGCACCTCATTGAGAAACAGGCTGCCGAACAATATGGCGAACGGCGGCACCAGCAAGGTCACCAGCAGCGCGTTGGTCGCGCCGGCTGTCTCGATGAGCCGGAAATAGAGAACGTAGCCGAAGGCTGTGCAGAGCAGCGCCAGCGCGACGATCGCGCCCCAGGCGGTGAGCGGCGGCAGCGGCTGGGTCCAGGGCTGATCGATCAGCAGCGCCAGCGGCAACATCATCAGCGCGCCTGCCGTTAGCTGGCCGGTGGTCACCGACATCGGAGCAATGCCCATGCGACGGAACCGCCGAGCCCAGACCGCGGCAAAGGCGTAGCACAGCGCAGCCACAATGCACGCCAGCTGAGCCAGCGCATCGGTGCCGATATTGGTCAGCAGCATTGGCCCGATCATCGTCGCTACGCCGGCGAATCCGAGTACGACGCCGGCGATCTTGCGCGGCGTCATCCGCTCGTCGGCGGTGAAGAAGTGGGCGACCAGCACGCCCCAGATCGGCGTGGTCGCGTTGAGGATCGAGGCGAGCCCGCTGGCGATATGGGTCTGGCCCCAGCCGAACAGCGTGAACGGCAGGGCATTGTTGAGCAGCGCCAGCAGCAGGATCGATCCCCACACCTCGCGCGGCAGATTGAGCCGCTCGCCCTTGAGTTTCAAAAACAGGAACATGCCGCCGGCGGCGATCGTCAGCCGCAGCCACACATAGGTCAGCGGATGGACATGGTGGACCGCCACGCCAATGAACATGAAGGCGCCGCCCCAGATGACTGCCAGGATCAGCAGGGTCAGCCATTCGCGGCCGGTCATTTGCTGGTTGATCATCGGCAGGGCGTAACCGGTAGTCACGGACTTTGCGTCCCGAGCCTTGCGATCAAACAGTTCCTTGCTGAGCGTAGCCATCGGCAAACTCCTTTTGCCTTATGGCATGTAGGGACATCTCTCTGGGCAGCCCAACCAAAGTCGGGCCGAGGGCAATAAGCATGGCTTATTGACTAGTCGCGCAGGAGCTCGTTGATCGAGGTTTTCGAACGGGTTCTTTCATCGACCCGCTTGACGATCACCGCGCAGGCAAGTGCCGGGCCTCCCTTGTCGCTCGGCAGCGTTCCGGGGACGACAACCGAATAGGCCGGCACCCGTCCGTACATCACCTCGCCGCTGGCACGATCGACGATCTTGGTCGAGGCGCCGAGGAACACGCCCATCGACAGGACCGCGCCTTCCTCGACAATGACGCCTTCGGCCACTTCGGAGCGGGCGCCGACGAAGCAATTGTCCTCGATGATCACCGGACCGGCCTGGAGCGGCTCGAGCACGCCCCCAATCCCCGCGCCGCCGGAAATATGGACGTTTCGTCCGATCTGCGCGCAGCTGCCGACCGTTGCCCATGTGTCGACCATCGACCCCTCGCCGACATAAGCGCCGAGATTGACGAAGCTGGGCATCAGCACCGCGCCCGGGGCGATATAGGCGCCGCGGCGGACGATCGCCCCGGGGACGGCGCGAAAACCGGCCTTGGCAAAACTGTCGGCGGTCCAGCCAAAGAACTTTGACGGCACCTTGTCCCACCATGGCGCTCCGCCTGGCCCGCCTGGGATGGCTTCCATCGGATTGAGGCGGAAGCTCAGCAGCACCGCCTTTTTCAGCCACTGGTTGACCCGCCACTGGCCATCGGTCTTTTCGGCCACGCGCTCCTCGCCGCTATCGAGGCGGAGTATGGCGGCTTCGACCGCCTCCTTCAGCGCACCATCCGTCGGATCGATCGAGTCCCGCCGCTCCCACGCCTCCTCGATGGTCAATTGCAGGTCGGCGGCCGTGGCGGTCATTCGTTTTCTCCAAGCATTTCCTCAAGCCATTCGCCCACATCGCTTATGGTGAGGTCGATAAAGTCAGGGTGGTGGGCGTGATTGCCGCGTTCCGATCCGTTGTCGACCCATACCGTCGTCATTCCCAGCGATTTTGCCGGTTTGAGGTTCTGCGCCATATCCTCGATCATCGCTGCCCGGCGCGCATCGATATCGAACCGGTCGAGAAGCCGCCGGTAGCCATGTTCATTAGGCTTGGGCTGAAGCTCGGCAGCATGGATGTCGTGAAGCTCCGCGAAATGCTCACTTATCCCGAGCGCTTCGAGAACTCGGCGCGCATAGGGTTCGTCGGCGTTGGTGAAGATCAGCTTGCGGCCCGGCAAACGGCCCAGATTCCGCGCCAAACGGTCATCTCGCGTCACCCGGTCGAGCGGGATCGCGTGGACATCTTTCAAGAATAGGTGCGGATCGACCTGATGTTCGCGCATCAGACCCGCCAGCGTGGTCCCATGTTCGTGGAAGTGCGCCTTCTGAACCCGCTTGGCTTCGGCTGAATCGACCCCTAGCAATCGTTGTATGAAGGCGCCCATGCGCTCATCGATCAATTCGAACAGGCCGGTCGACGCGGGGTAAAGGCAATTATCGAGGTCGAAGATCCAGTCGGTGATGGACGAGAAGATGGGCACGAAGCGCGGGTTCATTTGGTCTTTGCATCTAACCAGCTTGATGCCTTCAGCAAAATGAAAGCTTTTATTAACCATAAGCGCATACGGGAAATCCGTTAAGTTCCAACGGCTTGTCGGGGAAGTGTCAATGAGTAACCGGTTCTTGTCGTCGACGGCTTGCGCTCTCATGCTTGGTCTTTCCGCGTGCGGAGGGGGCGGCGGGAGCGGTGGTATCGGCTCGACGCCTCCTCCGGCGATCACTCCGACTCCGACGCCTACCCCGACGCCGACACCGACCCCCACTCCGACGCCGACCCCCACTCCGACGCCAGGCACCGGATTCAACACGACCGAATATCAGCGTTCCAACGCCGCCGTGAGCTCGGGCGCAATTCACGCCTGGGAGGACGGCGCGACCGGCCAGGGCATCAAGCTTGCCGTGGTCGACAGCGGCATCAACCCGTCGCTTGCCGAATTTAGTGGCCGGATTGACCCGGCCAGCCGCGACGTTGCCAGCAACCGGCCGCTAGCCGACGAGGATGGCCACGGGACGGCAGTTACGGCAACCGCTGCCGCCGCTCGCAACGATCTGCAAAACGTTGGGATTGCCTTTGACGCGACGATCCTGTCGTTCCGGGCCGACAGTCCGGGCAGTTGCACCGCTCCGTCGGGCGATGGCTGTGAATTCTTCGACGGCGCTCTTTCTCAGGGCATTGATGCCGCACGGATTGCGGGCGCCAAGGTGATCAACTTGTCGTTGGGTGGCGAAGCGCCGGGCAATTCCCTGCTCCTGGCGATGCAGCGGGCGGTGAGCGCCGGCATCATTCTGGTTATTTCCGCCGGCAACGACGGCGAGGATCCGCTCAAGGGCAACAACGCCGACCCGTTCGCCCTCGTCCCGGCGCAGCAGTTCCCCGGCCAGGTGATCATCGCCGGCGCGCTCGACACGAATCCCAGCCAGCTTGCCAGTTTTTCGAACCGCGCTGGCCAGGGTCAGAATTGGTATCTGGGAGCATTGGGCGTTCGGGTTCGGACGGTCGACAATACCGGCGCGGGCGTACTCTATTCTGGCACCAGCTTCTCCGCACCGATCATCACCGGCTCGATTGCGCTGATCGCTCAGGCATTTCCGAATCTGACGGCGGCGCAGATCGTCAGCCTGCTGTTCGACACAGCAGACGATCTCGGGGCCCCGGGCGACGATCCCATTTACGGCCAGGGTCGCCTAAACCTTGAGCGCGCCTTCCAGCCGGTCGGAACGACCAGCCTTGCGGGGACCGAGACGGTTGTCACCACTGCTGCTGCATCGGGCGGATTGCCGGAAGCAGCCGGCGATGGCGGCGCCAAAGGATCGATGGGGGCAATCATCCTTGATGGTTACAGCCGCGCGTTCGCGATCGACCTCGCCAAGGGCCTGCACCAGGCCGAAGGCCGGCTGCCGCTCGAACGCGCGCTGACGGGCCACGTCCGTGGCTCCGCGATCCAGGCCGGAGCGGTGTCGGTCGCGATGAGCGTGGCTGAACGCCCCCTCTCGGCGGGTATCATCGACGTCAGCCGCCTCGGCATCGGACCGGAGGATGCCCGCCAGTCCCGCCTTGTCGCTGGTACTGCGCTTGCCCGTCTCGACAGCAAGACCAAGGCCGCGTTCGGATTCTCCGAAGGCGCGAAGGCCATCGAGCGGCAACTGACCGATGCCGAAGGTGGCGCCTTCCTTATTGCCCGCGACATCAGTGGCGACCCCGGTTTCCAGGCGCGGCGGGGATCGAGCCTGGCGATCAGGCGCGATCTTGGCTTCGCCGGCCTGACCGTCGCGGCTGAGCAGGGCCGGGTGTGGCAACAACGGCAAGGTTGGGAGGCCGACCGGCCCTACAATTGGACTAGCATGACCCTCGACCGCCGCTTCGGTTCAGGCACCTGGGCCTCGTTTGGAATGAGCCGCCTCGACGAGCAGCGCAGCCTGCTCGGTGGCCGCCTCGGCAATGTATTCGGCGGCGGCGGGGCGACCAGCCTGTTCCTCGACTTTGAGGGACGCCAGGATCTTGGCAATGGCTGGGCGGCAACGCTGATGGGCCGGCGCGGCTGGACCGATTTCGCTGGCGGCAATTTCCGGACCGGCGCCTACTCATTTGATCTAAGCAAATATGGCCTGTTCGGATCGCGCGACCGGCTCGGCTTCCGGATTGCCCAGCCGCTGCGAGTCGAAAACGGCGGCATTTCGATGATGCTGCCGACCAGCTACGATTATTCGACGGAAACCGAGAGCCGCACGCTCGAACGGCTGAGCTTCACTCCGTCCGGCCGAGAAGTCGATGCCGAGCTTAGCTACTCAACGGCCCTCGGCCGCGGCTGGCTCGGCGCGAACCTCTATGCGCGGCGGCAGCCAGGGCATATCGCCTCGGCCGACCCAGACATGGGCGCGGCGATCCGCTACAGCCTCGGCTTCTAATCGGGTTTACGAGCGCCTGCCGAGGCCCGGAATCAGCATCCCGACCCTGGCGCGATACTGGACATATTGATCGCCGAACAAGTCGACCAGGTCGCGTTCTTCGTAGCGGATCGCGATCAGCATGTAGATCGACACGCCAGCGCTGAGCAGCAAGTGGCCGTAACTCATGTGCGGCGTCGACCAGAAGGCGAGGAAGAAGCCGAGATAGAGCGGGTGGCGCACCCACTTGTAGAATAACGGCTGGTGAAACACGGGCTTTGCCGGCTCGCGATTGCGCAGGTGCAGCCACGCCTGCTGCAACCCGAAAAGTTCAAAATGATTGATCAGGAACGTGCTCAGCAGCACGATTCCCCAACCGGCGAGGAACAACGCCCAAAGAATGACCTGCGCGGTCGGATTGGCAACGTCCCACACCATTCCGCCGATCGGACGCCAGAGGCTGAACAATATGATCAGCGCGGCGCTTGCAAACAGCACATAGACGCTACGCTCGATCGGCCAGGGGACGATACGCGTCCAGTTGCGCTTGAAACCCTGCCTGGCCATGACGCTGTGCTGCAGGCCGAACAGCGCGACCAGCACCACGTCGGTGATCACAGCGGCACCAATCGGGCCGGCCGGTCCCTTGTCGACCGTTGTCGGCAGGACGTCCAGATTGCCGACGAAGCCGATCAAATAAAGGAATGTGGCGAAGAAAATCGCATAGGCGATCAGCGCGAATCCGAGGAACAGCGCACGCATGGTCCACCCCCTTGCTGCGGTTCGTGAAGGGATGGCCATAGCACCAATCGGCGCCGCTGGTTAGGTCAGACGGTAAAGCTTTCGCCGCAGCCGCAGGCGCCCTTTGCGTTGGGGTTTTCGAACACGAAGCCCGCGGCGAAATCGTCCTCTCGCCAATCCATCGTGCTGCCGATCAGATAAAGGATCGACGCCCCGTCGACGTAGAAGGTGCCGCCAGGAGTTTCGATCTTTTCATCGAAAGCATTTTCGAGGCTCACATAGTCGACCGAATAAGCGAGGCCCGAGCAGCCGCGGCGCGGGGTCGAGAGCTTGACCCCGATCGCGCCTTCGGGCGCCTTGCCCATCAGCTCGGCGATGCGCGC
>Ga0070670_100001181_pt1 | contig 20719 bp, 21 predicted proteins | sample KBSS63metaG_FD_64665 | JGI IMG/M metagenome (GOLD analysis project Ga0070670, IMG submission 64665) | Switchgrass rhizosphere microbial communities from Kellogg Biological Station, Michigan, USA - KBS S6-3 metaG | ecosystem: Host-associated > Plants > Roots > Rhizosphere > Soil ... | reverse complement strand
ACCACGGCCAGGTATAACTGGTCGCGCTCGCCCAACAACAGCGTCTGCAGCAGCCCCTGGCGCTCGGCCAGGGGCATGCTGGACAACTCCATCGTGCCGATGCGTGTGGTGCCCAGGGCGATGACCGAGTCGAACATGTCCTGCACCGTCTTGACCCGGGCGAGGACCTCCTCATCGATGCCGGTCAGTTCACGGACCGTTACCTGGGTATGCCAGGTGCCGCTGTACATCAGCCCCCGAGGGAGCTTGAACGTCGGGTCCATGCTCTGCTGGATCAACGGCACGGGTCCGACAGTCTCCTGTCGGGCCCGTGCCAGATCCGCTTGCAACTTGTCGGGGTCTAGCTGTTGTTGTCCGGTTGGCGTGGGTAGCACGTCAGTCACGGTTGATGCTCCTTGTGATAGTTAGACCAGGGAGGCCTGGTCGGCGTTCTGCGCAGCGACGTTGCCGAAGAAGACTTCGAAGCCCTCGTGGTGCACCGTCATCTGCTGGACGATGATGGCGTTGTCCGAGGCGTTGAGCCCGGAGAAGCCGACCGACGCCGTCCAGCAGTTGTAGAACTTGTAGGCCAGCACGGCGCCGGCGTAGGGGGCGTTGACGTTGCCCCCGGCGGCGTCGCCCTGGGTGATCGGGTGGCCCATGACGCGCACGACGAGGTCGTAGCGGAACTGGGAGATCAGCCCGTTGTTCGGGTCGAACCCCAGCGAGCCACCGCCCCACTGGACGCTGAACATGCGCCGGGCGAGGCCCCACAGACGGCTGTCGTTGTAATACAGCCCTCCAGCCATCGTCAGCGGGGAGAAGTCCGTCTGTCCCGGCAGCTTGTGCGGCGACGTGTTCCACCCACCTTCGCGGTAGGCCACCATCTCGGTGTTCATGGCGATGCCTTCCACGGACATGAAGCCCATGTGTGCGAAGGGATCGCCCTCGTCGCCCAGGCTGGCCTGGACGTTGAACTTGAAGTTCCGGATCGGGTCCGGACGGGCAGTTGTTGCCATCTCGTCCTCCTCAGACGATCGGGGTCACTTCGCCCGAGAACGTGCCTCGGTCGAACTGGGTGATCCGGATGATCACGAACTCAGCGGGATACTCAAGGGCCACGCCGACCTCCATGCGGACTTCGCCGGACTGGATCACGTTGGGCGTGTTCAACGTGGCGTCGCAGCGGATGTAGTACGCCTCGGCGGCGTTGGCCCCAGCGAGGCCACCGGCTTCCCACAGCGGCCGGAGGATCCGGTCGGCGGTCATCCGCAGGCCCGACCACAGGCGCTGGTCGTTGTTCTCGAAGACGGCCCACTGCGTCGAGCGCCGCAGGCTCTCCTTGATCGAGATCAGCGTGCGCCTGGCGGAGACGTACTTGTCGGCGCCGAACTGCTTGCGCGTCCTGCCGCCCATGCAGCAGATCCCCGCCCCGACCACCGGGCGGATGATGTTGATGTGCTTGTTGTTCAGGTCACCAAGCTCGGTGTCGGTGAACTTGGTCTGCACGCCGACAGCGTTGGAGATCCCGGCGATGACACCAGCCGGCGCACGGAATACGCCGACGGTGGCATCGATCCGGGACATCATCCCAGCAATGGCGCCACCCGGGGGGACGGTGACGGTCATACCGACCCGCTTGGGGTCGGGGATGATGATCCACGGCGCGTACGCCGCCGTGTAGCTGTCGTCGGGGTTGTCGTTCAACTCTGTGGCCAGCGAGCCGGCGTAGTCCGCCGACGTCTGCCCGGAGATGCGTGGCGGTGCCGAGTCGTTGATCGTGATCACGTCCTCCCGGCCGACGAAGGTGTTCATCGGCACCGTGGCCCCGACGAAGTTGCCCGCCGGTGCGGCCTCGGCCTTGGAGGCGTCCTTGGCGTAACCGACGACGCACAGGTTGATCGGGCCCTCGGTCTTGCCCAGCGCCGACGCCGATGAAGACAAGGCGTTGCTGTCCGGGATCCCTGGGTCGACACCATTGGCCAGCGATACGGGGCCCGTAGTGGTCGGCTTGGGCTGAGGCTGGGTGATGTTCACGTCGATGACGGTCACGTAGCGACTGCCGGCGTACGGGTCGTTGATCGCCGCATCGACACGCCGTGAGCCGGCGGGGGTGCCGGTGACCGACAGGCCGGTGTACGTCTCGACCACCTCGTAGCGGCCATCCGAGTTCTGCAGCAGGACCTGGATGGCGAAGATGTCCTCGTCCAAAGGGTCGGTGCCCACGGTGGACTGGGTGGTCAGGTTGTACTGCAGCTTGTTGCCCCACGCCCCGACCGACTTGGCCTGCACGGTGAACGACGTCAGTGGCGTCTCTCCCGTGTCGGCACCGTTGACCAGGACCGAGGCCTGGGTGCCCTTGGCCCCAGCCGTTGTCGGCGCCGAACGAACGATGTAGGCGAAGCGCCCGCCGTTCTGGAAGTAGCTGTACACCGCGTACGGCAGGTAGCTGAGCACCGGTGTCTTGATGGTGTCCGCTACCGGCGGGATGATCGGGTTGAACCCTCCGAAGAGGGTCACGAAGTCGCTCCACGACTCGACCAGGACGGGCTCGTTGATCTGACCCTTCTCAGCGACGCCAACGAAGGCGGCCACCGTGACGGATCCCGAGACATCGCTCGGGTTGACCAACAGGCTCTCTTCCAGGTACACGCCGGGGCGGCGGTACGTCGTAACCATGAGTTCGTCGCTCCTGTGTTAGGTGATACTTGGGTTCCGGTTGGTGCGACGATCAGGTGTACGAGCCAGACGGCGGTGCCTCAGGCAGAGGGAACGTTCTGTCCCTCGTGGGCGATACGGAAGTACTCGCCCGCTTTCTTTCGCTCCGCCTCGGTGAAGGCATCCGATGGATGGTCCTTGAGGATGGAGGCGAAGTAGCTGTCGAACTGCTCCCTGGCGACCACCGGGATCATCACCCGCAGCGCCTGGTAGCCATAGAAGCCGTCATCAGTGAACGTGTTCTGCGGGATGTCGGTGAGCATCGACAACGTGTAGATCTTGCGGAAGATCCGCTTGGTGCCCGACTCCGTCGTCTCCAGCGTGTCAGCCGTTTGGAAGCCGACACGGTCCGTACGGCGCATGACGTCGTCGGCCGGGTTGTGGATGAAGAACGGGCGCACCGGCAGTAGATCGGTGGTGAACAGCGACGTCAGGTAGCGGTCGTGCAGGGCGCTGCGCGTGTAGGTCGACACCTGCCAGACGATGCGGAACGGCAGATACTCACGTATCGCATAGGCCGACTCCCTGGAGATGTTCGGCAGCTTGGGCGACACCGAAGGGACGTACAGGTTGACCGGGTCCTGGTAGAAGGTCGAGGTGAACAGGTCGAAGTCCGGCTCCAGCGTCAACATGTCGATGACGATGAACGGGTACTTGATCTGGCGCTCGCCTTCGGGGTAGCGGAACCACACGCCGACCTCGATGGCGTCGCCGCCACGGGCGCTGGGCACGGTGATCCCGGTGAACCAGTCCTTGAGCGCTTCCTCCTCGGAGAGGATGAACCCGAGGTGGCGCTCGATGTCCGGCTGGCCCCTAAGTGCTGTCGGTGGCACCGGTGAACCTCCCGCTATAGCCGAACTTCGACTCCATGTGGGCGTCCATCACCTGGCCGGCCTCACGCAACTCACCGGCCAGAGAGCGGAACAAGGGGGAGGGAGGATGGACCTCATCGCCGTACTCCAGGGCGAACGCTTCAGACACCATGGCGCTGTCCGACACACCGATGACCAGACGACCGTCTCGGGACCACACCTCGATGTTGTCGGCCAGCGGTTCCCAGTTGGGATCCAGCCTGGCGCGCTCGACGGTGCGCTCATGGATGTAGTCGACCGCCTTGCTCGCTGCCGCCACAGCCTCTGTTTGGAGGCGTTGCGTGTACGCGATGAGTTGCTCCGTCATAGAGGACGGCCACTCGATAGAAGCCACGAGTTCCCCTCGCTGCGGTCTGGTCAACTGGGCCGGAAGCGCTCGCCGCCGACAGAGGGAGACTAGCTCAGCACGTCCAACAGGACGATGATCGCTAGGTACTGGCCCATGGGGACCTGCACCGTCTCATCGTCAGGCCTCCCCCAGCCATTGGTGTTGATCTCTTTGGCCCGCTCCTGGGCCAGGTCCAACTGGCCGCGAAGCATGGCCAACGCTGTCGTCAGGTTGGCGACGTCGACGCCCAGCATCTGGATGGCCTTGAGCAAGGCTTCGGGTTGCATGCCCAGTGTCTATCCCACCGGTGTTCCCGATCCGGCTGGGTTGTAGGAGTTACCAACCTCGGCCACCGAGGAGACGACCTCGTACGACTGGTAGTACTGATCGCCGTCGAAGCGGACGTCTGACGCATACATGGAGTACTGCACTCGACCGTCAGCGGCTGTCACCCAGCCCGTGCCCCGTGGGCCGATACCCCACCAGTTGTTGCCGCCCCTGGTAGGTGGGTCGATGGGGAGGGCATACCAGGCATAGCTGCTGCTGCTGAGGATGTTCGTGCCCGCCGGGGCAGCGCCGACGGCTTCAAGCCCATCGTCAAGCGCCCACCCCTGCCAGACGCCCGCCATGAGGAGATTGACGGTCCTGAGGTAGCCGGTCGTCACGATGTTGCCGAGGTAGGGGATGTGGACGCGCAGGTCTTGCCAGGAGAATTCCTTGATGACGACATCGTCACCGAGGTACACCGAGAACGCTTCGTCCCGGAAGAGATAGTCCCTTCTCGGGTTGACGTTGACGAGGTTGCCGGAGTCATACGCCCTGACTCTCTCGACGTAGCCGTAGGTTGCCTGGTAGGGGTGCCCGATCAGGATCTTCAACACGCCGGAGTCACCCGAATCCACGCCCTGGCTCGTCTGGGAGTAGACCTTGAACTGGTAGGCCCAGTCCCAGGTGACCGGGATCGTGCAGGAGGTGGCGTTGCCCACGTCGATGGTCCCCGTCTTGGTGCCCCAGTAGTTGTAGACCTTGACGAAGTACTTCGCCACGGGAGCGCCGCCCGAGCCGGCGTTCCACTTGAGGATGATGTTGGAATAGTCCCACGACTGGATCCACGGGGTGCTCGGCACCGACGACTTACCCGTGTATCCACTGTCAATCCAGACGCCGGCGCCGAGCGCACCCTGCTTGACCTTGATCGCCTGTGGGGACGTCCAACCGGTACCGCCCCACTTCACGTAGGCCTTGCCGCTCCAAACATCAAACCAGTCGCTGGTGCTACCCCACTTGATCTTGATCGCCATTACGACTGGATCCAGATGGTGCCGTCGGGCCAGTCCGTGGCGGTAGCAGAAGGGCTGATGATGGTCGGAGCGATCCAGGCGACACCGGACCCGGCGGTGTTGTGCCACATGATCGACTGACCGCCGTAGAGGTCGAGGTGGTCGGTATGCGCCTGGAGTTGGTGGGCGCTGACGGCGCCACCGGCAGGGTTGCGGTAGGCGAAGATCGCCCCGTTGGCGTCGCCGCCGTGATATCCGGACTGGGCGACGAACCCTGCGGAAGCGTTGACCTGGTTGGCAGCGGGGAAGGTGACGCCGTTGATCGTGCCGGTTCCGGTGACGGTGAGAGTGCCCCCGCTGAGCGCTCCCGTCGCTGCGAACGACCCACCGGACACTGCCCCAGTCGTGCTCATCGTCCCGGAACCGAGGGCCAGGGACGTCGCCGTCAGCGCCCCGACGGTGGTGGTGCGCCCGGTCATGTCGACCGTGCCGGCGGTCACCTTCAGTCCTGGGACCGATACCGGGGTATCGCTGACCAGGTCGGTGGCGTTGGTCGACAGAATCGCCTTCTTCTGCGACGGCGTCTGCACCGCGACGTTGTTCGCCGTCGTGGTGAGCACCCCGTTGGTCAGGTTGACCGGGGTATCGATCGACGTCAGCGCCGGGGCCAGCGTCAGCCCTTTGCCGGTAGCGCCGGTGTGGCTGATGGTCACGCCGGTGGAGGCATCCACCGAGGTGAGATACTGGTACATCTGCAGGCTGACCCACGTGGCCCGCACCGCCGACCACATCTCCAGCGTCTTGGTCGCCTCGTTGTAGGTCACCTGGCCAGCACGCGGCGAGGGCCAGTCGGTGCTGCGGGTGGTGCCACTGGTGTAGCGCAGGATCGTGCGCTCCTGCATCCACTCGGCGTCCTTCTCCCGCCAGTTGCTGATGTAGTCCTGCCAGTCGCCCTTGCCGTATTGGACGTCAGGGATGGGTTCAGTGATTGTCATAACGCTCTCCTAGGGGGTGCCGTAGAACGAACGGGACCAAGCCAGTAGATCAGCGTGCTCCTGGGTGGTCAACGCCCCAGACTTGAACCCGGCGAAGGCGACGTAGAACGAACCAGGACGTGGCGGCGAGGACGTGCCGTCACCGAGCAGCCAACTTGTAGGGGGCATAGTGGAGGTACTGACCGCCGGGTGGTAGACGAGCACCCCGTTGACGTAGAAGTCGACGTTGGAGCCACCACCGACACCGAAGAGGACGTAGACCAACTGACTGGAGTTGTTGGTGACGGTCCCGCCTTCAGTTCCCTGGAGGAACATCTCGGTCAACCATTTCGAATGAAAAGTCCCGAAACACGGACCCCCGCCGTTACCAGCCCCGCCGATCATTTTGGCGTTGTTGACGCCGACACTGGGTATCTGGATCACAAAGACCATCGAGACGGGGCTGTTGACTGCAGCGAAATTGGACGTGTTCATGCGGTCATCGACACCGTCGAACTGGATCGTTGGCTTGACGTTCAGGACCCCCGACACCCCTGAGCGGTAGATGGGACCACCGGCCACAGTGGTCATGTTGTGTCCGTTACCAGAACCATCTCGCCAGCCACCACCGGCACCGGTGGAGATCGCTACACCGTTGGCCGGTGGTGTCCACCACGGATCGGACGCCCAGAAGGAGGAGTGCCACGCCACCGACGTTGGCACCGACACAGGGGCGAGCACCAAGACACCACTGGCGTCTCTGGAGAGCGTCACCTGCATGTTGATCATCGCAGCGATCTCGGTCTTGGTCCACGGTGTGGTCAAGTCGGACTTGTACAACGCCTTCCAAGTGGAGGTGACATCATCGAAGCACTTGACGTCCGTCGTGTAGGTGGTGGTTCTGGTGTCACTTGGGTGACGGCGCAGGTACATCGTCTTCGGAGGATCGGAAGTCTTCCAAGCGACGAGGCCGGTTCCGACGTACGGCCACCCAGCCGCTGCTGTACCAGTGAAGCCAGGGATGCCGGTGCTGATGCCATAGACCAGTTCGGTCTGCGGGTCACTCAGCTTCCAGGGAGTGAAGTGTCGGCCCGAACTGGAGTCGTAGTTCGGCAGCGTCGGGTCGAACGTGACATCCACGGTCTTGCCCTCAAGCCAACCCATCTCGCCCTTCCGCGCACCGCCATATCCCGGGTGCAGAGGCGTAGACCAGTACGCACCACTGAGTACGTGCTCACTGGACCCGACACCGCCGTCACTGCCCAGCCACCCGGTGCCACCACCGGTCATGGTCGTACTGAAGGCGAAGGGCACATGGATCCGGGTTCCGGGCGTGTGGAGCGAGTCCCACGTCGAACCGGGGACGGTGCTCGGATCGAGGAACACGGTGTAGTTGGCCCCCGTCGTAGAACCGACAGGGTCGAGGCCGATCTCGGCGTGGGTGTGACTGGTGAACACCATGTTGAAACGGGGCACGGCATTGAACGTGTAGACGGTGTCTGCTGGCAGGGCCTTGAGCTTCGCTCCCGACACCGAGGCGACCGACGCCGAACACATGGTCTTGTCGGCGTCCAGCGTCATGGAGAACGGTGCGCCCATCCAGCTACCATCACCGCCCCATGCGATGCTGATCTGCTCACCAGAGTTGACCTGAGTCGCCCCCGTGAACAGGATCGTTCCGCTATAGGTGCCCCTTGTCAGGTTGTGCTTCCCGGCGTCGAAGGAATAGAAGAGGGAGAAGCCGACCACGCCCTCCGTAGTGACCAGGAAGTCAGCGATCCGCATCGGCTTCGTCCCCGTGGCTCCACTGGCCTGCGTGACATCGACGTCGACCGTGCCCGTGGCGTGACCGGCAGCGTCGTACACGGCGGTCACCGTCGAAGACGACACGTAGGTCGTCGGAATCTCGATCCCTTCGACTCGGACCTTTGCCGAAGCCGTGAACCCCGTTCCCGTCATGGTGAGCGTCGTCGGACCGTAGTGGGTGGAGATGTTCGCAGGGGTGAACGACGTGAGGGTCGGTGGGACCTGCGCGACGTACACCAACTGCCCCATCAAGGCCCAGGTCGTGGCAGACATCTTCACAGCGACGACGAACGCTCCGCTGTCAACGACGGTGGTCGACGCTGGCGTCACATCCCACGCTGCGCCAGACCCCAGAACGAACGTCACCGGGGCACTGATGCACAGAAACTCGACCCGCTGCCCAACGGTCAGACCACCGCCAGACGGGAGGGTGATGGTTGGAGCAGTTCCGGTGACCCTGATCAAGTCCCCGGCGTCGACGGCAGACAGCGTGTACGAGGTCGCAGAGACGGTCGTGACCTGCTGGTCGGTCGTCCCCTGGCCCTCCTCCACCGTGCCCAGACGCCCTTCCAGCCACGCCAGGTAGCTGTTGAGGTCTTCCCCCCAGGGGTCTTGGCCAATGACTGGTGGTGTGTTGCTCATGAAGAACCTCCGTAGGGACCAACCCCGTACGGCCCCGATCCATACGGATGGGCAACAGGGGAAACAGGAACATCGATCCATCCTGGCGGGAAGTCCAGAACCATGTCATCGTCCTTGAAGGACTCGATGCCGGTCACGCCGATGATGACGTCTTCGCCCTGCACACGGCCGCGGATCTGGAAGCCGGACACCTCGTAGAAGCGGTCGTCGTACCAGAACAGGTCGTTCATCCGGTCCCGCCGCCAGGTGGTCGACGGGCTGGTGTCGCCCAGGCGGTTGCCATGGGCCTCGGTGATCGAGATGCCCGCCTCGTACACCGAGCGGGCGGAGATGGCCAAGCGGCAGCGCTGCGTCGGCCGGCGGCCTTCGGGGGCGTAGTCCTCCACGGCCTCCATCTGGTCGGCCCACAGGATCGGGACCCTCATGCCCTCGTGGTACTTGCGGAAGCCCTCGTCGTACACCCGGTCGAAGACGCTGGAGTCGGCGTCGAAGCGGAAGTAGATGATCGCCTCTCCGATGGTGTCGTGATACCGGGAGAAGTGCTTCTGGATGGCCTGGGCCTCTCGTCGGGTGTCCATCAGCGCTCACTCCTCCAAGGACAGCGCGCCGGAGCCACCCTGTGCGGCCAGCGTAGTTGGAGTGACGCTCCAGGCCAGTGATTGATCCTTGTACAGCGCCTTGATCTGGCGCGTGCCCAAGTACATGACGGTGTCCGGGTGGAGCACCAGGTAGTCGCCTCCGCTGGACGGAACACTTGGGAGCACCTCCCACGTCGTGGTACGAGAAGCGTTGGCCCGTACCCGGACCGTCCACAGCGTCGTCCGTGCAGCGATGACCAGCGCCATCGGGGCAAGCACGGTCCAGGTGGTCGTGCACCCCCTCGTGATCGACTGCTGGACCTCCCAGGTGGTCGTGCGCGAGACAGCGACACCATTGGAGGACAGCACCGCCCAGGTGGTCGTTCGGCCAACGGTGCGCGGCGACAGGACGACCCAGGTGGACGTCCGGACAACCGCCACCTCGGAGCGCACAGCCCAGGTCGTCGTGCGTGAAGCGGTGCCGACAACAGGGCGCAGCACTGCCCAGGTCGTTGTCCGCGACACCGTGGCGATCGGGCCGCTGGTGCTCCACGTCGTCGTGCGGGCTGCTGAGACAACACCAGGCGGGTTGAGCACCGCCCAGGTCGTCGTTCGACTCGGCAACACCTGCGCCCTGACGGCCCAGGTCGTCGTCCGGGTAGCAGCAGTGACCGAGGTGAGCACACCCCAGGTCGTCGTCCGCGTCGGGAGCACCTGCGCTCTGACCGCCCAAGACGTCGTGCGTGTTGCCGTAGCAACCGTCGTCAGTGTGCTCCACGTCGTCGTTCGTGTTGCTGTAGCGACCGTCCTGGTCGACCACGTCGTCGTACGAGACGGCTTGACCTCTGTCCGAACGGTCCATGTGGTCGTACGTGTTGCGGTAGCAACCGGGGCCCGGTTGGCCCACGTCGTGGTCCTGCTCGCTGATACCGAGGTAAGGGGGGCAGCAACGTTCCACGTCGTTGACCGGTTGACCGTGACCGGCGTGGTCGATCCGATCCTCGACGGGTAACTGGCATAGGCCGTGCCAGCCACCGTCAGGACCCCGGTGTTCTCGACCAGTCGGCATCCGGGGTACCCGCCGTTCTCACGAGCGGAGAACCAACCGACTCGCTCCACGAACGGGCGTGTCGACAGCATCGACATCACCTGTGGGATCAACGCAGCGTTGTACGCCGGGTCCCCGCTCAGGTTGGACACTTCGGTCAGCCAGATCGGCTTGTGATACGTGGCGTACGTGTAGTCGATGTAGTCGGCCAACCCTGACAGCGTGTGCCCACCCCAACCTGGGTAGTCGTGCAGGCAGATGAAGTCGACCCGAGGGATGTAGCCGCTCGCTCCCGCCATGAAGCTGGCCAGCCAGGACGTGTTCAGTGCTGACGCCGCCGGTGATCCGAGGCGGGCGCCGGTGGCTTCCAGTAGCGGCCACAACTCCAGCGCCCGACCGACACTCATGTTCGACTGAGCACCGTCGTCTGGTTCGTTGAAGCCGAGCAGGATCGAAGCTGAGCCGATAGAAGTTGACGGAGGCCCACCGAGGCCACCGACACCCCAGCGAGTGTCGTTCTCCCAGTCGCCCCACATCATCGGGACGTACTGGACGTTGCCGCTGGTGTCGTCCTCGTGGCCAGAGATGGAGTAGCTGGCCCAGTCGTAGAACCAGGACACGTTGAGCAGAGCGTTGTCGGCAGTGACGTGGCCTTCGGGGACGACGCCGACGCCCTTCCACAAGGTCGTGCCGACATACCAATTCGTAGACCGGGAGGCCGTGACCTGTGTTGCTGCACCGGTAACGGCGACGTTCCAGGTGGTCGTGCGATTGGCGGTGATGGTCGCAAGCTGTTGAGGAACCAGGGCCACCACGGCCACGCCGCTGTCGCCGCTACAGGTCGGGTCCAGCGTTTGGTTTCCGCCCGCTGTGACGATCTTGTATTGGCCACGGACGGCAGCGCTCGTAAGTGCCGTTCCCGTGTTTCCGGCAGCACCACTGCCGAACCCGACCCATGCGCCGTTGGACGTGTCGGAATCAACGCTCGGTGCGGTGGTGGCCTCGTTCACGGCGACGCCGACGACGAGGTCGCCGGTGATCGGCGCAGTTCCGCTCGTCGTGGCTGTTGGTGTGCCAGCCACCGACACACCGGCACCGTTGGTCGTACCGCTCGGGTTCGTGCCCCGGGGCGTCGTGGTCACGCCATAGAACGTTCGGGCTTCCGCTGCCTTGGCGACGACGGCAGCCGAGAACGTGATGGTCTTGCTGCCCGCTGCCCACGGCACCGTGGCGGTGATGGCATACAGGAATCCACGCACACCGCCAGCGGAACCGCTAGAGGAACTGTTGACGTTGCCGATCAAGACCCAGCTACCGCTCTCGCTGCCGTCCTTGGTGATCGAGGACACCGTTGGCAGCGTTGCGTTCGTCGTGTTGTCTGACCCGATGGCAACGATCAGCGTCTCGCTGGGAGCGACGGCCCCATGGGTGAAGCTGAGCGTCGTGGTGCTGGTGATGCTGTTACCAGTGCCGACCGTGGTGTCACGACCGAGGCCGACCTTCGGCCCGCCGAAGGCGACGTTCCACGTCGTGGTTCGACTGGTCGAGACTGGCGTGGGGCCTGCGCCTCCGCCGATCCACTTGTCAGTGAGATACGTCTCGACCTGCTGGCGCTCGACGGTGGTGAGCGCCCGGTCGTACACGACGAACTCGCACAGGTCGCCGCTGAAGGTGTGATCGGTATCTGGGATCGACGCCTCAAGGTTCGGGCCGTTCGGGGCGCCGGTAGCTCCAGATGCCGACGTGGAGACCCCGTTGACATAGTGCCCCCACGTCCCGGCAACACGCTCCAACGTGTGGATGTTCAGGCCACCGTCGTCAGCGGTGCTGCTGGAGTGCCACGCGATGGCGCCGCGGAGGAAGCCGGTGGTCCCATTGGCTCGGACCGCTGGGCCGTAGCCGTTGAAGCTCGGCTCACCGTTGAAGAACGGCAGGCTGTAGTCCGACGGTCCACCGGTCCGCTTGCAGACGGCAAAGATTGCGAAGTTGTCGGTGACCGTGGTCATCGGAGCCGATGCCTTCATCGATGCGCCGCCGGTGGCGACGACGGTGGTCAGCCCGTTCTGCGTGCCGTTGCGGGTGAGCGCCCCGCCGTTGAAGTGGTGGGCGCCAGCCGACTTGTCCCGCCACTGCGAGACGACAACGCCGGAGGAGAAGCTGAATGTCGAGGCGTCGCTGGCGTCGTACCAACCCTGCAACCCGGTCGTCGGAAGCGTGGCCACTAGTCGACGCCGGTCAGATCGTGAATCTCACAAAGCGCCGGTGTCCCCGGCGACGTTGATCGTGAGGTCGTCGCCGGTCTTGGCGGCGTTGTTCTGAGCGTGACGCTTGATCCACACCGCCCGGCACTGGGTCTTCGGGATGGTGCCCAACGACAGTGCCGTGCCCTGGGTGATCGCCGTGGTGGAGAAGGCACCGGTGACGATCTGGGCGCCGGTCGGAGCGGTCGTCTCGTTGGCGATCTGCGCCGCCTGCGCTGACGCAGAGTTCGCTGCCGACGCAGTGATGACGTCCACGGCGATGGAGCATGTGGCCCCGAGAGCGTCGGCCTGGGTGAACCAGATGACGGCGTTCTGCAGGTCGTTCAGCGTGTTGCTGTTGTACACGAAGAAGCACCGGTAGTCGTCCGTCAGCGCCGTGTTCTCCGCACCGGAGATGTCATCGAACAGGTCGTTGGCAGCGCCGGACCAGCCGTTGCTGGCCATGTACTTGCCCAGCGAACCGGTGGCCGTACTTGACGTTGAGTTGCCAGCCGAGCCGGAGGTGGTCGAGTACCGGAACAGGATCTCGGCGGTGGTGATTGCGGCCATGGAGGCCCCCCTCTTAGATAATGACGTACACGGTGTTGGGTTGCTTCGTGGCCAAGGCGTCGTACTCCGCTTGGGTCAACTCGATGATGTTCAAGGTACCCACAGGTCCAGGCTCGCCTGGGGGACCGGCAGGGCCAGCAGGGCCAGCAGGGCCAGGCGCACCGGCGGGCCCAGCCGGGCCTGGAGCACCAGCAGGACCGGCAGGACCAGGCGCACCCGATCCCCCAGACCCTCCATACCCAGGAAGTTCGACCCATCCCAGCCGCTCGATCTCCTCGACCGTCGACACACCGAGGAACTCCCCGATGGGGGTTATCGAGCTTGACGAGGGGCCGCCTTCAGGGATCGGCGGGTAGATCCGCTCGGGCGGCCGGTGGTCATCGATCTCCCGCTCCTTGTACACCGGCACGTAGCGACCAGTCGTGTAGGCCACCCGGCGCAGGCGGAACTGGCTGAGCCCGTTGAGGCCCATGTTCATCATCGAGGCCTTGTCGTGGTACTGCGCCTCGTAGCCCTGCATCATCTGGAGGACCTGTTGGTAGCGCTGGTGCGCCGGGATGAACATGCCTTCCGGCGTGGATACGTCGATATCAAGGGCTAGTTCGGTCACCAAGGACCACAGGGCGCTGACCACCGCACCAAGCTGGATGACCTCGATCTGCGCCGGCTCCATGCCGGCCAGGCGCAGGTCGTCGTAGTAGCTCATCTCGCCCCACACCTGTCCGGCATGGAAGGCCAGGTCACTGTCCAGGAACCAGTTGAAGTGATACCCAGTGATCAGCACTCGCTGGCCCAGGGCAGCGTTGTCGATGAGCTTGAGCAACCCGTTGCGCTCATCGAGTTGCCAGGCGTCGGTCGGCGTGGTGGTAGTGCCGTCGTTGAGGTAGACGCCCACGGTGGAAGCGCTGACCAACGGATGTGGCAGACGGATCGTCAGGGTGTTCAACGGCCCTTGGTCCACTTCGAAGAACTGGGGGAAGTCCCGAAGGTACGTGCGGCATCCGCTGGAGATCTCGTCAAGCGTGGCCATGGTGGCAGCCTAGAACTCCACCCACACGCCGGGGGTGACTGGATCTGAGCCCACCGGGCGCACGGTCAAGGTCCCCGCCGTGGTGATCTTGATCGGCCCGGAAGCGCTGTTGGTGTCATAGAAGCTGATCAGCCAAGGGTCGTTGCTGCCGTCCTCCTTGGCCAGGATGATCGCGTAGTTGACGTTGGCCTGAGCGGTGTCGAACGACGCTGGATACCCGAGGAAGGAGCCATCATCGGGGCGGACGGAACGCTCGGACAGAGGGGTGTGGCCCTTGTTCAAGCCACCGACCTGGGACAGGCGCTGGTGGGTGGCATTGAACGTGGTGCCGGTCATGAGGAACGCCTGGATGCTGTCAGCCGGCCAGTTCAACCGGCCGGACGCCAGCATCGGCACCAGGTTGTTGTACTTCGCATTAGCCATGTCTCAATCCTCTCATGGCCAGACCTGGACTGATCCGCTGTAGACCCTGCTCACCACGGCGCCGCCGAGGTACAGGGCCTCGGCATGGTTGAGCACAGTGATGGTCTTCCTGTTGTCGACAAGGGTCAACGTCGAGACGATGGGAACGGCGGCAACCTGCTGGAGCTTGCGCCGAGTCGTCGCTGTCATGGTCGCGACGATGGCGATGGAACGGCCAGTGGCGTCGAACCTCTTGTTGGTCGTTCCGGTGACCGTGCTGACAACCGGGACAAGACAGGCGATGTCGTTGTAGTCGGCTCGGTGGGTGGCCGTCGTGACCGAGCAGCCGATGCTGATCGGAAGACCGATGTCGGAGTAGCGCCCTGGAGCGCCCTTGTTGTCAACGCCGGTGACCGTCGAGTTGATCGAGACGCCCAGCAGCGTGTTCTTGAAGGACCCCCGAGTCGTTGCGGCCGGGGTCACTGCGATCGAGATGGAGCGCCCCGTCTCGTCAAGGCGAAAGGTTTCGTTCTCAGCGACACGTTGTGCCCCGGACTCCAGACTCCTGGGAGTACCGGACTCCAGGTTCCTGCTCACGACCCTGTCACCGTCCAGCCCTTGGCCGTGGCGATCGTCGGGTCGTCACCGAGTGTTCCCGGGACGTTGGTGACGGTCAGGGTCTGTCCGGTGACGGTAGGCAACTGGGTGTAGAAGTCGTTGAGTGCCGCGGTATCCAGGAAGGTTCCGGCCAACGTCATCGTGAACCTTGGACCCTTGCCGGATAGGACGCCGATCCGCCCCAGCCGGGGACAGTTGAGGAACATGCTGGTGAAGCCGGACGCTGCCGTTGGGCCGGACATATCGAGGCCAGTGACCTTTGTCAAGTTTGAGCAGCCGTTGAACATCGACGCCATGGATATCAATGCGGACGTGGTAGTGAGCGAGACGTTCTCCAAGACGGTGCAATTCAGAAACATACTGGCAGAGCCGGTAGCAAGCGACAGATTCAGCGGCGGAAGAGTACTGAGGAGGGTACAGCCGCTGAACATTGAGGTAAAGGCCGTGCTCTTGCTGGTATTGAACGTCGCCGGTACCTTGACAAGGCTGGCGCAGCCCAGGAACATGGAGCCAAAGTTCGTACCGTTACTGACGTTCACCCAACTCGGCACCTCACGCAGGCTCGTACAGCCTTGAAACGTAGAAACCCAGAGAGTAGCTGCAGTAGTCGTAAACTGTGGGACGTCAACCATTGAAGCGCAGCCGGTGAATACGCCGCTCACGTCGGTAGGGTTAGGTCCAGTCATGGTAATCGTCGGGAACTTGGTCAACAGGGAGCAACCGTTGAACATGTTCGCCATACCACCGCCTGAAACCTTTATTTCCCCGATGATTTCTCGTAATCCCCTACAGTTCATGAACATGCTGTTGGCAAACCCGATGTTCACCGGTGTCTTGAACTCAACCCTGGCTAAAGCCGAAGCTGGTTGTCCTGAAAAGTTAGTAAGCTCTGGACCGACAACGATCTCTACAGCAGGAGACACCCAAGTCTTCGTGGCATAATACGCAGAAGCAAGCGACAGAGTAGAGAGTGTTCCGGAGGCTTGCGGAGTGACGGTCACCAGTGCTTGCAGCCACCCATCCGAGGTTGTCGTTCCAGCCAACGCTGTGGGGTTGTACAAGTGCTTGGCGGTAAGACCGTCGGCAATGTCCTCTGCAGGTGATCCATCGCCCCAGTTGACGGTGTAGGCACCAGACGCTGCAACCGTCATCACCCGCTCGTTTTCGGCCGTCGGGTCAGCACTGACCCTGATGAGGATCTGTACCTTCTGCTCCCCAGCCGTGACGTTCATCGGCAGCCAGTCGGCCGGTCGTGTCCACGCAGGAGCGCCACCGCCGAGCGGTACCTCTACCCACTCGCCTGCGTTGGACGCGTACAGCGCCTTGGCCGCCTTGAACGTACCGGCATCAGAAGCGAGGATCGCCACTCAGACCACGACCCACAGCAACCCGTCACGGGGCGGTGCCCCTATCGGTCCCGCAGTGGACACCGTGACCGACGTGAGCAAGGCGAGCGTCGCCTTCTTGTTCGTGCCGGTCGCCGCCATCGACACGTCGGACACGTCGAGCACCTCGATGATGTCGGAAGCAACCGGGTCGGTCAGCGTCGCCAGTTCAGAGATCTTGCCTGCCATTCCTCACTCCTCTCGTGCTACGCCAGTGAGATCGCGACGGAGACATCGAGGGTGTCCGTGTTGATGAGTGAACGGGGGGCCGACAGCGCCACCCAGGCGATGTGCAGACCGGCGGTGCCCGTCTGAGCCGTGGCGAGCACGAGGTTGGCTGCGTTGGCGGTCCAGGTGTTGCCCGCAGTCCACGTCTTCGTCAAGCTCGTCACCTGGTAGTCGGTGTTGCCCGAGGCCGTCTTCGCCAGGGTCGGGAAGTCGGTGGAGTTGCTGGCCCACGACACCGTACCGGGGTATCCGGTGCCGACGACCTCCCCTGTAAGCGAGGTAAGCGCCGAAGTCTCGGTCGGCGTTGTCGTGTACAACCTCCCGTAGAAGGTGGAGATCTTCGTCGCCCCACGGAAGTACACGTCGAGCATCGAGGACTCACCCTCGTCGGCCAGAGCGTTGTTCTGCCAGCCCCGGTCGTTGAGTGCTTCGGTGTATTCGGGGGAGGCGACAGGAACCTGCACCTCTCCGATCCCGTTGCCCCAGATGAGGCAACGTTCACCGTCAACGGTGCGATGATGGGCGAATCGCCAGGTGGTTGCCTTCATGATGTGTCTCCTCTAGCTACTGATGATGACATACAGCGTGTTGGGGTCCTTCACAGGCAGAGCGTTGAACTCTGTCTGGGTCATCTGCACCCACTTGGCCTGGATAGAAGTCCCCGTCCCCCAGCCGGCGGCTGTCTTCGGGCCATAGACCATCCATGTGGCCGAATTGAGATAGAAGTCGCCGTTGTACCCGAGGCCCGCCGCCGGTGCAGTGGTGCCCGAGAGCATGACCCCACCCTCGTCAGTGATGATGTAGATGGTGTTCGGATCGGGCGGGGTGAGCGCCTGCCACTGAGCACGGGTCAGGGAGACGGTGGTTGGGGGAGGACCGGCAGGACCGTCGTAGCCCTGTAGTCCTTGCGGTCCGGTGGGACCTAGAGATCCGGGAGGCCCCATCGGGCCAGTCCCGACGAAGACCGTCTCCCAGTTGGCCGCATCGGCTGGATCGCCGGTGCCCTTGTACTCCTTCAGAGTGGTCATGGCGTCACCTTGGCTCTCCAGATTTGGTCGTGTGCGTCCCCGGTGTAGACGAAGTCTCCATAGACGGTGAATGAAAAAGAAAGAAAGCCGGTTACAGTTCTGTCGATGGTGCTGGGTAGCTGCATCCGCTCTGTCCAGGTCACCAAGTCAGTGCTACTGCGGAAGACTCCGGTACTATCGAGAATCCACACCGTGTCATCAGCGGTAACACATATGTTCACGACAGTACTATTAGCGAGGAAGCTTTCGTATACCGTCGTCAGGGTGGTGCCGTTGAAAGTCTCCACTCTGTGTGAGAACACACCGGGGGTAGCGGTGGCGTAAGAGCCAAGCACCAGCATCAAGTTCTTCCACGGAGTAGCATGGCTTGACTGTGAGAGACGAAGGTCGGTGGGCAGGAACGTGTGCGCCGACTCATCCCAGTAGCACAACAGACCATCTTCCCAGATGGGCATTTCTGGGTCGAATGATTGTGAGTTGGGTTGCATCCAGAGTTTGCCCTGGTAGGAGAAAAGGTCGTTGGGTGTGTACAGCCCGAGCGTCATTGGGCTACCCCAGACGTACTCTCCGTCGGACCCTGTCGGGGTAGTGCCTCGCCAGACGGTCCCACTATTCCCGTAGATGGTACGTTGCCCGGCTATCCAGGTGTAGCCGTCGTGCCGGGCAATGTGGTGGCCGTGCGTCATGCCCCCGTCGTTCCCCGGATGGGGGAAGCACTCGCCATCAACCCACGTCCCGCCAGGACTCCCGGTGCAGAAGGATTTCGGCCCCTGCTCGGTATAGCACCACAGCTTGCCTTCAGCGACGTGATATTCGTGGATGCCGAAGCACTGCATGGTGTGGGCGGGAACAGGGTCCCAGATGCCGTTGAGGTTCAGCGGCCAGATATGGATCGGAGCAATGTTGCGGATGGCGCCGCCGTACCCCGAGTAGAGCTTCGGGGTACCGTCGATGTCCGACACGATGAACCCACCGATTTGGTGCCCTTGTACATCCGTCGGTGGACGAGTGAGCCCCCCAGGGTGGGGAGAGCCGAACTTCTCGAAGATGCCGGGGGCAGGTTCGGGCCAACGGCGTTTGTCGCTGTAGTACAGCGCCCCGCCCTGGACGGCCCCCACGGCGACCCGGTCACGTCGAGTGAGCGTGCTCACGCTGGGATGTTTCCGAGCCGAGTGACGTTGAACGCCCACACCACAGAGGTGCCGCCTGGTGCTTGTGAACTGTGAGTCATAGTGAGGGAGAACCACGGAGCTTGAGGTAGTGCCTGTGTGTTGTGGAGCACCGCCGTACCAGAGGCCGATCCGTACCAGATCTCGTCTTCTTCGTCCAACATGGGGGCACCAGAGACGATGTCGACGTATGTCAACGGGGTGCCCAGTTGATACGCACCTTGGATTCGCCCGTACCAGTGCTCGTCTGGTGCATTCCAGCCGAGGTGGAAGCTGTAGATACCGGGCGGAACGACGACCTGAGTGTTGTGGTAAGACCACCCAGGAGGCAACGGTGTCGCCGTGCCGTAGCTCGGTACGGTGAAGGTGACCGACACGGTGCTGCCCGGGTTAAGCGAAAGCCCGCTGGGAGGCGTGTTGTGGGCGAAGACGCCAGTGACACCGTTGTTCCCATCGAAGCCCACTTCGTCGGTGTCGGCCCACAGCGCCGTCGTGACCGTCGGCGGCTCGGGCGACATGATGATGCCGGGAGGACCCATGACACCTTGGGGGCCGATCGGTCCATCCGGTCCCTCAGGTCCCTGAATGGGTCCAGAGTTCACCCACGTCGTGCCGCTCCAGACCATGCCGTCTCCGGGCTCCGCCGGTGTGCCGTCTGGTCGAGAAGGTGTCAGCACCGGGATCGGAGTACCAACGATCCACATGTCCCCCGTTACCGGGTTCGCTGGTAGCGGCCTACCGGTACCTGCGTATGTTCCCTTGACGGCGACGCCAAGCCCTGGAGGGCCCTGCGGACCGGGCGGCCCGGTAGGGATGGTGACGTTGATCCCCTGCGGCTGTACAACACTGACGGCCATTACGGCACCCTCCCGTTGGGCCCGACGGTCCAACCACCAGTAGTCACCACGGTGACGCCGGCCGGCGGACCGGGATACGGCACGTACGTAGAACCACTGCCAGTGCTGCCGACGAGCATGTCGGTGGAGGTCACCCGGGGGACGATGTTGGCCTGGCCGAACAGCCAGGTGCGGACCATGTCGGGCGGCGGCCAGTCGAGGTCGTCGACACCCTCTGGTTTGGGGAACCTCGATAGATCGGTATCGGCTACGGAGTACAGGTCCCAGTGGTAGGTCCCCCACCGGTCGTTGTCTCCCCTGGGTAGGAACAACTCGACCATCGTGTACTCGTCGGCTTCTGACTCGCCTGGGTGATACACCGCTGTGGTCAGGAACTCACCGATGAGGGTCGAGCGGTAGGAGTGGATCGCCCGGATCTGGGCGAACCACGTCTGGTTGCTCCTGTCGTCCCCACTCGCCACGGGGTCGTTGAAGTACAGCGGAATGATGATGTCGTCGCCCTGGTAGAAGAGCAGGTCGCAGCGCGACGGCGTCGTCTGCCACAGGGTGTGACCGTCACTCGTCGTGGCCTGCTCGGTCGGGATCAGCGGGACGAATGGCAGCGGGGAGTACAACGGAAGGCCCACGGGCAGCGCTCCTTGCTCTTGCAGCATCACCGACGTGCCGGCGATGCGCGAGGGGGCGTCCCAACCGAACCGGGAGGTGGCGTACTCGCTCATCAGGCCCTCACGTAGACGTAGACGGACAGGAACGCTGGCTTGTAGCTGATCGGCACACCATCGCCCACGGAGTTCTCCGCGAGCGTCGGGGCATTGATCGTGATGGGGTCGATCGTGACGTTGTGGTAGTGGTCATCCACAGCGTTGATGATGTGGTCGTGGGCCGAGCCCCCACTTTGGACCTCGATGTTGGAGGTCGCCGGCATCGTCCAGTCCATGGCCTCGACCGAGTAGGTGTGGCTGCGGTC